>Ga0081538_10006599_pt1 | contig 10182 bp, 5 predicted proteins | sample TabmetS5T2R1_FD_71022 | JGI IMG/M metagenome (GOLD analysis project Ga0081538, IMG submission 71022) | Tabebuia heterophylla rhizosphere microbial communities from the University of Puerto Rico - S5T2R1 | ecosystem: Host-associated > Plants > Roots > Rhizosphere ... | reverse complement strand
GTCTTCGTGTTCTCCCGGCTTCAGCTCACTGCTGAAAAAATCCTTTTGCCCGGCAAAGCGGTCGGTGAACTCATACGCCACGTTAAAAACGAAATCCGGCGAATTATATAGATTCATGACCAGCGGCAGATTGTTCGCCGTGGCGAAGCGGACGGGCTCCGCGGCGGAGCCATTGTGGTGCTGGTGCTTGACGTTGAGCGGCGGCGAGAAGAGGCTGCCGGCTTGCCACTCGAGTGTGATCGGTTCCCTATTGGCATCGCTCCAGAACTGCGTGGCGCCACGGCCTTGCAGAATCAACACCTGTTCTTCATACATGTGGCGCATCGGCTTCAAGCTCTTCCCCGGCGGAACCTCGGCGACCATCACGCCGACGAAACCCTGCGAACCCTCTAAATGACAATAGGCCGCAGGGCCGCCCCAACGCTGCCAATGCTTGAGCGGCGCAGTCTTTAGATCATCGACTCCGTAGCCGGTAATGACTGAAAGACCGTCTTTCTCACAGAATTCCAGAAACGCCGACTTGCGCGCGTAACGTCTTATCGAAGCTTCGTCTAATGGCATGAATAGTCTCGGGTCTTGTGTCTCGCGCCTCGTGTTACGTTTCGAGTTTATGAGTTTAGAGTTAACTCGAGACCAAGACTCGGGACTGAAACGCTTTTAGTCCCGTATTCCCACCTGTCCACCCAACCCGCGAGCGATCAGCGCGGCAATCACGACCAACCCCACCACCATCACTGCAACGACGGTGGCTTTTTCGAATTCCGCGCCGGCGGCGAAGTCGAGCATTAACAGAGAAAGGGTTCGCGATCTTCCGGAACCCAGCAGCACGACCGTGCTGATGTCCCTAGCCGCCGAAATAAAACCGACCAGAGCGACGGTGATCAGAGCCGGCATCGTCAGAGGGAAAATAACCCGCCGAAACGTGTCGAGCCAGGTTCCGCCGCAGACCTTGGAAGCTTCTTCGAGGTCATTGCCAAGTTGCAGCAGCACGCTTTTAATCATCTGGGTGCCGAAAGGCATGCTCTTGATCACCATGGCGACCATCAGGAGATAAATCGTGCCGTAGAGAGGCAGAAAAATCTTGGTTTGCAAAAAAGTCCAGAGCAGCGCCACTCCCAGAAGAATGCCGGGGATCGACCAGGGGAGCCACGAGAGGAAGTCGAGCAACCAACGGCCACGATCGCGCGTCTTCACAATCATGTAGGCGATGAAAGAATAAAAGAGCACGCCGATCAGTCCGGAGCCAAGACCGATCGCCAAGGTGTTCCACAGCGAGCGCAACAGCACCGGATCGCTCAGCGTCGCGCGCCAGTTATCAAGGGTCCAGGGATGGGCGATATTGAAGAAACCAAATAACTTCATGAACGTGCCGGTCACCAGCAAAACGGTAGGGACCACGGTGATCACCAGCGCGAACGAAAGCACCAGGGCAAAAGCGGGATAGCGCCACCGACCCAGTTGCGTCGGTCGGGTACTAAAGCCTCGCCCAGTCACCGTCGTATAGATTCTATTCGCGATATAGCGCCGCTGGAACGCCACCAGCAACAGCAGGACGCCGAGGAAAACGGTACTCAACGCCATGGCCGGCGGAAATTGCGGCGGTTCCCAGGTGACCAGCTCGTGGATCTTGGTTGAATAAACCTGAAGACCGATGGGGGTACCGAGCAAGAGTTCGATCTCGAAGGCTTCCAGGGAACGGATGATACCGAGAATGGTGGTCACCAGGATAGCCGGCATCATCACCGGTACGACGATGTGAAAGAAGGTATGCCAGCCGCTGGCACCCGAGATGCGCGAGGACTCTTCCAGAGCCGCGTCGAGATTGCGAAAGGCCGGAGCGAGCAACATGACTTTGACGCTCACGGATCCGCCCATATGGGCCCAGACAATGCCCCAGAACGAGTAAATGTTGAACAAGCTCTGATTGACCACGCCAAGACCAACCAGCCCTTGATTGAGCAGGCCATACTTCGGGTCGAGCAAAAGGATCCATCCCATGGTCTCGGGCAAGGCCGGCAGAAAGAAAGACAGCCAGAAAAAGAACTCTAACAATCCCTTCATCGGCAGGTCGGTCCGAGCGATCAACCAGGCGAAGAACGCGCCGATAAAAAGCGCAATCGCCTGCCGGGTGATCGCCAGGGCGAAGGTATTGGTCATCGCTTTCGTGATGCCGGGAGTCGTAAACGCTTTGACCCATCCATCCATACCCCAAACGATGGGTTGGCCGGGCCGGGCAATCTGAAAACTGTTTAGAATCATCAATGCGAGCGGCGTCAGCACGAGAAATCCGACCACCAGGAGCAGGATCGCCATAGGTAGCGATGGCGGCCGGATAAACCATAGCGGCGACTGCACCGTTCGGCCGAACGTTACCGCCTGGTCCATCGTTTGCGATTTTTCACTCATTTCTCAGTCCTCAACTCAGCTAGCCAAATGTGGCGAAGACGATTCCCTTCAATCGTCATTCACCGCCGCCGCATAATTCATGTCCGGTTCGATGCCCTTTTTTACGAGTTCGGCTTGGTAAGCGCGGCGGATTTCCGGATCTTCGTCAGTGTATTCGATAAGCGTGCCGCCTTGCTTGACTGAGGTATATACGCCCGCCCGAATGGCTGCAACTCGGATCCCCAATGGAAACTTGTGGCTGCCGCAGCGCAGCGCCAACTGTAGCGCCGGCTCAGAGCCCGTATTGAAATGTTGGTGAAACCAACTCGTCGGCGGGCTAAACACGCTACCAGCCGCCCAGTCAACTCTGACGACCCGATCGCCGTAACCGCTTTCGTAGGGACGCGTTCCCCATTCGTTGGGCCACATTAGCGAGTAGCCTTCTGAACGAAGGATAACCAGCACCGCCCCACCGCCATGGTAATGCGCTTTGTGATAGCGTCCCACCGGCCATTCCGCCAAATGCCCGATCAGAGTATTATCGGCAATCTCAAATTGCGTCAGGTTAACACCGGCGCCCTTTTGCTCCTGCGCGTCGATAGTCGCTTTGCGAGCGTCGGCAATGAAATTTGTCTCCCAGATCCACTGCCGGTTGTTGGCCGCGAGATAGCGGTGATCGCCAACCTTGAAGTAATCGCCTTCTCCGTCATAGCGATCGCTGAATACAAAATCACTATTGAAAACGAACTGTTCGTTGTGAAAATGGTCCAAGACCATCGGCGCCGTCGTAACCGCGACAAAAATCGCCGGACTTTCGGAGTAATTGATAAGCCGGTGCGTGCTGTTCAAAGGCGGCGAAAAAAGACTTCCAGTCTTCCAGCTAATCGACTGCGGCACCCGGCCGCGCTGCTGGAATTCGGCAACGCCCTCACCTTGAATGATATAAATAACTTTCTCGTATAGATGCTTCTCGGGTTCGGTCGTCGTCCCCGGCGCTATTCTGCCAATGTAAACTCCGGTAATCCCCTCTAGACCCCGGAGCTGGAGATAAGCTCCTTCACAACCAAGCCGGCTCCACGGGCGTAACGAAATCCGTCGAACATCCGTAACGCCAAACCCCTCGACGATGGGCACGCCCTCTTTCTCCATCCAGCGCTCGTAGTAGGTTTTAGCCTTGGCCACCGCGAGCCCGACACGCCTAACGTTAGCATCCATCTTATTTTGTTCTCCTTCCGAACTCTTTCTCGCTAAGCTCTGGGTTAGTCTCACAGTTTGGCTGCCTTCTTCTGCAAACGCGCGGCAATTTTTTCGTAGTCGCCCTGTACCGCCAATTGAGCGTTTTCCTCGTCTTCTTCGTCCCAATATCCCAAGCTGTAACCATACCAGGGCGTCCTCGGCTGAAGCGGAGGCAAGCCGAGTTGTTCCCATTTCTCTTTTGCCGCCTCCATATACTTCTTTGCCGGCAGGGCCACCGGAGGATAGGGCCATTTGCGCGTGGCATCGATCATGATCGCCGAGCAGCCGGAGGGCGATGGAAAGCGTGCCTCCGTGGCAGGCGAGCCTGGCGGCGCCGCCGACGGATCCAGTCCCGCAAATTTATGCGTGGTGATCTTCACGTCGCGATGCGGCTGCATGCGAAAACTGATCGCCCAGTTCACCGAATCTGCGTCTTCGGGATCAATGTCCTCATCCACCGTCACGAGAATTTTACCGTGGCTAGGGTCCAGCGCCACCGCAGCCTGGAGCGCCTGCCACGGTTGTGCGGGGTTGGTCTTGCGCATCCGGATGACGACATATTTTCGGCTGCCGCTCGACTCGTGCAAGGTCACGTCCATTACACTGGGGATATTGCAGTCGTATTTTAAAAGCTTGTAGAGCGTCGATTCATATCCCATCTTGCGCATGACCCCGCTCTCGCTCGGTACCCCCTCGGTGAACATTTGTAAGATAGGGGCCTTCCGGTGCGTGATGCACTTCACCATGAATATCCCGTTCATCATTTGTCCGCCCATATAGCCGGTGAACTCGCCAAAAGGTCCTTCGGGCTCCAAATGATCGGTAGGGATCTCCCGTTCGATGACGATCTCTGCGGTCGCCGGCACTTCCAGGTCCACGCTTTCGCAGCGCACCAGCGGGATGGCCGCTCCTGCGATCGCCCCGGCCACGGCATACTCGTCGCGGTCATAGCCGACCTTGGCGACGCTGGCTAAGCCGATCGCCGGGTTGCAACCGAGCACGATGGCCGCCTGCAAGGAGACTTTTCTCTCTTTGCATTTGTGAAAATGAATGCCGATATGCTGCGCGGGCGGAACACTGACTCCGGCCTTATTCGGCCCCTTGATCATGCAGCGGTAGGTGCCGACATTCGGAACGCCGGTGTCGAAGTCCTTGGTCACAACATAGGGTGCGGTAAGAAAAGGACCGCCGTCAAAACCGGGGTTGCTGATGGGCACAGGGAAGCGGAAGAGCCCGCCATTGGGATGGGTAATCTCTTTGCCTTTGAGAATGATTTCTTTGACCGGTCCCGTCTTCACTAGCCGCGGCGGAATAGGATGGCTCAGCGCTTGGTTCCAACGCTCCGCCACTTCGCCGGGCCCGCTCTTCTCTTCCAAGCCCAGGGCCATCTTGTAAATCGAACGCGAGGCGCCGAGCGCTCCCACGACAACGCTGCAGTCGTAACTCTTCCTTTGGGGATCGGTTACATTATCAAAAAGGAAGGCCTTTCTCTGGCTGTCCGGCAGCCCCTGATACTGCCATCTGACCAGGGGCATCAGCTCGCTGTTTTTCTCGATCGTGGCGCTGATGCGATGAAGATTCCCGGTCTCCTCCAAAAGAGAAATAAATTCCCTGAGATCACGTGAATACGGTCTTGTCTTTGCCTTGAAAGCCGGCTTCGCCATGGTTTTTGTGCCTCACTCAAGCATTACTGTCCCAATCTCAGAAACCGTACTCTTTCCACCTGCGCTTGAGCGTCTCGGCCATCTCCGGCGAGATCGCCGTGCCGAGCGGTGGGTAGCGGTTGCCGCCGTACTGCTCCTGCGGTTCCAGTTCCCAATTAATCGTGGCGTCGATCAAGACCCGGGTCCACTTGCCGTGACCGTATTTGACTGAATCCCTCTCCTCCGACGGCACGCTGGGATCGAGCATGGAGCCCGAAGTCCCGGGGAACATCGTGATATCGCCGAGCCCGGCATTCACCCGGTAGCAGAGCGCCCACTCGATTGCTTCCCAATCATGAATATCGATATCGTCGTCGACGACGATGAGATGCTTGCCTGCGTAGTTGGCGAGATGGCATCCCCACAGCGCTGCCGCAGCCTGCTGTGCGTGGCCTCGATGGCTCTTACGAATCTGGATGCGCAAGAGCTCCGGCCATTTGCCGCGCCAGACACTGGTCACATTCGGCACACCCGCCTCTTCTAAGTACTGCCAAGCCATCGCTGAAAAGGTCGCCGGTGTCCAGGTCGTACCTTCATTGGTCCGGCCCGGGCTCGAACCGGTGAGACAGCCATGAAAGATCGGATCATTACGATGGGTGATGCACTCGACACGGATGGCGTGCTTGGGCGTTGTACGTCCGGCGTAGTAACCCGGGTATTCGCTGAACGGGCCTTCCGGCTCGAAGGTCTTGGGGTCGGGGGACACGAATCCTTCAAGGACGATCTCCGCGGAGGCCGGAACCAGAAGATCGCTCGTTTCGCACTTCACCAACTCCACTGGAGCGCCGCGAAGGGAACCCGCTATTTCATATTCGGAATGATTGACGGGCGTCGAGGCCGCCATGAATAGCGTCTGGTCCCAACCGATGACCACCGCCACCGGCATCTCCTGGCCGCGATTCTTGTACTTGCTGAAGTGTTTGCCCCATCCCTGGGTCATCGCCAGCAGGACGCCGATGGTGTTTTTCTTGGCAATCATGCCGCGATAGGTACCGGCGTTGAGAATGCCGGTTTCCGGATCCCGGGTGACCACACTCGCGGAGGTCATAATAAAGCGGCCGCCGTCATGGGGGTTCCACTTGGGAACCGGAAATTGAAATAGATCGACCGCATCACCTTTGATGATATTCTCTTTGACGGGCCCTTTGCTGACGGCGAGCGGCTTCACCGGTTTTGAGAAGCGATCCTTGAAGATGGTTACCAGTTCACGGTAGGAGGTTTTCTCTGCAACACCGAGCAACCGGCAGACCCGCTCCCTGGTTCCCGTGCCGTTGGTGAATAGCCGGCGGCAGAGTGTGTCGCGATGCCCTTTGATGTTCTCAAACAGCAGCGCCGGTCCAAACTGGCTCGATATCTCTCGGGTAATCGCGCCGATCTCTTCGTCCCATCCGACTTCCGCAGTGATGCGCTTTAGATCATTTCTCTCCTCTAGGTCGTCGATCCATTCACGCAGGTCTTTGGCCGGCATTCATTAACTCCAATCAGTCAAACAAATTTTTTCTCTTACCGACCCCTCTCCTTTATCCTCTCCCCCGACATCGGGGGAGAGGGAAGGTGAGGGGGATCAGGCCAGCGATAGCAGTGCTCGCCGCACAAGGGCCTTGCTCAAGTCGACCTTGTAGCCGTTCATCTTGAGCGGCTTTGCGTGTTGGAGAGCCGCCTCGGCGGCTTCGGTCGCCCCCGCGTCGCTGATCTGCTGGTTCCGCAAGAGATCTTCAGCCTCTCGACTCCTGTAAGGGGCAGTCGCAACGCCGCCTAAAACAACTCTCACGTCGTTCCACATCCCGTTCTGAATAACTGCGCTCACGGCGGCGCTGGCGATGGCGAAGTCCCATGACTTTCTCAAAGCAAACTTGACGTAGGCGCTCGACGTCGGACGAAACGGGATTTCGATTTCCGTTACCATCTCATCGGCTCGAAGAGTATGGGATTGCAGGCGATCGCCGACCCAAGTGTGGCCGGAAAGAAAGTCAGCGATCGCCATTGTCCGTGTCCCGCGCGGCGAGGCCACATGGATTTGAGCGTCCAGGGCTGCCAACGCAACGGCCGTATCCGATGGATGATTTGAAAGACAAAGATGGCCGCCCATGATGCTGCCGTAATAACGGCTGTCACCACCCGCCAGGTCGCAAAACTTGCCGCCCGATTTCCAGCAAGAGAATCCGTCTTGGAGATACCAGCACCAAACATCTTGACAGATGTTGCCCGCTATCGTTCCCATGTTGCGAATTTGCGGCGAGGCGACCACTCCTGCCGCCTGGGCCAAGACCGTGTAGTTCCGCTGTAGCTCAACTGAGTGAGCGATCTGCGACAGTGTCACCAACGCGCCGATTCTCAGATTCCCATCGGGTTGAGAGCGAATGTACTTTAGCGCCGGAATGGTTTTTATGTTGACGACGCACTCCGGCCTGACGATGTACTTCTTGATCCGAAATAAGAGATCCTGGCCGCCTGCCAAGACTCGCGCCCCGTGCCCATAGTGGGCGAGCAACGACACCGCGTGCTGCGTCGAAGTTGCATTGATATGCTTGAAGTTGATCAAGCCACGCTCTCCTTCGCGTTTCGCAGCGCTTTGAGAACGACATCCGGCGTCATCGGTAATTCGGTCACCCGCGCCCCAGTAGCATGGAAGATCGCGTTGGCAATGGCCGGTGCGACGCCCACATAAGAAATTTCCGAACATCCCTTGGCTCCGAAAGGATGCGTCGGCTCGCCCAACTCCACCATGACGGGTTCGATATCGGGTAAATCTAAAATCGACGGAGTGCGCAGGTCGAGAAACCATTGGTTAAGCGCCGTGCCGGTTCTCTGGTCGAAGTAGAACCCTTCACTCAAGGCGTATCCGAGTCCCTGTGCGGCACCGCCTAGAATTTGGCCCTCGACGATCATAGGATTGATGGCGCGACCGACGTCGTGCGATGAAACCAGCCTGAGGATTTTGACTTCGCCCGTTTCCACATCGACTTCCACTTCCGCGAATGCCGCGGCGAAACCATAAGCGAACAGACGATCTTCTTTGGCGTTATGAATTCCCTTACCGCTGATCGAGCCGCCGGCGAGCCTCGCAAGTTCAGCCAAACCTACGCGCTTGGACGAATCGGAACGTTGCCAAATTGATTTTTCTCCGATGTCGAGATCGGTTGCTGACTCACTCAAAAAGACGGATGCGTGCTCGAGCAGCTTTTTCTTAACCTCTTCGGCTGCCCGGCTCGCGGCAATTCCCGTCGCATAGACAGTGCGGCTCGAAAAAGGTCCGGAGTCGAAGGGACACATTGAAGTGTCTGCATTGGAGCCGCCGACGTCTGCCAAAGATACGCCTAGAACTTCCGCAACCATCTGGCGCAGCGTCGTCTGCTGCTCTGAGCCCTGATCTGCAGTTCCAGAAAGGAGCGAGATTCGGCCTGCGCTGTCGATTGTCACTTCGGCCTCCGAGATTCCGGCGGGATTGCTGCCGCAGCTATGAATCACCATCGCCACGCCCATGCCTTTTTTGCGGGCGCCGCGGCTGGAGGTATGCAAGGATGACCGGCGTTGCCAGCCGACCTTCTCGGCGCCGGCGTGCGCGGCTTCTTCGAGCCACACCGTCGACATGATCTTAGTCGGCGCGGAGCAGAGATCGTCCCCTTCATGCAGCCGATTCTTGAGCCGAAACTCGATGGGGTCCATCTGAATCGCGTACGCCAGCTCATCCATGATAGACTCGATTGGAAAGTGACTCTCCGCGTCGGCACGCCCTCTGTAGGGCCCGGTGCTGGGGCGGTTTGTCCGCACCGCGAAGACCTCCCACTTCACATTGGGACAACGGTGATAGAGATCGATGGGCCGCGTCGAGATCGCAAAGGCGATGTTTTGCCCCAGACCGCCGTAGGGCCAATAACCGTTGTCGAGGAAAGTGCGAACCTGGATCGCCGTGAGCGAGCCGTCTTTATTCGCAGCTGCTTTAACATAATGCGTTAGCGCAGACCGGTTGTGTGAATCGAGGCTTTCCTCCTCCCGCGTAAACCAGATTTTTACCGGCCTCCCAGTTTTGCGCGCCAAAAGCACGCACAGCACCGCGAATCGTCCGGTAACCTTTACACCAAAAGCGCCGCCAAGGTTTGTTGATACGACCCGCACCGCTTCCATGGGCAAACCCAGAACACGGGCCGTGCCATCCTGGAGACGATAAGGATCCTGTACAGAGCACCAGAGCGTGCACTTACCGTTCTCGTAGACTGCGACACAGGCACGCGGTTCGTGGGAGACGGCATTGACCTCGGACTGCCGAAAGAACTTTTCGATCACAACGTCGCTTTGAGTGAATCCTTTCTCCACGTCCCCGCGCTCGTTGACTACGGTCGGGCCGCCTTCCTTGAGTCCGATGACGTTGCCGAAGGTTCCAAGCTGATCGGGACGAATGTCGCCGGGTTTGAGCTCATGACTTGCGGGATAATGAAGCACCGCCCCGGGCGCTCCGGGCTCTGCTGCGAATTCGGGATCGTGGACCGCGGGTAAAACTTCATAAGTGACACGAAGTGCTCGAACGGCTTCCTCGGCGACGTTCCAATCTTTAGCCGCCACGGCTGCCACCGTGTCGCCGACGAATCGGACCTCTTCTTCGAGCGGATAGATTTCATTTTGATATGGACCGAAGAGGACTCTCGGGACATCTTTGTGAGTGATGACCGCGGCCACACCCGGCATTTTTTCTGCCGCCGTGGCGTCCACTGCGACAATCCTTGCGTGGGCATGGGGACTTCTGAGAATTTTCATCCACAGCATGCCCGGCAGATTGATATCGGCTGGAAAACGCAGCGTGCCCGTCGCTTTTTCAACACCGTAAATCGGCGGTACGGACCGTCCAACGGTTGAGAAATTT
>Ga0081538_10006598_pt1 | contig 10186 bp, 13 predicted proteins | sample TabmetS5T2R1_FD_71022 | JGI IMG/M metagenome (GOLD analysis project Ga0081538, IMG submission 71022) | Tabebuia heterophylla rhizosphere microbial communities from the University of Puerto Rico - S5T2R1 | ecosystem: Host-associated > Plants > Roots > Rhizosphere ... | reverse complement strand
CTCCACGACGCCTGGGTGTGGGACATGTACCGGCCCGCCCGCTTCGTCACCAGGGTCCGGGTCGTCACCTTCAAGGACGTCAACATCGAGGAGCTCATCCGCAAGGACGAGCTGTAAGCGGGGTCCGGGGGCTCAAGGAGCGAAGCGGTAGCCCCCGGCCGGAAGGGGCCAGACCGTGGGCTTCAACGCGACCCGGCGATACAGGGACAAGAAGACCGTCGACATCGCCCTGCTGGTCGCCGCCATCGCCATCGTCATCGGCCTGCTGGCCTGGGTCTTCGCCGCGGGCGGCTCCTGACTCCGCGGGCACGTGGTAGCGTGCCCGGCCATGGTGCAGACCTCTCGGGCCGCCAGAGGCCGGGAACGGGCACGACGAATTCGCAGGCGGCTGCTGGTGGGGTGCAGCGTCCTGCTCGTCTTCATGGTCGTGGCCACCACGGCCGGCTACGGCTATGTGCACTACCGGTTCGGGCAGATCCGCTCGGTGAAGGTCCCGGGCCTGCGCAAGGCCAGCGCCGGGCGGCCCATGAACCTGCTGGTGGTCGGCTCCGACTCCCGCGCCGGCCTGGACGCCGCCGGCGGCCGCCGCTACGGCGACGTCGGCGGCCAGCGCAACGACGTCACCCTGATCGTCCGCGTCGAGCCGGCCAGCAGGCGCGTGTCGCTGCTGTCGATCCCCCGCGACCTGGTCGTGCCGATCGCCGGCACCGGCGCGCAGAACCGCATCAACGCGGCCTTCGCCGCCGGTCCCGGCCCGCTCGTCCAGACCATCGAGCAGAACTTCGGCATCCCCATCAACCACTACGTGCTGATCGACTTCGACGGCTTCCAGGCGATCGTCGACGCCCTGGACGGCATCGACGTCCGCTTCCCCTACCCGGCCAGGGACGCCCTCTCCGGCCTCAACGTCGCCGAGGCCGGCTGCGTCCACTTGGGCGGCGCCGGCGCGCTCGCCCTGGCCCGCAGCCGCCAGTTCACCTACCAGAAGGGCGGCGTCTGGCAGAGCGACCCGCTCGCCGACCTCGGCCGCATCCGGCGCCAGCACGCCTTCCTCCAGGCCCTGGTCGAGGCGGCGCTCGCCAGGGGCCTCACCAACCCGGTGCGCGCCAACGCCTTCATCGGGTCGCTGATCCACGAGGTCACCAAGGACAGCGGCCTGAAGGTCGGCGACGTGATCCGCCTGGCCGCCAGCTTCCGCTCCTTCAAGCCCTCCGGGCTCACCAGCTACACGCTCCCGGTCGCCGAACCCGGCGGGGACCATCCGCTCGGCGCCATCCTCGTGCCCAAGCAACCGGACGCCGAGCGGACCGTGGACCGCTTCCTCGGCCGCACCCCCCGGGCGACCACCGCCAAGCCGACCGGCGATTCCTCCCTCACCGTCCTCAACGCCCTCGGCACCGACGGCCTGGCCGCCGCCACCGCCGCCAAGCTGCGCCGGTCCGGGTACCGCATCGCCACCGTCGGCAACGCACCGACCGCCGACTGGACGAGGTCCCAGGTTCGCTATCCCCCCGGCCACCTGACCGTCGCCAGGGCCCTCGCCGGCGCCCTGGTGGGCGGCGCCGGGCTGGCCGAGGACCCGAGCCTCGGCGGCGGCTCCCTCACCCTGGTGCTCGGCCCCGGGTTCAGCGGCATCCGGGCCCCGGCCGCCGCCACCCCGTCCAAGGCCAAGCCCGCCAAGGCCAGGTCGCCCGCTGCCGAGCTGCGCGACTACGACCCCCGCCCGTGCTAGGACTGCCAGGCCTCGCAGGTCACGATCGCCCGCTGAAGAAGCGCTCCAGCACCGGGGCCAGCGCCTTGGGATCCACCATGTGGGTCTGGCCCTCGACCGTCACCCGCTGCGCCTGCCGCACGCTGGTGGCGATCGCGTCGGCGGCCTGATCGAAGAAGGAGCCGCCCCCGCCCACGAACGAGTCCGGGCTGGCGCCGCCGGTGGCCACCAGGGTCGGCCGGGTGATCGTCGCCAGGCGGGCGGTGGGCGGCCGGCCGTCTCCCAGGCAGGCCGCGTCGTAGGCCAGGGTGGGCGCCAGGGCCTCCAGGCCCGGCCACACCGGCGAGTTCCTCGCCCCCTCGATCATCTCCCCGGTGGCGCCCGCCATCCGCATGAACAGGGCGGCCGCCTCGCCGCGGCGGTCCTCGGCGAGCAGCCGTCCCAGCTCCTCGCGGTACTCGTGCCACCGCGCGACCGCATCGTCGGTCATGCTGTACGGCACCTCGTAGACCGCCAGCCGGTCGACCGCGAGCCCCGCGGCGGCGGCCTCCAGCACCAGCGCGCCGCCGGAGGAGGCGCCGTACAGGTGCGCCGACCCGCCGGCCTCGGCGATCATCGCCGCCAGGTCCTCGATCTCGCGCTCCACCGCATACGGCAGGGTGTCGCCGCTCTCGCCGCGGCCGCGCCGGTCGTAGTTGTAGACGGTGAACCGCGCCGCCAGCTCGGCGGCCAGCGGCGTGTTCTCCGAGCGGTCGACGAACCCTCCGCCGACCAGGACGACGGCCGGCCCGCTCCCCTGGCGGTCGTAGGCGATCGAGGTGCCGTCCTTGGATGTCACGCGGTCCATCTGGCTCCTCCCTCACGAAGGGAGGCGGCTACCCGCTCCAGCAGGTCCATCTGCTCCTGCATGCCGACCTCTATCCCGGTGGCGATGATCATGTCGCGGACCTCCTTGCTGCCGACCTCCACCAGCAGCGCGAGCCTGGTGCGCCCGTCCACCTCGGTGAAGGTGACGACGTTCAGCGCCGGCTCCCCCTCGGGCGCGCCCTCGAACACCTGGGTGGTGACGATCCGCTCGTTGGGGACGATCTCGCGGTAGCTGCCGTGGAAGGCAACCTCCACGCCCTCAGGTGTCACCATCACGTAGCGCCACCTGCCGCCGACCCGCAGGTCGATCTCGGCCACCGTCACCTCGCCCCGGTGGCCGCTCCACCACTGCTTGACCAGCTCGGGCGTGGTCCAGGCCCGGTAGACCAGGTGCTTGGGCGCGTCGAACTCCCGTGTGATGAGGATCTGCTCATCGGTGGGGAGCGTCACCGTCGCCGTCCCGCTCGTCGGCACCGCCACCAGCTCCTTCCTCGCGCCGCTTGAGGTCCTCCAGCACCACGTCCAGCCGCTCGAACCGCTCCGACCAGGAGCGCTCGTAGGCCTTCACCCAGTCGTGGATCGGCTTGAGCGCGTGGCCGTTGAGCCGGTACAGCCGCTGCCGTCCCTGGTCGCGCACCTCGACCGCCCCCACTTCCCGGAGCACCCGCAGGTGCTTGGACACCTGGGGCTGGGCCAGCCCGAGCAGGCGCACCAGCTCGTTGACCGGACGCTCCCCGCCGGCGAGGGCGTCCAGGATCTGGCGCCTCCGCGGCTCGGCGACCGCGTTGAAGGCGTCCTCCGTGGTCCTCGCTCTCGCCATGCGGACATTATATACCTATATGAGAATATATCAATCCGGCGTGCACCATGGGTCGCGTCCAGGTCCATTCGCCGAAGGAGGAGCCCACGTGGCCCAGCACGACAAGCTGCCGTCCTACCGCGAGCTTCCCGTCCGCCCGGACGCGCCGCCGGGCTCCTCCTGGGGGCTGTGGGGCGACGGCGACCAGCTCGGCACGCTGAACCTGCTGACCGACGAGCGCACCCGGCGGGCCGCCGAGCTGGTCCGGCGCGGTGCCGTCTTCCCGCTCAACCTGCCGCTGCACGAGCCGCAGCCGCACCTGGCGTGGCGGACGCCGCCGGCCCACCACATCCTCCACGTGGGCCACGAGACGCGCGGCATGCGGCCCGGCGGCGCCGACGACCCGTCCACCGGCCTGATCGACCGCGACGACTACCTCGACGGGCTCTGGCTGCAGGGCGGCAGCCAGTGGGACAGCCTGTCGCACGTCCGCCACCCGCGGCACGGGAACTACAACGGCGTGGCGGACCAGGAGATCCACGGCGGCCCCGGCACCAGGCTCGGCATCGACCAGTGGGCACGCCGCGCGGTCGTCGGGCGGGCCGTGCTGCTCGACGTGCCCCGCCGGCTCGCCGGCGCCGGGCGCGACTACGACCCGCGCAGCGCCCACCAGGTCACCGTCGAGGACCTGGAGGGGATGCTGGCCGCGCAGGGCGTGGAGGTCGAGGACGGCGACATCCTGCTGCTGCACACCGGCTGGCTGCGGCGCTTCCTGGACGCCGACGCCGAGGAGCGCGGGCGGCTGATCGCCTGGGAGACGATCCACGCCCCCGGCCTGGAGCCCTCGGAGCGGATGGTGGAGTGGCTCTGGGATCACCACGTGGCGGCGGTCGCCTCCGACACCGTTGGCGTGGAGGCGCTGACGCCCAACCCCGGATTCTTCCTCCACCTGGCGCTGTTGCCCCTGCTGGGGATGCCGCTGGGCGAGTTCTGGGTGCTGGACGCGCTGGCGGAGGACTGCGCGCGCGACGGGCAGTACGCCTGCCTGCTGGTGTCGGTGCCGTTCAACCTCCGGGGCGGGGTGGGCTCACCGCCCCAGGCGGTCGCCATCAAGTAGCCCGGGCCGGTGGCCGTGGCGATCCTGGCCTGCAAGAAGGCCTCCGGCAGGCATCGACCAGCAGCGCTACGCCATCCGCTTCATGCCCGCCGCCCTGTAGCGACGCGGCCCACGACCCGACCGGGCCGGCAGCCGGGCCGCACCAGGGAGCCCCGGGAACCCTCGCCGGGTGCAACCTTGGTTGACACCAGGACCTTGTCAACCTAGGATGACAGCATGCGCCATGCGACCGTACCCGGGCCCGCACCCCGACCCAGAACCGCCGCCGGCGGCTGGACCGGCTGGTGGAGGCGGCTGCTGACCAGTCACCGACGATCCCGGCCTCGGCCAGGGGCCGGCGGTCCTCCCCCCGCCGGCGTCAGGGAGCCGCGCCGACCGGCCCCGACGGCGGGCACCGGTGCGGCGGCCCTCCTCGAGCCGGCCGCCCTGCCGTCGGGCGCTGGCGACCACCCATCCCGCCCATAGCTTGCACGGCGCCGAGCGAGCCGCCGCGCGGCGCGGCCCGGCCGGGCATCCGCCCGTGGCCCGCTGTGGCGGCAGGGGATAGGGTCGGGGCCGGCTCCCGCGAGCAGCCCATGGAGATCCGGGAGGTGGGCGCGCTGACAGGCGGCGACCTTCGGTATCTCGCCGAGGTGGAGGAGATCAGCATCGGCTTTGCGCGCCCGGACGGCTCTACCGGATCCACGCCGGTGTGGGTGGTGCAGGCGGGCGAGGGGATCTTCGTGCGCTCGATCCGCGGCCGGCGCGGCGGCTGGTACCGGCGGCTGCGCGCCAACCCCGACGGCGAGGTCGGCGACGGCCCCACATCCACCCGGTGCGCGCGCGGCCGGTCGAGGACGCCGCCACCGTGGCGGCGGTCACCCGCGCCTACGAGGCCAAGTACGGGGACAGCCCGTACGTGGCGCGCTGCTGACCAAGGAGGCGGCCGCCGCCACCCTGCGGCTGGAGCCCCGACCGGCGCTCACCTGATCCCGGGTCGCACTGAGCAGCTTGATCGTGAGCGAGTTCCCGACCCTGGATGGGGTCATGTAGGCACCGGGGGGCGGGGCCGTCTCCCCCGGCATGTCGAAACCGGCGCCGCGGCCTCGACCCCTTGATGAGCGGCGCCGCCAGGCGCCGGCGCGACGTCCGCGAACGCGGAGGAGGGAGAGGTAGGGTGATCGCCATGACCGGTGCCACCGATCCGCGGGTCGATGCCTACATCGAGGCCCTGCCCGACTGGCAGCAGGCCATCTGCCGCCAGGTCCGCGACCTGGTCCATGCCGCCGACCCGGAGATCACCGAGACCATCAAGTTCAGGGACCGCCCTTACTTCGTCCTACAGGGCAACGTCTGCGCGCTGCTGGCGGCCAAGGACCACGTCAACGTGTTCCTCTACGATGGCGCCATGGTCCCCGACCCGGAGGGGATCATCACCAGCGGCCATGGCAACACCACCGCCCGCAGCGTGGCCGTCCGCCGGGGCGAGCCGGTCAACGCGCCCGCCCTGCTGGCGATGTTCAAGCAGATCATCGCCAACAACCGCGCCGGCGGCTGGCGCAAGCTCAAGCGCGAAGGCGGGCGCTGAGCTGCAGGCCGCCCGCACGGGCGGTCACGGTCCCCGCAGCAGCGCCCGGTCCGCGAGCCGGCCGGGCGGCTCGGCGCCGCCTGCGGGGCCGAGGTCGATCACCCGGTCGGCCGCGCGGATCACGCCGAGGTCGTGCTCGATCACCACCGTGTTGCCGGCGTGGACCAGCCGTTGGAGCACCCCCAGCAGCCCTGTGGCATCGGCGGCGTGCAGGCCGGTGGCGTGCCGACGGTGACGCAGATATTCGCTCGTCTGGCAGCACGATCCGGCCTACGGTGTGGCGCGTGGTTGATCCGATCTTCGCCGAGCCGCGTCTTGCCGAGGTCTACGACCCCCTGGACCCCGACCGCAGTGACCTGGACGCCTACATGGCCATGGTCGACGAGTTCGGCGCACGCCGCGTCCTCGACATCGGCTGCAGGACCGGGACCTTCGCCTGCCTGCTCGCCCGTCGCGGCCTGACGGTGACCGCCGTGGACCCGGCGGCAGCGTCGCTTGCGGTCGCGCGGACCAAGCCCGGTGCCGATCGGGTGCGGTGGGTGCACGGCTCCGCGACCGACCTGCCCCCACTGCGGGTGGATCTGGCCAAGATGACCGCCAACGTCGCCCAGGTCTTTGTGACCGATGCGGCCTGGGCCGCGGCGCTGCGCGCCGCGTACGCGGCGCTCCGGCCGGGTGGGCGCCTGGTCTTCGAGACCCGTGACCCGGCGGCGAAGGCGTGGCTGGAGTGGAACCGCGAGCAGTCATACCAGCGCACCGTCGTCCCTGGCATCGGCGCTGTCCAGGCCTGGCACGAGCTGCTCGACGTTCGCGGTGACCTGGTCTTGTTCCGCTCGACCGTGGTCTTCGAGTCCGATGGTGCGGTGCTGACCTCGGACTCCACGCTGCGCTTCCGCCACCAGGATGAGGTGACCGCGTCGCTGGCTGCCGCCGGCTACGTGGTTGACGAGGTGCGCCAGGCGCCAGACCGCCCCGGCCGCGAGCTGGTCTTCATCGCGCGACGGGCCGACGTCGGCGGGACCGGCGGGGGCTCTTAGTCCTGGGCGGCCCGCTCCGCCGCGCTGCGCTCGACACAGAACTCGTTGCCCTCCGGGTCGGCCAGCACCGCCCAGCCGCCGCCGTCTGCCCGCCGGTGGTCGGCGACCAGCGTGGCCCCCAGCCCCAGCAGCCGCTCCACCTCCTCGTCGCGGGTCCGGTCGGTCGGCAGCAGGTCCAGGTGGACGCGGTTCTTGACGGTCTTGGCCTCGGGTACCCTGATGAACAGCAGGTTGGGATGCCCGTCCTGACCGAGCAGGACCGCCTCCTCGTGCTCGGGCAGGTTGGGGTCCTCCGGGTCCTCCTGGAAGCCGGTGACCTGGCTCCAGAAGCCGACCAGCTTGTACGGGTCGGCGCAGTCGAAGGTGATGTTCCGCGCGCGAGCGGTCATGCGCGGAGTATGCCATGCCCACCTGCGGGTCCAGGTCGCGGCTCAGGCCGCGGTGGGTCGTCGGTGTGGTGGGTGCAGCCGCTGGCCACCCTCATGCACGGCGCGATGATGGGCGCAGCACAACAACACCAGGTTGCCCAGGTCGGTCGGACCGCCATGCAGCCAATGCCGCACATGATGCGCCTCGCACCAGGACGGCGGCCGGTCACAACCCGGGAAGCGGCAGCCACCATCCCGCACCACCAGCGCGGTCCGCTGCGCGGGGGAGACCACCCGGGTGGCGCGGCCCACCTCCAACGGCTGCGTCGCCGGCCCACCCAGGGCAGCCGGCAGCAGCGCCAGCGCCGCCCGCAGCCGGGCGGCCAGGGTCCCGGTCGGGTCGCCGTCGCCGTCGTCCCGGGCCGGGTCGGGGTCGGGGTCCCCGGCCAGGTCGGGGTGGTGGGGGCTGCTGGTGGCCTCGGTGGGGTGGCGGGTGACCAGCACCCGGGTCAGGGTGGCGTCGCAGGCCAGCCGCCGGGCGGTCTCGGCCGGCAGCGGCCCCAGCCATTGCCCCGCCCCGCCCGGCAGCCCTTCCTGCTGGGCGAGCAGGCTGGCCAGCTCGATGGTGACGACAAGCTGGGGGCGCACCCCGCCGCGGTTGGGCAGCCGCCCGCCCGCCAGCGCCCGGCGGGCCAACTCCGTCAACGCATCGGCGCGCCGCTGGCCGCCGCTGCGGTCGTCGGCGGCGCTGGCCGGCCGCGCCAACGGCTCCAACGCCGTCAGCAGCGTCTCGCCGGCCTCGGGCTCCAGCAGCCCATCGATGGCCACCATCCCCTCCAAGGTCGGCGAGGCCCACAACCCACGCCGCTCGTGACGCCGCTGGGTCTGCGCCGCGGCGGTGTCGGGGTTGGCGACCGCCACCAGGTGGCCGACCACCTTGCGCAGGGTGGGTGGGTCAAGGCGGCGGGCGGTGTCCAGCAGCACCGGCTCCGCCGCCGCCACCGTGGCCGGTGGGAGGTCGTGGGTGCCGGCGGCCAGCACCGCAGCATGCCGCGGGGAGATGGCCCCGGCGGCCAGCGCCTGGCCGGTCTCGCCCAGGGGGCCGCGGTACAGCGCGCGGGCGGTCTGCACCCAGCCGCTGGCCTGGGCGCGGCCGGCGCGCAGCCGCCCCCGCAACCACCCGGCGGTCGACTCGGCTTGGGTGCCGTCCTCGGCGCCGGCGGCGCCGCGGCCGTCCACCCCGGCCAGCTCGCGCAGCCAGTGGCCGTCCAGCCGGTCCACCAGGTGGCGCAGCCTCAGCACCCGCTGGGCGGCTTCGGCGTCGGGCAGCCGGGTCAGGTCCTCGGCGGCCAGCGCCTGGACGGCGGCGGTCAGCAGCGTCAGCCCGTCCGGCGGTGCCTGGCTTGCCAAACTGGTGTTCGATTCCATGCCCGGAACCTATCCCACCCCACCACGAATACAAGCACCTATCGCAGATCTGTGGATTCGCGTCCGCGCCGCGTCGCCGGTAGCCGGTAGCCGGTAGCCGGTAGCCGGAGCGTGACGTTGGCCAGCTAGCGCGACACGCCCGCCAGGCGGGCGAACACCACCAGGTTGTCGCGGTAGCTGCCGCGGGCGCGGTCGAAGGTGCCGCCGCAGGTCACCAGGCGCAGGGCGGCCCAGGGAGCGGGGCCGAACACCTCCGCGGTCGGGAAGGCGGCCTTGGGGAAGCTGCGCGCCTGCTCGACCACGAAGCGGAGGCGGGCGCCGTCGGCCCGCTCGACCTGGACGGTGTCGCCGGCGCGCAGCTCGCGCAGGCGGTAGAACACCGCCGGGCCGGTCCTGGAGTCGACGTGCCCGGCGATCACCGCCGGGCCCACCTGGCCGGGCGTCAGCCCCTCGGCGAACCAGCCGGCGCGGGCGAAGTCGGTGGGGACCTGCATGCTGCCGTCGCGCTCGCGGCCAAGACGGACCAGCGGGGTGGTCACCCCGATGGCGGGGATGGTGAGCCGGACCGGCGGGGACGCCGGCCCGGGCACGGTCACCTGGCGGGGCGCCTCGGCCACCTCGAACCCGGGCGCCTCCGGCGGCGTGGCCGGCACGTCGACCCCCGGCTTCGGGCCGGCGGGGTCCACGGCGCGCCCACCCGGCCCGCCCGCGGCCCCTTGGGCCGCCGATCCATCCGGGGACCCCGCGGCCCGCCCTCCGGCGGCGCCGTCCATCCCGGCGGCGGAGGCCGGCCCCGGCGCCGGGGCGATGGCGCCAGGGCCGGACGGCCGCGCGGACGGGGCCGCGCAGTTCCCGACGGCGAGGACCAGGGCCAGCGCGGCCAGGGCCCTCAGGACACCCAGACCCTTCGGCGCACGGCCCAGGCGGGCGGGCGGGGCCTCGCGCGCCAGCAGCCGGGTACCGGACGGCGGGCCCTCGTGCCCCGGCTGGCGGGTACCGGGTGGCGAGCCCTCGCGCCCCGACTGGCGGGTGGCGGGCATATGGCCGGCGGCTGCCATCGGTCAGGCGCGGACGCGACGGCGGGCGGACACGGCCAGCAGGCCGGCGCCGGCGGCGACGGCCAGGACGAGTACCGGGGCGGCCGGCGCGCGGGAGGAGGGCGCTGTGCCGCCCGCCCCGGTACGGATTCCGCCGCTCGGCGCCACCCGGGTCCCGGTGGCGTCGCCGAAGGCGAACAGCTCGCGTGGCTTGCCGGCGCCGCCCCGCAGCGCCCCCCAGGGGACCCCGGCCCG
>Ga0081538_10006597_pt1 | contig 10186 bp, 8 predicted proteins | sample TabmetS5T2R1_FD_71022 | JGI IMG/M metagenome (GOLD analysis project Ga0081538, IMG submission 71022) | Tabebuia heterophylla rhizosphere microbial communities from the University of Puerto Rico - S5T2R1 | ecosystem: Host-associated > Plants > Roots > Rhizosphere ... | reverse complement strand
CGCTGCAGCGCCGTCCGGGTCAGGCCGAGCTCGGCCTCGGTGACGGCGCCGCAGTCCAGGCCGCGCCGGACGAAGCCGGCCAGCGCCCGGACGGTGGCCGGCTCGTCGAGGGTGCCGCCGGCGGCGCCGTCGACGTACGCCCGGAGCCGGTCCAGCACCGAGTCGAGTCCGGCCCGGAAGAACGCGTACGTCGCGAGGTAGCGGATCGGCAACTGCGCCGGGTGCAGGTCCCAGCCCTGGTAGAAACCGCGCTCGAGCGAGCGTCGGACGAGCCGGGCGTGCAGCCGCCAGGCGGCGTGGACGGACTGCCGATCGCCGACGGGCAGCACGTTCGTCGAGCCGTCGGAGAGCCGTACCTCGGTGCCCGCGGCGGCCACCTGCAGCACGGCCTTGGCATGGTCCGCGGCGGCATGGTCGAGCGACTGGTACGGGCCGGCGATCCCCAGGGCGGCGCTGTAGTCGTACGTGCCGAAGTGCAGGCCGCACACGCGCCGGTCGCCGGCATGCACGATCCGGGCGACGGTCGCCGAGCCGTCGGGACCGAGCACTGCCTTCGGGGTCTCGACCTGGATCTCGAATCGGAGCCGGCCGGCGGCCAGCCCATGCCGGTCCTCCAGCCGCGTGCAGGCCACGGCCATCGCCTCGACCTGGGCCACGGCACTGACCTTGGGCAGCGTCACGATGAACCCCGGCGGCAGATCGGACCCGGCCCGGCCCAGCTCGCCGAGTGCGAGGTCCAGGGACCGAAGGCCGCGGCGCCGGGTGTCCGGCTCCAGGCTCTTGATCCGGAAGCCGAGGTACGGCGGCGCGACTCCGGCTGCCGTCGCGGCTGCCAGCGCCCGCGCCGACTCGATCGCGTCGCGGTCCTCGACGTCGTCGGGCCGGGTGCCGTAGCCGTCCTCGAGATCGACCCGGAGGTCCTCGATCGGCTCGGTGGCGAGCTTGTCGAGCAGCCGGGGCCAGATCGCCTCGACGACGTCGGGCGCCATGCCGGTCGCGCCCGCCATCGCGAGTGCGGTCGGGGCGTGGGCGTCGATGGCCTCCCGGGCCGCCGCACCCCACATCGCTGCCAGCCGGCCGTCCGGCGCGGCGGCGACCCGGTCGGCGGGCACGTAGACCGTGTGCACCGGCTGCCGGCCCGCCGACTCACGTCGGTCCGCCGCGGCCAGCATCGCGTCGGCCGACGCGGCAGCCGCATCGATCGCGGCGAAGTCGTCCGCGTCGAGCCGGCCGTTCACGTCACCGCCCCGTCAGCCCGGTGCCGCGCCGCATCGCCGGCTCCTACTCCGACGCGACCAGGTCGTAGGCCGGCAGCGTCAGGAAGTCGACGTACTCCTCCGAGAGGGCGACCTCCTCGAACAACGCCCGGGCGTCGGCGAGCTGGTTCGCGCCGAACTCCTCCGCGCCCGACTCGGCCCGGATGTCGGCGTACTGCTCGTCGAGGATGCGCCGCGCGAGGTCCTCGGTGACGATCTCGCCGGTCGCCGTCTCGGTCCGGTTGCGGATCCATTGCCAGATCTGGCTCCGGGCGATCTCGGCGGTCGCGGCGTCCTCCATGAGGTTGTGGATGCCGACCGCGCCGTTGCCGCCGAGCCAAGCCTCGAGGTAGCGCAGGCCGACCTCGACGTTTCCGCGGACGCCGTCGAGCGTGACCTCACCCGGCGTCGCCGCGATGGCGAGCAGGTCTTCGGCCGTGACGGTGACATCCGGTCGCTGTCGGTCGACTTGGTTGGGCCGGTCGCCGAGTACCTCGTCGAACACCTCGCGGCACACCGGCACCAGATCCGGATGCGCCACCCAGGAGCCGTCGAAGCCGTCGCCGGCCTCGCGTTCCTTGTCGGCCCGGACCTTGGCGATCGCCTGCTCGTTGACCTCGGGGTCGCGCCGGCTCGGGATGAACGCCGCCATGCCGCCCATCGCGAAGGCGCCACGACGGTGGCACGTGGCCACGAGCAGTTCGGTGTAGGCCCGCATGAACGGCGCGGTCATCGTGACCGCGTTGCGGTCCGGGAGCACGAAGTCGGGCCCGGCGTCGCGGAAGTTCTTGATGACGCTGAACAGGTAGTCCCAGCGGCCCGCGTTGAGACCCGAGATGTGGTCGCGCAGCTCGTAGAGGATCTCGTCCATCTCGAACGCGGCCGTGATCGTCTCGATCAGCACGGTGGCCCGGATCGTCCCGAGCGGGATCCCCAGCGCCGCCTGCGCGTGGGTGAAGACGTTGTTCCACAGCCGCGCCTCGTGATGGTTCTCCATCTTGGGCAGGTAGTAGTACGGCCCCTGCCCCCGGTCGATCAGCTCCCTGGCGTTGTGGAAGAAGTGCAGCCCGAAGTCGACGAGCGCACCCACGCTCGGACCGCCGTCGACCTCGAGATGCGCCTCGTCCAAGTGCCAGCCACGCGGCCGCACGATCGGCACGGCGAGGTCTCCGTCGCCGAGCGCGTAGTGCTTGCCCTCCGGAGAAGTGAACTCGAGCTGCCGGCGGTGAGCGTCGTAGAGGCTGACCTGGCCGCCGACGACGTTGCGCCAGTGCGGCGTACTCGCGTCCTCCAGGTCGGCGAGCCACACCTTCGCGCCGGAGTTGAGTGCGTTGATCGCCATCTTGGGGTCGCACGGTCCGGTGATCTCGACCCGGCGGTCGAGCAGCGCCGGCGGTGCTTCGGCGACCGTCCAGTCGCCGTCGCGGATCGTGTGGGTGTCGGACGGGAAGTCGATCCGTCGCATGGCCGCGATCTCGTTCCGGCGACTACGGCGGGCCACGAGCAACTCATCGCGGCGCTTGCCGAACCGACGCTGGAGCTCGGCGACGAAGTTCAGCGCCTCGTCGGTCAGGATGTGGTCGGTCCCGTCCATCCCGGCGGTGACGCGGACGTCGGACATCGGGGCCTCCTCGAGCGGCTGGTCGACTGGGACTCCCGGCCGAGCACCTCTCGGCCAGGCGTCCCAGCGAACAACCTATTGGCACCGCGACTCCGGTGCCATCGCACCCGGGTGCCGGCCCCCGTCAAAGCAGGCCGACGAACAGCGGCAGGCTGGTGAGGGCGGCGACGGCACACAACCCGAACGCGAGCCCCCGGAAGAACCGAGCCGTCGCGAACCGGAACAGCCAGACGCCGAGCAGTAGCGACCCGTACGCCGGGATCAGCGCCAATCCGAGCGCGATCCGTTCGCCGGTCATCAGGTCGCCGACGACGTACCCGACGACGTTGAACAAGCCGACGAAGGTCAAGAAGACGATGATGTTGGCGCGCAGCACTCTCGGACCGTCGTGGCCGGCCAACCAGAACAGGATGACCGGCGGCCCGCCGATGCCGGTCATGCCACCGGTCAGGCCGGAGGCGCCGCCGACCGCGACGGTCGACGGCAGACTCGGCGGTCGCGACCAGCGCCAGCCAGTAGCGAGCACGCCGACCAGCACGAGGATCAGGGTCGAGATCACCCAGCGCCGGAGAAGCCCCGAACCAGCCCGGCGACGGTGACCGCGAGCGTCAGACCGATCAGAACGTCGGCGTCGACGGCGTCGCGGATCAGCTCCAGCATCGACCTGGCACGGCGGTCCTCCTCGAGCACGGGCGTCCGCGCCAGACTCCCACGCCTGGAGCCACGTCCGTACGCCAACTCGAATCGTTCAGGTCTACGGGTTACTCTGCTGTGGTCATAAACCCGACCGATCTCGCGGGGGCGTGTGCGTGCGCCGGACCGAGGATCGTCCGGTTCGGCAGCGGGGCGGACATGAAGGAGTTTCATGGCGAGCGGTGTGGGGCGCGCGGACGGCTTGCCGCGCCACCGCGGGGGCCGTCACGCTGCTCCGCGAAAGCCCGACGACACCGACACCGGCACCGCGAGCCCGTCGGACGACGGGCGGATACGGTCGGACGGCACGCGCGACCGCCGGCTCACCACCGCCAACGGCCATCGCCGGGCCCAGACGCTCGGCGGGGCGCTCGGGCTGACCGCGATCGGCACGCTGATCCCCGGCACCGGGTTCCTCGCGGCGGGCCGGCGCCGGCTCGGCATCGTCGTCCTCTCGATCGCGGCCCTGCTCTTCATCGCCACGGCCTGGATCGGCCTGACGCAGCGCCGCGAGCTGCTGCACCTCGCGGTCGACCCGAACCAGCTCCGGTTGCTCGGCGTCGGCCTGGTCCTCGCCCTGCTCGCCTGGGTGACGGTCATCGTGGCGACGCATCGGATGGTGCGGCCGCTCAGCCTGACCGGGATCCAGCGCTTCGTCAGCGCCGCCTTCGTCGGCCTGCTGTGCCTCGCGGTCGCCGCGCCGTTCGCACTCGGCGCCCGCTACGCGTACATCCAGAGCGACCTGATCACCACGATCTTCGGTGAAGAGGAGAGCGCGACGACGCCCGTCGTGGACTCCGAGAACCCCTGGGGCGACGACAACCGCGTCAACGTGATGCTGCTCGGCGGCGACGGCAGCGTGCACCGAGAGGGCATCCGGACCGACAGCGTGATCGTCGCCTCGATCGACACCGTGAGCGGCGACACCGTGCTGTTCAGCCTGCCGCGCAACCTCGAGGAGGTGCCGTTCCCCGAGGGGACGCCGCTCCACAAGGAATACCCCAACGGCTTCACCGGCGAGGGCAGCGAGCTGGAGTGGATGCTCAACGCGATCTATCGTAACGTGCCGGCCGCACACCCGGGCATCCTCGGCAAGAGCGACAACGAGGGGGCCGACGCCCTCAAGCTCGGTGTCAGCGGCGCACTCGGCATCGACGTCGACTACTACGTCCTGGTCAACCTGGACGGCTTCAAGGAGCTCGTCGACGCGATGGGCGGCGTGACGGTCAACATCAACGAGCCGATCCCGATCGGGGGCAACACCGACCTCGGCACCCCACCGGAGGACTACCTCGATCCGGGGCCGGATCAGCATCTCGACGGATTCGAGGCGCTGTGGTACAGCCGCGGCCGCTACGGTCTGGACGACTACAACCGGATGGAACGCCAGCGCTGCATGATGGACGCGATCATCGATGAGGCCAACCCGACCAACATGATCCGGCGCTACACGAGCATCGCGGCTGCCACCAAGGAGATCCTGCGGACCGACATCCCCCAGGAGATGCTGGGAAACTTCGTCGACCTGGCGCTGGAGATCAAGGACGCCAAGGTCCGTAGCGTCGTGTTCCGCTACACCTACGATCTCGACTCCAGCGATCCCAACTTCTTCAACCCGGGCGACCCGGACTACGAGTGGATGCAGGACACGGTGCAGAAGGCGATCGACGATGAGGGCGGCAAGAAGAAGAAAAAGAAGCAGGACAAGGTCGCGCCCGACGCCGAGGACGCCTGCGCCTACAACCCGGTGAGCTAGCCCGTACGCACGCCGGCTTCGAGCAGCTCGACGGTGCGTCGCGCGGCCGGATGGTCGGCGATGGACTGCTTGACGGCGACACTGATGTGCCGGACCGGCGTCGGGGCGACGATCGGGATCGCCGTCAGGGTCACGGGCAGGTCACCGATGCCGAGCTCGGGGATCACGGTAATGCCGATGCCGGTCACCACGAACGGGATCGCGGTCCGGTAGTCATGGGTCTCCACGGCGAAGTCCGGCGAGAAGCCGGCCTCCGTACACGCGGCGAGCAGCACCTGCCGGCAGGCGCCGTTGACGACGTCGTTGTCGATCCAGCGCTCCGCGGCCAGCTCGGCCAACGGCACGTCGGTGCGGGACGCGAGCGGGTGGTCGGTCCGGACGACGGCGAGATAGGGGTCGGCGCTGAGGCGTCGCATGGTGTACGCGTCGAAGCGCTGCGACGCTCGCCCCTCCACGAAGATGTCGATGTCGGGTACAGGGGCGTCGGAGCCGTCGTACTCGGTCATCCGCAGGTCGAGTCGCAGCTCCGGGAACTCGCTTTGCAGACCGCCGACGACGGCCGGCAGCCAGGCCGAGCCGGCGGAGCCGAAGTAGCCGATCGACAGGCTGCCCACGCGTCCGGCGCGGAGGTCGGCCACGACCCCCTCGACCCGGGTGAGCGCCTCGAAGAGGTCACCGGACTCGGCCGCGAGGGTGCGCCCGGCGACCGTCGGCTCGATGCCGCGGCCAACCCGCTCCAACAGGCGCAATCCGGTCTCGCGCTGCAACGCGGTGAGCTGCTGGCTCACTGCGGACGGGGTGTAGCCGAGCGCCGCGGCGGTGGCGCGGATCGAGCCGGTCTCGACGACGGCTCGGAGCAGCCGGAGCCGGGGCACGTCCACCATGGATCTATCGTGCAGTGTCAGTTAACGATCATCAAGAAATGATCGCTTGTCGTTTCCAATCGGCCTGGCGACGATGGCTCTCGTGACCGCCCAACTCGACGCCACCGGCATCGCGCCGGAGGCTCCCGACAACGCTGCCCGGAAGGCGGCCGTCGCCGCCGGCGTGACCGTCTTCCTCTGGGCATCGGCATTCGTGGTGATCCGCGACGCCGGGCACGCCCTGTCTCCGGCGCCGCTGGCGCTGATCCGGCTCGCGGTCGCGGCCGTCGCCCTGACAGCGCTCGTTCTCGTCCAGTCCTCCCGGTCGGTCCGGCGGCCGCGGTCCTGGACGGGCGCCGGGCTGGTCGTCGCCTACGGCGTCGTGTGGCTGGCCGGCTACACCGTCGCCCTCAACGCCGGCGAGCGGCACATCGACGCCGGGACGGCAGCTCTCCTGGTGAGCCTGGCGCCGCTGATGATTACGTTCGGCGCCGGCCTGTTCCTCGGCGAGGGCTACCCGAAGGCGCTCATCCTCGGCTCGATCGTCGCGCTCAGCGGTGTCGCGGTGATCGCGATGGACTCGTCGGGCGGCGGCGACTGGATCGGCGTGTTCCTCTGCCTGCTGGCAGCCGTGCTGTTCACCGCGGGCATGCTGATCCAGAAGGTGACGCTCCGCCACGTCGACGGCCTGACCGCCACCTGGCTCGCCTGTGTCGCCGGGAGCGTGGCACTGGCGCCGTGGGCGCCGCAGTTGGTCGACGAGCTCGGCTCGGCATCGGCCGGAGCGGTCGCCGGTGCGATCTACCTCGGCCTGTTCCCGACCGCGATCGGCTTCGTGACGTGGTCGTACGCACTGAGCCGGACCCACACCGGTCGGCTTGGCGCGACGACGTACGTCGCCCCTGCGCTGGCCGTCGTGATGTCGTGGATCCTGCTCGCCGAGACGCCGACGGCGTACGGCCTCGCCGGCGGCGCGATCTGCCTCGTCGGCGTCGCGATCTCCCGCCACCGCGGCCGCTGAGCCGCCACCCAGTCCGCGGCTAACCCCAGTGCGGCGTCGCGTCCAACCAGCGGCGCTGGACCTCGTCGCGGCCGGCGGGCGTCAGCGCGCCGTGCAGCCGGAGCCGGGCCATCCCGCCGTCGGGATAGATGTCGAGCCGGACATGCGTCGTGGGCGCCGAGTCCGGCAGCACGTACCGATGCCGCGTGTCCGGCTGCAGCCGGGTCCGCGGCAGCAGCTCGAACCAGGTTCCCGGGTCGTCGATGTCGCCGCTCGTGGCATCGCCGCCGCGGAGCCGAGCCCACCCGGGCGCGTTGCCGACGAAGTACGTCGTGTCGAGCTCGACCATGCGGATGACGCCGACGGCGGACAGCTTGAGGGCGACCCAGTCGTTGTCGTCGTCGCGCCGCCGGGCGGTCTCCCAGCCGTCGGCCATCGACCGCGGCCGGTCCGGCGTGAGCAGGTTGTTCGGCGAGCTGTAGAAGAGGTTCGAGCAGCCGACGACCCGAGCGCCGTTCTCGATCGCGGCCAGGTCGAGCGCGTCCGGCGCGAGGAACCGCGGATCCGGCACCGCCTCGCCGTGTACGCGCAGCCGCGCCACGCCGCCGTCGGGGTAGATCGACAGCCGTACGTGGGTCCAGCACCGCTCGTCGTCGACGTCGAAGACGTTCTCGGCGTCTCCCTGGAGCGGGCTGGGCGGCACGATCGTCTCCCATACAGCCGACTCGAGCAGCTCCTGCGGAGTCGGATAGCCGTCGACGCAGGTCGCCTCGATCGACGCCTCCGGCGGGTAGTTGCCCTTGAACCAGGCGGTGTCGATCACGACGCCGCGCACGATCCCCGACACGCCGAGGCGCACGATCGCGACGTCGTGACCCGGCTCGCGGCGGCGCCGGGTCTCCCAGCCGTCGTAGACCTTGCCCTTGTGCCCGAAGCGACTGGGGTCGAAGTCCGCCGGTCCGGGCCGGATCAGGTTCTCCCGCTCGGCGAACAGCTCGTCGTTGGCATAGACGACGCTGCCGCCGAGAGGACGCACGGCGAGGTCCGGCAGGATTCGGAAGTCGGCTGCCATGTCAGGCCGCCCGCGTCAGCAGTCGCCCGCGCGGAGTCGCGCCGGGTTCGAGACTGATCGGACTGCCTCGCAGCCAGGTCTGGCGGACCCGGCCGGCGGCGGCCCGGCCGGCGTACGGCGTCACGGGATGCCGGTGGTGCAGGGTGTGCGGGTCGACGACGACATTGTCGTCCGGCGCGAAGACCGCGAAGTCGGCGGCGGCACCGACCTCGATCCGGCCCTTTCGACGCAGTCCGACCAGGTCCGCCGGCCTGGTGGCCATCCACTCGACCACGCGGGGCAGGCCGACGCCGCGGCGGCGGGCCGCCTGCCACACGAGGGACAGGCCGAGCTGGAGCGAGGCGATGCCACCCCAGGCGGCGCCGAAGTCGCCGGTGTCCAGGCGCTTGAGTGACGGCGGGCACGGCGAGTGGTCACTGACGACCGCGTCGATCGCGCCGGAGCGAAGGCCGTCCCACAGCCGATCGCGGTTGGCACCCTCGCGGATCGGCGGACAGCACTTGTACGCGGTGTCGCCGTCCGGCACGTGCTCGGCCGCGAGGATCAGGTAGTGCGGACAGGTCTCGGCGGTCAGCCGGACGCCGTCGGCGCGCGCGGCAGCGATCAGCGCAACGGCGTCGCCACTCGACAGATGCAACACGTGTACCCGAGCTCCCGTCTCCCGAGCCAGACGCACCAACGTCTCGATCGCGCGTAGCTCGGCGCTCGGCGGCCGGGACCGGAGGAAGTCGGCGTAGTGGCGACCGCTCGCCGACGGCGCAGCCTCGATCGTCGCCGCATCCTCAGCGTGTACGAGCAGGGTAGCGTCAAGCGCCGCGATCTCGTCCATCGCCACCGCCAGCTCGGACGTCGTCAACGGCGCGAACTCATCGACGCCCGACGGCAGCAGGAAGCACTTGAAGCCGAAGACACCGGCGTCGTGGAGCGCCCGTAGCCGGCCGAGGTTGGACGGGACCGCACCGCCGAAGAACCCGACGTCGACGTACGCCTGGTCGGCGGCGACCCGCTGCTTGGCCTCGAGCGCGGCACCGTCGACGGTCGGCGGGATCGCGTTGAGCGGCATGTCGACGAGCGTCGTGACGCCGCCGGCGGCCGCGGCCCTGGTGGCGGTCGCGAAGCCCTCCCACTCGGTGCGCCCGGGCTCGTTGACGTGCACGTGGCTGTCGACCAAGCCGGGCAGCAGCACCTCGTCCTCGGCGAGGTCGACGACCGGCACGGCAACCTTCCGGGCGGCTGGTGCGTCATACTCCCAAAGGTCCGCCACGCGCCCGGCACTCACGGCGACGGCACAGGGTACCTCCGACCGGCCGATCACCGCCCGCGGCGCCCGAATGAGGAGGTCGTAGTCGGCCATGCAGGGATTCTCTCCCGACCGGTCAGCGTCGGACGTCTCCGCGAGACCTCATCCACGACAAACCCGCTATCTCCACCGCAATGCGGCCGACTCGGGCAGACACGGTAACGGAGCCCGCGGCTCGGGCGATGTGGAGAACGTGGCTCTGGACGAGGCTGACGCCTATCTCTCCAAGCTGGGGGAACCCCGGGACCTTCGAGTCCTGCTCAACCTCAGCTACTCGCTGCGGATGCTGCGGCGGCTGCCGTGGTATGCCTGCGACGACCTGATGCCCGAACTGCCGCCGGTCGTCCGGCAGTCGAGCCGGGACGCCTTCTTCGTCCACACCCGGCTGGTCGCGGAGTTCTTCTGGCGCCCCGCGTCGACCGACGACGATGCCCGGATCTTCCTTCCCTCGTGGACGCCGCCGAACGACGTCGCGGAGCGGCTCGAAGCCCGCTGGACGCAGGCGATGACGTTCGTCGCTCCGTTCGCGCGGGACCGCGGCTCGACCGTGCTCGTGGCGCCGACCGAGGTCGACCTGAGTGCGCTGGCGCTGGGGCAGGGGGTGTTCGACTGCGGCGCCGCCGTC
>Ga0081538_10006596_pt1 | contig 10187 bp, 8 predicted proteins | sample TabmetS5T2R1_FD_71022 | JGI IMG/M metagenome (GOLD analysis project Ga0081538, IMG submission 71022) | Tabebuia heterophylla rhizosphere microbial communities from the University of Puerto Rico - S5T2R1 | ecosystem: Host-associated > Plants > Roots > Rhizosphere ... | reverse complement strand
AGGAGCTGTCCTCCAACCTCGGGATCTCCCGCGGGACCCTTCGCACTGCGCTCGGGCGGCTGGAGGAGAGCGGTGAGATCGTCCGCCGCCAGGGCAGCGGCACCTACGTCGGCAAGCCGCCGTCGACCACGCTCGACGAGGGCCTGGAGAAGCTCGTCTCCTACAGCGAGCTCGCGCGGCGGCGGGGCGTATCGCTCGACGTGGGCCAGCTCACGATCGAGGAGCGCCGGCTCGGGCCCGAGGTGGCCAAGGTGTTCGGCGCCGACCCCGACACGGCGGCCACCACCGTCACCCGGGTTCTGCTCCTGGACGGCCAGCCGGGGTCGTGGATGAGGGACGTGGTCCATCCCGACGTGGAGCTACCGCCGCCGGCCCGGCTGCGCCGCGAGCTGGAGCGGGGGCAGATGGTGCTCGACCTGCTGCTCAAGCACGGCATCCCCGTGGCCTACACCCGGGCGCGCATCCTGGCGCGCGTGATCACCTCCGGCGACCGCATGGGCCGCGCGCTGGGGGTGGCCGACACCACCGCCGCGCTCGAGATCGAGCACGTGACGTGCACGGCCGAGGGGGCGCCGGTGGAGCATTCCACCGACGTGTTCCTCCCGCCCAGTCTGGACCTGCACGTGATGCGGTACCTCGAGGACCCGCCGCCGGTCCCCTCGATCGGGCGCGGATCGCCGCCCCGTACGCCGCGCTGATGGCGGCGGCGAATATACCAATTTGCTCAAAGCGCTTGCTATAGTCGGCCCGCGCTTCGTGGCGTGGACCAGTCCCCCAGACCGAGACCCGGAGGAGAGGGAATGACCAACCCCTACGAGGGAAGCGTGACCGTCGACGCCCAGGCGCCCATGAGCTTCGGCGGCAACGTACGGACGGTGCTCGAGACCTCGCGGTCCACGCCACCCCCGGCGACGCTCGAGGAGGCCCGCAACCAGCCCGGGCGCCGCGAGCGCATCGAGGAGCTCACCCGCCGGATCGAGTCCGAGGGGATCAAGTACGTCTTCTTCCAGCAGGTGTCGGTGACCGGGCGGGTGATGGGCAAGGGCGTGGTCGCGTCCTTCTTCCCGCAGGTGGCCGAGAAGGGCTACCAGCTGGTCTACGGGGCTACCGCGAACCTGTTCGTGGACCGCGTGGGGGACTACATCGGCTTCGGCCCCGAGGAGTCGGAGCTGGCGGCGGTCGCGGACCTGGACACGTTCGCGCCGCTCCCCTGGGATCCACGGGTGGCGCGCGTGTACTGCGACTGCTACGACACCGAGACCGGCGAGCTGCTCGACGCCGACCCGCGCCAGAACCTCAAGCGGGTGGTGGCCGAGTTCGAGCAGGAGCTCGGATACAGCTTTTTGATCGGCATCGAGCCGGAGATGATGTGGCTCAAGCGCCCCGAGGACGGGTCGACGCCGGACGGGGTGACCAAGCCCTACTGCTACCACATCCACCAGTTCGAGGAGCTGCGTCCCGTGCTGCTGGACGTGGTGGAGTACGGCCAGGCGCTCGGCCTCGACATGAGCTACGGCGACCACGAGGACGCGCCGGGGCAGCTCGAGCTGAACTTCCGCTTCGACCGCCCGGTCCGGACCGCCGACAACATCACGACCTACCGGCAGATCTGCGCCGCGGTCGCGCGCAAGCACGGCCTGCTGGCCTGCTTCATGCCGAAGCCGTTCGTCGGCGTCTCCGCGAACGGGCACCACCACCACTTCACGATGGTCGACGACGACGCGAACAACGTCTTCGAGGATCCCGACGGGCCGGCCCGGCTCTCCGACACCGGCCGCCACTTCCTCGGCGGCATGCTCGACCACTTCGGGGCGCTCATGTGCGTGGGCAACCCGACGGTGAACTCATACTGCCGCATGTGGGACCAGGGGTTCTGGGCCCCCGTGTACAAGAACTGGGGCTGGCAGAACCGCACCTGCACCGTGCGGGTGGCCTCCGGGGGGCGCTTCGAGTACCGCGGCGTGGACTCCTCCTGCAACCCGTTCCTGACGATCGCGGCGCTGCTGGTGGCGGGGCTGGAGGGCATTCGCAACCAGAGCGACCCGGGCGCGCCGCAGAGCGCCAACACGTACGACCTGATCCAGTCGAACGGCTCGTCCTCGCTCGAGCGGGTGCCCGACAGCCTGGGCGACGCGCTCGTGGCGCTCGAGCGTGACGAGGTGCTGCGCAACGCCGCGATGCCGGGCCGCCTGTGGAGGGTGTTCCACCACTACAAGCGCGACGAGTGGGAGCGCTACCTGGCCGCGGTGACGGACTGGGAGCGCGAGGAGTACCTCGAGGTGCTTCCTTAAGTCATGTGTGGAATCGCCGGGATCATCTACCGGGACGGCGGCGAGCGCCAGGTCGGGCGCGACATGACCCGCATGCTGCAGGCGATGAAGCACCGCGGGCCCGACTCCACCGGCTACGCGCTCTACCGCCCCGAGGCGGTCGGGTACGTGATGCACGTGAAGCTGGCCGAGGCCAACGGGCAGGGTGACTTCGAGTTCGCCGAGCGCCTGCGCCGCCAGCGGGACGAGATCGAGGCCCGGATCCGGGCGCAGGGCGCCCGGGTGCGGACGAGCGACCCGAGCACGGATCACGCGCTGACCGTGACCTTCGAGCACGACGGCGACCTCAAGCGGCTGGCCGACTACGTGGAGGGCGTCCGCGGCGCCGAGGTGCTCTCGCTCGGCCGCTCGCTCGAGATCGTGAAGGACCTCGGCGACGCCCGGACCGTGGCGGCGGACTACGGCCTCGAGGGCTACGTCGGCACCCATGCCATCGGCCATGCGCGGATGGCCACGGAGTCCGACGTGGACATCGCGAACGCCCACCCCTACTGGGCCTATCCGTTCCCGGACGTGGCCGTCGTGCACAACGGGCAGCTGACGAACTACCACCAGTGGCGGCGCCGGCTGGAGCGCGCCGGGCACCGCTTCCAGTCCGACTGCGACTCGGAGATCATCGCCGTTTACCTGGCCGAGCGCATGGCCCAGGGCGACTCGCTGGAGGAGGCCATGCGTCGCAGCCTGGGGGAGCTCGACGGGGTCTTCACCTATATCTGCGTGACCGAGGACGCGCTCGGGGTGGCCAAGGACGAGCTCGGGGCCAAGCCGCTCGTGCTGTACGAGGGGGACGACATCGTCGCCCTCGCCTCCGAGGAGATCGCGATCCGAAAGGTCGTGGACCGCGAGATCGAGACGCACGACCCCTACGAGGGCGAGGTGATGGTGTGGACGCGGTGACCGCCACGGACACCGGCGCGACCTACGACGCCCGCGGGCTCGTCGAGCTCGATGGCTCCGTCCCGCGGATCGCCACGGTGGACGGCGACCGGGCCGAGCTGGACGCCCGCGAGCTGTCCACGCGCAAGATCAACGCCGAGCTGCGTTGGCTTCTCTACGAGCGCGGCGTGCGTGAGGTGACCGTCCACAATCCCAGCGCCCGCCACTCCCTGGGCGTGGGGATCCTCACCCGCTGCCGGATCACCTTCGAGGGCAGCCTCGGCTACTTCGGCTGCGGGCTGATCGACGGTCCCGAGGTTCAGATCAACGGGCGCGTGGGCTGGTCGGTGGCCGAGAACATGATGTCCGGCGTGGTGGTGGTCGAGGGCAACTCCGGCTCGCTCGCCGGCGCGGCGCTGCGGGGCGGCGACCTCGTCATCAAGGGCCGCACCGGCGCGCGCACGGGCATCGACCAGAAGGGCGGCACGATCCTCGTGCTCGGCAGCGCCGGCTCGATGACCGGTTTCATGATGCAGCGCGGCCGCCAGATCATCTGCGGCGACGTGGGCCCCGGTCTCGGCGACTCGATGTACGACGGCACCCTCTACGTGGCCGGCCGGGTGGCGTCACTGGGGATCGACTGCGTCGAGGGCCAGTGGACCGACGCCGACACCGAGCTGGTCGAGCGCAAGTTCTCGATCTACGGGCTCGGCTCCCCGCCGCCGCTGCGCAAGTTCGTGTGCGGCAAGAAGCTCTACAACTACGACTCGCTCGAGCCGTCCGAGCGGAAGCTGGTGCTCTGATGCCCGACGAACCGCGTGCGCCCCGCGAGCGCGACCCGCGCCTCCCGACCGAGCAGGATCCGCTCACGCGGGCCGACGAGAACGCCCCCTCCGGGCGCACGGTCCTTGGGCAGAGCCCGATCTTCACGCCGGAGGTCATCAACGACATCCACATGAAGTCCGAGCTCGGGCGCTACCGCATGCGCGGCTTCTCGATGTTCAAGCGCATCCCCCACTGGGACGAGCTCATCTTCCTGCCGGGCACCCTCACCCGCTTCGTGATCGAGGGCTACCGCGAGAAGTGCGAGACGAAGACGGTCCTGGGCGCGCGCTTCGCCAAGAAGCCGATCGAGCTCGACATCCCGATCTACATCACGGGAATGAGCTTCGGCGCGCTCTCGCTCGAGGCCAAGATGGCCCTGGCCAAGGGCGCCTCCATGGCGGGCAGCGCCACTTGCTCCGGCGAGGGCGGGATGACGCCGCCCGAACGCGACCTCTCGACCAAGTGGTACTACCAGATCATCCAGAGCCGGTACGGGTTCAACCCGCACCACCTCATGCTGGCCGACGCGGTCGAGTTCTTCATCGGCCAGGGGTGCAAGGTCGGCCTGGGCGGCCACCTGATGGGCCAGAAGGTGACGGAGCAGGTGGCCGAGATGCGCTCGCTGCCGCCCGGCATCGACCAGCGCTCGCCGGCCCGCCACCCGGACTGGCTGGGCCCCGACGACCTCTCCCTCAAGGTCCAGGAGACCCGTGAGGCGACCAACTACGAGGTCCCGATCCAGCTCAAGCTGGGCGCGGCGCGCGTGTACGACGACGTGCGCATGGCGGCCAAGTGCGGGCCGGACATCATCTACCTCGACGGCGCCGAGGGCAGCACCGGCGCGGGGCCGCACCTCGCCACCGAGGAGACCGGCATCCCGCTGATGGCGGCGATCCCCGAGGCGCGCCGGGCGCTGGAGGACGTGGGCCTGGCCGACGACATCGACCTGGTGGTGGCGGGCGGCATCCGCAACGGCGGCGACGTGGCCAAGTGCCTCTCGCTCGGCGCCAAGGCGGTCGCGATCGGCACGTCCGCGCTGATGGCCCTGAACTGCAACAAGGAGATCCCCGGCGTCACCGACTACGAGGGTACGGTGGGCGTCCCGGCGGGACGGTGCTACCACTGCCACACCGGGCGCTGCCCGGTGGGCATCACCACCCAGGATCCGGAGCTGCGCAAGCGCCTGCACGTGGACGAGGCCGCCCAGCGGGTCTACAACCTGCTGCACGCCCTGACGCTCGAGGTGCAGATGCTGGCCCGCGCCTGCGGGAAGACGAACGTCCACTCGCTCGAGCCCGAGGACCTCGCCGCCCTGACCACGGAGGCGGCCGCCATGGCGCGCGTCCCGCTGGCCGGCACCGACTACGTCCCCGGCGTATCCGAGGAGCGCGCGCTGGAGGAGATCAAGACGATGCTCGACCGCTACCTCGAGAACCCGATCGACCGGCTGCCCGAGCCGCAGCCGGCCGCGCAGGAGCCGCGATGACGCGGGTAGACGAAATCCACGAGCCCCAGAAGGTCGTGTCGATCGACGCGGAGTACCTCTCCGGCCGGCGCTTCCCGTACCAGGAGGACATCACGCAGGTCGAGGACATCGACCTCCAGGCGGCCACTCCGGGCCAGGACCTCAACTGGCTGGAGGACGTGGAGCTGCTCGAGGAGGAGGGCACGCCGGCGGTGTTCGACCGCTACTCGAACTCGTTCCTCAAGATCTACTTCGACATCCCGGAGGGGAGCGAGGACGAGATCGCCCGCAAGGTGCTGATCGCCCACCTCCAATCCGGCAACTCGTACGGCATTCGGCTGAAGGAGACCCATTGCAAGTTCCCCCAGCCCGAGCTGGGGCCGTGGGTCGAGCGCAGCCGGAAGGTGGGAGACGACTGGCGGCCGCCGGTGCTCGAGGGCTGGGAGCCCCCGCTTCACTGACGTGCGCTCCACCCCCTACCTGATCATCGGCGCGGGGGTCCACGGGCTCTCCACCGCCTGGCACCTGGCCGAGCGCGGCGAGCAGGTGCTCGTCGTCGACAAGGCCGGCGTCGCCGCCGGCGCGTCGGGGATCGCCTGCGGCGTGGTGCGCAACAACTACTTCCAGCCCGCCATGTCGGAGCTGATGGCGGCGTGCGTGGAGATCTGGGAGTCCGACCCCGAGGCGTTCCACTACCACGGCTCGGGCTACGTCGCGCTGGGCGCGCCCGCACAGGAGGACGACCTCACGACCGTCCACGAGCGCCAGCAGCGGATCGGCTATCCCTCCGAGCTGATCCTCGGCGAGCGCGAGGTGGCGGAGCACATGCGCTCCCTGTTCGGCGACTGGCGGGCGCCCGGCCTGAGCGTCTGCCTCCACGAGCATGCCGGCGGCTTCGCGTTCAACCGCGAGTCGATGCTCGGTCTGGCCGCCAAGGCGCGCGCCGCCGGCGCCGAGATCGCCGAGGGCGTGGAGGTCACGGGCTTCGAGCTCGACGCCTCCGGCGCCGTGACCCGGGTGGAGACGAGCGCGGGGCCGATCGCGGCGGAGCAGGTGGTGGTGGCGGTGGGTCCCTGGACCCCGCGGCTGTGGGCGCTGCTCGCGTTGCCGGCGCGGCTCGACATCCGCCGCCCCGACGGCACCCTCGACCCCGACCGGCAGATGTGGACCTACTGGTACCTGCAGGAGGGCGAGATCGACGTCGATCCGAAGCTGTTCGTCACCGACGACGGCGCCCTTCCGCCGGTGCTGCACGTCGACAGCGCCGAGCCGCTGCGAGACGACGACGGTCGCCTGGTGACGGACGAGATGTGGGGCATCTACGTCAAGCAGGACCGGGCGTCGGTCCAGGGCGGCGCGTCGCCGCTCCCGGTCGGCCCCGAGTTCGAGCTCGACCCGTACCCCACCGGCACGGTCGAGCCCGGCTTCCCGGACCTATGGTGCGCGGCGCTCTCGCACTGCATGGAGCGCTTCGAGGGCTGCCGCTCGCACTACCGCCAGGTGCGCTCAGGCGGCGTCGGCGCGTTCACCGCCGACAACTTTCCGGTGTTCGACCACATGCGGCCCAACGTATTCATGGCCGCCGACTCGAACCACGGGTACAAGATGATCGCGGTGGGGCGGGAGATCGCCCGAGTGCTGACCGGCGAGCACTCGGCGCTACTGCACCCCTTCCGCTACGAGCGCTTCGCGACGGGCGACCTGCATCCGGTCTCGCACAGCCCGTACCCCTGGAGCTGACCCCTCCGCGGGGGGTCCCGGCGCTTGCCGTACTGCATTTTGGCTCCAGCGAGGCCAAAAGTCAGTACAGCGTGCCCGATTCGCGCGGTGTCGGGGCGGACGATGCCCGCCGCGCTCACTGCCGCGGCGGGCTCGTCCTCACATCGCTGGTCGCGGACTCGCCGTCGGTGGCCCCTATCGCGGCAGGCGACTGCTCCGCGGCGCCGGCCGGCTCGAGGTCGTGGACGATCTCCCAGTCGCGCGCGTCGTAGCCGGCGACCTGGACGTCCTCGGAGACGCCGAGGCCGGTCGTCCGCTCGAGGATGGCACTCATGATCCATCCGGTCAGGAGCCCGGCCGCGAGGCATACCGCGAGGCCGATCGCCTGCCAGAGGATGTTCACCTCCGCGTTCTGGAACGCGTAGTCACCCGACTCGATGCCGAAGTAGCCGCCTCCCGCCGTGCCCCACTTGATCAGGCCGACGATCAGGATGCCGTATGACCCGACGCCCAGGAACAGCGGGATCAGCTTGTGCTCGTCGATCTCGCGGCGCTGCGTCCACTCGTAAACGGCATAGGCCACCAGCGGCGCGGCCAGGGCGACGAGGAACATCTGCCACGGCTCGTAGATGTCGAACGCGGGCGAGCCCGAGACATACCCGGCGAACGGGCCGAGCAGCGTGTAGATGTACTTCTTCGTCCGGTAGGCGATGATCGCGCCGGTGATCGCTCCGCCGGCCCACGAGAGGCCGAGATTGTTGAAGGCGATGCCGATGCTGGTATCCGACATGTTGACGCTGACGAACAGCGCCTCGGGCTCGAAGAAGAAGCCGCAGGAGAGGATCACGAAGGGGAGCCCGCCGATGATCATGACGAGCCCGACCGTCGTGAGGCCGAGGTTGTACGAGCGGTAGTCGCCCACGATCCGGTGCGGCCGGTACATGCCGGGACGCGTTCCCAGGCGCCGCACCAGGACCAGCGCCACCGCGCCCGCGAACACGTACACGAACCCGGCTCCGAAGAAGTCGTGGTAGCCCGCGTTGGTCAGCGGCCCGGTCGAGCCCCAGGTCAGCCAGCTGAGGAGCGAGGAGACCACGGCGGCGACGGCGGAGACGGCGTAGTACGCGGACGCCTTGATCCGCTCGGTGACGGCGAGCCCGATCAGGACGTTGACGATCCCGGCGAAGCAGGCCAGGAAGAAGATGAAGATCTGCTGGTTGTTCAGTCCAGGGGCTACTTCGGGATCCGCCTGCTGCGCGAGGTCGCTCGCGAGCGTCCCGCCGAGCCACCAGTCCTTGACGGACTGCCAGTACGGATCGGCCACGTCGAACGCGACGTAGTACTGCCAGTTCCAGATCGCGAAGCCGATCAGGAAGTACACGACGAAGCCGATGAAGAACGCGATCAGCTTCTCGATGACGCTGTCGAAGACGTTGACCCGCCTGACGCCGCCCATGTCCACGAGCAGCAGTCCGGTAAGGATCACGAGCGCTCCCACCGTGCCCGACACGTAGACGATGTTCTGCGCGAGCGAGTCGGTCGTTACCTGCTCAGGGAAGACCTCCCCCGCCTGAGCGAACCACGTGGTTATCAAGGCCCCTCCTCCTTGCGTTCAGCGAGCGCGCGGCTTCGAGGCCCGGTGCCGTTGCGAAGAATGCAATGCCCCTGCACGCGCGCTGTCGTCCCCTCCTCGGTGGTGCCGGCCGTTGCCGGCGGGCGCGGAATATACCCTCGCCGCCGGGCCGAATCAATCCGCGCCCAAACGTCGAGCGCGGGTGTTGACTGCGGGCGGCGCCGGGGACTAGCTTCTCCGGCAACTGGCCCAAAGAGGGGGGAGATCATGGCGAACGCCGGGCTGTTCATCGGATGGGGCGACCCCGTGCACGGGCGCGAGGCCAAGGGCCTCGAGGTCCTAAGCGAATCGCTCGCGTACTACGGGCGCCTGCAACAGGAGGGCGTGCTCGAGAGCTTCGAGACCGTTTTCCTGGAGCCGCACGGCGGCGACCTCGCGGGGTTCGTCCTGCTTCGCGGGAGCGAGGAGAAGCTCGCCCAGCTGCGCGTCGACGACGAGTTCGTGCGTCTGTCTACCCGCGCGGCTCTGATCGTCGAGGGCCTGGGCGTGGTCGGCGCGGCCCTCGGCGATGGGCTGGAGGACGCGGTCAGCACCTACCAGCAGGCCATCTCCGAGCTGACCTGACAACGCGGCTTGCCGCGATGGGGGCGGTCCCGAGGGACCGCCCCCATCCGGGTCAGCAGCGGCTCTCGCTACGAGCCAGGGACGCCGGGCCCGTGGCCGCCGTCGCTTGTAGCGAAGGTGCCCTCCGGCCCCGCCGGAGCCGGCAACGCGATGGGCGGGCCGGGGACCTTCTTGCCGGCGACGCCGTTGACCGATTCGGTCGAGTACGCGAACGTCAGCTGCGCGAACGCAATCAGGTCGCTGTTCACGTCGAGCGCGTGCAGACTGACGTTGTCGAACGTGTCGCATGCCAGGTGGTAGCAGGGGTCGAACTGCTGCCCGGCGGTACCGCCCCAGATCGCCTCCTGCTCCTCGGTCTTGATCTCTTCCGCTCCGGTGAACAAGCCGCCAGAGGGGATCCCGTTCACGATGAACGCCTGATAGTCGCTGCGCCCCGAGAACTCGGTGTCGTCGTACGGCTCACCGATCAGGGTGTAGTACGACTCGTACAGGTCCTCGATCGCCGTCGAGCCCGCAGGGATGGGCACGCCCTCCGGCGCCGGGAACGTGGACTCGTCCGCGTCGTACACCATGAAGATGTAGTTCGGCGAGCCGACCATGTCGTAGTTGAGGTACAGGGCGATGCGGTCGCGCTCGGCCTGCGACAGGCCCTTGACGTAGGCCGTCGAGCCGACCAGACCCTGCTCCTCGGCGGCCCACCACGCGAACCGCACGGTGTTTTCGGGCCGATGCTTGGCCATCAACAGCGCAGTCTCCAGGAGCGCCGCCGAGCCCC
>Ga0081538_10006595_pt1 | contig 10189 bp, 11 predicted proteins | sample TabmetS5T2R1_FD_71022 | JGI IMG/M metagenome (GOLD analysis project Ga0081538, IMG submission 71022) | Tabebuia heterophylla rhizosphere microbial communities from the University of Puerto Rico - S5T2R1 | ecosystem: Host-associated > Plants > Roots > Rhizosphere ... | reverse complement strand
CGTCTTCGCCCTGCTCGGCATGCGCGCGCTGTTCGTGCTCGTGGAGAGTCTGATCGCGCGCTTCCGCTACCTCGACGAGACGATCGCGATCGTGCTCGGGCTCGTCGGCGTGAAGCTGCTGATCGAGGACATCGTCGAGGTCGGGCCGCTCGTCAGCCTCGGCGTCATCGCCGTCGCCTTCACGATCGGGATCGTGCTCTCGATCCGCGCCGACCGGCGCGACCCGTTTGCCGAGGAGAAGCGCGAGGAGCGCGTCGAGGCCATGCGACAGGGCGGCGAGTTCCACCACGACGTTGAGCGTCGCGACGGTCACGAGGAGCGCGAGGTCTCAGGCGCGGTCCAGGCCTCGCCGGCCGAGCGCTCCCGCGAAGCCGACTAGCCGGTCCTACGCGCTCGTCCGCCCGCGTGCGAGCTGGCGGTCGAGCGCCGCGAGCCGGTCGTCCCACTGATGGCCGACCTCGGCCATCCACTCGAGCGCCTCGGACATCGGCCCGGGAGTGGGGTGGTAGAGCACCTCACGGCCCGCGCGACGCGCGGCCACGAGGCCCGCGTCCGCCAGCAGCCCGAGGTGTTTCTGCACCGCTTGGCGGGTCACGGGCAGCTCACGCGCGAGGTCCGTCGCGCTCGCCTCTCCGCGCCTGCCGAGCAGGGCGAACAGGTCGCGGCGCGTGCCGTCCGCCAGCGCGTTGAATACGGCGTCAGCCGGGTCGGCTGCCGGCATCAGCCGATCACGAGCGCGGCGCCGCCCGCCGCGGCGGAGGCCACCGGCCCCTGACCGCCGGCGAGGTCGAGCTCCAGCGCGAGCTCGCGTCCGCGCAGGGTGAGGATCTCGAGCGGCCGTGACTCGGTCACGCGCACGAGCGTGCCCTCGTCGGTCTCCTCGAGGTCCAGCTCGACGCGCGAGGCATCCTCGTCCGGCGCGCTCCACCAGAACACGAGCCGCCTCGGCTCATCAGCCTCCTCGACAAAGCCGCTGCGCTCCCCGGCCTCCACCTCACCGGCCGGCTCGAGCTCGATCGAGGCGTCCTCGCCGAGCCAGGCGGGCTCGGCCAGCGAGCGCCAGACCTCCTCCGGTGACTCGGGGACGAGAAGTTCGCGTTCGACGGCCTTATTCATGGTGGGGCCTCCATGTGCAACCAATAGGTTGCGCTATTGTGCAACTGGATAGTTGCACTGTAGCGCCACGCGCGCGGAAAGGAGCGCCCAACAATGCATGTAGGCCGTGTCACCAGTTCGCTCATCCCGATGGTCGTGGAGCAGACGCCGCGCGGTGAGCGCTCGTTCGACATCTACTCGCGCCTGCTGAACGAACGCATCGTCTTCATCGGACGGCCGATCGACGACGAGATCGCCAACCTCGTCGTGGCGCAGCTCGTTCACCTCGAGTCGGAAGACCCGGACAAGGACGTGTCCGTATACGTCAACTCGCCGGGCGGCTCGCTGCACGCCGGGCTCGCCATCTACGACACCATGCAGTACATCCGGCCTGACGTTCAGACAATCTGTTACGGGATGGCGATGTCGGCCGGCTCGCTGATCCTGGCGGGCGGAACCGAGGGCAAGCGGCTCACCCTCCCGAACGCGCGCATCCTCATCCACCAGCCCTCATCGGGCTTCCAGGGCCAGTCCTCGGACATCGAGATCCACGCACGCGAGGTGCTTGAGCTGCGCCGGCTGATCGAGGAGATCTACGCGCGGCACACGAGAAAGACCCAGGAGCAGGTCCACGAAGACATGGAGCGCGACCGCTTCTTCGGCGCCGAGGAGGCGGTCGAGTACGGGCTCGTCGACCGGATCGTGGCGGCGAGCGAGCTGCGCAGGGTCCCGTCCGGCTTCGCCGCCGTTGCGTCCGGGAACGGCAGCTAGACCACTAGCTTTCGGTGAGTGCAACGCGCCCTCGCGGCCGGACTCGCGACGCTGCTCCTGGCGGTCGCGACCGGCTGCGATTCGGGCGATGACGGGGCCGCGGCGCCCCCCTCGCAGCGCCCGGCGCAGGAACCGCCAGTCCGACCGGCGACGCTCACCGACCACCTGCGCGCGCTCCAGCGGATCGCGGACGAGAACGGCGGCAACCGCTCCGCGGGGACGGGCGGGGACCGGGCCTCGGTCGATTACGTGGTCGAACGCCTGCGCGGGGCGGGCTGGAGCGTGCGCACCCAGGACGTCAGCTTCCCGTTCTACCGGGAGCGCTCTGCGCAGCTCACGGTCGAGGGCCGGGAGCTGCGCCGGGGCGAGGACTTCCGCCCGATCGTCTACTCGGGCTCGGGACGCGTCGCGGGCCGCGCGCGTGCCGCCGATAACGGCTGTGAGAGCTCCGACTTCAGTGGCCTCGAGGAAGGCGAGATCGCCATCGCCGAGCGCGGCGACTGCTTCTTCCGCGTAAAGGCGCAGAACGCCCAGCGCGCCGGGGCCGGCGCACTGCTGGTGACGGACAGCGAGGGTGGGGAGGTCCCGGCCGCCACGCTCGGCGGGGTCGGCACGCGCATCCCAGCCCTGATCGTGAGCGCCGGTACCGGCGTGGCCGCCGGTGACCGGGTCGAGCTCGCCGTCGACGCGACCTCCGAGCGCCGGCGCACCGAGAACGTGATCGCTGAGACGGGCGGCGGCTCCGGCGACCGCATCGTGATGGCGGGCGCCCACCTCGACTCGGTCGCGAACGGGCCGGGCCTGAACGACAACGGGAGCGGCGTCGCCACTCTGCTCGAGGCCGCCGAGGAGATCGGCCCGCAGCCCCCTGGCGCACGCGTCCGGCTCGCCTTCTGGGGGGCTGAGGAGCTCGGTTTGCTGGGCTCGCGCCGCTACGTGCGCTCGCTGGACGACCGCGAGCGGCGCCGGATAGCCGCCTACCTCAACTTCGACATGGTCGGCTCGCCGAACGGCCGGCCGGCCGTCTACTCCGACGGGGACCGGCAGCTCGCGCAGGTGCTGCGCCGGGCCGCCGGGCGACGGCTCCCCGGTGCGTCCACAGGCGGCGCCTCAGATCACGCGCCCTTCAAGTCGGCCGGCATTCCCGTGAACGGGCTTTACACCGGTGCGTCCGAGGAGGGCCGCGGTGGTGAGCCGAGTGACCCCTGCTACCACCGCAGCTGCGACCGCCTGCGCAACGTGAACCGAGCCGAGCTCGCCGAGATGGCGGCCGCGGTGGAGACGGCCCTTCGCCGGCTCTCGGAGCGCGAGGGCTAGCTAGCCCAGCCGCTCGCGCGCAGCCGCAACCGCCGCCGCCACGCCCTGCGTCCAGGGCTCGCCGTGGCCGAACAGCACCACGCTGGCCTCGACCCCATCGAGCCTCGAGAGCGACGCGCGCGCCGTCGCGTTGGAGACGTTGAAGGACGACGGCATCAGCTGCGGGCCGCGCGAGCGGATGAGCGGGTTGAGGTTGCACATCGTGTCGCCGGTGAAGAGGACGTCACGCTTCTCGAAGTGGATCGCGCTCTCGCCCGGAGTGTGACCCGGCGTGTGGATCACGCGCGGGCTGCCGGGAACGTCGAGCAGCTCGCCGTCGGCGAACGTCTCCGCGCCCTCGAGCGGCGTCGGCTTGGCGGCCCCGGCGCGCGTCATCGTGGCGATCATCCGGTAGAAGCGCGGGTGCCACATCTCCTTGACGAGCTTGAGAGGCGCCGCGTCGCCCGTCTTTGGGCGCGGCCTGCGGAGCGTGTCCTCGTCCCCCTCGTGGATCAGAATGCGCGCCCCCGCCTTCTGGAGCAGCGGCGCCACTCCGGTGTGGTCCGAGTCCGAGTGGGTGAGGACGACGGCCTCGACGTCCGAGAGGCCGAAGCCCGCCTCCCCGAGCTGCTCCTCGAGCGTGTCGGCGAACCTGGGTGCGCCCGCGTCGACCAGCGTGAGCCGCCCGCCCTCCTCGACCGCGTAGTAGTTGATGAAGTCGGTGCCGAGGCGCCATACGCCCGGGGCCGGCTGGTCGGGGTTCATCGCTGTTTCCTGGGTCGCTGTCATCGCCATATTGGACAGTGTACAGCATCTACTGGACAGTGTACAGTTACCTCATGGCGACTCGATCTCCCGGCCAGCGCGCAGGATTGAGCCGAGAGGCGGTGATCTCGGCGGCGCGTGCACTGGCCGATAGCAAGGGCCTCGAACGGTTGTCGATGCGCACGCTCGCCGCCGAGCTGGGCGTGATGCCGAACGCGCTCTACAGCCATGTCGACGGCAAGGCCGCCCTGCTCGATGGCGTGCTCGACTCGGTGCTGGGCGACATCGATGCCCCCGCCGAGGGCGGCTGGCGCGAGCGGCTCATCGGGCTGCTCCACTCGACCCGCGCGGTGCTGCTCGAGCACCCCGGCTTGATGGACGCGTTCCTAACGCGACCGACTCGCGGGGAGAACGCGATGCGGCTGGGTGGCGAGTGCCTCGACCTGCTGGCGCGCGGGGGCATCGAAGGCGAGTTGGCGGTGCGCGGCTTTCGCGCGCTGCTCGTCTACACCATCGGCTTCGCAGCCTACGAGGCCCCGCGCCGCGCGGACCCCGATCCCGAGGCGCGCGCGCACGCGGGCGCCGAGGCGTTCAGGAGGGCGGGCCACGAGCGCACGAGCGCGGAAGCCGAGCGGCTAGCGGCGATGCCGACCGCTCAGGACTTTCGCGCCGGCCTCGACTGGATGCTCGATGGGCTCGTCGCTCAGGCGAAGTAGAAGACGAGCCCCAGCACGGCGTACAGCGCGAGCAGCTGCACGCCCTCGAACCAGTTCGACTCGCCCTCCTGCGTCACGAGGTTCGCGATCAGCACCGCGAACAGCAGAGCGCCGAGCTCGTAGCCGTTGAAGACGAGCGCCATCGGGTCGGGGCCAACCACGAAAGAGAGCAGCACGAGCACGGGCGCGACGAACAGCGCGATCTGGGCGCTCGAGCCGATCGCGATGTTGACAGCGAGGTCCATCTTGTCCTTGGCCGCCACCAGCACCGCGACCCAATGCTCGGCGGCGTTGCCGACGATCGCCACGATGAACACGCCGACGAAGAACTCGGACAGCCCGATGTCCTCGGAGGCCTCCGAGATCGAGCCGACGAGGATCTCGGACATCACGCCGACGGCCACCGCCGACAGCGCCAGGTAGATCGCCGCCCGCCTGACCGGCCAGTGATGCGCCTCCTCGTCCTCCTCCGCGCTCGCGTCGTACGGGTTGAAGACGGCGCGGTGCGTCTTCAGCGAGAAGATCAGGCCGGCCGCGTAGCTCACCAGCAGCACGATCGCGACGCCGAACGAGAGCTTCTCGAGATCCGATCCGAAGTCGACGCGCTCCTCGCCGACGCCCGGCAGGCCGCCGCCGTGGATCAGCTGGAAGATCGCCGGGAAGATCAGCGCGGCGAGCGCCAGCATCAGCATCGCCGACTGCGCGTTCGCGGCGGTGCGACTAAAGGTCTGCTTCTCGCGCGGCAGGCCGCCGACCAGCATCGCCGCGCCCATCACGAGCAGGATGTTGCCGATGATCGAGCCGACGATCGACGCCTTCACGACCTCCTGCAGGCCCTCGATCAGGGCGAAGAAGGCGATGATCAGCTCGGGCGCATTGCCGAATGTGACGTTCAGCAGCCCGCCGATGCCGGGGCCCGTGCGCGAGGCGATCGCCTCGGTCGCCTCGCCCATCACGGCCGCGCAGGGGATCACGCCGAGCGCGGCGGCGCCGAACACGAGCACGGGGTCGGCGTGAACGAGCTCGAGCACGATCGCAGCCGGGATGAACACGCCCAGGAAGTAGACGGGCCGCATGGCGCGGGAAGCCTATGGGTTGACCGGGACGGCGGCCGTCCAGAGATGCATGGCCGCGTAGGCCCGCCACGGGCGCCAGGCCTCGGCCCGCGCGAGCAGCGCGGGCGCGCTGATGCCGCCGAGCGCGTTGCGCAGAACGAGGTCGCCGGCGGGGAAGGCATCGGGGTCGCGGAGAGCGCGCATCGCGACGTATTCGACGGTCCAGGGACCGATTCCCGGAAGCTCGAGGAGCGCGGCGCGGGCCGACCCCAGGTCCTGCCGCTCGTCGATCACGAGCCCGTCGGCGACGGCCGCCGCCAGCGCCCCTAGAGCGCGGGCGCGCGCGGCGGGCATGCCCGTGATCTCAGCTGCAGCCAGGGCCTCGGGGGTCGGAAACAGCCGCTCGAGACCGCCGGCCGGGCGGGGCAGGGGCTCGCCATGGCGAAGCGCGAGCCGTTCCGCGAGGCCGCGGCCGGCAGCCACCGACACCTGCTGCCCGAGCACCGCCCGCACCGCCAGCTCGAAGCCGTCCCAGGCGCCGGCCACCCGCAGCCGTGGCAGCGCCTCAACGAGCGGGGCGAGCAGCGGGTCGGAGCCGAGCGCCCGATCGATCTCGGCGTGATCCTGGTCGAGGCCGAGCACGAGCCGGGCGCGCCCGGTCGCTGGGCGGTCGCGCGGGTCGATCCGCACGACGCCCGCGCGCCCTTCCGTCATGGCCGTGCGGCTGTAGACGCCGCCCTCGACCTGCTCGACGCCAGGCACCGCGCGCGCCGCGAGCCAGCCGAGCAGCGCGCCGTCGGCGCTACTCCTCGAGCTCGTCCTCGTCCTCGTCGAGGTCCTCGTCTTCGTCGAGTTCCTCGCTGGTCAGGCGCATCCGGCCGTCGCCGCCCTGGTAGGTCGCCTGGAAGTTCTCGAGCAGCTCGTCGCGGCGCGCCTCGTCCACCGGCACCTCGTCGGCGATCAGCACCCAGTCGGCCCCCTCGAACTCCTCGAGGTTGAAGATCTCGCCGTCGATCGAGGGCGAGTCGTCGACCACCACCATCACCTCGGTCTGCGGGTTCAAGTAGCAGCCCGGGCGAAGCAGCAGGTCATCAAGCTCGAATCGGCGGTCCTCAGCCATCGTCGCGACCAGCCTATACCCGCAACAAGCCGCAAGTCATCCCCTCAAATCGCGTAGCTCGCGTTCGACCTCCGCCTCCACGTCGAGCGGCTCCTTGCCCTGCCGAGCGCGGCGCTCGTTGCGCGCCACGACCAGCTGGCGAACCTCCTCACGGAGCGCCGGATCGACCTCGGGAGCGGCCGTGGTAAGCGATGCGAGCTCCGATTCGATGTCGAGCGGGGGCTCGCCGCGGGCCACGCGGCGTGCCGACTTCGCCTCCAACATCTGACGGATCTCCTCCTGCGCCTCGGCGCTCTGCGGCCCGGCCGCAGCCGTCGGCCCGCGCTCGTCGTGGTCCATGCCGAGGCCGCCCTTGCCGAGCCCGCTGTAGAGGCGGCCGCTGCCCCAGTAGCTAGCGACCGCGACAACCACGGCGACCAGCGCCAGCACGATCACAACCGTCCCGAACGCGCCCACGCACACAGTGTGAAGGGAAACCGCGCCGTCCGACGCCGGCTCATGTACCCTCATGGCAGACAGGGTTGACTGACGAATCAATCGGGAGCGCCTGCGCACCCGGCAAGGAGCCAGCAGCAGTGGTCGACTTCACCCTTACCGACGAGCAGAAGGACATCCGCCAGCTCGCCCACGACTTCGCCGAGAAGGAGATCAGGCCGGTCGCCTGGGAGCTCGACCGGGAGTCCACCTTCCCCCACGAGATCATCCAGAAGGCGTGGGAGGTCGGGCTCATGAACTCCCACATCCCGGAGGAGTACGGCGGCCCCGGCCTCGACTACCTCTCGGGTTGTCTGATCGAGGAGGAGCTCGGCTGGGGCTGCTCGGGCATCGGCACCTCGCTGATGTGCAACGGCTTGGCCACCGCACCTGTGGGTCTTGGCGCCTCCGAGGAGCTCAAGAAGAAGTACCTCGGCATGCTCACCGAAGAGCCCAAGCTCGCCTCCTTCTGCCTGACCGAGCCGGACGCCGGGTCGGATGTCTCGAGCATGCGGACGACCGCCGTGCGCCAGGGCGACAAGTACGTCATCAACGGGACGAAGTGCTTCATCACGAACGGCAGCCACGCCTCCTGGTACACGGTCTACGCGAAGACAGACAAGGAGGCCGGCCACCGCGGCATCTCCGCCTTCATCGTCCCTCGCGACCTCGACGGCGTGACCGTCGACAAGAAGGAGGACAAGCTCGGCCAGCGCGCCTCCGACACCGCGATGATCTCGTTCAACGACGTCGAGATCCCGGCCGACCATCTCATCGGCGAGGAGAACAAGGGCTTCAAGCTCGCGATGATGACGCTCGACCGCACGCGTCCGGGCGTGTCGGCGATGGGCGTCGGGATTGCGAACGCCGCCTTCGAGTTCGCGCGCGACTACGCCAAGGAGCGCGTCCAGTTCGGCGTGCCGATCGCGATGCACCAGGCGATCCAGTTCATGATCGCCGACATGGCAACCAAGATCGAGGCCGCCCGCCTGCTCACCTGGAAGTCGGCGGTCGAGCTTGACCAGGGCCGGCGCAACACGCTCGTCTCCTCGCACGCGAAGCGCTTCGCCGCGGACACCGCGATGGAGGTGACCGTTGACGCCGTGCAGGTCTACGGCGGCTACGGCTTCATCAAGGAGTACCCGGTCGAGAAGCTGATGCGCGACGCGAAGATCATGCAGCTGTACGAGGGCACGTCGCAGATCCAGCGGCTCGTGATCGCCCGTGAGGTGCTGATGCCGCGGCGCGTCGAGGAGCCGGCGACCGCCGCCGCCTAGCCGCTTCGGGGCGGCCGTCCGCGTTTCGGTCTGCCCAGGGCGCGGGTCCTGTCCGGGGAAGTTTCCTTTCGCACCCATTCGCTGCGCTCGGGGCACGAAAGTTGCCTTCCCTCGGCCACCCGCGCGCGGAGAGGGGTCGGACGACGTGCCCGTGGCGGTATGGAGTGCCGCTATCAGGCGGTTGGAGGAGCGAGCGGGGGCCCATGCCTAAGGCGGAGACTGCTCCCTTCGTCGAAAAGGAGCTCTGTCCACCTTCGCACTCGCTCCTCGTCCGGTGCGCTAGAGCACGCTGTGTCGCGGGCTGCCGCAATTCGGGGCAACGCAGTAGCGATCTTGACGTGCGGCCGGCGCTCGTCAACGGCGCGGTCGGCACGTTCACCCTCCGGGAAGGGCGGCCGTTCGCGATCGCGGGCTCACGATTCGAAACCGAAGGATCGTCGAGATGGACATCCTCGCCCACCTCGAGCGCCTCCGGCAGATCGACCTGACGATCCTCGACTGAGCGTCGCTGAGCGGAGCGTGGGGGGCGGCCTGAAGGCCGCCCCCCGGCCGCTCGTCAGTCCCCCGTGTACTGGAAGATCTGGATACCGAAGTCGCGGTCAGAGCCCGCGAACAACCGCTCCCCTGCGAGGTCGCCGGCGGCTTCGCCGCTTGGCACGAACGTCTCGACCCCCCAGAAGTTGCTGCCGTCGTCGTCGATGTAGTGGCCGACTTCCTCTATGCCACCTTCACCGAAGTCGAAGACCCGCATACCGCCCGCGTAGTACGAGCTGTACGCACGGTTCCGGTTGGGATCCGTCGCGACCTCGTGGATCGAGAGGTCGCCGAACCCGAACGCGAAGTCCGGATTGAGCGCCTCGGGAATCGCGTACGAGTCGATCCGCTTGACCTTGCCCGCCTCGCGGCGGAAGAGGCTCACATAGCCCCAGCCGTCGAACTTCGACGTGGCGACCACGCGCTTGACGCTCACCTCACCGATCTCGATATCCGGCTCCGGATACGTCGTGAAGTTCGGCGGCGAGCCGAACAACTCGTGGAAGGCCGCGTGCGTGGTGCAGACCGTGACCATCAGCTTCGCCGGGTCCTCTCCGCCGGATCCGCAGAACGGCACCGAGGTCGAGTCGTCGCTGCCGAGGTGGCGGTTCACGAGAAGGATCGCGTCCCAGCCGGCGTCGAACGCCACGGCGGCCTTTTCGCCGGGGAAGCAGGCTTCGAAGGGGGCCGACGGATCGCCCTCCGGACCCCGCTGCAGGATCAGGATCTTCTCGTCACCCGGCTGCAGGCCGAGCTCGGTTGCGTCGTAGTCGGCCGCGTTCGGCACCGGATCGCCCAGTGGGCAGCCGTAGCCGCCGTAGACGCCCTTGCCGCTAAGCGTCTGGTCCGGAAGTGACGCCGGCGCCAGGCCGCCCGGTACTTCCGCGGATGGACGCTCAACGCGGTTCACGTTCGGAGCGTCCTCGAGGAAGAACTTGTCCGAGCGGTACGGATTGAAGTCCTCGTCGGCACCCAGGAAGTACTGGTTGTCCTGCGAGAACTCCGCCTGGTGGGCGTTGCCCTCCGGCGGCGAGATCGTCGGCACCAGCGGGGCGAAAGTCTCCAAGGCGCTGTTCCCGACGTAAG
>Ga0081538_10002403_pt2 | contig 10189 bp, 7 predicted proteins | sample TabmetS5T2R1_FD_71022 | JGI IMG/M metagenome (GOLD analysis project Ga0081538, IMG submission 71022) | Tabebuia heterophylla rhizosphere microbial communities from the University of Puerto Rico - S5T2R1 | ecosystem: Host-associated > Plants > Roots > Rhizosphere ... | reverse complement strand
GCGGGCCATCGCCTCGGCGGCGATCTTGGAGATGCTGTAGGTCGCCATGAACGGCCACACCCGATGGTTGTCGCCGAGCGGGTCGGTCTCGACGAAGGCCCGGTGGCCGTCGGGCTGGTAGACCGCCGTCGACGAGCAGTGCAGGAAGGCCCGCATCCCCCGGCAGTGCTGCATCAGCGCAGCGACGCCGCCGGCGTTGCCGTCGAGGTCGCGGTCCCAGTCGTTGGACCTCATGACCGAGAAGTTGAGGACGTAGCGGAAGTCATCCGGAAGGCTGCTCAGGTCGCCATCCACGAGATCGACGGTCACGCACGTCACGCCGGCCGACTCGAGGGTCCCGCGGGCGGCGGGATCGCTGAACCGGGCCGCCGCCCACACCTCGTTGTCGCCGGCCAGCGCCAACGTGAGCGGTAGTGCGACCTGCCCGGTGGCGCCTGCGACCAGCACTTTCTCCCCCTGCAGCATGGCCCCGAGGCTACTGTCAAACGGATGTTTGACGGGTACCGCGTCCTCGACCTCGGCACCTGGGTGTTGGTGCCGGCGGCGGCCACCGTCCTGGCCGATTTCGGCGCCCGATCCAGTTCGACAAGGCCCTCACGCCGGTCGGCACCGCGCCCGAGCCCGGCGCCGACACCGAGGAGGTGCTCCTCGAGATCGGCCACGACTGGGAGGACATCGCCCGCTACCAGGAGCAGGGGGGATCGCCTGACCGGTCAGGTGACGGCCGAGGTCTCGGTTCCCGCCGTGTCGCGGCCCGAGCGCAGCACGGTGCCGGGCAGGGCCCCGGTGGGCCGGCCGTCGACGATCGTCTCCCGGCCGTTGACGAGGACCCGCACCACCCCGAGGGGATCGGCGAGCAGGCGCTTGCTGTCGCCGGGCAGGTCGAACGCGATCCGGGCGGGCGTCGCGTCCACGGTGGCCGGGTCGAGCACGACGACGTCGGCGCGGTAGCCCGCTTCCAACCGGCCGCGGTCGCGCAGGCCGAACAGCCGGGCCGGCGCATCGGTCATCAGGTGCACCGCCCGCTCGAGGGGCACCAGCTGGCGGCCGCGCAGGCAGTCGCCGATGAAGCGCGTCGGGTAGGGCGAGCCCAGCATGCGGTCGAGGTGGGCGCCGGCGTCGGAGCCGCCGAGGAGCACGTCCTCGTGTTCCCACACGGTGCGCCGCAGCTCCCAGTCGGCGTCGCCGTCGGCCGCCGGGATGGGCCAGAGGACCGTCTTCAGGTCGTCGTTGACCACGATGTCGACGATGGTGGCGAAGGGGTCCTGGCCTCGCTCCTCGGCGATGTCGCCCACCCGGCGGTCGCGGTACGGCTCGTTGGCCTCGGAGTACACGTCGCCGATCAGGTAGTTGGCGAAGTCGGCGAGCCGGCGCAGTGGCGACGCCGCCGCCTTCTCCATCATCTCGGCGCGCACCGCCGGGTCCTGGAGACGCCGCATCTTCTCGGGCACGTCGACGGCCAGCACGTCGCGCCAGCCGGGGAGGAGCCAGAGCGCGCAGAACGTCAGGAAGCTCATGTTGTTGTCGGCGAAGATCGGCATCGTCAGGGCCACGACCCGGCCGCCGAGCTCGTTCGCCCGGGTCGAGGCGCGGAGCTGGTGGTCGACCTTGCCGGGATCGTCGGCGGCCACCGTCAGGACGTTCCAGTTGAGCGGCCGACGCGCCGCCCCGCTCATGCGGGCGAGCAGCTCGATCTCCTCGTCACTGAAGCGGCTGAGGCAACCCTGCACGATGGCCTCCAGCGACGTGCCCTCGAAGTCGGCGACGACCTCGCACAGGGCCAGGACCTCGTCCTCCGACGCGTGGCGGCTCGGCACCGGTTCGCCGTCGCCGTCGACGTGCGTGGTCGACCGGGTGGTGGACAGGCCCAGCCCGCCGGCCGCCAGCGACTCCCGCAGCAGCCCGCTGATCTGCTCCAGCTCCTGGGGCGTGGACTCCCGCCCGAAGTCCTCGCCCAGCACGTACCGCCGGAGCGCGCAGTGGCCCACCATGAACCCGGCGTTCACCGCCAGCGATCCGTCCAGTCCCGCGAGGTACTCGCCGAAGGCCTCCCACTTCCACGGCAGCCCCTGCTCCAGCGCCACCAGGGGCATCCCCTCGACCTGCGCCATCATCCGGCGGGTGTAGTCGGCGTCCCTCTCGCGCAGCGGCGCCAGGGTGAAGCCGCAGTTGCCGCCGATGACGCTGGTGACGCCGTGCCAGCTCGACGGGGTCGCCAGCGGGTCCCAATAGAGCTGAGCGTCGTAGTGGGTGTGCGGGTCGACGAACCCCGGCGTCACCACCAGATCGGTGGCGTCGATCGTCTGTGCCGCCGGCTCGTCGAGTTGTCCGGGCTCGGCGACGGCGACGATGCGCCCATCCTTGATGCCGACGTCCGCACGTCGCCCCCGAGAGGAGGGCGAGCCGTCGACGACCGTCCCTCCGGTGATGGCGTGATCGAGCATCAGACCCTCCGTCGCGGCCTACCGATCGTTCGGCGAAATGTACTTGCGGGGCCCGGCGGGAGCGGCATCCCACGCCGTCCCTCACCGGCTCGTGCCGTCACAGTGACAGCGTGTAGCCGCCGTTCACCGGATAGGTCTGGCCCGTGATCCACGACGCCAGCGGGCTGGCGAGGTACGCCACCATGGCGGCGACGTCGGCGGGCTCGCCCGGCCGCCGGATGATGTACCGCCTCAGGCGCCGGCGCATCGCCTCGTCGGCGTCGTCGGGGCCGCCGCGCCGGTTCGGCTGTTCGGGATCGGTGTCGGGACCGGTGCCGGGATCGGTGCCGTCGACGGCGACGGCGGCGGTGGTCCGCACGGTGCCGAGCGAGACGCAGTTCACCGTGATGCCGTGGCGGCCGACCTCGCGGGCGACCGAGCGGCAGAACCCGGCGGCGCCCGCCTTGGCGGCGGCGTAGGGAGCCAGGTAGGCGTCGCCGAAGCGGCCGGCGTCCGACACGATCGTGACGATCCGCCCCTCGCCCCTGGCGATCATCGCCGGCAGCACGGCGTGGGTGCAGTGCATGACACCGTACAGGTTGACCCGGAGGTACCGGTCCCAGGTGTCGGGATCGGTGTCGGCGAAGGGCACCAGGGGCCCAAACCCCTCGGTCCCGGCATTGCCGGCATTGTTGACCAGGATGTCGACGCCGCCGAGCTCGTCGACCGCCGCCCGGACGGCGCGCCGGTCGGTGACGTCGAACGCGGCGGCCTCGGCCTCGCGGCCCGTGTCGCGGATCTCGGCCGCGACCCCGTCGGCTCGGTCGGCCACCACGTCGTTCACGACGACCGACGCGCCGGCCTCGGCCAGTGCACGCGCCGTTGCGCGGCCGATCCCCTGGCCGCCGCCGGTCACCAGGGCTCGCCGTCCCGCCAGGTCGATTATGAAGGGCACTGTCTTCCCCTTGCGTTCGTCCGTCCAACGATTGCAGGCAGAGCCCGACCGAGAGTCCGGGCCTGGCTGATTGTGGGACTGTGGGGGCTTGGGTCCGGGAACGGAGCGGTCACGCGGCTGGGCCAACCGGGACCTCGACATCGGGGCGCTCTGACTACGTGCCTTGATGGGGCGGCCGACGCCGAGCGCCTAGGCCGCGATCCGCTCGCGGTAGCGCCGAAGCGCAACCGCCGCCCAGATCAGTTCCACGACGCCGAAGGGCCACGCGCCGGACAGGAAGCCGTACAGGCTCGACAGCAAGCAGCCGACAGCGAACGCGAGCACGAACCCGCGGCCACGGCCCTCGAGCGCGTACATCACCATCATGAAAGTCACCGCGCAAACCCCGTAGAGCGTGACCGCCATGCGGCCAGTGAACCAGCCCGCCCCCGTCGCTAACGGGTCGTGGCCACCGGATCGGGATGGCGGTTCCATGTGGGAATCGCCCGTGTGAGCTTGGCGGTGCCGCTGACGCTGATCGAACCGTCCGCCAGCGCCCGTCGCCAGTCGAGGGTCCCGAGGTGCCACCGGGTGAACGCCTCCGAGCGCGCGATGACGAACACATCGGGTTCGCCGCCCGGATGCGAGTAGCAAAGCTCCGCGGATCGGCGCTCGGCGAGGAGCCAGTAGCGGCGGTTGGTTGGCGGTTCTTCGGGAAACGTGAACTCGACGAGCACGCGGTGGTCCGGCAGCTTCTCTCGGTCCACGTGGTACCTCGCCCATGCCCACAGCACGAACCCTGGATCGGTGTGCTCGGTGGTGACCTCCAGCCAGCGCACGCCCCAGACCTCCAGCGCATCGATCACCCCGGCGAGGTCGGCGCCTGCAGCGGTCAGTTGGTACGTGCCGTCGGCCGCCTTGATGACGACGCCACTCCGCTCCAGCTCCTTGAGTCGCTTGATCAGCAGCGATCTCGACATGGCCGGCACACCCCGGGCGATCTCGGTGAACGTATGACAGCCGTGGAGCAGGTTGCGGATCACCAGCGGCGTCCAGCGCTCGGCCACGATCTCCGACGCTCGGGCGATGGGGCAGTACTCGCGGTACGACCGCATGCTTGGCAGTGTCCCACGTCGGTGGCCGTCCCGGTACAGATTGCGCGCTAGCAACTGGAGCGGTCGCTGTCCACGATCGTCGTAGCACCGACGAGGGGGACACCGTGAGCGACACCGAGCGAGGACAAGTGTCCGCCAGCGCCGCCGAGGTCTACGACGCGTTCTTCGTGCCCGCCCTGTTCGAGCAGTGGGCCGACCTCATTCTCGACGTCGCCGATGTCCGACCGGGGCACCGCGTGCTCGACGTCGGGTGCGGCACCGGCGTGCTGGCCCGCGCCGCGCACGCCCGCGTCGGCGCACATGGCCACGTGGAAGGCCTCGATCCCAACGACGGCATGCTCACCGCCGCCCGCCGGGCCCAACCCGACATCGACTGGCAGCCCGGGCTTGCCGAGCAGCTGCCGTATCCCGACCACTCGTTCGACCGGACCGTCAGCCAGTTCGCCCTCATGTTCTTCACGGATCCCAAGGCCGCGCTCACCGAGATGAGCCGTGTCACGCGGCCGGACGGACGGGTGGTGTTCGCGGTGTGGGATCGACTCGACAACAACCGCGGCTACGCCCGCCTGGCGGCCCTCATCGAGGAGCTCTTCGGATCCGATGCCGCTTACGCCATCCGGGCCCCGTACCAAATGGGCGACCCAGTGTCGCTCGCCGATCTCGCCACAGGAGCCCTCTCCGGCCCCACGGTCACGCAACATCCCGGTGTCGCCCGATTCGAGTCCATGGAAGCATGGCTCCACACCGAGATCCGTGGCTGGACGCTCGCCGACACCATCGACGACGACGGGTTCGCAACCCTGCTCGACGCGGCACACGAACAGCTCTGCGACCTCGTCGCCGACGGCCGGGTTGCCTTCGACGTCTCCGCGCTCGTCGTCACCGGCGCCGCGGCGATGTGATCGTGTGATCGTCGACCAGATCAGACGGCCTCCATCGCTGGTCGAACAATCAGTTCGTGCATGAGCTCGTCGAGGCTCTTCCTTTGCGCTGCTGCTCTGGCACCGGCCACGGCGGCGGGATCGAGCTGGTCTCTCGTCGTCTCCACCAAGTCTGCGAGCCAGTCCATGGAGCCGCCGATTCTGCTCCATGGCCTCCCGGCGTCGTCTGGTAGGTGAGCGTCGTATGCGCCCAGAGCGGCAACCGACAGGGCCAATTGACCCCGTGAGAGATGAACCACGGCCGCCACGGCGAGCCGGCGCGACCGACCCGGCAGCCTGCCGATCTGCTCATCGAGTCGTGACGACTCGGCCAGGGCCTGAAGTGCCTCGGCGCCACGTCCCATTGTGGCCTCCTGCTCTGCGAGTTCGACGAGCACTCCGGCGAGCTGCCACGGATTGTCGAGCTCTTGGTAGAGCGCAACCGCGTCTTGGAGGAACTCGAGCGCCGTGGCGTGGCTGCCACGTCGACGAGCTATGAACGCGAGAATGCACCATGCCTGGCCAACTGGGTGTTGCACCCCGGCCGCGTCGCATTCCTCGATGACTTGATTGGCCAGCCGCTCGGACCGACCCAGGTCTTCGTTCGCGAACGCGTCAGAACTCAGCCAGAGCCGACACCAGCTGGCGCCGGCCACGTCGCCGAGGCCCGTGAACAGCCGGAGGCTTTCCTCCCAGCATCGCGTGGCCTCCCTCGTGCGGTTCTCGCTCGGTTGGTCCCACAAGTTCGCGAGCGCACGACCGAGCCAATACAGCGCCGCCGCTTGGCCGCTCGCGGCCTGTTCCGACCGGTAGATCGCCAAAGCCTCGCGGAGCCAATCGGCCGACTGGTTCCAGGCTTGATCGTTCTGTGCGATCGTCCCCGCGCTGAGCAACGCCTTCGCCCGTGTCCTGGGAGCAACGTCCGCGGCGACATTGATCACCAAGTCACACCAGCGACGGGCGCTGGCCTGGTCGTAATAGAACCAATACTGGCCGAGCGAACCGACAATGCGCATGGCCATGGCGTGGTCGTGAGCGTGCGCCCAGCGCAAGCCCAACTCGATGTTGCCACTCTCCTCGCGGAGGCGCAGGCTGCGAGCCTTCTGGTCTTCGAGCAAGCGGGTGCCGAGCCGGTCACACAGGCCCGCGACCCACTCGGCGTGCGCCTGTTGAACGGACTCCGCCGCACCCGTCTCGGCCAGACGTTCGGCAAGGTACTGGCGTAGCGGTTCGAGGAGCCGGTACCGGGCGCTCGTCGGGTCGAAGGTGACCAGCGATTTGGCCACCAGCTCGTCGATGCCGTCGAGCACGTCGAGATCGCCACCGCACACCGCCTCGACGGCATCCAGTCGGAATCCACCGGCGAACACCGACAGGCCCCGGGCGAGCGCCTGCTGCTGACTGGCGAGAAGGTCGTAGCTCCAGTCCAGGGTCAGGCGAAGGCTCCGGTGGCGGGCGTCGTCCCTGGCGGTGGGCCGGTGACGGGCCAACACCGGGAGCTGGTCCTCGAGGCGGGCCGCCAAATCAGCGAAGCTGAGCGAGCGAAGCCGGCCGGCCACCAACTCGATCGCCAACGGCATGCCCTCGAGTGCGCGGCAGATCTGTACGACCGATGCCACATCCTCGTCGCAGACGTCGAGGTCGGGTCGGACTGACCGCGCTCGGTCCATCAGCAGCTGGACGGACTCGATCCGGGCCAGCTCCTCCGGGTTCCGCCACGTCTCATCCGGCACGTCCAACGGCCTGACCGGCCACAACCGCTCACCTTCCAGCCCCAGCGCCTCCCGGCTCGTCGCCAGCACCCGCAATGCCGGTGCGGCATTCAGCATCCGGTCGGTGAGTGCCGCGCAGGCATCGAGGAGGTGCTCGCAGTTGTCCAGCACCAGCACGCCATCCAGCCGCTCCGCGCTGGCCAGCAGCCGATCGAGTGGCTCCGGCCCACCGTTGGCGCCCACCGCGGTGGCAACGGTCTGGGGCACGAGCCCGCCCTCCCGTAGGGGCGCCAGTTCGGCCAGCCACACGACCTCGCCCCCCCGGGTGACTTCCCTGGCCACCTCCAGGGCCAATCGGGTCTTGCCGCTGCCGCCAGCGCCGGTGAGGGTGACCAGCCGTTCACGCTCAAGCAGCTCGAGCAGACGTTCGAGGTCGTCGCGACGGCCAACGAAGCGGGTCAACGCCGGCGGCAGACTACCCACCCGCGCTGATCCAGCCCCGGGAAGCCTGGGGTCGTCGGCGCCAACCAGCTCCCATACCTCCTCCGGCCGCTCGATGCCCCGCAACATCCGCCGGCCCCGATACAGAAGCTGACTGGCCGCCGGCAGTCGGTCGCCCACCAGACCCGCCGTCACACCGGTCAACAGAGTCTGGTTGCCGTCGGCCAGGGCGCGGAGCCGGGCGGCACGATTCACCGCCGGGCCGTACCAGTCTCCGTCACGCCGCTCGGCGTCTCCCGTGTGTACTCCCACCCGAACACGCACGTGTGCTGTGGTTGGCCACCGCTCGGCGCGAACCGCGGCCTGCATCGCGACCGCCGCCGCGACCGCCTTGGTCGGGTGGGCGAACACCGAGAAGGTCGAGTCGCCCTCCCCCTTGCTTCGCACCAACTCCCCGTCAAAGGCGACCACCTCACGACCGATGATGGCGTCGTGGCGGGCGACCGCCTGCGCCATCTGGTCAGGGTCGCGTTCCCACAGCGACACCGAACCCACGATGTCCGTCAACACGAACGAGCGCGGGTACCAGTCGCCGACACCGGGATGGGTCATCGTTCGAGGAGCCATCGAGTGCGGGGGGACCGTTGGGAGCGTGTCCAAGGCCACGCCAGACGTGATCGAGCAATCGACTGCAAGGCCCTCTGCTCGGCGCCGGTAGGCGGACGCAGACGGTCGCCAACCTGTGGGTGTCCGCCGTTTTCTCCGATCCCGTAGGGCCGAAGGTCCATCCGCCGCCGCCGTCCGCCAATGACGTCCGCGGCATGATCGACGCGGACGCGCACGGAGGGTGACACACCACCGGGGACTCCGCAAAAAGTGTGCCCCGAGCGCCACTAAGAGTGCACAACAGGGACGGGCGAACGCAATCGGATGAGGTTTGGGTGGTCCCAGCTACCGCTGACGCCGCCGAGCGAGGCTCGCTCGCTAGTCGGCCCCGCCGAGGCGTTGGAGGTCGTCCGTCTCGATGGCGAGATTGCCGTAGGTGGGCTCGCCGGCCGTCTCGTAGGTGAGCTGAAGGGTGCCGTTGGGGTAGGTGACCGACCCGGTCAGGCGCAGTGCGGTTGGCACGGTCCCGCCGCCGAACACCTGCTTGCCGGCGCCGAGCAACAGCGGATACAGCCACAGGCTCAGCCGGTCGACGAGACCGAAACGCAGCAGTGACTGCACGAGGTCGAGACTGCCGATGATGTGGACTTCGTCGTGGCGTTCCTTGAGGGTGGTGATGCTCTCGGCGAGGTCACCGGCGACCAGCGTCGAGCCCTGCCAGGTTAGAGGGCCGGCAAGCGTGCGGCTGGCGACGTACTTGGGGACACCGTTGAGCAGCCCAGTGAACGGGATCTCCGCGGGAGCCCTAGGCCAGTAGTCGGCGAAGATCTCGTAGGTCTTCCTGCCCAGGAGCAGGGCGTCCATGCTCCTCGCCTGCTCGAACACGACGTTGCCGGACTGCTGGTCCAGCAGCGGCGCCTGCCACCCGCCGTACATGAAGCCGCCGTCACGGTCCTCATCGGGCCCTCCAGGCGCCTGCGCCACTCCGTCCAGCGTCATGAACTCGGTCACGATGAGCTTGCCCACTGGTGTCCTCCCTCGCCTGGTGGCGCTGCGTCACCGTTTTGACACCGCACCGAGCCCAAAGTCATCGCGGGGCACCACCACGAGCGGCCACGGCGGGCCACAACGCTGGGCTCGAGCCGTCGTGCTCCCGCATCCCGGGGTCACCACCTGGCATGGGAGCATCTCGAGATGCCGGTAGAGCGGTGCAGCGAGTGTGGCTTAGATGGCGACGACTGGACCGACGCTGCCGTACTTGACGCGGTCGGCGAGCTGCCCGAGAGATTTCGGACGGCAACAGCTGGGCTTGGCCAGCACGACGCGGTGCGGCGGGCGCTTCCAGCCACATCGTCGGTCGTCGAGTGTGTCGATCACGTCAGAGAGGTGCTCTTCGGGATGCGTTCATCTTGGACAGCGCGTTGACTCAGCCAGGAGTCGATCTCGGTGAGGCTCCCAAGCCCCGCTTTCGATCCAGTGCCGAGGGCGATAGGTCTCGACGCTGGCCTCGATGGCCTGGAGCGGGAGGCGATGTCTCATCGGAGTCTGCTGCCTGTCGTTCGGTAGCACTCCTGGGATCTCAAGGTGAGAGTGGGCAAGGATGAGGTCGACGCTCGGTGGATCTGCCGCCACGCCGTTCACGACGCAGGTCACCACCTCATGGACGTCGAACGCGTTCGGTCTGTGCTCTGCGGCCATCGCTGAGTGGCACCTATCCGCCGGGTGCCGAACCGTCGGGCCGCCGCCGGGTCCGTCGACGCGAACTCGTACGGTTGGGTCATGGCAACGAGCGATCCCGACTGCGACGCCGGGTAGTTAGGCCTCCACCTGCCCGCTACGAACGGAGCAACCCGATGAGCCGCCACATCCAGGTCACCTTCGACGCCCACGACCCGCGGGCTCTGTCGTCGTTCTGGCGCGACGTGTTGGGCTACGTCCACCCGGGCCCGCCCGGAGTCGACCTGCCCGAGGATGCCGACCCGCTGGCCGCATGGGACGACTTCCTCGCGCGGGTCGGCGTACCCGAGGAGCAGCGCAA
>Ga0081538_10006594_pt1 | contig 10190 bp, 10 predicted proteins | sample TabmetS5T2R1_FD_71022 | JGI IMG/M metagenome (GOLD analysis project Ga0081538, IMG submission 71022) | Tabebuia heterophylla rhizosphere microbial communities from the University of Puerto Rico - S5T2R1 | ecosystem: Host-associated > Plants > Roots > Rhizosphere ... | reverse complement strand
GGGCTCGGGTCCGCGATGGAGCGCGCCGAGGTCGTGGCCCGCCGGCCGCCGCTGGCGGTGCGGCTCGGCAAGCAGGCGGTGCTCGCCGCCGACGAGACACCGCTTGCCGCCGGGCTCGACCAGGAGCGTCGGCTCTACGAGCTGGCCATGGCCACCGAGGACCGCGTGGAGGGCATGAACGCCTTCATCGAGAAGCGCGAGCCGCAGTTCCGCGGCCGGTGAGGCCTCCGCCTATCGCACCCGCAGGGTCATCCGCATGTTCGGGGGATGGAGGTCGCAGACGATCCTGTAGGTCCCACGGCGGGTCAACTTCTTCCTGTAGGTGCCCGATCTCTTGATCGGCGACCTGAAGCGCGCCGGGCCGCTGGTCGCCCTCACGTTGTGCTGGTTGCGGCCCTCCCACTCCCACACGACCGTGTCACCCCGCTTGACGCTCACCGTCGGCGGGGAGCCCTTGCGGACGAAGTAGTTGTCGTCGACCTCGACGCTCCTCCGCTTGGACAGGGCGGGGACGGCTACGAGTAGGGTGCCCGCGAGGGCGGCTAGCAGGACCACTGGGAGCAACTTGCGCATGAGCGACCTCCAAACGACTGCGACTCAGAAGACGGGCACTCTCGGTCTGTACCCGAGAATCGCCGTGACTGTCCGGCTACCCGGAAGCCTGGCGCGTTTAAGCGTGCGTCGCGTGCTCGGCGGGAACGACTTCGAGGAACTTCGCGGTGTCGGCGAACTGGCGGAAACGGGCGATCTTGCCGTCCCGCACGTCCCAGACATGGGCGACGGGCAGGTCAAGGGACCGTCCCGTCGCCTTTCCGGTACCCGTGTAGCGGGAGACGACCGCCACCCTGTCACCCGACGCGATCACCTCCTCCGGCGTGACCGTGAAGCCCTCCACGTCCGCGACGAGCGGTGCGAACACCTTCCCGGCGACCGCCTGTGGGCCGCGATGGACCCCGCCGTACGGCATGCCCTCGGCCTCGTACCACTCGATGTCGTCGGCCATCGCGCCCAGCACGGCGGGCACGTCGCCCCGTCCGAAGGCGTCGTACACGCCGCGCACAACTTCGACGCTCGAGGTTTCCATGAGTCTCTCCTCGGGTTGCGAGCCGGGCCGTGTCGAACGTATCACGGATGACCACCGTCCCTGAGCGGCTGGGGGTCGTCGGCGCGGGCACGATGGGCGCCGGCATCGCCCAGCTCGGCTGTGCCGCGGGCATGCGCACGCTTCTGTTTGACCCGCTGCCCGATGCGCTCGATCGGGGCGCCGAGCGGGTGCGGGACGGCCTGGCCAAGTGGATCGATAAGGGGCGCGCCCCAACCGATGCCCCGGAGCGGCTTCACCTGGCCGGATCGCTCGACGCGCTCGCCGACTGCGAACTCGTGATCGAGGCGGCGCCGGAGCGCGCTGAGCTGAAGCGCGAGCTGTTCGGGCAGCTGTCGTCCGTCTGCGGATCCGAGGCCGTGCTCGCCACCAATACATCGTCGATCCCGATCACCTCGCTGGCGAGCGCGGCATCGCGGCCGGAGAACGTGGTCGGCATGCACTTCTTCAACCCGCCGCCCCTGATGGGGCTGCTCGAGGTGATCCGGGCCGATCAGACGAGGGAGCACGCGCTACAGCTTGCGGTCGCTACCGGCGAGGCGATGGGCAAGCGCGTCATCCTCGCCGCCGACGGGCCGGGCTTCCTGGTCAACCGCTGCGGCCGTCCCTTCGCAGCCGAGGCGCTCCGGCTGCTTCAGGAGAGGGTGGCGACGCACGAGCAGATCGACCGCATCTGCCGGCTCGGCGGCGGCTTCAGGATGGGGCCGTTCGAGCTGATGGATCTCGTCGGAATCGACGTGGGCTTCGAGGTCGCCAAGTCCTTCACCGAGTTGTCGTTCGGCGAGCCGCGCTGGAAGCCGAACCCAATCCAGGCCCGGATGGTGGCCGCCGGCCGCCTCGGGCGCAAGTCGGGGCGCGGCTACTACGAGTACGGCGCCGACGGCCCCTATCGACCGGAGAATCCCGAGCCGCCGGCCCCCGCCGGCGGCGCCGGCCGGCCGGTCTCCATCCTCGGGGAAGGTCCAGTGGCGGAAGGGTTGCGGAAGCGCGCGCGAGCCGCGGGCTTCGAGCTGCGGGCGGGCGGCCCCGCCGATCTGATTGTCGACGCCCGCAGCGCGCCCGCGGACCCCCGCGCCGCGAATGGACCGCTCGTTGCCTTCTGCGCGCCGAGCAGCCTCGCCGCGCGCGGGGTGCCCGGCGCGGCCGGGTTCCATGTGCTACCGCCGCTCGACGGCTCGCGGCTCGTCGAGCTCACCCGCCTGCCGACCAGCCCCGCTCCGGTCGCGGACACGGCCGAGCGGTTCTTCGCCGCCCTCGGCTTCCTCGCGGAGTGGGTTGACGACGCCCCCGGCCTGGTGCTCGGCCGGATCGTCTGCCAGCTCGTGAACGAGGCCTGGTTTGCGATCGGGGAAGGGGTCGGCTCGGGCGAGGACGTCGATGCCGGCCTAACGCTCGGCCTGAACCACCCGCGCGGCCCGGTCGAGTGGGGCGAGGCGATCGGGCCCGAGCATGTGCTCGCCGTCCTGGACGGACTCTGGGACGAGCGCCACGAGGAGCGGTACCGCGCGGCCCCCCTCCTTCGGCGCGTTAGCCGGGGGATGCCGTGACTGGGTGCCGGGCGTAGAAGGCGGCCAGGCCCTCGGCCATCCCGCGCGGATCTTGCACGTGCAGCAGGTGCGTGACTTTCGGGAGCTCGAAGCGCTCCACGTTGGGGAGCCAGCTGACCAGCAGCTCCAGTCGCTCAGGGAAGGTCGGAGCCGTGTTCTCGCCGGAAACGGCGAGCACCGGCTGCGTGACACGCTTTGCGTCCTCCTGCGTGAACGACCATTGCTGCAACGCGGGCAGCTCCTGGCCGAAGAAGGAGTCCGCGTCGGCGACGGCCTGCTCGAAGGCGCCAGGGAGCCCTTGGTCGAGCGCGGCGCGGTAGTCCGGTCCGAAGACACCCCGCGCGAAGGTGTCGACTGCGGTGGCCTTGTCGCCGGCGCGATAACGCTGGATGGCTGGGGCCACGAACTGGCGGATGAATTCCGCCTGTTCCTCGGTCGGCGGCGTCGGCCGCGCGGGCTCCATGAGCGCGAGCGTCTGCACGACCTCCGGAAAGTCGAGCGCCAGCTGCAGCGCAATCACGGCACTTGAGGAGTGGCCCACGACATGCGCCCGCTCGAGGCCCAGAAGACCGAGGAGTCGCGCGCAGTGCGCGGCGTGCGCGCCGATGCCGATGGACTCCTGAATTCGGTCGCTGCCGGCGAACCCGGCGCGGTGGTAGCGCAGCAGGCGGTGGCGCTCGGACAGGGCCGCCTCGTCCATGAGCGGCTCGCCCCAGGCGGCGCAGAGGCCCCAATGGATCAGAACGACCGGCTCCCCGGATCCCCGCAGCTCCCACTCGAGCTCCACGCCGTCGACGGCCGCGCGCTCCATCTCACCCGTGACGACCTCGTTCATCAAATAGCTCCATATCGACTGTAGTGAATTGACTGGTACTGTAATGGCCGTGGAGGAGGCAGTCAAGACCTCGCGCCGCAGGTACCACTCGCCGCTGAGAGCGGATCAAGCCGAGCAGACCCGCCGCAGGATCCTGGAGTCCGCCTTTCGCCTCTTCGCCGACAGGGGCTACGCGGGAACGACGATCGCGGCGATCGCGGAAGACGCCGGTGTCTCCCCCGAGACCATCTACCTCTCGCTCGGCGGCAAGCGTGGCCTCCTCGAGGGCGCCATCGAGATGGCCATTACCGGAGCCGAGCAGGAGGTGACGGGCGAAGACTCGTGGTGGGCGACGGTGGCCGAGCTACCCGGCGCACCCGAGCGTCTGGAGAGGCTGGTGGGGTACAGCTGCCGGATCCTGGCCCGCACGCGCCCGATCCACGCCGTCATCCGCGGCGCGGCGGACAAGGAGGCGTTTGCTGCCGTCCTCGGCCGGCGGCTGCTCCACGATCGCTTGACCGCCCAGACCGAGCGAATACGCAAGTACCTCGGCGACGATCTGAGACCGGGATTGACAGTAGACGAGGCGGGACAGCGCTACTCCGTGCTCGCGAGCCCCGAGCTCTACCACCTGCTCACGGTCGAGCTCGGCTGGACGACCGACCAGCACCGCACGTGGCTCACCGAACTGCTGACGACCGAACTCCTCGCGCCACGCTAACGGGCATGACGTAGCCTGACCGGCGTGGCCACCTGGGACGACGTCCGGCGAATCGCGCTCGAGCTGCCCGAGACGAGCGAGGGGATATCGCGCGACCTGCGACAGTGGCGGGTGAAGGACAAGGGCTTCGTCTGGGAGCGTCCGCTCCGCCGGGCAGACCTCGAAGCGCTCGGCGACGACGCGCCCAAGGGCCCGATCCTCGGCGCGCGCGTGGAACACCTCGTCGCGAAGGAGGCGCTGCTCGCCGACGACCCGTCGGTCTTCTTCACGACTCCGCACTTCGACGGCTACCCGGCGATCCTGGTGCGCCTGGACCAGATCGGGCTCGAGGATCTGCGCGAGGTCATCGTCGAAGCCTGGCTCGCACGCGCGCCGAAACGGGTCGCCCAGGCATATATCGACGCGTCCCTCTGAGGCGTCGGTCCAGGCTGCAGGTTGATCCAGCCTGGCCCGGCGTACGCAGACCAGGACATGCAGACGTTCGTCAGGCCGCTCGCGCGCACCCTTGGTGCGCTTGCGATCGCCGCCCTCACCCTCCTCGGCATCCACCGCCACTAGCCTCCCTCGCCGCATGGAGCGGCGGGGATATCCTCGCTGCGTGTCTACGGCCGACCTCAGTGTGCTGCGCTCGGGCGCCCGGAGGTGAGCGCCGGCCGCGACCGGCCCATGCAGACGCTCGCCGACAAGGTGCGCTCCGTAGAGGACCGCCTCGGCGGGGACATCTAGCCTCCGTCGGTCGCGAGCGCGCGCCAGGCCGCTTCGGCCAGCTCGCGCTCGGCCTCCCGGGCCGGACTCCGCATGCGGCCCTCGAGCCAGTGGCGGGAATACTCCTGGGCGGGGCCGGCCATGATCGCGTAGGTCAGGTCCAGCGGGAGCCGTCGCACGCGTCCCGCCTCCACGTGCGGCTCGAGCCAGGCGGCCGTGGCTCGGAACAACTCGCGGTTCAGATCGCGGACCGCGTCGCTCCCCGGCGGCCGGCCGCGGAGCAGGTAGCGGGCGCGCTCGGGATTCCTCCGCACCCAGCGGACGTGATGCCGCACGATCCCCTTTATCCCGCGCTCGGCATCGCGCTCGCGGCCGAGGACCGCTAGAAAGCCGCGCTGGTAGTCGCGCAGGATCTCCAGGTACAGCTCCTCGGCCAGCTCGTCCTTGCCGCCGAAGTGGTGGTAGAGGGAGCCGACGCTCGCGCCGGAGAGCCGCCGCACGTCGTCCACTGTGGTGGCCGCGACGCCCTTCTCGTTGAAGCTCCGGAGCGCCGCATCGAGGATCTCCTGGCGGCGGTCGGTTGTCATGCTCTAGAAGGCTATTCTAGAATTTTGTTCTATGAAGACACAGCTCGACAAATTCCTCCCCCGGTACGACGTTCGCGACCGGCACTCGATCGCCATCGACGCCTCTCCCGAGACCGTCCTCGCGGAGGTCCTCCGCACGACCGCGCGGGACGTGCCGGTGATGGTGGCTCTGATGGCAATCCGGCTCCTGCCGGAGCTGCTGCGGGGCCGGCGGGGCCTCGGGCTGGATGACCGCCCGATCGTCCAGCAGATGGAGCGGGCCCGCTTCGTGCGGCTCGCGGACGAGGAGGACGAGCTGGTGCTCGGGGTAGTGGGGCGCTTCTGGCGCCCCTCCGGCGACCGCAGGCGCATCTCGGCGGAGGACTTCGTCCGCTTCGACGAGCCAGGCTGGGCAAAGGCTGCGGTCAACTTCCGCGCCGTCCCGGAGGGCGACCACACGCTGCTGTCCACGGAGACCCGCGTCCTCGCCTGCGACGCGGGGGCGCGTCGCCGCTTCGGCTGCTACTGGCGCCTCATCTACCCCGGCAGCGCCGCGATCCGGATCGCGTGGCTGCAGGCGATCAGGGGCCGCGCCGAACGGTCTCAGCCGGCCAACGCGTCGAGCAGCCGGTCGACCTCGCCCTCCGTCGTGTAGTGCAGAAAACCGGCGCGCACGGCGCCGGCCTCGCCCAGGCCGAGCGCGCGGATCGGCTCGAACGCGTAGTAGTCGCCGTCCCATACGTAGATGCCGTGGGCGCCCAACCGCTCCGCCACCGCGCGCGGCTCCTCGCCGGCGACGTTGAAGCAGAACGTGGGCGTACGCCCCTCGGCGCGCGAGATCCCATAGAGCGTCAGGTGCTCGGGCAGGCCGACGAGGAACCGCTCGCTGAGCGCGGTCTCGTGCTCCTCGATCCGCTCGAACGCCAGGTCGAGGTCACCGTCGCCGAGCGAGCGCAGATAGCCGATCGCCGCCGCGGCGCCGGCGATCGCCTCGTGTGACTGCGTGCCGGTCTCGAACCGGTGGCCGGGCGGCTCCTCGCTCGCGGGGCGCACGCGGTCGGCGGGCAGCGACTCGGCGAGGTCCGGCCGCACGGCGGCGATGCCGAGATGAGGGCCGAAGAACTTGTACGGAGAGCAGAGGAGCACGTCGAGCCCCCACTCGCGGGCGCGCAGCCTTCGGTGCGGCGCGAGGTGCACCCCGTCCGCCCAGGCGAGCGCCCCGACCCGATGCGCGGCGGCGGCGATGCGCGCGGCATCGGGGATCGAGCCGACGGCGTTCGAGGCGAGCGTGAACGCGACGACCCGCGTGCGCTCGCCGATCAACTCCTCGAGCGCGTCCTCGTCCAGCGTCACCTCGTCGGCGTGGATCGGTGCGCTGCGAACGACGAGGTCGTGATCCCGCGCCACCAGAAGCCAGGGCGAGACGTTCGCGTCGTGGTCGAGCTGCGTGACCACGATCTCGTCGCCGGCGTCGAGCGTGCGCGCGACCGCGTGGGCAAGCTGGAAGTTGAGCGTGGTCATGTTTGCGCCGAAAGCGATTCCCTCGGGCTCGGCGCCTGTGAAGTCCGCGGCCGCCATCCGCCCGCTCGCCATGATCTCGTCCGACGCCGCGGAGGTCGGGAAGGCGCCGCCGAGGTTGGCGTTCGAGCCGCGCAGGTACCCGGCGACGGCGTCCAACACCTCCTGCGGCACCTGGGATCCCCCTGGGCCGTCGAGGTACGCGGCGCCCGACGCCAGCGCAGGGAAGCGCTCGCGCACGGCCGCGACGTCAAGCGGCTGCTTGCTCCTTGAGGTAATGGAGGAGGCCACCGCTCAGAAGGATTTCACGCTCCTTCGGTGCGAGGTCGTGCGTTACTGCGAACTCCTCGCCAGAGTCCTCGATCCGCACGGCGATCTCGTCGGCGCCGTCCTCGAGCTCCTGCCTGATGCCGGGAAGCGTCCAGGTCTCCCCCACCTTGGCCCGGTCGTAGTCCGACTCGTCCTCGAACGTGAGCGCGAGGATCCCCTGGGCGACCAGGTTCCGGCGATGGATCCGTGCGAACGACTTGGCGAAGACGGCCTTCACGCCGAGTTGCAGCGGGGCGAGCGCGGCATGCTCGCGCGATGAGCCCTGGCCGTAGTTGTGACCGCCGACGATGAACCCTTTGCCCCACTCCTGCATGCGCTTGCGGAACCCGGGGTCGCGGTGCTGGAACGTGAACTCGGCGATGGCGGGAATGTTCGAGCGGTAGCTCATGACGATCACGCCGTCGGGTGCGAGGTCGCCCGTGGAGATGTTGTCGGGCTGGACCGTCGCGATCCGCGCCGACAGCTCGTCCTCGAGCGGCGTGTGCTCCGGGGGCGTCTTGATGTTCGGACCGCGCGGGATCTCGATCTCGTCGGCTTCGTCCGGGGGCGCCGGGGGGAAGATGTGGCGGTCGTCGACGTAGGGCTGCAGGGTGGGCATCTCTAGCAGCGCCGGCGGATCGCCGTAGTCGCGCGGGTCGCTGATCTCGCCGCGCAGCATCGACACGGCCGCGACGGCCGGCGAGCAGAGATAGACGGAGTCCTCGGGGGTGCCGGAGCGACCCGGGAAGTTGCGATTGAAGGTGCGCAGCGAGTTCGCGTTCGAGGGCGGCGCCTGGCCCATCCCCACGCACGGGCCGCACACCGGCTCGAGCATGCGCACGCCCCCCTCGACCAGCTGGCGATACACGCCGGACTCGGCGATCGCCACGAGTATCTGGCGCGACCCGGGGGTCGCCGTGGCCGTCACGCGCTCGTGAACCAGCTGGCGATCGCGATCGGCGAGGACGGCGCCCGGGAGCGCGAGGTCGACGTAGGCGGAGTTCACCGAGGAGCCGATGCACACCTGCTCCACCGGCGTGCCGGCCACCTCCTCCACCGGAACCACGTTGTCCGGATTCTGCGGCTTCGCCACGAGCGGCCCCAGCTCCGCAAGGTCGATCTCGATGCGATCGTCGTAGCCGCAGCCGGGCTCGGGGGCGAGGTCGGTGAAGTCCTCCTCGCGCCGCTGCCGCCGGAGCCAGTCGAGTGTGCTCCCGTCCGGCGGGAAGACCGCGGACGTGGCGCCCAGCTCGGCGATCATGTTCGCGATCGTGCCGCGCTCGGGCACGGTCAGATCGCGCGTGCCGGGCCCGGTGAACTCGAACACCTTGTTCTTGCCGCCGCGCACCGAGAGGCGCCGCAGCAGCTCGAGAATCACGTCCTTCGCCTGCACCCAGGGGCGCGCGAGCGTTCCCTCGAGCCACACCTCGACCACCTCGGGGCAGGCGATCTCGTACGGATGGCCCGCCATCGCCACCGCCACGTCGAGGCCTCCGGCGCCGATGGCGATCATCCCGACCGCGCCGCTCGTGGTGGTGTGCGAGTCCGCCCCCACCAGGACGCCGCCCGGGTTCGCATAGCGCTCGATGTGCACGTAGTGGCAGATGCCGTTGCCGGGACGGGAGTAGTCAATCCCGTAGCGGCGGCACAGGGCCTGCAGCATGCGGTGGTCGTCCGGGTTCTTGAAGTCGAGCTGGATCACGTTGTGGTCCACGTACTGCACCGCCCGCTCGACCCGGACCCGCGGTACGTCCAGTTGCTCGAACTGCATCAGCGCCATCGTCCCCGTCGCGTCCTGAAGCAGCGTCTGGTCGACCTTCAATGAGATCGCCTCGCCGGGCGTGAGCTCGCCGTCCACGAGCCGCCCGCGGAGGATCCGGCGGGTCAGGTTCTCGGCCGCCACTGAAGTGGTTGTACCCGCGCCCCGTGTTGTTCCTACCGCTTACACTCGCGCGCGTGCGTGGGAAGGCGGGTTTCGTCGTCGCGGCCGTGGCCTGCTTCATGGCGACGGTGCCGGCGTCCGCGGCGGCCCAGGTCGGCCCCTGCGCGGGGCGGCCGATGGATCCGGACAAGGTGATCACCGGCGAGTTCGGCACCGAGCTCTCGAAGGGCTTTGTGATGCTGCCCTTCGACGTTCCAGGAGGCACCACCGCCATCCGAGTGAAGTACTGCTGGGACCGGCCCGAGTCCGGCACCAGCAGCCACACGCTCGACCTCGGGCTCTACGAGCCGCGCCGTGGGCGGTCCAAGCTATGGGGCGCGGACGAGTTCCGCGGGTGGGGCGGGTCGAGCCACCCCGACGTGACCGTGTCCGCCGAGGGGTTCTCCAGCGAGGCGGACTACACCGCGCGGCCGCGCATCGAGCCGCCCGGCAAGACGACGCGCGCCTTCCTGCCCGGCCGAATCCGGCCCGGCCTGTGGGCCGTGGAGCTCGGCGTCGCGGCCGTGATCCCGCAGTCCGAGGGCGACGCTGATGGAAGGGTGGCGTGGCGAGTGGAGATCGACGTCGCCGACGACCCCGCCTTTGCCGACGAGCCCTACCGTCCGGCGCGCTACGACCGGCGGCCTGCGGTCCGTCGGCCGGGCTGGTACGCGGGCGACATGCACGTGCACGCCGAGCACTCCGCCTACGGCGACGCGACGATGACCGAGGCCTTTGGCTATGCCTTCCGCCCGCTGGCGGAGCACGGGGCCGGACTCGACTTCATCACGCTCTCCGACTACGTCTCGGGCAGCGCCTGGGGAGAGATCGGACGCTTCCAGCCGCTGCACCCGGGCAAGCTGATCGTCCGCAGCGACGAGGTGATTACGTACCGCGGGCACGCAAACAACCATGCCAGCGCGCGCTTCGTCGACTACCGGGAGGGACCGATCTACGAACGCGCCGAGGACGGCTCGCTGAGGCAGC
>Ga0081538_10006593_pt1 | contig 10191 bp, 5 predicted proteins | sample TabmetS5T2R1_FD_71022 | JGI IMG/M metagenome (GOLD analysis project Ga0081538, IMG submission 71022) | Tabebuia heterophylla rhizosphere microbial communities from the University of Puerto Rico - S5T2R1 | ecosystem: Host-associated > Plants > Roots > Rhizosphere ... | reverse complement strand
CGCTTCCTCGTCGCCGGAGATCACCTCGACCCGGCGGCCGGTCGCGTGCGCGAGCCGCGCCGTGAACGCCTCGCGATTCGGCGCCTCTCGGACCGCGCTCGTCGCGAGAATGCGCACGGGCGCCGCGCCGAGCCCCTCCGCACGACGCACGAACTCGACAACGGTGTCGATGGTGCGGGCCATCGCCGCCGGCGCGAGCGCGCCCGCCGCGGCCTGCCCCTGCCCCAGCCGCGTCACGCGCTGCGCGGTCTCCACGGGCGTCCACCCCTCCGCGGCGGCGTCCGCGACGAGGAGGCGAACCATGTTGGTGCCGAGATCGATGGCGGCGACGCGCATGGCGATGACGACGCGGCCCGCGGCCGCGGTCAGGCGGGGCGGCGGAGGCGGAGCGCGTCCTCGAGGATACTCAGCACGCGCTCGAGACGGAAGGGCTTGACCAGGGTGAGGTCCACCCCGCTCTGGGCGAGCAGGCTCGGATCCAGGAGATGGCCCCAGCCGGTGATCAGCACGACCGGCGTGCCCGGGCGCATGCGCTTGACGGCGCGGGCCACGTCCAGTCCCGAGCGCTCGGGCAGCGACAGGTCCGTGAGCACCACGTCGAACTCGCCGCCCTGGAAGCGCGCGAGGCCGGCGAGGCCGTCGGCCGCGGACTCCACCCGATGCCCGGCGCGCAGGAGGGCATCCACCAGCATCTGGCGAATCTGCTGCTCGTCCTCCAGCACGAGGACGCGGGCCGGGCTCGGGGCGGGCGCGGCCGGCGGCGGCGTGGGGCGGGGCCGCGCGTCCGGCTCGGGCGCGTCGGCGGCGCCGCGCGCGGCGTCGATGCCGGGCAGCCACACGCGCACCCGGGTGCCGCGGTCCACTTCGCTCTCCACCTCGACGCGGCCCTGATGGCGGCTGACGATGCCGTGCACCACGGAGAGCCCGAGGCCCGTGCGCAGGGGCGATCGGGTGGAGAAGAACGGTTCGAAGATCCGCGCGCGAACCTCGGGCGACATCCCCTCGCCGGTGTCGGTCACGGTGAGCTCGACGCCACCCTCCCGCGGCCGCGTGGCCAGGCTGAGCTGGCCTCCTCGCGCCATCGCGTCGATGGCGTTGAGCACGAGATTGGTGACGGCCTCCCGGAGCTCGGCGGCGTTGCCGCGCACCGTCCGCGCATCCTCGAGATCCAGCGTGACCTCGATGCGCACGCCGCGCGCCTCCGCCTCGTCCTTCCACAGCCCGCGCGTGAGCGTCACCGCGTCGTGGACCAGGGTGTTGACGTCGATGGGCCCGTTGGTGTCGTCGAGACGCGTGGCCGCGAATCCCTGCAGGCGGCGCACGATGTCGGCGGCCCGCCAGGCCGCCTCCTCCACGTGCCCGAGCCCTTCGCGCACGGTGTCGTCGGCCGCGCGCGCGAGCAGGAGCTGCGTCTTGCCCAGGATGATGGCGAGGATGTTGTTGAACTCGTGCGCGATGCCGCCGGCCATGCCGCCCAGGGCGCGCGCCTTCTCCGTCTGCACCAGCCGGTCCTGGGCGGTCTCGATGGCGTCCAGCGCCTCGCGAACGTCGCCGTAGAGGCGCTCGTTCTCCACCGCGAGGCCGGCCAGGGTGGCGAGGACCTGCGCGGCCTCGACCGCGTCGGGCGCGAAGTCGCGCGGCCGCGGATCCGCGAGGAAGAGGGCGCCGAGCGTGCGCTCATGGATGACCAGCGGCACCACCAGGCACGCCCGCAGGCCGAGCGCGGCGAGGCCGTCCTGGCCGCCGCGCTCCCGGAGGTCGCGCGCGGCGGCGGGGCGCCCGGTGGCGTGCGCCTCGTGCGCGAGCCCCGTCGTGAAGTCCGCCGACCACCGGGTGGCGCCTTCCGAGGGCAGCCCCGAGGCGGCGGCGAGGCGAAGCCGCGACTCTCCCTCGAGCAGCCCGAGGGCCGCCACGCGCACGTCGAGCAGGCGGCTGCCCACCTCGCACGCGCGCGCGAGCACGTCGGCGAGATCCCGGCCCACCACCGCCCGGCCGGAGAAATCCTGCAGCTCGCGCAGCCGCGACAGGTGATCGGCGGCGCGGTCCACCAATCGCTGCTGGGCGAAGGCGGTGGCCACCCGATCGGCGATGACGAGGAGCCGCACGGTGTCCTCGGTGGTGAACGGCACCGCGCGCCCGCGACGCCCCGCGAAGAGCACGCCCGCGACCTGCGCCTCCACGCGCACCGGGACGACCAGCGCATCGCGCACCGGAAAGCGCGCGATGAACGGGTCCCGCGGCGTCGTCTCCGCCAGGCGCTGATAGTGCAGCGCGCGCCCTTCGGCGAAGGCGCGCCCGATGACGCCCTCGCCGGCGGGAATGGCGAGACCGGCGAGATCATCCCGCCGGAAGCCGCGCGCGGCGGTGGGGACGAGGGCGCTGCGCTCGGGATCGACGACGAAGAGCATGGCGCGGTCGGCGTCGAGGAGCCGCGTGGCGCGGTCCATGACGAGGCCGAACACCTCGGCGGGCGCGAGCCCCGACGCGGGCACGGCCAGGATCTCCTGCATGCCCGCGAGCGACTTCGCGTCCACCGCCACGACGGAGTCGCCCGAGGGATCGGCCTCGCGCGCCGGCATCGCCTCGCCCGCCTCCAGCCGGCGGATCCGCTCGCGCAGGCTTTCGAGGGCGCGCCCGATCTCCGAGATCGATTCCTGGACGGGCGCCGGCGGCGCTTGCCCCTCGGGCGGGTCAGCGCTCATCGCGGTCCCCGGCGGGCCGGCCAGCTCATCGGCAGCGACATGGCGAGTCGAGCCAAGGTAGCACCGCGCGTGCCAAGCCCTCCGCCCGCCCATCTTTCGTCCAACCTATTGATTCCACGGGAGCCGTCACGAGCGTGCAGACACTTCGTGGCGCCGCGCGTGCGAGCCGCCGCGATTTCGTAAGATTCTCCGACTGTTGGGCGAAGGGAGGAAGGGGCAAGGCACCGGCCCGAGCACCCGCTCGAGGGCACGGGCCGGCGCCGAATAGTCTACTTGCCCTTGAGCGAGCGGATGTAGTGGACGACCGACCAGCGATCGGTCTCGGGCAGATGCTTCCATGAGGGCATGGGCCCGCGCCCATTCGAGATCTTCCAGAACAGCTCGCCGTCCGACTCCTGCTGCACCTTGTTCGAGGTCCAGTCGGCCGGCTTCGGGTTCAGCGCGGCCGCCCCCGGCCCATTGCCCTTGCCCGATTCACCGTGGCACAGGACACAGTTGACCTGCGCGACCTTCTTGCCGGCCTCCACCGCCTTCGCGCCGCCGGCGACCGGGTTCTTCTTCGCCTTGTCGGCGGCGGGCGCTTCCCAGGCCCCCTGCGCCCACACGCCCGCGCTCCCCAGCAGGGTCAGCATGGTGGCGGCCATCAGGGTGCGGCGTGTCCACGACTGCGTCATCAGCACTCTCCTTCCGTCACGACGAGATGCACGACGGCTCACTGTATCACCGATGCGGCGGAAACGGTCAAGGCGCCGGCGTGATATGGTGGCACACTCGCGCGGGACCGCGCGCGAGAGGGAGGCGTCATGGCTCACGAGACGGTGCATGTCGTGGCGGTGGTCGGCGCGGGTCCGGCCGGCCTCTTCGCCGCTCGCGCGCTCGCCGCCGCCGGCTGCCGCGTGCTGCTCCTCAACCGCGACATCAAGCCGGGCGGCCTCGCCGAGTACGGCATCTTCCTGAACAAGTACAAGATGAAGGGCGGCCTTCGCCGCCAGTTCCAGAAAATCCTCACCGATCCCCGCGTGACGTATCTGGGCAACGTGACGGTGGCGCAGTCGGGCGACCTCACCGTGGACGACCTCCGCGGCGCGGGCTTCGACGCGCTGGTCTTCGCCATCGGCGCACAGGGCACGAAATACCTCGGCGTCGAGGGCGAGCGGTTGCCGGGCGTCTATCACGCCAAGGATCTCGTCTACCACTACAACCGCCTCCCGCCGTTCAGCGAGCAGGCCTTCCCCATGGGCCGCCGCGTGGCCATCGTGGGCGTGGGCAACGTCATGGTGGACATCGCCAACTACTGCGTCCACTTCTGCGATTGCGACACGGTGGTGGCGGTGGCGCGGCGCGGCCCCTACGAGAAGGCGTACGACGACCGTGAGTTCGAGGACATCGAGGACGCCTTCGACCGCGACCTCTATCGCGCGGAGATCGCGCGGATCCGGCCCCGGCTCGAGGCGGCGGGCCAGGACGCCGACGCGCTCCTGCACGCGCTCGGGCAGCGGCCCGAGCCCGAGCGCCGCACGCGCGCGCGCCTGGGGTTCCGGTTCCTGGCCTCCCCGCGCCGCGTGCTCGCCGAGGGCGGCACGGTCGTGGGGCTCGAGGTGGAAGAGACGCGCCTCGAGAAGAAGGGCGAGCGCGTGAACGCGGTAGGCACCGGCGACGTCGCCGTGATTCCCTGCGACACCGTCGTCTTCGCGGTGGGCGATCGCGTCGATCCCGCGGTGGGCCTTCCGTACCGGGACGGGCTCTACGTGACGCGGCCCGGGGCCGATCCCGTTTATCAGGTGTGGGACCCCGCCACCCAGCAGGACGTGCCCGGCGTGTTCGTGGTGGGCTGGGCGCGGCGGGCCAGCGACGGCGTGGTCGGGCGCGCCCGGCTCGACGCGGAGACCGGCGTGAAGCAGGTGCTCGCCGAGGTGGCCACCAAGCCTGCGCGCCCCGCCGCCGAGGCCGAGCGCGTGATCGCGGGCCTCGTGGACACGCTCAAGGCCCGCGGCGCCGCCGTCGTGCCCTACGCGGACGTGGTGCGCATCGAGACCGCGGAGCGCGAGCGCGCGGCCAAGGCGGGCGTCGAGGAGGACAAGTTCGCCGCGAACCGGGACATGCTGGCGCTGCTGCGCGCCGACTAAGCCCGCGCGGCGGCGCCCGCGTCCTTCCGCGTCGAGAGGAGCAGGAGCACCGCGGCGGCGAGCCCGTAGGCGCCCGCGATCCGCAGCGGCGTCATCGTCCCCACCGACCAGGGCCAGAAGAGCGCGCCCGACGGCAGCGGTGAGTGGATGAGGCCCACGAGGGCGGCCAGGCTCCCCGCCCCCAGCACCGCCGCGGCGTGCGCGAGCCGGCGCTCCACCATCGCCACCACCGCCGCGCCCCAGAGCAGCGCGCTCACGATGAAGCCGTTGCCCAGCACGAGGAGGCTCTCCCAGGCGAGCCGGCCCGTACCGGCCAGGTCGGCGGCGGAGCGGCCCACCCCGGCAAGCAGCGTGCCGCCCTCGATGAGCACCAGGGCGGCGACGGCGGGAATGAACGAGATGGCCACCGCGGAGGCGTGCCGCGGCGGCGACGCCACGAAGGCCTGCGCGGTGATCTCGAGGCCGATGAAGATGAGGATGGGCGCCACCGCGGCCTCCGGCAAGAGGCCCACCAGGAGCGGAATCACGCCCAGCACCGCCCCCACTCCGATCACCAGCCCGGTGGCGAGCGTGTAGCCGGCGCGGGCGCCCATGGCCTTGTACGCGGGATGCCCGATGTAGGGGGTGTTCTGCACCACCCCGCCGCAGCAGCCCGCCGCGATGGTGGCGAACGCCTCGGTGAGCAGCACGTCACGCGTGCGGTACTCGTCGCCCGCCGCCGCCGCCGACTCCGTGTTGTCGATGCCGCCGACCACGGTGGCCAGCGCGAACGGCAGGGCGAGGGCGAGATAGGGACCGAGCGCGTCGAGGGCGTCGAGCCAGCCGAGCGTCGGCCACGGCGGCGCCAGCCGCAGCGCCGACACCGTCATCGCCATCTCCACCGGGGCGGCGCCGCCGAGGAGCGCGCGGCCCCAGTACACGGCCGCCCCCGCCACCACCGCCGCGAACGCGCCCGGCACGCCGCCGGGAAGGCGGACGCCCCCGATGAGCGTGACGAGGACGAGGGCGAGTGATACCAGGCCGACGAGGGGATCGCCGAACACCTTGAGCGCGGGGAGGAAGGCGATGAGGAGAATGGCCACGCCCGCGATGGACCCGAGCAGGGCCGCGCGCGGCACCAGGCGCCGCGCCCAGTCGCCCGCGAAGGCCAGGGCCAGCTTGAACACGCCCATGGCGATGGTGACGCCCATGGCGATCTTCCAGGCGAGCACCGGGTCACCGGTGGCGAGCTTCGCCGGTCCCAGCACGCCGAACACCATGCCGAACAGCGTGGGCGTGTCGACCCCGAACGGCATCGCGGTCGCCGGGCCGCCGCGGCGGCGCATGAGGGACACCGCCAGGCCGCTGTAGACGAGGTCGCCGATCAGCACGCCGGCGGCGGTGCCCGGCACCATGACGAAGAGGACGAGATCGGCGGGGAAGCCGAACGCGCCGATGAGCAGGCTCGACAGGATGACCAGCTGGGTCATGTTGTCGAGAGCGAGACCGAAGAACGCGTTCCAGTCGCCGGGCGCGTACCAGCGCGGCGCGTTCGCTACGCGGATGTGCGGGCTCCCCGCTCCTCCTGGAGGAGACGCCGAGCCAGCGCCCGGATACGGCCGGCCAGCTCCGCGCACCAGGCCATGCTGCCGCGGTTCTGCGCGACCTCCGGGTATGACAGCTCCAGCGCGGGCTCCGGCGCGGCGGGCAGCAGGCGCTCCCCCAGGCGGAGGCGCACCCCGAAGCTCCGGCCCTCGCGCTCGCCCTCGGCGTCGGTCACCACCTCCACGCGCGGGCTCTCGCGCTTGGCGTGCGAGCGCACGGTGTTGTCGAGCCAGCGTCCCACTTCGCCGTAGTCCCCGCCCGCGAACGTCATCGCCCTAGCACTCGTTGAATCCGCAGGAGACGCACTTCTTGCAGCCCTCCTCGTAGATGAAGGTGGCCTGGCCGCATTCGCGGCAGAGATCGCCGATCTGCCGCACGACCGGCGCCCCCGCCGCCGCGGGGGCCGCGCGCTGGCCGAGGTGCTCGCCGAGCGTGCGCGCGAGGGCATCCGGCAGCGAGAGGATGCGGGCGGCGCCGAAGCCGGTGGGCTGCCCGCCGCCGATCCGCGAGAGCTGGCTGACGACTTCCTCCACCCGGCGCCGCGCCGACAGCGGCGAGGGCAGGCGCAGGATGAGCGAGATGAGCCGCCCCAGCGCCTCCGCCACCGCCATCGTGTCCGAGCCTCCCTTGCCGACCTGCACGAACACCTCGAAGGGATCGCCCCCCGCGGTGTCGTTCACGGTGATGAAGGCGGTGCCGATGGGCGTCTCCATCCGGTAGGTCGAGCCGGCGAGGCTGTGGGGGCGCGGCTTGACCACGCGCTCGGCCGGCCCGACCGCCGCGTCGTCGCCCCGGCCGACCCCGACGTGCAGGACCTGGCCTCCCTTGCTCCCGTCGCGGAACACCGTGATGCCGAGGCAGCCGCGCTGCCAGGCCAGGAGATAGGCCTGGGCCACGTCGTCCTCGGTGGCGTCGTTCGGGAAGTTGATGGTCTTGGACACGCCGTTGTCGGTGTGGCGCTGGAACGCCGCCTGATGCTGCACGTGCCAGCGATAGTCGATCTCGTGCGCGGTCTTGAACACCGCGCGCACCGATTCGTCCAGGCCCGGGATGCCCTGGACCGAGCCGCGCCGGACCACCTCGGCCATGAGCGCGTCGGAGTGGAAGCCCCGCGCGCGGGCCAGCCGCTCGAACGTCTCGCTGATGAAGGGCAGCACGCGCTCGCCATCGGGCCCGTGCACGCGGTGCTCGAAGGCGAGCGCGTAGGCGGGCTCGATGCCGGAGGAGCATCCCGCGATCATGGAGATCGTCCCGGTGGGCGCGATCGTCGTCACCGTGGAGTTCCGTAGCGGCCGGCCGTCCCGGTAGATCGAGTGCGGGAAGGCGGGGAACGGACCGCGCTCCTCGGCCAGCCGCGCGGACTGATCGTGGGCCTTGGCCTGGATGAAGCCCATCAGCTGCTCGCCGAGGGCCAGCGCCTCCTCGCTGTCGTACGGGATCCCGAGGAGGAAGAGGAGATCGGCCCAGCCCATCACGCCCAGGCCGATGCGCCGGTTGGCCTTCACGGTGGCGGCGATCTCGGGCAGCGGATACGGGTTCACCTCGATGACGTCGTCGAGGAAGCGCACGGCGAGCCGCGTGACTCGCTCGAGCTCGTCCCAGTCCACCGCGGTGCCGCCGCCCGGCGTCTCCCGCACGAAGCGCGCGAGGTTCAGCGAGCCGAGATTGCACGCGTCGTTGGGCGCGAGCGGCTGCTCGCCGCAGTTGTGGACCACGAGCCCGTTGGCCACGAAGCTATTGGTGAACGGCTCCTTGAGGTCGTACACCGTCTCGACGCCGTCGGGCACGAGGGCCTCGAAGCGCGCGGTGAAGCTCTCGCGGTAGGGCCCCCGGGTGTAGGCCGATGTGAGCGTCGCGAGCGCCGCGATCTTGGCCGACGTCAGGAATCCGATCTCGCGGGCGAAGCGCGCCACGTTGTCACGCGCCACCACCAAATCGTGATCGGGCTGACACGGGTAGGCTCGGTTGCCTCCCTTCCCGTCCGGCATCGACACTTCACGGCGGCCATGCCGATCGGCGTAGAGACGGCTGGCGATGCCGAAGTTCAGGAGCATCCGCTGCACATCCCGGAGCAGCGGGAGGGAAATGGACGTGAGCCGCACGGAGACGCCCTTCTCCGTCGAGCCACTCGCGTGGCCATCTGCGGTGAACAATGCCTGCAGGAAGCCGCGCTGCAGGGCCTCGGATGCCGCAAGCACGCTGGGCCGCACGGCGCCGAGCTTCGATTGCGCATCGAGTCCGTGGCGGTCGCTGACCATGCGCGCCAGGCGCGTGGAGGCAATCGGCATCTGATCTCGCGAGGGAATGTCGACGCCGCCGACGTGATAGCGAGCGCCCGGCTCGGACCCCAGCATGGCATTCACGTACGCGGCGAACCGCGGGGCCAGCTCCCGCTTCTCCTCACCGTAGAAGCTGAGCACCGCCCGGCCCTCGGCCGTGAAGTAACCGTCGCCGACCAGCCAGCCGAGGACCCGGCCCTCTTCGAGCGAGCCCTCCGTCCCGAACGCGCCTTTCTGATTCAGGAGGTGAAGGCGATCGCCGGGCTGGAGCTCGTCGGCGCGGCGCCACCCCGCCGCCGTCATCACGCGATGATCGCTGGTCAGCCGTAGCGCGTAGCCCTCGCGCGTCGTCAACCGGAACACCGGCCTGGTCCCCGAGACGAAGGGCGCCGAGGCCCCGCCCCGGTCGCCGACGCCGAAGCGTGAATCGAGCGCCACGCCGACGGATTCACCCGCCTGCGCGAGCGCATCCACCCGCACCAGCCCCCGGCTCGTGTGGATCAGGGTCTCGCCGGTGACGCACGGATTCGTCGCCTCGATCGCGCCGAACGCAGGCACGGGATTCGCCGGGCTCCGGTTGATGCGATCGAGGAAGACCATGCCGGGATCGCCCGTGCGCCACGCCGCGCGGACGATGCGCTGGAAGACCTCTCGCGCGCTCAAACGTCCCGTCACCTGGCCGTCGCGCGGGTTGACAAGCTCGTACTCGCCGCCCGCCTCCAGCGCCGCCATGAACGCGTCGGTGGCGCCCACGGAGATGTTGAAGTTGGTGATCCCGCCCTCGAGCTTCGACTCGATGAATTCGAGGATGTCGGGATGGTCGATCCGGAGCACGCCCATGTTCGCACCGCGACGGGTGTTGTGGCTCACGAACCCGTTCGCGATATAGGTATTGCTCTCGGGCACCGAGAGGTCGACGGTCAGGGCCTCCCCTTCCTCGATCTTCGAGATCTGGTCGTAGAACTGATCGTTGTCGAGAAACCACCGAAACCGCGGGTGACGACCGATCTCGGGATGGACGGCGGCAAGGGCCTCGAGTCGGGACCGTGTCAGATGGCGAGACGCGGCGACGCGGGGAAGGTAGTGCTGAAGGGCGCGATAGAGTCGATGATTCGCGCCCCGCGGGCCGCGCCCGGGACCGCTTCCACGTCCAGGGCCGCCGTAGAGCTCGCGCAGCGCTTCCCCCTGAAAGGGGATGACGTCGTTGAACTCCCAGCGCTTCGCGAGCCCGACCGCCAGCCGTGCGCGCTTCGCCGCCGCGAAGAACCCGATGCGATCGGCGAATGCTTTGAGGCCTGCTCGCGTGATGACGCGAAGGCGATAGAGGGGGCGACGTCCAAAGGCACCCGCACGCTTCATGTCCACGCCGATCGCCGAGGGCACCCCGACGCTCAACAGCAGTCGCTGCACCGACAGCAGCAAAGATTCGGAGATGGACGCGAGCGACGGATACCCCTCCGAGCTGATCGCCCCATCCGCGGTGAACAATCCACGCAGGAG
>Ga0081538_10006592_pt1 | contig 10192 bp, 6 predicted proteins | sample TabmetS5T2R1_FD_71022 | JGI IMG/M metagenome (GOLD analysis project Ga0081538, IMG submission 71022) | Tabebuia heterophylla rhizosphere microbial communities from the University of Puerto Rico - S5T2R1 | ecosystem: Host-associated > Plants > Roots > Rhizosphere ... | reverse complement strand
GTGTTCATGGGGATGGGGGAGCCGTTCGCCAACCAGGAGGCCACCTGGGGGGCGGCCTACCGGCTCCACCAGGGGTTCGGGCTGTCGGCCAGGGCCATCACCATCTCCACGGTGGGGCTGGTCCCCGGGATCCGGCGGGCCGCCGCCGAGCCGCTGCCGGTGAACCTGGCCGTGTCCATCCACGCTGCCTCCGACGAGACCCGCGACCGGCTGGTCCCGGTCAACCGGAGCTGGCCGATCGCCGAGCTGCTGGAGGCGGTCGGGGACTACGTCGAGGCAACCCGGCGCCGGGTCTCGTTCGAATACGCGCTGATGGCCGGTGTGAACGACGACCTGGAGCAGGCCCGGAGGCTGGGGCGGCTGCTGGCCCCGCTGCGGGTCCCGGGCAGCGGCGGCCACGCCGCCCACGTGAACCTCATCCCCTACAACCCGACCCCCGGCACCGGGTTCGCGCCACCGTCCAAGGCGGCCGTCCGCCGGTTCCGGGACGCGGTGGCCGCCTCCGGGGTCCCGGTGAGCGTCCGGGCCAACCGCGGCGTCGGCATCGGCGCCGCCTGCGGCCAGCTCCGCACCGCCGCCGGCCGCCCCGGCCGAGGGCAAGCTGGCCGAGGTCGAGGCCCCCTTCCCGTCGCCGGTTCCGCACCAGTCGCCGTTGGGCCAGGCCGCCGAGCCCTCCCGCTTGCGGAGGATCGCCGGTGAGCCGGCCCATCGGGAGGGCCGGCGTGGTTCCCTCAGACTCCACCGGGCCAACCGGGGTCGCGCTGCTCGGGTCGACGGGGTCGATCGGGGAGCAGGCGCTGGACGTCGTCCGGCAGGCGCCGGGGCGGTTCCGGGTGGTCGCCCTGGCCGCTGGGCGCTCGGCCGAGAAGCTGGCCGCTCAGGCCCGTGAGCTGCGCCCGGCCGTGGTCGGCCTGGTCGACGAGACCCAGGCGGCCGGGCTGGCCGCCGAGCTCCCGCCCGGCTGCCGCCTGGCCGTCGGGCCCGAGGCGGTCGCCGAGCTGGCCGCCGCCGCCGACGCCGACGTTGTGCTGAACGGCGTCACCGGATCGGTCGGTCTGGCGCCCACCCTGCGGGCCCTCGAGGCCGGCCGCCGGCTCGCCCTGGCCAACAAGGAGAGCCTGATCGTCGGCGGCGAGCTGGTCACCGGCATGGCCAAGCCGGGTCAGATCGTGCCGGTCGACTCCGAGCACTCCGGGCTCGCCCAGTGCCTGCGCTCCGGCCGCCCCGAGGAGGTGGCCCGGCTGGTCATCACCGCCTCCGGCGGGCCGTTCCGTGGGCGCTCGGCGGCCGACCTGGCCGACGTCACCCCGGCCCAGGCCCTCGCCCACCCGACCTGGGCGATGGGCCCGGTCATCACCATCAACTCGGCCACCCTGATGAACAAGGGCCTCGAGGTGATCGAGGCCCACCTGCTGTTCGACGTCCCCTACGAGGACATCGAGGTCGTCGTCCATCCCCAGAGCATCGTCCACGCCATGGTCGAGTGGCGCGACGGCTCCACCGTGGCCCAGCTGTCCATGCCCGACATGCGGCTGCCGATCGGCCTCGCCCTCGGCTGGCCGGAGCGGGACGAGCGGCCGGTGGGCCGGATCGACTGGACCAGGGCGCTCAGCCTCGAGTTCCAGCCCGTTGACCGGGCCACCTTCCCCCTGTTCGACCTGGCCGTGCGAGCCGGCCGCGACGGCGCCACCGCCCCGGCGGCCCTAAACGCGGCCAACGAGGAGGCGGTCGCCGCGTTCCTTGACGGCCGGCTCCCGTTCCCCGGCATCGCCGAGGTGGTCGCCGAGGTCCTCGAACAGCACCAGCCCCCGGACACGCTCGACCTGGACATCCTGCTCGCCACCGAACGGTGGTCACGTGACCTCGCCCGTACACTGGTCGAGGACCTGATCACCTCCCGGGGGAATCGATGACCAGCCTGCTCGGCATCACGCTCTTCGTCCTCGCCCTCATGGTGGCCATCTTCCTGCACGAAGGCGGGCACTTCGCGACCGCCAAGATGTTCGGGATGAAGGTCGAGCGCTTCTTCCTCGGCTTCGGCCCGACCATCTGGTCGTTCCGGAGAGGCGAGACCGAGTACGGCCTCAAGGCCCTGCCCCTCGGCGGCTTCTGCAAGATCGCCGGCATGAGCCCGTACGAGCACGACGGCAACTTCCTGGAGGAGGATCGCTCGGCCAAGGCGGCCACCGCGACCCCGCCGGAGCGGCAGTTCCGCAACAAGCCGGCCTGGCAGCGGGCCATCGTCCTCGCCGCCGGGTCGGTCACCCACTTCGTGGTGGCCATCCTGCTGATCTACCTGGTGCTGGTGGCCATCGGCATTGGCACCGGCGCGGCCACGACCACGATCGAGCGCACCGTCCCGCTGGACTCGGGGGCGCGCAGCCCGGCCCAGACCGGCGGCCTCCAGGCCGGCGACCAGATCGTGGCCATTGCCGGCACCCCGGTCTCGACCTTCGGCGAGCTCCGGAACGCCCTTGGCAACAAGGGCGGCGAGCGGATCACCATCGAGTACATCCGCGACGGCGAGCGGCGCTCCACCACCGTGACCGCGGAAACCGTCGGCGGCCGCGGGTTCCTCGGCTTCCAGCCCGGACAAGAGACCAGGCGCGTCGGCGTGCTGGCGGCCCTCCCCGAGTCGATCAAGCTGTTCTGGAGGACCACCGCCGACACCGTCAAGGGCCTGGGCGGCTTCGTCACCGGGCTGGCCGACCGGATGAGCGCCCCCGAGCCGGCCCCGTCCGGCGCCGGTGGCGGCGGTGGTGGGGAGGCGCGCGACAGCGGCCCCATCGGCATCGTCGGCATCACCCGCCTGGCCGGCCAGGCCGTGGCCAACAACCAGTGGGCGATCTTCATCGCCCTTCTGATCCAGCTCAACATCGTGGTCGGGGTGTTCAACCTCCTGCCCCTGCCGCCGATGGACGGCGGGTACCTGGCCTTCGTGCTGTGGCAGGTGGTGACCAGGCGCGAGGTCGACCTGCGCAAGGTCGTGCCCGTGGCCGCCCTGATCGTCGGCCTGCTGGTGATGCTCACGGTGGGCCTGGTCTGGCTCGACATCACCAACCCCGTCCCCTACCCGTTCCGCTAAGGAGCCCCAGTGGCCTTCCCGCTCGAGATGACCGACCTGGCGGCAGGTGTCGGCCGGCGGCGCTCACGCCGGATCAATGTCGGCCGGGTCCCCGTCGGCGGCGGCGCCCCCGTCAGCGTCCAGTCGATGACCATCACCAAGACCGCCGACATCAACGGCACCCTCCAGCAGATCGCCGAGCTGGCCGCCACCGGCTGCGACATCGTGCGGGTGGCCGTGCCCGACACCGACGACGCCGCCGCCCTGCCCGCGATCGCCGCCAAGTCGACCATCCCGGTGGTGGCCGACATCCACTTCCAGTGGAAGTACGCCATGGCCGCCATCGAGGCCGGCTGCGCCGGGGTCCGTATCAACCCCGGCAACATCAAGAAGCACGACAAGGTGAAGCTGATCGCCACCGAGGCCCAGGCCCGCGGCATCCCCATCCGGGTCGGGGTCAACGCCGGCTCGCTCCAGAAGGAGCTCCTGGCCAAGCACGGCGGCCCCACCCCCGAGGCGCTGGTCGAGTCGGCCCTGTTCGAGGTCGGCATCCTCGAGGAGGTCGGCTTCGGCGACATCAAGATCTCGGTCAAGCACCAGAACCCGGCGTCGATGATCGCCGCCTACCGGCTGCTCGCCAGCCGCGTCGACTACCCGCTGCACCTGGGCGTGACCGAAGCCGGCACCCCCAGGGACGGCATCGTCAAGTCCGCCGTCGGCATCGGCGCCCTGCTCGCCCAGGGCATCGGCGACACCATCCGGGTGTCGCTCACCGCCCCGCCGATCGAGGAGGTCAAGGCCGGCAACGCCATCCTCGGCGCCCTCGGGCTGCGGCCCAAGAAGCTCGACCTGGTCGCCTGCCCGTCCTGCGGACGGGCCGAGGTCGACGTGTTCGCCCTGGCCAACGCCGTCGAGGAGCGCATGGCCGAGATCGAGGCCCCGATGCGGGTCGCGGTCATGGGCTGCATCGTCAACGGGCCCGGCGAGGCCCGCGAGGCCGACGTCGGCGTGGCCTCCGGCAAGGGCAAGGGCCAGATCTTCCGGCACGGCCAGGTGATCCGCACCGTTCCCGAGGCCGAGATCGTCGACGCCCTGATGCACGAGGCCAAGCTGCTGGCCGAGGAGTACCGCATGTCCGGGGGCGCCCCGGGCGCCCCCGAGGTCATCCGGAGCTGACGTGCTCCGGTCGTGGACCGGCGGCGACGACCGGGCTCAGGAGGCGGCGAGTCCGCCCCGTTTCCAGGTACGGCCCATCGGCCGCAACGACGAGTCCCTGGCCCTGGCGGCGCTCGACCGCAACCCGGTCCGGGACGTCTTCATCGCCAGCCGCATCCTCCACGACGGGGCCCTGACCGCGCTCGGGCCCAGCCCCCTGTGGGGCGCGTTCTCCGACGACGAGCTGCGCGGGCTGCTGCACGTCGGCCCCAACCTGGTCCCGGCCACCGACGACCAGGCCGCCTGCGAGGCCCTGGCCGCCGCCGCCGGCGGCCTCTACCCGACCCGCATGGTGGTGGGGGAGCGGACCACGGTCGAGTTCCTGTGGTCCCTGATCGGCGGCAGCTACCCGGCGCCCCGCGAGGTCCGGCGCCGCCAGTTCGTCTACGCCGTCGACCCCGACCGGCTCGTCCGCGACCCCCACGACGGTGCCCCCGGTCACGCCCGCCTGGCCGAGCGGTCCGACGAGGACCAGGTGCTCAAGCTGTCGGCCGCCATGTACACCGAGGAGATGGGCGAGAACCCGATGGCCCGCGACCCCGACGGCTACCGCCGCCGCGTCCGCATGCTCACCGCCCGCGGCTGGACCTACGTCTACGAGTCCGGCGGCCGCCTCCAGTTCAAGATGGACGTCGGCTGCGCCAGCAACCACACCGCCCAGATCCAGGGCGTCTACGTCCCCCCGGACCTCCGCGGCCGCGGGGTCGGCACCGCCGCCATGGCCGCCTGCTGCGACCTCGCCCTCGACCGCCACCCCAACCTGTCGCTGTACGTCAACGACTTCAACACCCCGGCGGTCGCCCTCTACGAGCGCATCGGGTTCCGCCGCGAGCCGTACGACTTCCAGACGATCATGCTCCCCTGACCGACCGGCCCGGTCAGGCCGGTCGGAGTCTGTCAGGTGTCGGCCGAAGGCCGACTCGACGCCGTTGTCATGGCACGGTTATCCACAATCTGCCGGGCGGGCGCCCCGCCGCCGGGCCGGCGCCGTAGCGTGCCGGCATGGCGACCTCCAACCTGGTCCACCGCCCGGCGCGGGCGCACCCGCGGCCGCTGCCGGCGGGCGAGCTGACGGTCGCGGCCCCGCCCACCGTCGGCTGGGCCGCCGGCGGGGTCGCGGGCTGGCTCCAGTACCTGGTGCCGCTGGTCGGCGGCGGTGGGTCGGTGGCGTTCCTGTTCGCCATCCCCGGGCCCCGGCCCGGCTGGCTGGTCGCCGTGGTGGTCGGCGGGGCCGCCGCCTCGGTGCTGGCCGGGCTCGCGCTGCGCCTGGCCGACCGCCGCGCCGCCCGCCGGGCCCGCCGCCGCGAGCGGGCCCGCTACCGCGACCACCTCGACCAGGTCGCCGCCCGCGTCGACCGGCTGGCCGCCGCCCAGCTCGCGGTCGCCGGCCACCTCCATCCCGACCTGCCCCGGCTATGGGCCACGGTCGACCGGACCGACCGCCTGTGGGAGCGCCGCCCGGGCGACGCCGACTTCCTCACGGTGCGGGTCGGCCGCGGCCCGGTCCCCCTGGCCGTCCCGGTCCGCCTCGACACCGCCGGCGGCCCGCTCGCCGAGCACGACCCCGAGCTCCTGGAGGCCGCCGGGGACCTCGTCCGCCGTTCGGCCTGGGTGCACGACCTCCCGGTGACCGTCCCGCTCCTCGGTGGCGGCGTCCTGGCCCTCACCGGCCCACCGGCCCGGGTCCGGGCGCTGGCCCGTTCCGTCGTCTGCGAGCTGGCCGCCTTCCACGCCCCCGACGACCTCCGGATCCTCGCCGCCGACCCGTCCTGGACGTGGGCGACGTCCCTGCCCCACGCCCGCGACCCGACGGTCGCCGCCGAGCGGCCACCGGCCCCCATCCTCGGAGCCCGGGCCCGGCCCGGGACCCGACCCCACCTGGTCGTGGTCGTCGACGGGACCGCGCCGCCGGGGCCGGGCGTGGGCGAGCTGCTGGACCGGTCGGCGGCGGGCGGCGTCACGGTGCTGTGGCTGGCCGAGACCACCGCCGGCGAGCCGTCCGAGCTGTCGACCCGGGTCCGCCTCGACGACCAGGGGTTCGCGACCCTGCAGGAGACGGCCCCTGGTGGGCGCCGGGTCGGCGGCATCCGCGCGGATGCGGCCGGGCCCGCCTTCTGCGAGGCGCTGGCCCGCCGCCTGGCGCCCCTCCGGCTCGAGCTCCCGCCGGCGGCGGCCTCGCCGGCGGGACCGGTGCGGCTGCTCGACCTGCTCGGTCCGCTGACCGGCCCGGCCGGCGGCGACGGAGGCCGCCCCCGGTCCCGGTCCGAGCTGCTCCAGGTGCCGGTGGGCGTCACCGCGAGCGGGGACCCGGTCGTGCTGGACCTCAAGGAGGCGGCCGAGCACGGCGCCGGCCCCCATGGCCTGGTCGTCGGCGCCACCGGGTCGGGCAAGAGCGAGCTGCTGCGGACGGTCGTCGCCGGGCTGGCCGCCACCCACCCGCCCGAGCAGCTCGCCTTCGTGCTGGTCGACTTCAAGGGCGGCGCCGCCTTCGCCGACCTGGCCCCGCTGCCGCAGGTGGCCGGCCTCATCACCAACCTCCAGTCCGACCTGTCGATGGTCGGCCGGGCCATGGCCGCCCTCCAGGGCGAGCTGGCCCGGCGCCAGCGGCTCCTGCACCTGGCCGGCAACCGGCCCGACCTGCGCGCCTACGCCGCCCGGCGCGCCGCCGACCCGCGGCTGGAGCCGTTGCCGTCGCTGCTCGTCGTGGTGGACGAGTTCGGGGAGCTGCTGGCCGCCCGGCCCGAGTTCCTGGACCTGTTCATCGCCATCGGCCGGGTCGGGCGGAGCCTCGGCATGCACCTGCTGCTCGCCTCCCAGCGCCTCGACGAGGGCCACCTCCGCGGCCTCGACAGCCATCTCCGGTTCCGCATCTGCCTGCGCACCTTCAGCGCCGCCGAGTCCAGCGCGGTCCTCGGCGTCCCCGACGCCTACCACCTCCCCTCCGCGCCCGGGACCGCCCTCGTGAAGGTGGACGCGTCCCCGCCCGTCCCCTTCACCGCCGCCCTCGTCGCCACCGATCCCGACCCGGCCGGGTCGCCGCCCCGGCCGGGCGGCCAGGACGACCTCGAGGTCCTGGTGGGCGGTCTGGCCCGAGCAGGCCAGCCGGTCCACCAGGTGTGGCTGCCGCCGCTCGCCGGCGAGGTCCCCCTGGACCCGCTGCTGCGGAACGCCGGCCCCGGCTGGCTCCAGGTGCCGGTCGGCGTCGTCGACCGGCCGCTCGACCAGGTGCAGGAGCCGCTGGTCCTCGACCTCTCGGGGGCGGCGGGGCACCTGGCGGTGGTCGGGGCGCCCCGGACCGGCAAGAGCACGCTGCTCGGCACCATGGTGGCCGCGCTGGCCGCCGGCCACCCGCCCGACGAGGTCCAGGTCTACGCCGTCGACCTGGGCGGCGGCAGCCTCCACCGGCTGGGTGACCTCCCCCATGTCGGCGCCGTCTGCGGTCCCCGGGAGGCCGAACGGGTCCAGCGCCTCGTCCGCGAGCTCCGTTCCCTGGTCCTCGAGCGGGAGCGGCGCTTCCGCGACCTGGGCGTCGACTCGATGGCCTCCTGGCACGAGCTCCGCCGGGCCGGTCTCGACCTGGGCGGCTACGGCGAGGTGGTCCTGGTGGTCGACAACTGGGGCGCGTTCGTCCGCGAGCTGCCCGAGCTGGAGGCGGAGATCACCGGGCTGGCCGCGGTCGGGCTGCACTACGGCGTCCACCTCGTCGTGGCCGCCAACCGCTGGGCCGAGCTGCGGCCCGGCCTCCGCGAGAACCTCGGCGGGCGCCTGGAGCTGCGCCTGAACGACCCCCTGGAGTCCGAGCTCGGCCGGTCGGCCGCCGCCGAGCTGCCCGGCCTGCCGGGTCGCGGCCTGACCCAGGCCGGACTGCAGTTCCAGGCCGCCCTTCCCGGCCCGGTTCCCGACGTCCTGGCCCGCGCCATGCCCAGCCGGACCGGCGCCGTCGCCCCGCCCCTGCGCCTGCTGCCGACGCTGGTCGGGGAGGCGGCCCTGCTCGACACCGATCGCGGGCCGTCCGTCCGGGGAGGGCCCGTGGCGCCGTTCCCGGTCGACCGCGGGCCGCCGCCTCGACCAGAGCCGGCTGGGCTGCCGTTCGCCGTCGAGGAGCACCGCCTGGAGGTCGCCCGGCTGGACCTGTTCGGTGGGTCGCCGCACCTGCTCGTCCTGGGTGACGCCGGGTGCGGCAAGTCGAGCCTGCTCCGGCTCCTGGCCAGGCAGCTGGCCGCCCACCACCCGCCCGGGGAGGTCGCCCTCCTGGTCGTCGACCTGCGCCGCGGTCTCCTCGACCTGACCGCGCTGCCCAACCTGGCCGGCCATGCCGGCACGCCGACGGCGATCGCCCAGGCGGTCGACCGTCTGCACCGCGAGCTCACCGCCCGGACCCCGCCCGACCTCCCCGACCCAGCGCGCCCCCTCGACCCCGCCGGGCGGCCACGGTATGTCCTGCTCGTCGACGACTACGACCTGCTGCCGGCGGCCGCGGGGAGCCCGCTGCTCCCGCTGGTGGACCTTCTGGGGCTGGGGCGGGAGCTCGGGTTCCATCTGGTGCTGGCACGACGGGTTGCCGGGGCGGCGCGGGCCGGGTTCGAGCCTGTCGTCCAGCGGCTTCGGGAGCTCGGCGGGGCGGGGTTGGTGATGAGCGGCGACCCCGCCGAGGGGCCGCTCCTCGGCGGGCAGAAGGCGGTCCCGCTTCCTCCGGGGCGTGGGTTCCTGGTCCGGCCTGGGCGGCCGGTGGGGCTGGTGCAGGTCGCCTACAGCCCGCCGGCACGGCTGGTGCCAACCGCCACGGGTGGTCCCGATGCGCTCGGACCGGACAGCCGGCGGTGGGTAGGGGAGGGGTAAATGCGCAGGCCAGAGCCGTGAAACGGGTTGCCGCAGGGCGTGACTGGTGCTATCTTGCAGCCTGTTGACGTATGGCCGTCCGGCCTGTTGCCAGGCCAGGCACCGGTGAGGAGCGAAGTGGGCATTGCGCCCACTTCTGTGTTGTCAGGGGCCGGCGGCGCGGAAACGGGCTGGAATGGTGCCGCTACCGAGAGGGCGAGCAGCAACGCGCGACATGTGAGGGAGGTCGGTGTGCGTGACGGCGCTACCTTCGCATGTCCAGGAACTGGCCGATCGGGTGGCCTCCAGCCACGGGGTCGAGGTGCTCGAGCTGCGTCTGCGCGGGCAGGGGCGCGGGCGGGTGCTCAGCGTGGTCCTCGACGCCGAGGAGCCGGTTGAGGCCGACGTCGTCGAGCTCGTCTCCAAGGACCTCTCCCGGGCGCTCGACCAGGACGACCCCGTTCCGGGCAGCTACACCCTCGAGGTGAGCACGCCCGGGCTGGGGCGGCCGCTGGTGACCGGCCGCGACTTCCGGCGCCAGCGCGGGCACGAGGTCGACATCGTCCGCGGCGGGCCGGGGGACGCCGGCGACGACGCGACCAGGTCGGTCCAGGGCGTGGTCGTCGACGCCGACGATCAGGCAGTCGTCCTCGAGGTCGACGGGGACCAGGTCACGGTGCCGCTGTCCGAGGTGGTCCACGGGAAGGTGGTGTTGCCGTGGTGACGCGCAACCAGCCCCGACCCCGAGCCACCAGCAACGAGAGGACGGCGCCGTGAAGATCCCGATCGACGAGCTGCGCTTCCTCGAGCGCGAGAAGGGCATCGCGCTCGAGACGGTCATCAGTGCGCTCGAGAGCGCCCTCGCCGCCGCCTACAAGCGCCAGCCCAACGCCCCCGAGGGGGCCAGGGTGGTGGTCGACCGCGACACCGGCGACGTCACCGTGTTCGCCCAGGAGCTCGACGACGAGGAGCGGGTCATCCGCGAGTGGGAGGACACCCCCTCCGACTTCGGCCGGATCGCCGCGGTCACGGCCAAGCAGGTGATCATGCAGCGCCTGCGCGAGGCCGAGCGCGACGTCACCTTCGGCGAGTACG
>Ga0081538_10006591_pt1 | contig 10192 bp, 9 predicted proteins | sample TabmetS5T2R1_FD_71022 | JGI IMG/M metagenome (GOLD analysis project Ga0081538, IMG submission 71022) | Tabebuia heterophylla rhizosphere microbial communities from the University of Puerto Rico - S5T2R1 | ecosystem: Host-associated > Plants > Roots > Rhizosphere ... | reverse complement strand
AGCGGATCGAGCTGACCTACTACGGGCAGCTGGCGGACTTCGACACGCGACTCCTGACCGCGGCTGCGCTGAACGGCGCGTTCCAGGGCCGGTTCGACCAGCCCGTCAACTACGTGAACGCACCGCTGCTCGCGGAGGAGCGCGGCATCGAGGTGGTGGAGCAGCGGCGGCGGGCCTCCCGCGACTTCACGAACCTCGTCCGTGTGGCGGTCGGCTCGAACGGCGACACGCTCCGCGTGGCCGGCACGACGATCGGTCGCGAAGGCCGCATGTGGCTGGTCAGCGCGCTCGGCTTCGAGCTCGAGATGGAGCTCGCCCCGCTCCTCGTCGTGTTCCGATACGACGACGTGCCGGGAGTGATCGGCCGGGTAGGGACCCTTTTCGGCGAGGCCGGCGTGAACATCGCCAACATGGCCGTGTCCCGCACCCGGCGGGGCGGCAAGGCGCTCATGGCGCTCTCCGTGGACTCGGAGCCGCCGCCGGAGCTGGTCGAACGCGTCCGCGCCGAGGGCTTCGACGACGCGCGGTTCCTGTCGCTGAGCTAGCTAGGTCGCGTCCGCGCGTGGATCGGTGCGCTTGACCGCGCCACGCAACGCGCGGGTCATCTTCTCGACGATCAGGTAGCCGCGCCGCCGCCGGCGGACGTGCTCGTACGCCGGGATCTCATGTCCCTCGGCGACGAGGAAGGTCGTCGGCCGCCGGCGCGCCTGCTCGTAGTCGTCGAGCGGCGCCTCCACACGCTCCTGGCAGCCGAGATCGGCGCACTCGCAGACGAAATCGGCTGCGTCCGCGTCGAGGACACCAGCGGTCTCGGCGATCCGCTCGTTCACATGCCGGTACGCCGACTCCGTTCTCGCGATTCGGGCTTCTTCTTCCCTCATGCGCGTCTCCCGGGGAGAACGTCCGAGCGGCCGAAACGGTTGCGCCGGTTAGGCTCCGGCCGTGGAGAAGCGCTGGCCAGAGGCCGTCGAGCGCGTCGCCGCGTTTCTCCGCCAGGGAGGCGTCGAGGGCCGCGTCGAGGAGTTCGCCGGCGGCACGCCGACCGCAGAAGACGCCGCTCGCGCGGTCGGCTGCCAGCTCGGCCAGATCGTCAAGTCGCTGGTGTTCGACTGCGACGGCTCGCCGATCGTCGTCCTCGTCCCCGGCGACCGACGGGCGGACTCGGCCAAGATCGCCCGGGCCGCAGGGTGCCGGAAGGCCAAGATCGCCGGCCCCGACCAGGTTCGTGAGACGACCGGGTTCGAGCCGGGCGCCGTTGCGCCGTTTCCGCTCCCCGACATCTCCAAGATCTTCGTGGATCGCCAGCTGCTGGTTCACGACCGCGTCTGGATCGGAGCGGGCTCGCCGAGCCACATGGCGACGCTTTCGCCCAGCGATCTCGTTCGCTTATCGAAGGCAGAGGCAATGGACGCTGTCACAGAGGCCGCCTAACATTCGAGTCAGGTAACCGGAGGAGGCGCTTTGATCGCAACGGACAAGATCTGGATGAACGGCGAGCTCGTCGATTGGGCCGACGCGAAGATCCACGTCGGCGCCCACGGGCTCCACTACGGCACCGGTGTCTTCGAGGGGATCCGCTGCTACGAGACCCCGAACGGCCCAGCCGTGTTCCGCCTGACCGACCACATCAAGCGCCTGGACGCCTCGGCGAAGCTGCTCTACATGGATCTCCCGTATTCGGTGGAGGAGATCCGGGACGCCTGCCTCGAGCTGATCGGCGTCAACGGGCTGCCCGAGGCCTACCTCCGGCCGTTCGCCTTCTACGGCTACGGCGAGCTCGGCGTCTCCACGGCCGGGAACCCGGTCGAGGTCGTGATCATGAGCTGGCCGTGGGGCGCCTACCTCGGCGACGACGGGATGAAGAACGGGATCCGCGCCAAGATCTCGAGCTGGAAGCGGGTCGGCGCCAACACGATCCCGCACGCCGCGAAGGCGACCGGCATCTACCTGAACTCGATGCTCGCGGTCGTGGAGGCGAACCGCGCCGGCTACGACGAGGCGATCCTCCTCACCGACGACGGGTACATCGCCGACGGGTCCGGCGAGAACGTGTTCGTCGTGAAGGACGGGACGATCACGACTCCGCCGCTCTCGACCTCGATCCTGCCCGGGATTACGCGCAACTCGGTCATCCAGATCGCCCAGGACCTCGGGTACACGGTCGAGGAGACGCACCTGATCCGGACCGACCTCTATCTCGCGGACGAGATCTTCATGACGGGGACCGCCGCCGAGGTGACGCCGATCCGGTCGGTCGACGACCAGGAGGTCGGGCCGCCCGGCGACGTGACGCTCAAGCTCCAGAAGGCCTATCTCGACACGGTGCGTGGCGGCAGCGAGCGCTGGTCGCACTGGCTCGAGTACGCGACGATCCCGTCGCAGGCGCCCACGCCGGCACAGGCGTGACGCAGGCCACGCGCCGGGTCCCGCTGGCCCGGCCCTGGATCGACGAGCGGGAGGAAGAGCTCGTCCTCGAGGTGCTGCGCTCGGGGCGGCTCTCGCTCGGGCCGACGATCGACCGGTTCGAGGAGCTGATCGCAGAGCGCGTCGGCGCGCCGTATGCCGTGGCCGTCTCGAGCGGGACAGCCGGGCTGCACATGCTCGTGCGCGCTGCAGGGATCGGCGAGGGCGACGAGGTGGTCACGTCGACGCTGTCGTTCGCGGCCTCCGCGAACTGCTTCCTCTTCGAGGGCGCGACCCCGGTGTTCGCCGACGTCGACCGACGCACGTGGAACATGGATCCGGCCGCCGTCGAGGCGGCGATCACCGAGCGGACGAAGGGGATCGTCGCCGTCGACATGTTCGGCTACCCCTGTGAGCTCGACGAGCTCCGGCAGATCGCGGACCGCCACAATCTCGCGCTGATCGAGGACTCCGCGGAGGCCCTCGGCGCGGAGTACAAGGGCAAGCCGATCGGCTCGCACGGCCCGCCGGGCGTCTTCGGCTTCTACCCGAACAAGCAGGTGGCTACCGGAGAGGGCGGCGTCGTCGTGACTCATGACGAGGAGACCTGGAAGCTCGTTCGCAGCCTGCGCAACCAGGGCCGCTCGTACGAGGGTGGCGGCTGGTTCAACCATGTCCGCCTCGGGTTCAACTACCGCTGGACGGACGTCCTCGCCGCGATCGGGATCGCCCAGCTCGAGAAGCTGGACCGGGCGCTCGAGCTGCGCTCGGAGGCGGCAGCTCGGTACGGCGAGCTCCTCGACGATGTCGACGGCATCGAGTTGGCGCCCGAGGACGACGCCGATCACCGCCGCTCGTGGTTCGTCTACGTGCTGGCGCTTGCGCCGGAGATCGACCGGGCTCGCGTGATGGCGGATCTGCGAGAGCGCGGCATCGACGTCGCCGAGTACGTCCCGTGCATCCACCTGCAGACGTACATGCGCGAACAGTTCGGCTTCCGCGAAGGACTCTGTCCGGTCGCCGAGGACATCGCGAGCCGGACGATCGCGCTGCCGTTCTTCCCACAGATCGAAGCCGACGACCAGGAGTACGTGGTCGAGGCGCTGCTCGCCGCGATCGGCTGACGCGGCGATAATCCCGCCGTGGCGAACGGCGCGAACCGCATGGTCTTCCTCGGCTTCGGCAAGTACGCCCGCGCCGACAAGATCTATGCGCTCGAGCCGCTGACCGGCGACGAGCGAGGCGGCGGCCGACGGACGCGCGTCTGGATCGAGGGCGTGCCCGACCCGATCATCGCCGGGCGGACGGAGCACACGATCCTCCGCGAGATGGGGCAGGAGGCGGCGGCGAACACGCAGATCGTCGACTCGGCGCTCGACCTCGCCGAGCGCATCCAGGCCGGTGCCGAGAGCGGCCGAGTGGACCTCGCCGACCTCGGCCGCCGCGCCCGCCGCCTGCTCGAGGCGACCGCGAAGCCGCAAGAAGACGAGAAGCTCTTCTAGTTGAGCGAGATCGATCGGGAGCCCCCCGAGCGGGGCCTCGTCGCTCGCATCGCAGTCGACATCCGGCCGCTCAAGGAGTCACGGGACTTCCGGCGGCTCTGGTTCGGAACCGGCATCTCGGCGATCGGCAGCCAGATCACGACGGTCGCGATTCCGTATCAGGTCTACCAGGAGACCGGCTCCACGCTCGCCGTCGGGCTGCTCGGCATCGCGGCGCTCGTTCCGCTGCTGATCGTCCCGATCTACGGCGGCGCGGTGGCCGACGCCGTCGACCGGCGCCGCATGCTGCTCGTGTCCGACCTCGCCCTGCTCCTGGTCACCGGCGGGCTCGTCGTGAACGCGCTCCTGCCGAATCCGGCCGTCTGGTTCTTGTTCGCCGCCGAGGCGCTGGGGACGGCGGCGTACGGGTTCCAGCGGCCGGCGCGGAACGCGCTCACCCCACGCCTCGTGCGGGACGACCAGCTCCTGGCGGCGATCACGGTCGAGGATGTCGTCTTCACGCTCGCTCGCGTAGCCGGTCCGGTCTTCGGCGGCGGGCTCATCTCCGTCGTCGGCCTCGCGGGGGCCTACGCGGTCGACATCGCCACCTTCGGCGCGTCACTCCTCGCGATCTGGCTCCTTCCGCCCGCGCCGGCCGCCCCGGATGCAGACCGGCCGAGCCTCCGTTCGATCGCCGACGGCTTCCGGTACGTGCTGCGAAAGGACGTGCTGCTCGGCATCTTCCTCGTCGACACGATCGTGATGATCTTCGGCATGCCCCGCGCGCTCTTCCCGGCCTTTGCCGAGCAGCTCGGCGGCGGTGCGGGCGCGCTCGGCCTGATGTACGGCGCGATCTCGGCCGGCGCGTTCGCCGCTTCCGTGACGTCGGGGTGGATGATGACCGTGCGCCGCCAGGGGCTCGCGGTCTGCGTTGCGGCGGCGGCGTGGGGCGTGGCGATCGCGATCGTCGGCTTCGCGGAGACCGTCTGGTTCGCGCTCCTCTTCCTCGCCGTGGCAGGCGCCGCCGACTTCGTCAGCGCGGTACTCCGCGGGAACATCCTCCTCAGGGAGACACCGGACTCGATGCGGGGCCGCGTCTCCGGCATCGAGCTCGCCCAGGTCGCCGGCGCACCGGAGATCGGAAACGTGGAGGCCGGAATCGTCGCCGAGTTGGCGAGCGTGCGCGCGTCGATCGTGTCCGGCGGCATCCTGAGCGTGGCCGGAACGGTGATCGTCGCGGCTGCGATCCCGGCGCTCGTACGCTACGACGCGAGGCGGCCGAAGGTCGAATGAAGCTCGGCAAGGCCTTCTTCGACCGTTCGGTCCACGACGTCGCACCCGACCTCGTCGGCGTCACGCTGCTCGTGGCCGGCGTCGGCGGCCCCATCGTGGAGGCCGAGGCATACGACCACGAGGACCCGGCGGCGCACGGCTACTCGGGCAAGACAGAGCGGAACGCGGCGATGTTCGGCCCGCCGGGCCACGCCTACGTCTACCGCTCGTACGGCATCCACTGGTGCCTGAACGTGGTATGCGAGGCGGAAGGCGTGGCCAGCGCCGTGCTGATCCGGGCGCTCGAGCCCGCACACGGCGTCGAAGTCATGCGAGAGCGGCGGGGCGTCGACGACCCGCGGCTGCTCTGTTCCGGGCCGGGGCGACTGACCCAGGCCCTCGGCATCACACGGGAGCACGACGGCCTGCCGCTCGACGAGTCGCCGTTCGAGCTCCGTGCGAGCGAGACCGAGCCCGAGATCGCCGTCGGCCTGCGCGTCGGGATCACGAAGGCGGCCGAGCAGCCGTGGCGCTACGGTCTCGCGGGCTCGCGGTTCCTCAGCCGCCCGATACGACCAGGCGAATAGGGAGTCCCGGGGCAGCGGCGACGCGGCCGCCGCGAGGCACCTGCTGGATGACGCGGCCGACGGCGGCGTCCCCCTCGACCGCCGGCTGCAGCTTGAGCTTCTCCAGCCGACGGATCGCGTTCGGGATCGGCATCCCGATGACGCTCGGCACGATGCCGAACCTCGGCCGCGCCAGGATCAGCGTCACCTCGTCGTAGGCGGAGAGCGTCCCGCCGCGGGGAATCTGGCCGAGGACGAGATCGAGGCGCTGTCCCGGCTTCGCCGGCTTGTAGATCACGTCGTACTCGAGCGGCTGGGAGGCGAGGCGCGCCTTTGCCTGGTCGAGCGTGGTGCCGACGAGGCGAGGCACCTCGACCTCGTTGCGCTTGCACGGCGCTTCCTTCTCGGGCGTGTCGTCCGAGAAGTACCAGACGCTCTTCGGCCCCCGGCAGAGCCCGTTGTCCACCATGATCTGCCCGCTGCGCTGGACGACGTTCACCGGGTGCGGCCACGGAAGCGAAGGCGGGTCGAAGTAGGCGGGCTCCTCCTCGAGATACTTCAGCGCCGAGTCCATGAAGCTCTTCCAGATCAGGGCGGGATACGTCCCGCCGGCGACCGGCTCGCCCTCGTACTCGGTCAGCATCGGCGTCAGGTTGTTCGGGTAGCCGACCCAGACGGCGACGGCCAGCTGCGGCGTGTAGCCGACGAACCAGGCATCGCCGTAGTTCTCGGTCGTGCCCGTCTTGCCCGCCGCCGGCCGGTCGGCGAGAGCAGCCTTCCGTCCGGTCCCCTGGCGGACGACCTTCTGGAGGATGTCGTTGATGAGGTCTGCCTTCTCCTCCTCGATGACCGGTCGCTGCACGGGCGCATTCGCGCGGCGCTTCTCGCCGACGTGGTGCACCCAGGAGATGGCGCGGGGCTTGTTGCCGAAGATCGACCCGTCCACCCGCCGGCCCCGGTTCGCGAACGTGGAGAAGGCGCGTGCCATCTCGAGCGGGTTGACGGCCTCCGCGCCGAGACCGATCGCGAAGTAGTCGTTCAGTCGGCTGGTGACTCCGAGGCGTTGTGCGGTCTGGCGAACCGTCTTCGGGCCGACGAGCGCCGTGAGCTGCGCGTAGACGGCGTTGTCGGACTGGACCGTCGCCGTCTCCAGGTCGATCGGGCCGAGGTACGCGTCCTCGTAGTTCGAGACAGGCCAGCCCTTGTCGCCCAGGAAGATCGTGGTCGGCTTGGAGACGAATGTCGTCTCCGGCGAGATGCCTTGCTGCAAGGCCGCCGCGAGCACGAAGGGCTTGAACGACGACCCGGCCTGCCGCTCGCCCTGGACCGCCAGGTTGAACTGGCTCTCACGGAAGTTCGAGCCGCCGATCATCGCCTTGATCGCGCCGTCCCTCGGGTCGACGGCGACGAGCGCGGCGGCCGGCCCGTTCTCGTCCTTGAGCCACCGGGCGATCGCGCGGTGGCCGATCTTCTGGAGCCCGAGGTCGAGGGTCGTGTGGACGACGAGCCCGCCGCCGAACACGCCGCGAGTCTTGTACTTGTCGACGAGCTGCTGTGTGACGTAGTTCGCGAAGTAGCCGCCCGGCCCGCGCGTGTCGGGCCGCTGCACCTCTTTCGGGAGCGGCTGGCGGTCGGCGCGCCGGTACTGCTCGGGCGTGATCGTGCCCATCCCGAGCATGAGCTGGAGGACTGTCCGGCGCCGCTGCTTCGCGGCCCTCGGGTTCGCGACGGGGTCGAACCGGCTCGGGTCGGCCGGGATGCCGGCGAGGAGCGCGACCTCCCAGAGCGACATCTTCTTCGCGCGGTGGCCGAAGTAGGTCCGGGCCGCCTGGTCGATGCCGTACGCGCCGTTCCCGAAGTAGACGGTGTTCAGGTAGGCGGTGAGGATCTTCTTCTTCGACCACCGCTGCTCGAGACCCCAGGCGAGCGTCGCCTCGCGGACCTTGCGGCCGATCGAGCGGCTGGTGTCACTGCAGGAGTTCTTGATGAACTGCTGCGTGATCGTCGAGCCACCCTGGACGACGCCTTGCTTTCGGATGTCCGCCCAGAGCGCGCGCGCGATCGCGCGCATGTCCACGCCGCGGTGCTCGAAGTAGCGGCGGTCCTCGACGGCGACCATCGCCTGCTTCATGAGGGGCGAGATGTCGTCGTAGTCGACGAGCACCCGGTTCTCCGACCCGCGGAGCACGGCCAGGATCCGCCTCCCTGTCGAGTCGTAGATCCGCGTGTTGACCTGGTGCCGCTGCCGCGCCGGGTCGCACTTGGGTGCCTCACTGGCCACGGCGGTCACGAGGCCGAACGTGAACGAGGCGAAGGCCAACGCGGAGAGGGCGACGGTGAGGACCAGTAGACGGAGCTTCCTGATCCTGCGCCTCTTGGCCGGCGCCGCTGGATCTTTGCGGCGGAGCAAACGCAAGACCGGCGAAGTCTAGTGGTCGTTCCGGCGATGTCGCCGAGTCTCTGACGAGCGAAAAACGAGTGAGGCCCGGGACGCGGGACCGCGGGATGCGCGACTCGCGAAGCGTTTGCAGCCGTCGGAGGCCGGCGTTTCGTCGCGGGGACGGCCACTACACTCGCTGGCCGGACATGGGAGTCGCTGAGCTCACGAAAAATGCCGTCGACGTGCTGCCCGCCGGCGAGCTCGAAAAGAAGCTTGCGCAAGGCCGGCCGTTGCGCGTGAAGCTGGGCATCGACGTCACCGCTCCGCACATCACGATCGGCAACGGCATCCCGCTCCAGCGGATGCGCGCGTTCCAAGACGAGGGCCACACCGGCGTCCTCATCGTCGGCGACTACACGACGCGCATCGGCGACCCGTCAGGCCGCTCGGCGGAGCGGCCGGTGATCGACGACGCGGAGATCGACCGCATGGCGGAGCGCTTCTTCGAGTCGGCCTACACCATCCTGATCCCCGAGCGGACCGAGGTGCGCTTCAACGGCGAGTGGCTGTCCAAGCTCTCGTACGCAGATGTCGTGGCGCTGGCCCGGACGATCACTGTCGCGCGCATCCTCGAGCGCGACGACTTCGCGAAGCGCTTCGCGGCCCAGGAGCCGATCTCGATCTCGGAGCTCCTGTACCCGCTGATGCAGGCGTACGACTCGGTCGCCGTCGAGGCCGACGTCGAGCTCGGCGGCACCGATCAGCTCTACAACCTCCTGGCCGGACGCGAGGTCATGGCCGCATACGGGCTCGAGCCGCAGGTCGTGCTGACCACGCCGCTCATCGAGAGCTGGGACCGCATGAAGATGAGCGGCTCGCGCGGGAACTACATAGCGCTGAAGGAAGAGCCCGAGGAGCAGTTCGGGAAGACGATGCGGCTCCCCGACGAGCTCCTGGCCGACTACTACCGGCTCGTGATGGAGTCCGACGAGGACCCGCTCGCCGGCGATCCCATGGAGGCGAAGCTCAGGCTGGCGCGCTTCATCGTGTCGCGGGCGCACGGGGAGGAGGCAGCCCGCGAGGCCGAGGAGCACTTCACGCGCGTGGTGCGCGAGGGGCAGGCGCCCGACGAGGTTCCGGAGTTCGCGCTCGCCGACGGCGATCCCGTCCATCTGCCGGCGCTCCTGGCGTCCGCGTTCGGCATGACGACGAGCGAGGCGCGGCGCCTGATCTCCCAGGGCGGCCTGCGCCTGAACGGCGACGTCGTCAGCGAGCTTGACCTGCCGAGAACGGCCCTCGAAGGGGCTTTACTCCAGGCGGGAAAACGCCGATACGCCCGCTTGACAGCGCCCTAGGCGTTGCTACCATACGCGGGCTGCCCGGACGGGCGGCGTTGAAAAGTCCCTGTCCCTCGACGACTGGAGTGCCCTAGACGGAAGGATACGAACCGCAAGTTCGGATCTCCCTGGGGCCTCTGGCGCGAGTCGGAGGCTTTTTTACGTCGCCAGGCAGCGACGGTCTTTGAAAACTCAACAGCGTGCGTGTAACGCCGAGACCTGGCCGCTCAGGCTTGCCTGAACGGTCGGGCTCAAGTTAACCCGTCGATCCTTCGGGATCGACCTTTGAGCTCAAGCTCAAAGTGGTTGAACAGTTTCGGCTGGCCTTCGGCCGGCTGAACAAGTTCCTTCACGGAGAGTTTGATCCTGGCTCAGGACGAACGCTGGCGGCGCGCTTAATACATGCAAGTCGAGCGAGAACCAGGCCTTCGGGCCTGGGGAAAGCGGCGAACGGGTGAGTAACACGTGGGTAATCTGCCCTCGGCACTGGGATAGCCCGGGGAAACCCGGATTAATACCGGATAGCCTTTCGAGCCTTCGGGCTCGTCAGAAAAGGTGGCTTCGGCTTCCGGCTGAGGATGAGCCCGCGGCGGATTAGCTTGTTGGTGAGGTAATGGCTCACCAAGGCTCCGATCCGTAGCTGGTCTGAGAGGACGATCAGCCACACTGGGACTGAGACACGGCCCAGACTCCTACGGGAGGCAGCAGTAGGGAATCTTGCGCAATGGGCGAAAGCCTGACGCAGCGACGCCG
>Ga0081538_10006590_pt1 | contig 10192 bp, 7 predicted proteins | sample TabmetS5T2R1_FD_71022 | JGI IMG/M metagenome (GOLD analysis project Ga0081538, IMG submission 71022) | Tabebuia heterophylla rhizosphere microbial communities from the University of Puerto Rico - S5T2R1 | ecosystem: Host-associated > Plants > Roots > Rhizosphere ... | reverse complement strand
GACGGCGAGCAGTACACCGTCGGCTACACGGGCGCCACCGAGGCGGCGGTCGTCGAGCAGGCCGCGGCCGTGGGCCGCTCGACCGACATCGAGATCACCGGTCGCGAGATCAGCCCGTCGGGCGCCGACGCCGCGCTCGAGGACGGCTCGCTCGACGCCGTGGTCGCCGGCAACCAGGTCCGCGCGCAGGAGGAGCCGCCCGACGAGCTCGTGTCGCTGCTGCAGGGCGCCAACCGCGAGGTGCAGGCCGCCCGGGCGCTCGAGCAGGCGGGCGTCAGCGGCGAGGAGGCGCAGAACGCGCTCGAGCCGCCCCCGCTGCGGATCTCGACCATCGAGCCGATCGACGAGGACGACGAGGGCAAGGCCGGCGTCGCGTTCTTCGCGATCATCATCCTCTACGGCCAGCTGCTGACCTACGGCTACTGGGTCGCCGCCGGCGTGGTCGAGGAGAAGGCCTCGCGCGTGGTCGAGGTCGTGCTCTCGACCATCCGGCCCACGCACCTGCTGGCCGGCAAGGTGATCGGCATCGGCCTGCTCGGGCTCGGCAACCTGCTGCTCACCGTCGGCATCGGGCTCGGGGTCGCCCAAGCCACCGGGGCGCTCGAGGTCGACGGCGCGATCGTCGGCGCGGCCGCGCTGGCGCTCGCGTGGTTCGTCGTCGGCTACGCCTTCTACGCCTGCGCGTTCGCCTGCGCCGGCGCGCTGGTGCCGCGGCAGGAGGAGCTGCAGTCGTCGATGACGCCGCTCACGCTGACCATCCTCGTCGCCTTCTTCATCTCCTTCGCGGTGCTCAACGATCCCGACGGGACGATCGCGCACGTCTCGGCCTTCATCCCGATGACGGCGCCGATGACGATGCCGCCGCGGATCGTGACCGGCGACGCTCCGGCGTGGGAGATCGCCGCCTCGCTGCTCGTCACGATCGGCGCCAGCCTCGCGCTGATCCCGCTCGCCGCCCGCATCTACTCCGGCGGCATCCTGCGCACCGGCTCGTCGCTCAAGGTGCGCGACGCCTGGCGCGCCGCCCGGGCGTAGGAATACCTCGGCGCCGGGAGGCGTCCTAGGGGCATGGTCGGAACCCTCCTTGCCGCGGGGCTCGCGCTCAGCTCCCCGTCGGCCTCCATCGACGACCGGACGCTCACCGTGTCCGGGACGCCCCGTGCAGACGCCTTCGTCATGCGCGCGGACGCCGAATTCCTTCAGATCAACAACCGGCGGATCAGCCGCTCGCGCTTCGACAGCCTCGTCGTGCGCGCCCGCGGCGGCGGTGACCGCATCACCCTCGAGGACGATGACGCGCCGCTCGAGGACGTCACGCTCGACGGCGGCTCCGGCGGCGACACGATCGCCGGCGGCAGCGGCGACGAGGTCCTGCTCGGCCGCGACGGCCGCGACCGGATCGACGGCAACGCGGGCGCCGACCTCGCCGTCATGGGCAGCGGCCGCGACCGCTTCACCTGGGATCCGGGCGACGGCAGCGACCGCGTCGAGGGCCAGGCGGGCCGCGACGAGCTGCTGTTCAACGGCGCTGCCGCGGCCGAGAACTTCGACGTGTCGGCCAACGGCCGCCGCGCACGGTTCTTCCGCGACGTCGGCAATATCACGATCGACCTCGGCGGCGTGGAGCGCATCCGCAACGTCGCCCTGGCGGGAGCCGACACGGTGACCGTCGGCGACCTCACCGGCACCGCCGTCCGCGCGGTCCTGGCGGAGCTCGACGGCGACGCCGACGAGGACTCCGTGACGGTGACCGGCACCGACGCGGACGACGCGATCCGCGTGGCCGGTTCGAACGGCCGGGTCGACGTGACCGGCCTCGCCGCCGCGGTGCGCATCACGGGCACCGACGCGAACACCGAGACGCTGGTCGTCGAGACCGGCGCGGGCGACGACGAGGTCGACTCGACCGACCTCGCGCCTGGGACGATCGCGCTCGTCGAGAACTAGCCGTCTTCGCCGGCCGCGGCCACCATCGCGTCGATCTGCGCGAGGTGGCCGCGGACGCGCTCGGCCATGCCGTCGACGATCTTCTGGACCTGCTCGATCTGGCCCGCGGCGCTGGTCAGCTGGCTCTTGATCCGGCGGACGTCCTCCATCGCGACCATCGCGCGCTCCACCTCGGCGCGTAGAGCCGAGGCGTCGAGCCCTTCGGCGGCGCCCTTGGCCATCAGCACGCGCGCCCGCGCCAGCGAGTAGGCGACCTCGAGCGCGAGCCGCGAGCCGTCCTGCGGGTCGTAGACCACGAACACCTTGTCGCCGTTGACCTCGCGCAGGGCCGGCGCCCGGGCGGGCAGCTTGTCCTCGGACGGGACGACCCAGACCGCGTAGTCGGCCGCGCGCTGGTCCATCGCCTGGTCGAGCTCGGCCAGCGCCTCGTTGCGCGAGCGCTTGGAGTTCTTGGCCTCGAAGACGATCCGCCCGCGCGGCCGGCCGGCGCAGCCGTCGAGGTCCACCACCACGTCGCCCTTGCGGCCGCCGGCGCCCAGCAGGTCGCCGACCGCGTCGCAGTCGTCGCCCTGGCCGGCGGCGATCGCCTCGACCGCCTCGAACACCGCCTCCTCGTACGGGCGGCCCTTGGCGGTCGACCGGTCGTGCTCGGCGGCCACCTCGAGCGCCTTCTCCCTCTCGGCCTGGAGCTTGGCGACCTCGAGCTGGAGCTCGCCGAGGCGGGCGTTCATCTCGCGCAGGTGGGTGTGCTGCTGGTCTGACGACTGGCGGATCGCGGCCACCGCGGCCCGCTGGAACGTCGCCAGCGGGTTCGACTCGTCGGCCGACGAGAACTGCTTGAACAGCTTCTCGCGCGACTCGCCGAGCAGCTCGGCCACCGCGGCGCGCACCTGGTGCTGGACCGCCGCGCTCGAGTCGGCGCCGAAGTGGCGCTGGAGCACGCGGGTGACGTGCCCGCTGTCGGGCCCGAAGGCCTGCTCGAGCTGGGTCTTGAGCTCGCTCACCACTGCCTCGGAGGTCTGGCCGAGGCGCTGCTCGACCTCACGCGAGGCGTTCTCGAGGTCCTGCCGCAGGACCTCGACCGCGGCCCCGGCGCGCTCGCGGTCGAGCACCCGGGCGCCGATCTCGATCGCGTCGGCGATCAGCCGCTCGGGGTTCTCACCCGCATCGGTGCGCGCGCGGACGAGCTCGGCCGCCACGGCGTCGTCGACTACGAGGTGCTCGATGATCAGCCGCCCGAGGAGGGCGGTCACGCGCGACTGGCGCAGGGGTGTGGCTGCAGCTTCCATGGCCGATTTGCAGGCTAGATCCCCCTCCCGACGGAACCGGCACGGTTGCCGCTGCTCCCGCGCGGCCTATAGGTTTGGCCCACCCTCCCATGGATTTCCACATCCTTGGCCCGCTCGAGGTTCACGACGAGGGTCGCGTCATCCAGCTGGGCGGGAGCCGGCAGCGCGTCCTGTTGACACTCCTGCTGCTCCACGTCAACGAGACGCTCAGCATGGACCGGCTCATCGACGAGCTGTGGGGCGAGCGGCCGCCCGCCACCGCGGGCAAGACGGTCCACGTCCAGATCTCGCGGCTGCGGAAGGCGCTGGCGGTGGCCGAGGGGCCGGGGGTGGTCGTGACCCACGAGCGCGGCTACCGGCTGGAGCTCGACCGCGAGCGCATCGACGCGCACCGCTTCGAGCGCCTCGTGACCGAGGCGCGGGAGGAGCTCGGCGCCGGCCACCCGGAGCGGGCGGCCGGCATCCTCGAGCGCGGGCTCGCGCTGTGGCGGGGCGCGGCGCTCGCCGACGTCGCGTACGAGCCGTTCGCCCAGGGCGAGATCAAGCGCCTGCACGAGCTGCGCGTCACCGCCTTCGAGCAGCAGGTCGAGGCCGACCTCGCGCTCGGCCGCCACGCCGACGTCGTCGGGCGGCTGCCGGCGCTGATCGCCGATCATCCGTTCCGCGAGCGCCTCTACGGCCAGCTGATGCTCGCGCTCTACCGCTGCGACCGGCAGGCGGACGCGCTGCAGACCTACCGGGACGCCAGGCGCGAGCTCGTCGAGGGCCTCGGCATCGAGCCGGGCGAGCGGCTGCGCGAGCTCGAGCGGGCCATCCTCGCCCAGGACCCGGCGCTGTCCCCGCCGGGGACCGAGCCGCGCGCGCCGGTCCCCGCCGGCGGCCCGGAGGAGGATGCCGGGCTCGTCTCCGCGCGGCGGCTCGTGACCGTCGTCGTCACGAACGTCGCGGCCTCGTCGGAGCGCCTGGACCCGGAGTCGCTCCACGCGGTCGTCACCCGCCGCTCTCCAGTCTGCGCGGGCGCGCTCGAGCGGCATGGGGGAGCGGTCGCCCGCGTCGGCGCCGACGGCGTCGTGGGCATCTTCGGCCTCCGCTCGCTCAACGAGGACGACGCGCTGCGGGCCGTGCGCGCGGCGCTCGAGCTCCGGGAGAGCTGCACGGCGCTCGGCGCCGAGCTCGAGCGCGAGCACGGCGCCCGCTTCCCGGTGACGATCGGCATCAGCTCCGGCGAGGTGTTCGTCGATCCGGACGGGACGCTCCCGGTCGGCGATGCGGTGAACGTCGCGGCGCGGCTCGACGAGGCGGCCGCGGACGGCGAGATCCTGCTCGGCGAGCCGACGTACAGCCTCGTCGCCCCGTACGTCGAGGCCGAGCCGCTGGAGCCGCTGGCCGTGCGCGGCCGCGAGGCCGCGGTCCCGGCGTACCGGCTGCTCGAGCTTGGGTCCGGGCGTCCGGTGACGCTCGCCTCGGGCGCCGCGCCGATGATCGATCGCGCGGACGAGCTGGCGGCACTCGGCGAGTGGTTCGCCGGCGCCCAGCGCGAACCAGCGTGCCGCCTGCTCACGGTCGTCGGCGCGCCGGGCATCGGCAAGTCCCGCCTCGTGCGCGAGTTCGTCGCCGACGTCTCCCATCACGCCACGACCGTGGTCGGCCGCTGCCTCTCGTACGGCGACGGGGTCACGTACCGGCCGCTCGCCGAGATCGTCGACCAGCTCGCCGGGCCCGAGCCCGAACGGGGGATCGCCGAGCTGCTGGCGGGCGTCGAGGAGCGGGAGGTGATCACGCGCCGCGTGCTGGGCGCGCTCGGCCTCGCGGAGGAGTCGGCTCAGTCGATCGAGATGTTCTGGGCGGTCCGGCGGCTGTTCGAGGTCGTGGCTCGGCGGCGGTCGCTCGTGGTCGTCGTCGAGGACGCCCACTGGGCCGAGCCCACGCTGCTCGACCTGCTCGAGTACCTCGAGGCCTTCTCGAGCGGAGCCCCGATCCTGGTCGTCTGCCTCGCCCGCCGCGAGCTCCTGGAAAGCCGCCCCGAGTGGGGCTCGTCCCGCCCGGTGCTGGAGCTCGAGGCGCTGGCCGACGCCGACGCCCGCGCGCTCGTCGAGGGGCTCACGCCGCGCGGGCTGCGGCCGCACACCACCCGGCGGATCCTGCAGCTGGCCGAGGGCAACCCGCTGTTCCTCGAGCAGCTCGTGGCCGTGCGCGGGCAGCAGGACATGACGAGCGTGCCGCCCCGCATCGAGGCGGTGCTCGCGGCGCGCATCGAGCGCCTCGAGCCGGACGAGCGCGCGGTGCTCGCCTACGCCTCGGTCGAGGGCCGCACCTTCCACCACGGCGCGGTCGCGGCGCTGATGCCGCCCGACGCGCAGCAGGCGATCGCGCCGTCCCTGATGGCGCTCGTGCGCAAGCAGCTCATCCGCCCCGACCGTGCCGAGTTCGACGGCGAGGACGCCTTCCGCTTCGCCCACGCGCTGATCCGCGAGGTCGCGTACGCCGGGCTGCCGAGACGGCGCCGGGCCGAGCTCCACGAGCGCCTCGCCGGCTGGCTCAAGACGAAGCCGCGCGTGGCGGACGTGATCCTCGGCTACCACCTCGAGCAGGCGTTCCGCCATCGCGTCGAGATCGGCGCCGTCGGCGACCACGACCGCGCGCTCGCCGCCGAGGCGGCGGACCGGCTCGCCACCGCGGCCCGCGCCGCGCTCACGCGCGGCGACGCCGCCGCCGGAGCCCGCCTGCTCGAGAGCGCCGTCGCCCTGCTCGGTCCCGACGATCCCGGGCGCACCGAGCTGGCGTGCGCGCTCGGGGCGGCGCTCGTCGAGACCGGCCGGCTCGAGGACGCCGACCGCGTCCTCTCGGAGGCGATCGAGCGCGCCCGGCTGGAGGAGAACGCGCGGCTCGAGTCCCGCGCGCTGGTCGACCAGTGGCTCATGCGCCTCCACGCCGGAGCGACCGGCGGGCACGAGCACGCGCGCCGCGTGGCGGACGCCGCGCTGGCCCACCTCGAGCGCTGCGGCGACGACCTCGGCCAGTGCCGGGCGTGGCGGCTGCGGGCGCAGCTCGACTGGAACGCATGCCAGTCCGGCCGGGCCGACGACGCGTGGCAGCGCGCCGCGGAGCATGCGCGGCGAGCCGGCGACGAGCGTGAGCTGTTCGAGATCCTCGGCTGGCGCGCGTCGGCCGCCGTCTTCGGGGCCACGCCGGTCGACGTGGCGATCCGGCGCTGCGAGGAGATCCGCGGCCAGCTGCCGAACAGCTCGGTCGCCGTCGCCCTCACCCTGCACCCCCTCGCCCTGCTGCACGCGATGACCGGTGACTTCGAGCACGCGCGGCGGCTCGCGCGCGAGGGTCATGAGAGCCTCGACGAGCTCGGCCGGATCGAGTCGGTCGTGTTCCACCACGAGGCGGTCGTCGAGATGCTCGCCGGCCGGCCCGAGGAGGCCGAGCGGCGCCTCCGCCCGGGCTACGAGGAGCTCGAGCGGATGGGCGAGCGGAACCTGCTGGCGACCACCGCGGCGATGCTCGCGCGCGCCGTCCTCGCCCAGGGCCGGCTCGACGAGGCCGAGGAGCTCTGCCGGGTCAGCGGGCGCGTCGCTGAGCCGCAGGACATCGCGACCCAGGTCATGTGGCGGGGCGTCCGGGCGAGGGTCCGCGCGCTCCGCGGCGATGGCGACGAAGGCGAGGCCCTGGCCCGCGAGGCGGTGCGCCTCGCGGAGCCGACGGACCTGCTCGTGCTGCGGGCCGACGCGCTGTTCGACCTCGCGGAGGTCTTCGAGGACGCGGTGGCGGCGGAGGCGACGGTGCGCCGCGCGCTCGAGCTCTACGAGCGCAAGGGCGACGTCGTCTCGGCGGCTCGCGCTAGATCGCGGTTAGGCGCGCTTGCAGGCGTCTCGCCGCCGTGAGACGGTTGCCCACGAGAGGAGGTAGTCCATGGCGTTGTCACAGTTTCACCCGAAGCTCGCGGTTGCTCCGGACCCGTCGGTGACCGGTCGGGAACGGCTCATGATCGCGGTGGGCGGCCCGTTGGATATCGCCGAGCCCGACGACTACGAGCACCCGATCGTGGTCCAGTTCCAGGTCGTCCAGGTCCCGCGCGGTGAGCACTCGGAGACGGACGTCAAGCGCGTGCGCGGCACCGGCCAGGAGGTCGACGGCCAGAAGCAGTGGAGCGGCAGCGTCGAGCTCGGCGCCTTGAGGACCGGCCCAGCGGACGAGACGAACCTGGAGACGCGCGGCGTCGCGATCGCGGTGCTCGAGCGCACGAAGCAGTTCGCGTTCGACACCATCACGTGGTGCGACGAGGTCGAGCTGGTCGACGAGCCACCGGCTAGCGGACCCTGAAGTCGGACAGCCCCTCGGGCTCCTCGCGCGTCTCCTCGACGCGCGAGACCTCGCTGTGCCCCGGGCCGTCGCGCACGAAGGCGACCATCGCGGCGACCGCGTCCTCGGCGCCCTCGAACACCGCCTCGGCCGTCCCGTCCCCGCAGTTGCGCGCCCAGCCGGCCACGCCGCGCCGGCTCGCCTCGCGGCGCACCGAGTCGCGGAAGAAGACGCCCTGCACGCGCCCGTGCGCACGGACCCGGATCCGCTCGTCGCCCACGCCTATAGAGTGCCAGCGCCGGCGTCGGCCGGCGCTCTGATGGCGACCTCGCCCTCTGGGCGCGGTAGTTTGAGAGCCATGCGGGTCGAGGTGCTCGACACGGACATCACGACGCTGGACGTCGACGCGATCGCCAACGCGGCGAACACGCGGCTGATGCACGGGGGCGGGGTGGCGGGGGCGATCTCCCGTGCCGGCGGCCCGGCCGTCCAGGCGGAGTCCGACGAGAAGGCGCCGATCGTCCTCGGCGAGGCGATCGAGACGACGGCCGGCGACATGCCCTCGCGCTGGGTGATCCACGCCGCCACGATGGAGCTCGGCGGCCCGACGTCGGCCGACGTCATCCGCCGCGCGACCGCCGCCACGCTCGCCCGCGCGGACGACCTCGGGGCCCGCAGCCTGGCGCTCGTCGCCTTCGGCACCGGCGTCGGCGGCTTCCCGCTCGAGGCGGCCGCGGAGATCGAGGTCGAGGAGGTGCGCCGGCACCTCGACGGCGGGTCCGGCCTGGAGCGGGTGGTGTTCGCGGTCCACGGCGAGGCGGCTCGCAACGCGTTCGAGGCCGCGCTGGCGTGATCGAGTTGCTCGAAGAGCTGATCCAGCTGGGCGGCGTCGCGGCACCCGCCCGGGCGACCGCGCGCCTGCGCGACGTGCTGCTCGCCGCGCTGCGCCGCGGCGTCGACGAGCTCCGCAAGCCGCGCTCGGGGTACGACGGGCCGGTCGAGATCGCGATCGCGTCCGGCGACGGCATGCTGCTGGCGGCCACGCCCGCCGACGCCTCGTTCCGGGTCGACCCCCTGGCCGCGAGCGAGCGCACCTGGCTGCTGGTCGCGGCGGTCGTCGCCGCGCTCGTCGACCTTGTCGACCCCGGCCCACCGGCCTCCGCGAAGGACCTCGGCGTGCGCGCCGGCGACCTCGGCGGCTACCTGCTGATCGGCCTTCCGGGACATGTCGAGCCGGACGAGCTCGTCGAGCTCGTGCCCCTGGCCTTCGACGATCACGCGGCGACGGTCGATCGATTGCGCACGCGCGCGGTGGCGGCGCCCGCCCGGCTGCTCGAGGGCCCGGAGCTGAAGGAGCCGATCGGGGCCCACCATCCGCTGCGCGTCGCCGAGGCCGTGGCGCGCTTCGGCGGCCGCCCCGAGGACCCGCGCTCGGTCGAGGAGCACGAGGACGCGGTGCTGGCCGTGCTGCAGCCCGCCGCCGGCCCCGTACGGCCGCACGAGGATCCCGACGACGCCCGGCGGATCGCCCGCCGCATCCTCCAGCGGCTCGACGGCATGGGCAAGTGGGGCGGCTACCACACCGACTTCGCGCACCTCGCGCGCGGCTTCGCCGGCAACGAGCGGGCGCTGGCCCAGCACGTCGGCGAGGCGCTGCTCGAGGCGGGGCTGCTGGCCGAGAAGCCGTCGGTCGGCCAGCGCCACGTGTTCCTCAACCCCCGGCGCGCGGCGGAGATCCGGCGGCTGATCGACGAGGGCGAGGTGCCTGCCGGCATGAGGCTGCCGGCTGCGTGAGAGCATGCGGTCAATGCCCGACATCGGCCGCGTCGCCAAAGAGGTCACCACCAAGCTGTTCACCGCGCGCACGCTGGCGGGCGCCGGCGTCCTGCGCCCGCAGCGGCCCGACCACGTGCTCGGCGCGGTCCGCGCGCTGCTCCGCTTCGGGCCCACCCCGGCCGGCGGGTACACGGCCTCCGCCCAGCGCTACGGCGACGAGACGGCGCTCATCGACGAGCTCGGGACGCTGACCTTCCGCGAGATCCACGAGCGGACGAACTCGCTCGCCCACGGGCTCGCCGCCGCGGGGGTCAAGGAGGGCGACAACGTCGGGCTGATGTGCCGCAACCACCGCGGCTTCGTCGAGTCGGTCGTCGCGTGCTCGAAGCTCGGCGCCAACGTCCTCTTCCTCAACACCGCGTTCTCAGGGCCGCAGCTCACCGACGTCGCCAAGCGCGAGTCGCCCAGCGCGCTGATCTACGACCACGAGTTCGAGGAGCTGATCCACGACGCGTCGCGGCGGCGCAAGCGCTTCATCGCGTGGCACGACGCCGATGCCGGCAGGCCGAAGGACCAGCTGCTCGAGGAGCTCGCGTCGAGCGGCCACGTCGCCGAGGTCACCCCGCCGAAGGAGCGCGGCAAGGCGATCATCCTCACCTCTGGCACGACCGGCACGCCGAAGGGCGCCTCGCGGTCGCAGCCGAAGTCGCTCGACCCCGCCGCCGCGCTGCTCGCCATGATCCCGCTCAAGGCGCGCGAGAAGACGATGATCGCCGCCCCGATGTTCCACTCGTGGGGCTTCGTGCACTTCACGCTCGGCATGAGCCTGTCCTCGACCCTCGTGCTCAACCGCAAGTTCGACCCCGAGGCGA
>Ga0081538_10006589_pt1 | contig 10193 bp, 13 predicted proteins | sample TabmetS5T2R1_FD_71022 | JGI IMG/M metagenome (GOLD analysis project Ga0081538, IMG submission 71022) | Tabebuia heterophylla rhizosphere microbial communities from the University of Puerto Rico - S5T2R1 | ecosystem: Host-associated > Plants > Roots > Rhizosphere ... | reverse complement strand
ACCAGGGGAAGGCCGATGAAGCCTGCCTTCTGGTAGACCCGACGTGCGGGAGCATGGCCAGGGTCACCCCCGGTGCCGACGACCGCAAGCCGCACACCGGTATCGCGGAGCTGCTGCACCGCGAATACCGTCAACGCCGTGCCGATCCCCTGCCCCTGCACCAGCGGGTCGACCGCCAGCATCTCGATCTCCCCCGTGCGGTCCTCAGCGTGGACGCGCGCGGCGACGTACCCGACCGGCCGCCCGTGGAGCTCCGCGACCCACACCGCGGCGGTGTCGTCCTTGCAGACGGCTTCCACGGCGCGCGCCTGGCTGGTTGCCCAGTCCGGATAGAGCGCCTGGTAGACCCGCTCGCCCAGGACCATGCGGAACGACTCGAACACCGGCGCCCAGGCCCGAAGCGAGAACTCCACGACGGCCGCGATGTCGGCAGCGCTCAAGGGACGGATGGTCAGACCCACGATCGCATCATGGCTACAGGGTCGGTGACCCGTACACCCAAATACCAGGGCCCGACCGCATCGACGGCCACAAGAGGTGATGGCAGCGCCTCATGGCCTGGCCCCTAGCAGATGCGCACGACCTGCACGTCAGGACGGTCGTAGCGTTGCAGGAGCTTGAACAGGTGCCGGGCGATGGCTCGCTTTACGCACCGTCGGATCTCGCGTGGGCTCTTGCCATCGCCCCGGCGGCGGGCGGCGTAGGCGCGCGTTGTCGGGTCGTCGCGCAGCCGCACCTGGGCCACGGTGTGCAGCGCCCGGTTGAGCTGGCGGTCACCGCCACGGTTCAGTCGGTGACGGGTGACCTGCCCAGAGGAGGCCGGGATCGGGCACACGCCGGCCAGGGCGGCAAACGCCGCCTCCGACCGCAGCCGGCCGGTGTGCGACCAGCTCACTAGCACCTGGGCGGCGCTGATCGGCCCCATCCCGGGCAGCTCCAGCAGCCACGGCGCGACCGCGGCCACCAGCCGGCCCATCTCTCCCTCTAGCTCGGCCGCTTCGGCGGCCAGGACCTGGACCCGCTGGGCGGTCGAGCGCAACGCGCGGATGGTCATGCGGTGCTCCAGCGACCTTGCCGGCCGGTTGCGGAGCAGGGCGCAGTAGGTGACCTGGCTGCTGGTGTTCCGCCCGCGAAGCTCGGCGCGCAACTCCTCGGGGGCGCCCACGATCAGCGCCTTGAGCTGGTTGATGGCACAGGTCCGCGCGACAACCGCCCCCTGGCGGGTGGCCAGCAGCACCCGCAGCGCCTCCCGGTCCCCGCGCCGGCGCGGCATCGTCGGGCGCTCCTGAGTGAGCGCCTGGCGGGCGGCGCGGACGGCATCCAGCGCGTCGGTCTTGCCGCCGCGTCGAGTTGGCCGCTCGGGCCGGTCGACCTCGACCACCCACTCGCCACGCTCAACCAGCATCTGCACCAGGCCGGCGCCGTAGCTGCCCGCACCCTCCACCGCCCAGCAGCGGCGGCCGGCGACCTGGGCGCGGGCGAAGTTGAGCAGCCGCTGGTAGCCAGCCGCATCGGCAGCCACGGCGACCTGCCCCAGCAGGCCACCGACCGCCGTAACGGCCGCGGCGGTCAGGGTGTCGCGGTGGGTGTCGACGCCGATGACGCCGTCCACCCGGTCGGCCAGCATGGTCATGAGCTTCCTCCCCGAGTCGACAGTCTCGTGCCGGCCTGGAGGGACACCGCACGGCGAACCTGTGATGAGTCACAACCCTAGGGCTGGACAGGCTGCTGTATCAGGCCAGGAGCGGTGGCGCCAGGCCGACGCCGGCGCCGCGGCAGACAACTCGTCACCAAGGCAACCAGAAGGTGCCGGATCCGTTGCGGGTCATGCCGAGGCACCGACGCCGAAGCCTGACAGCGATCCCCCAAGGACCGCGCCCAGAGACTCACAGATCCGTTGCGCTCGCGCTGGCCTGGCCGGCGTGACGATCCGGCCGGCGGCTGGCCGGACCGGGGCGTAACGGTCGGTTCATCTGTCAGAGGCCGTACTTGGCGCGCAGGGTCTCGGCCTTCTCCCGGCAGGCGGCCGCCTCGTGCGGGAAGCTGGTGGCGGCGGCCTTGCGCAGCAGGGCGGCGATGATGCGCCGGATGCGCGCTAGGTCGTCGCCACTGGCGGCACCGGAGTGCTGCCCGTTGGCGCTGTGTGGCGGCGGTCGGCGCTGGTCGCGCTGGCCGGTGTGCTGGTCCTGGCGCCGATGGTGGCGCTGGCCGGCGCCGACGCGTTGGCGGGCGCGGTAGGCGGCCTACTGGCAGGCCCGCGAGCAGTAGACGCGCTTGCGGCCCGGGTCGTCGGGCTGCTCGAAGCTGCCGAAGCAGCTGGCGCAGGTCCGCCAGATGGTCGCGGTCATCGCTCCCCCACCTCCGAGCCGGGCCGCTGCCCGTTGCCCTGGCCGGCCAGGGTGGGGTCGGCCTGAAACTCGGCCAGCAGGGCACGGCCGTAGCTGGCGCTGATGTCGGCGGCCTCGGCCAGCCGGGCGCCGGTCACGGGCTGGCCGGCGGCGACCAGGGCGGCGTAGGCGGCCCGGGCGCGCTCGCGCTTGCTCTCGCCGGCGGGCTCTTGGTCCTCGACGCCGGTAGCCGGCCCGGCGGGGGCGGGTGCGGTAGAGCAGGCTGAGCACGGCGAAGCTGCCCAGCAGCCACACCGGGGTGGCGCCGGCGGTCAGGTAGCCGACCAGGGTCGGTGGGGCGACGGCGACCTGGAGCAGGGTGGACAGGGCGACCGAGGCGACCAGCAGCAGCCACGACAGCCGCAGCACGGCCCGGTGGCCGAGGCGCTTGGCCTCCAGCACCGACACCTCCATGGCGAGCGCGAGGGCCTCGGTGCCCAGCGGCCACAGCTCGGGGATGGCTCGGCCGCCGGTCCGGGCGGTGGTGACCATGGCGCCGTAGGACTCCATCAGGAGCACGCCGGTGATGAGGCCGACGATCACGGCCAGGATGTGCTGGGCCCGGCTCATCAAGGGCCACCTTCTGGGCTGGCGGGCTGGGTGGCCTGGTCGATCAGGGTCCGGAGCCGGTTGCCGTTGGCCACACAGCCCCAGCAGTCGCCGAGGCCGCCTTGGGGGCTGTCGGGGTCGTCCCAGGCGGCCACTGTCGCCTGGGCGTCGAGCAGGGCTTGGCCGATGAGGGGGAGGGTGAGGTGGTCGAAGTATTCGACCCAGCCGGTGGCGGCCGGGCAGCCGTCCTTCAGGTCGGCGATGACGATGCCCTCGGTCATGGGGTGGCCTCCTGGTGGCAGACCGGGCAGCGCCGGCGGGCGGCCCGGCGCTCGCAACGCTGCTGGGTGCGGGCCGTCGACAGCTGCCAGCCGCAGGTGGGGCAGGACGCGATCCAGATGCCGCCCAGCAGGTGCAGGGCCGGCTCAGGATGGGAGTGGGTCGGGTAGGGTTGAGGGTGCATCCGATGCCTCCTCACAGGGCTCGTGGTGCGCGAGGCCGGGACGGGTCGCATCCGCCCCGGCCTCACTCCTGCCGGGACTCAGAAGGGCGGGTCGTCGTTGAACTCGCCGCCCGGCTTGGCCTCGCTGTTCTTGGCCGCCCGCTGGGGCTTGGCGATGGCCCAGCGCAGGGAGGGGGCGACCTCGTCGGCCTCGACCTCGACCACCGAGCGCTTGTCCCCCTCGGGGGTCTCCCAAGACCGGGAGCGGAGCCGGCCGATGACCAGCGCCCGGTCGCCCTTGGTCAGGGACTCGGTCACGTGCTCGGCCAGCTGCCGCCACACGTTGACCCGGAAAAACGAGGTCTCCCCGTCCTTCCAGGTGTCGCCGTCCTTGACGCGGGCGGTGACGGCCAGGCGGAAGTTGGCCACGGCGTGCCCGTTGGGGGTGAACCGCAGGTCGGGGTCGTCGGTCAGGTTACCGGTGATGGTGACGTGGGTGTCGGCCATAGCTGGTGCTCTCCTCGGGGCTCGTGCTGCTGCTGGTCGGTTGCGGTGGCGGTCCGGTCTGGCCGTGCGGGCGGCATCCCTCCTTGGGTGGTTAGCTGGCGGCGGCGGTGAGCAGGGAGCCGGCGATGTACAGGCCCAGGAACAGGCCGACCAGGGCGACCACCAGGCATCCGCATCCCCGCATGGGCTTCACCTCCTTTGCCTGCTGGTCGGGCGGTGCTCCTCGCCCGCCCCGGGCGACCGGTTGTCTCCGGGCCGACTGGACGACGGCCGGGTCAAGGGGGGCCGCAGGCCATCCCGAAGGGACGCGAGGAACGGAGCGCAGCGAGTACCGCAGCGCCCTTGAGGCGGGCGGCGGCCAGGTGGCAGCCCGTCCAGCAGGCAACCGGCCGGTCCGCGCGTGGGCGCAGGGTTCCCACGCACGGCGCCGCAGGCGAGGCCGGTCCCCACCGGTGACCTCATCGCCGCCCCCGACCGGGCAGAGGCCCCACGGGCAGCCAGGCCCGCCGCGCCGGCGATGGCAACCGACCAACCCGTTCCCGCCGGCGACCGACCCGCCGACCCGCTCGGCGTACAACGCGGCCGGCGAGGGCGACAGCCGGCCCAGGAGGACCCGAAGGACGTCAGAGCGGGCGGCGTACTGCTGGCCGAGCCAGCGCAGGGCGGCGACGTCGCGGTCGGTGATGCCGGCGTCGGTGTCCCAGCGCGGCCGCCGCGACGAACGGCCGCCTGGCCGGCTGCCGCTTGGCGGCGGCCCGGTGCGGGGGCCGTGGACGTTGGGGCCGGGCCGTGTGCGGCCAGCCCGGAAGAAGCCCTCCTCGGGCACATGGACCTCCGTGTTGGGTGGCCGACGCCGGGCTACGGGGGACGCCTCGGCGGCCGGCCGTGGGCGATTATGGCTAGGCGGGTCGCGAGTCCGGCGGGACGTCCTGCTCGAGCAGGCGCAGCAGCGCCACACGAGGGACGAGCATTCGACGGCCGATGAGCCGGACCGGCAGCTCGCCTCGGTGGGCGGCCTCATAGGCGGTGGCGCGCGCGATCCCGAGCAAGTGCGCGGCCTCGGTGATCGTCCACGTCAGCCGGTCCTCGCTGTGGAGGAGCCGGGTCCGGGGCGACGCCTCCGTCCTCCTTGCGTCGTGGTCCTGCATCCGGAAGCTCCTTCCTGGCTGCCTGACCCGGTAGGACGTCTGCGACGTCCACCGGGCGTTGTCGCGTGACAGCTCGTAGGGTGCTGTTCGGATGAACCCGCAGGTAGATGACGGCGATTGACGGCCCATGGCGATCAGCCCGTCATGGGCACCTGACCAGCGACGAGCCGGCGCTATTCGGCTGGAGGGGGAAAGGCGAGGGCCAGCGACAGGCCCATGAGGGTGGGGCCGTCGGTGAGCTGACCCTTGTCGATCAGCTTGCGAAGGTCGGCGATGGGCACCCACTCGACCCGGGTGGACTCCGACGCGTCGGGTGGCTCGCCCTGGTGGGTGGCACCGTCGGCCTGGTACATGGTGAAGCGAAGGTCGCTGATCCCGGGCACGGCGTAGTAGCGGGCCAGCTCGGTGAGCGGGCCGGGTGTCCAGCCGGTCTCCTCCTCGACCTCCCGCCTGGCAGCCTCCTCGGCCGTCTCTCCGGGGTCGGCCCAGCCGGCGGGGATCTCCCAGCCCCAGGTGTCGGTGATGAACCGGTGCCGCCACAACAGCAGGACCCGGTCCGCGTCGTCGCGGACCACCACGGCGACCGACTGGCGGGGCATCCGGATGACGTGGTGCTCAAGCCGTCGGCCCTCGGCGAGCTCCACGTCCTCAAGGCTGAGGTTGACCCAGTCGCTCTCGTACAGGGTCCGCCGGCCGTGCACGGTCCACTTCATGGGCTCCTCCCTGGTCGTCGCGAGGATAGCCTCTCATGCGACCGGAGGCCGGCCCAGCCCGGCGGGTCAGGCGGACAGCAGCGGGCGCAGGTGCTCGTCCAGCTCCTTGACCGGCTGCTCGTCGCGCCACGGCTCCAGCGAGGCGCGGACCTCGCGGGCGCGGCGCAGGATCGGCCCGACGCGGTTCTCGTGGCGGATGGCCAGGGCGTCGACGACGGCAGCGCACGCCTCCTCGACCGCGCGGTCTTGGACATAGGCCTGGGCCAATCGAGGCGGGCCAGGGAGCGGCCCTTCACGTCGGCCGGGTCGCGCAGGGCGAGCACGTCCGCCAGGGCCGCCTGGGCGGCCTTGGGCTGGCCGAGCAGCAGATGGCTGGTTCCCCGGAAGCCGGCCAGCCGGGGCCGGTCGAAGAAGTCATTAGCGAAGCGGCCGCCCGCCGGCTCGGCACGCTCGATCACCCGGTCGGCCCGGCCCAGGGCGGCCATGCTCGCTGCGGCGTCACCGACGCCCGCCTGCGCTCGGGCCTCCAGGGCGGCTAGCCACGCCAGCCGGCTGGGGCTGACGTGGCCGCGGGCGCGGTCCTGGGCCTCCTGGAGGAGCCGGAGCGCGGCGGCTGGGTCGCCGGTGTAGGTCGGGATCAGGCTTCGGGTGGCCAGCGCCCACGCGGCCAGGTCGGGTGCGCCGGCATCGTCGGCGGCCTGCACGGCGACCTTGAAGTAGGCCAGGGCCTTGCCCTCGTCGCGCAGGTCGAACGCGAGGCTGCCGGCGAGCCCGGCCAGATGGCCAGCGACGACCGCAAGCCGCTGGCGGCGGGCGACCGGCAGGGGGCTGTCCAGGAGCCGGGTCACGTCCCGGAAGTGCTCCAGGACCGGACGGGCGAGGACGGTGGGAGCCGTGCTCGGGTACGAGCGGGCGAACTCCCCTACCGCCTGCTCCAGGGCTTCCAGGGCGGCCTGGCCGACCGAGGAGGCCTCCAGCGCCCGGGCCAGCAGCCACGGCTCGGCCTCGGCCGTCAGCTCCAGCCGGGCCGCTTCGTCGCTGAACAGCTCCCACCCTCGGCCGGCCGAGGGTCCGGGCGAGCAGGTCGCGGTAGAAGTCGCTGGGCTGCTGGTGGTTGTTGACCCACCGGCTGACCATGGCGAGCAGGCTCTGGGTCCCTGGAAGGGTTTCGCCGGTGGTGGCCGCCTGGCGGCGCAGCTCGGCCACCAGCCGCGTCCTTGACCAGCCAAGCTCCTTGAGGACCGCCCGAAGGTTGTTGCTGCCGCTGCCTGCCATGCCCTGCTCCAACCGCTACTTCATCGTGCGTCCGGTCTAGCAGCCGGCGCTAGCAGACTCTCCATGAACTCGGCCGCCTGCCGGTCCTGGGCCTGCTGGAAGTGGGCGTAGGTGGCCAGGGTCATGTGGCCGTCGGCGTGCCCGGCCCGGCCGGAAACGGTGCGCCAGTCCACGCCGCCGGCGACCAGCTGGGTGACCATGAAGTGGCGCAGGTCGTGCAGGCGGGCGCGCACGCCGAGGCGGCGGGTGAGCCGCCGGAACCGGTGGGTGATGCCATCGGGGTCGATCGGCTTGGACCCGTCGGGGACATGGGAGAACACGTAGGCGTCGGCCGCCAGGGTGGTCCCGAAGGCGAGGGCGTCTTTGGCCTGGGCGACCCGGCGGGCGCGTAGCAGCTCGACCGTGCCGGCGCCGACGGCGACCCGGCGCTTGGCGTGGGTCTTGGTCGGCTTGGCGAGCAGGGCCTCGCGGGGGACGCGCACGACGGCGCCGGCGATCAGGATCTCGCCTTGATCCAGGTCGACCTCCGACCAGCGCAGCGCGCACAGCTCGCCCCGGCGGGCGCCCAGCACCACGGCCAGCCGCAGGAACAGGCCCAGCTCGGGGTCCTCGGCGGCGGCCGTCCGAAGCAGCCGGGCGGCGTCCTCGACCGCCGGCGGCTGGGTGTCGGCCTGCTCACGAGAGGGCGGGGAGGCCAGCCGGGCAGGGTTGTGGCTGATCCAACCCCACACGACGGCGCGGGTGAGCGCGCCCGACAAGATGGCGTGGATCTGGCGGACGCTACTGGCGGCCAGGGGCCGGCCGTCCTTGCCGCCGTGGCGGCGCAGGCGAGCGTAGAAGGTGTCCAGGGCGGCCGCGTCCAGCCGGCCGACCTGAAGGCGGCCGAGGCTGGGCAGGATCGAGCGGTCGATGTAGCCGCGGTAGGCGGCCACGGTCGTGGGCGAGATCGGCCGCACGCTCAGGCGCCATTCCAGCCAACGCTCGATCAGCTCAGCCACGGTCTTGGTCTTGCTGCCCCGGTGCTGACCGGCGGCGACCTGAGCCAGCAGCTCGGCCTCGACCTGCCTTGCCTGCTTCATGGCGGCCCGGCCCTTGCCGGGGACCTGGCGGCTGACCCAGCGCTTGCGGCCGGTGAGAGGGTCGCGGCCGGCGTAGACCTGGACCTGGAGGCCGTCTCGGTCCTTGCGCTGTCGGATCACTGCGGACCCTCCGGCCATGCCGTTCTGACAGCGAAAGAATGACCAAGGAATGACCAGAGAGCAAGCAAGGCAAGTGCTGTAGGCCGCTGACCTGGGGGTTTGGGCGCCCCCGGCAGGACTCGAACCTGCAACCTACGGATTAGAAGTCCGTTGCTCTGTCCATTGAGCTACAGGGGCGTGAGCTTGCGTTCTACCGTTCGCTCGCTCCTTCCTGACTGCCAAACAGCCCTTCAAAGGCCCGTACCGCCTCCTGCTGCATGGTAGCCGTGACATGCGAGTATAGATCCAGGGTGATGGCGATCTGGCTGTGTGGCTGAGCATCTCGCTCACGTCCTCATCGATGTCCTCGAACGGGGTCAGCACCCCGCCTCCAACCTGCCAGGGCCGGGGATGACATCCGCTGGTGGCGGTCCTGGCCCTGGCCGCCGCCGTGCTCACCGGCGCCCGGTCCCTGGCCGCGATCGCCGAGTGGGCCGCGGATGCCCCGCCGGTGATCCGCGCCGCGCTGGGCGCCCGACTCGAGGCGCCCGACCGCTGCTCGGTGCCGTCTGAGGCCACCATCCGCCGCGCCCTGGCCCGCCTGGACGGCGACGCCTTGACCGCGCGCGTCGGCGCGTGGCTGGCCGACCGCGAGGGTCCCGACCAGCGGCGACGCTCCAAGCCGGCGTCGCGCCATCGCCCCTACGGGGCGAACCCGTTGTCGATCCAGGTGCGAAAGCGCTGGATGTTGTCCGCCGGCCATGGTCCGTAGCAGGGCATGGTGCCGTCGGCGAGGCGCCGGTAGATGCGCTCGGCGTTGGCGCGTACGTCGTCGTAGGACGACAGGTCGAAGAACCTGGACATCGAGCTCACGTCGCGGTTGCTGAACAGCGGCCGGATGTCCCGCGCGAAGGCGATGTCCTCATCCATCTCCTCTCCTTCCTTCCGACAAGCGAGCTACGAACGACCGGCCTTGAGAATAGCGTCGGCGAACGCGCCCGGCGCTTCTTGTGGGAGGTCGTGGCCGATGCCGCCCTCGATCGTCCGGGCGGTGTCGATATTGCGATCCTCACCGACCCCGGAGGATCGGTGCTGCCCGATTCCAGCGACCGCAGGCCAGAGGGGTGCTGGCGATGGTGAGCCGCGACCGCTCAAAGGGTCAACCCTGAAGTAGTGCTCGATCAGCTCATCTCGCGACTTTGCCAGGACCCTGCCGCCTGGCCGACCTCATCCGCGGCCACTGGACCATCGAAACGGCCGGCGCTACGTCCGCGACATGACTTCGCCGAGGACGCCTCCCAACTCCACACCGGCTCCGCCCCGCGGATCATGGTGGTGTGGGTCGCGGTGTTGCTGCTGCCTCGCCGCCCGACGATCACCCGCACCCCACGACTGCGGCGGGCTCCGGGAGGCGCCGAGTAAGCACCACCGGGCCGTCGTCGGTGATCGCGAGGGTGTGCTCGGAGTGGGCGGCGCGCGAACCGTCGGCGGCACGGATTGTCCAGCCGTCCGGGTCGAAGGCGATCTGATCGGTCGTACGGGCGAACCAGGGCTCGAGTGCGATGGTCAGGCCCGGCATGAGCTTGAGGCCACGGCCCGTGCGGCCGTTGTTGGAGACATGGGGGTCTTCGTGCATGGTCCGTCCTACCCCGTGGCCGCCGAACTCGGTGTTGACCGGGTAGCCGTAGTCGTGGGCAACTGCCCCGATCGCCGCCGAGATGTCGCCCAGGCGGTTGCCGGGTTGCGCCGCGGTGATCCCGGCCTCGAGCGCGGCCTCGGTGGCGCGGACCAGGTGCAGGTCCTCGTCTGCTGGGGTGCCCACGATCACGCTGCGGGCGGCGTCCGCGACCCAACCGTCGATGCCGACCGCAAGGTCCATGCTCAGCAGGTCCCCGTCGCGCAGGGCGTAGTCACGGGGGAGCCCGTGGAGCACCGCATCGTTGACCGACAGGCAGATGACGTTGCGGAACGGGCCGTTGCCAAAGGGCGGGGCG
>Ga0081538_10006588_pt1 | contig 10194 bp, 11 predicted proteins | sample TabmetS5T2R1_FD_71022 | JGI IMG/M metagenome (GOLD analysis project Ga0081538, IMG submission 71022) | Tabebuia heterophylla rhizosphere microbial communities from the University of Puerto Rico - S5T2R1 | ecosystem: Host-associated > Plants > Roots > Rhizosphere ... | reverse complement strand
GGGGCCCGCCAGGAGCGAGCGCCCGGGGCGCGGGCCCACCCACCCCCCCCCCCCCCCCCCCCGCCGATGAACTACGACTTCTGGTACCAGCCGCGCAAGAACGTGCTCGTCTCGTCGGAGTGGGGCGAGCCGAACGCCTTCGAGCCCGGGTTCGACCTCGCGGACGTGCAGGCCGGCCGTTACGGTCGACGCCTCCACTTCTGGGATCTGGGCGAGCGCACGCTCCAGCAGACCATCGACCTGGGCGAGCGGGGACTCGTCCCGCTCGAGATCCGCTTCCTCCACGATCCGAGCGCGAAGGAAGGCTTCGTCGGCGCGGCCCTTTCGAGCAACATCTGGCACTTCTCGCGCGACAAGGGCACCTGGTCGGCGAAGCCGGTGATCACGACCGACCCGGTCGAGCTCGAGGGCTGGCCCTTCCCGGTGCCCGCGCTCATCACCGACCTCGTCCTCTCCATGGACGACAAGGCGCTCTACTTCTCGAACTGGCTGCACGGCGACCTGCGCCGCTACGACGTCTCCGATCCGGAGAACCCGAAGCTGACGGGCCGGCTCTGGCTCGGCGGCCTGCTTGGCAAGCCGAGCGACGCGGGCCGCGAGCTGAACGGCGGCCCGCAGATGCTGCAGCTCTCCCTCGACGGGAGGCGCCTCTACGTCACCAACTCGCTCTACTCGACCTGGGACAACCAGTTCTACCCGGAGCTGCGCTCGTGGCTCCTGAAGGTCGACGTCGGCGAGGACGGCTCGATGGAGGTCGACACCGATTTCTTCGTCGATTTCCACGACCGGCCGGACGGCCCTGCGCGGGCGCACGAGGTTCGTCTGCAGGGCGGCGACTGCACGACGGAGATCTTCCAGTGATACTCGGGCATCACATGGGCGAAGACATCCTCCTCGCCTCGCTCGCGACCACGGGAACCACGGCCGCGACCGGCCTCGTCCTCTTCGGGCGGGCGAAGCTCGACACGCTGGTGCGGTGGCTGAGGCGCAGGTAACGCGCGCCCAGGAGGAGGCGTTCCTCGATGCGGCGGAGCGCCTCCTCCTCGAGTTGGGTTACTCCAAGGTCACGACCCGGCGCGTCGCGGCCGAGGCCGGGCTCAACCACGGGCTCGTCCACTACTACTTCGGCTCGCTCGAGAACCTGCTCGTGCAGGCCCTGGAGCGGTTCACGGAGCGGCTGACGGCGCGCCAGCGAGCGATGTACTCCGATCCCGACGTCCCGTTCCTCGAGAAGTGGAGGCGGGCGATGCACTACCTCGTCGGCGAGGACTTGGCGTACGAGAAGGTCTGGCTCGAGCTCCAGGCGCTCTCCTGGAACCACCCGGAGCTGCGCGACCGGGTCGCCCGCGTAAACGAGGAATGGCGGGCGGTGCTCACGGAGGCGTTCGAGGAGCCGCGCCAGCACTACGGGATCGAGATGCCACTCGACGCCCTGGTCTCGCTCGTGATGACCTTCAACGAAGGGATCATCCTGGAGCGCGCGCAGGGGATCACGGCGGGCCATCGCGAGCTGCTCGCGTGGATCGACGCCTGGCTGGCGGAGAAGGAGAGGCTACGGCAGCCCCGGCGCTAGAGATCCGGCGCGAGCAGACGCGCGCCCGCTACCCCGACGAGGAGGGCTACGTCGAGCGCGACGGCGTGCGCGTCTTCTACGAGGTCTACGGACACGGGGAGCCGACCGTGTTCCTCCTCCCCACCTGGTCGATCATCCACTCGCGCCACTGGAAGATGCAGATCCCCTACCTCGCGCGCCACTTCCGCGTGCTCACGTTCGACGGGCGCGGAAACGGGAAGGCCGACCGCCCCGTCGAGCCCGAGGCCTACCACGAGCGCGAGTTCGCGGCCGACGCGCTCGCCGTCATGAACGCGACCGACACGAAGCACGCGGTGATCGTCGGGTTCTCGATGGGCGCGCAGCGGGCTCTCGTGTTGGCGGCGGAGCACTCCGAGCGAGTCGTCGGAGCCGCGTTCATCGGGCCGTCGTTCCCGGGCGGAGGCGAGCCGTTGCGCGAGCGGTGGGAATACGACTTCGACACGGAGTACGACACAGACGAAGGCTGGGCCAAGTTCAACAGGCACTACTGGCTGCGCGACTACCGAGCGTTCGTCGACTTCTTCATGTCGCGGATCTTCACGGAGCCCCACTCGACGAAGCCGATCGAAGACATGGTCGGCTGGGCGCTCGAGACGGACGCACAGACACTCATCGCCACCATGGAGACTCCGGCCCTGACGCCCGAAGACGCGCAGGCGCTCGCCGCCCGAGTTCGCTGTCCCGTGCTCGTCGTGCACGGCGAGGAGGATGCGGTCGTGTCGGTAACCCGAGGAATTGCCCTAGCCGAGCAGACCGGCGGCGAGCTCATGACGCTCGCAGGCTCCGGCCACGCTCCGCACGCACGCGACCCCGTCAAGGTCAACCTGCTCCTCCGCGAGTTCATCGACTCGGTCTCATGAGCCTCCTCGAAGCCCAGCGAGAGCAGACGCGTGCCCGCTATCCCGACGAGGAAGGCTACGTCGAGCGCGACGGCGTCCGCGTCTTCTACGAGGTCTACGGACACGGGGAGCCGACCGTCTTCCTCCTCCCAACGTGGTCGATCATCCACTCGCGCCACTGGAAGATGCAGATCCCCTACCTCGCCCGCCACTTCCGCGTCCTCACCTTCGACGGCCGCGGCAATGGGAAGGCCGACCGGCCCAGCGGGATCGCGGCGTACACGGAGCACGAGTTCGCCGAGGACTCGCTCGCCGTCATGGACGCGACGGCGACGGAGTCGGCGATCCTCGTCGGCCTCTCCTGCGGCGCCCTCTGGGGCACGCTCCTCGCGGCGAACCATCCCGACCGGGTTCAGGGCGCCGTGCTCATCGGGCCGGCGGTCCCGCTCGCCCCCGGGCATCCTGAGCGGAACGTCCACCCCTTCGACGAGCGGCTCGACACGGACGAGGGCTGGGCGAAGTACAACCGCCACTACTGGCTCGAGCACTACGAGGAGTTCCTCGAGTACTTCTTCGGACGAATGTTCAGCGAGCCGCACTCGACGAAACAGATCGAGGACTGCGTGGCCTGGGGGCTCGAGACCGATCCCACGACGCTCGCCGACAGCCAGGATGCGCTCGAGCTCTGCGGCCTGGAGAGCTTTGAGGCCACGTGCGCCCGCGTGCGCTGCCCGGTGCTCGTCCTGCACGGCGACGAGGACGCGATCAGACCGCACGCCCAGGGCGCCGCCCTTGCGGAGGTTACGGGCGGGACGCTCGTCACGCTCGAGGGCTCGGGGCACTGCCCGCACGCGCGCGACCCAGTGAAGGTGAACCTGCTCATCCGCGACTTCGTCGAATCGCTCGAAAGGAGAACGCCGTGACCACCTGGACACGCGGGAGAAGCCGGCGCCGTCGGGCGCTCTTCGTCTCCTCGCCGATCGGCCTCGGGCATGCGCAGCGCGACGTGGCGATCGCCCGCGAGCTGCGGGAGCTCGTGCCGGACCTGGAGATCGACTGGCTCGCGCAGCATCCGGTCACGCGGGTGCTCGAGGAAGAAGGCGAGCGAGTTCACCCGATGAGCGCCGAGCTCGCGAACGAGTCGGGCCACATCGAATCCGAGTCGGCCGAGCACGACCTCCACTGCTTCCAGGCCTGGCGGCGAATGGACGAGATCCTGCTCGCCAACTTCATGGTCTTCCACGATGTGGCCCGCGAGGAGAACTACGACCTCTGGATCGGGGACGAGGCGTGGGAGCTCGACTACTACCTGCACGAGAACCCGGAGGAGAAGCGCGCCGCGTACGTCTGGCTCACGGACTTCGTCGGCTGGCTGCCGATGCCCGACGGCGGGGAGCGCGAGGCCTTCCTCACCGCGGACTACAACGCCGAGATGATCGAGCACATCGCGCGCTACCCGCGCGTCCGCGACCGCGCGATCTACGTCGGCAACGCCGACGACGTCGTCGCCGACGCGTTCGGGCCCGAGCTGCCGCTCATCCGCGACTGGACGGAGGAGCACTTCGACTTCGCCGGCTACGTCTCGGGCTTCGACCCGGCCGCCTTCGCCGACCGCGAGAAACTGCGCGCGGAGCTCGGCTACCGGCCCGGTGAGCGGGTCTGCATCGTCACGGTGGGCGGCTCCGGCGTGGGCGGGCATCTCCTCCGGCGGGTCGTCGACGCGTTCCCGGAGGCGAAGGAGCTCGTGCCCGAGCTGCGGATGATCGTGGTCGCCGGGCCGCGGATCGATCCGGCGGCGTTCCCGGAGGCCGACGGGCTCGAGGTCCGCGCCTACGTCCACAACCTCTACCGCCACCTGGCCGCGTGCGACCTGGCGGTCGTCCAGGGCGGGCTGACGACGGCGATGGAGCTGACCGCCAACCGGCGCCCGTTCCTCTACTTCCCGCTCCGCCACCACTTCGAGCAGAGCTTCCACGTGCGCCACCGGCTCGAGCGGTACGGCGCCGGGCGGGCGATGGACTTCGAGACGGCGACGCCGGCGGTGATCGCCCAGGCGATCGCCGAGGAGATCGGCCGCGAGGTCGACTACAAGTCGGTCGAGACGGACGGCGCCGCGAAGGCCGCCGCGAGGATCGCGGAGCTCCTCTGATGGCGGCCGACGAGGACGCCATCATCCGCTGCGCCCTCGACTACTTCGAGGGCTGGTTCGAGGCCGATCCAGAGCGCATGCGCCGCGCGCTCCATCCGGATCTCGCCAAGCGGTCGCTCGGCCGTGAAGGGCTCGACCAGATCACCGCCGCGTGGATGGTCGACGCGACGGCGGCGGGCGCCGGCAAGGGCCGCGATTCCGGCGCGCGGCGCATCGACGTCCACGTCGTCGACGTCTACGGCGACATCGCGACGGCCGTGGTCGACTCGCACGTCTACCGCGAGTACCTCCACCTCGCCCGCACGGACGGCGACTGGAAGATCGTGAACGCCCTCTGGGCGTTCACCTAGTGCGAGAGGGGCGCGGTCAGGCGCGCCTCGCCGAGCTGGTCTAGGAGCGCGTGTAGGGCGCGGTGACCTGAGTCTCGGCGACGACGTGGCCTTCGACGGCCGCGAGGAGGTCGTCACGGCTCGCGCCCTCCTCGAGCTCGAGCTCCTGGTCGAGGGCGAGCAGCCGGAAGACGTAGTCGTGCGTCTCCCCGCCCGGCGGGCAAGGGCCGCCGTACCCGACATTGCCGAAGTCATTCGTTCCCTGGAGGGCCGGCTCGGCGCCTTCGGAGAGCTCGGTCTCGCCCGGGTCGAGGCCGTAGACGAGCCAGTGCGTGAACGTGCCGCCGGGCGCGTCCGGATCCTCCATGACGAGGGCGAGCTCCGCCGTTCCCTCCGGCACGCCCTCCCAGGCGAGGGCAGGCGAGACGTCCTCCCCGTCGCAGGTGTAGCGGGAGTCGATCGGCTCGCCCTCGGCGATGCCGCTCTGAGTGAAGGCGAACCCCGCTGCGGCCGGACCGGTCGGGAGCGGTTCGTCGTCGTCACCGCCACAGGCCGCGACCGCGAAGACGAGCGGGACGACCACTGCGACGACGCGTCGCATGGCGACAGCGTAGATGAACCGTCCGCCGATTCGGACGCGAACACACGGCTGATGGAGTACGAGAAGCACACCCGACGAGACTTCGTCAAGCGGCTCGGCGGAGCGGCGGTCGGCCTCGCCGCCGGCGGACTCGCCGTCGGCCCCGCTCTCGCGGGTCCTACCCACTCGAGCCGTGACCGCGCCGACGCGAGCGTGGCGACGGCGTGGTTCGACCTCTCGCTCGATCTCGTGCGGGGCGCGGCCGGTTTCAGTCCTCCGGTCGCGGCCCGAGCCTTCGCGTATGCCGGGTTGACGCTCTACGAGGCGGTCGTGCCGGGAATGCCCGGCTATCGCTCGCTGGCGCGCCTGTTCGGCGACCTCGACGGTCTCCCGCGCGCCGGCAATGGACGGAGGTACGACTGGGCAACGACCGCCAACGCGGCACTCGCATCGATTCTCCGCAGCCTGATCCCGACCGCAGGCCCGGCGGAGCAGCACGCCCTGGCGATGCTGGAGGCGCGCTTCGAAGGCGACCTGCGGCGAGCAGTCCCGGCCGGCGTATTCGACCGTTCGGTGCAACGCGGCCGCGAGGTGGGCGACGCGATCTTCAAGTGGTCGAGGAGCGACGGCGGTCACGAGGGCTACCTGCGCAACTTCCCGCCGTACGCCCCGCCGGTCGGGCCCGGGCTGTGGGTGCCGACGCCGCCGAGCTTCCTCACCGCGCTCCAGCCCTTCTGGGGAGGCAACCGGTGCTTTGCGATCTCGAGCGGCGCCGCCCTGCCGCCCGGAGACCATCCTCCCTATTCGGAGCAAAGGCTCTCGCGCTTCTGGCGGGAGGCGAGGGAGGTCTATGACACCGTCAACGCGCTGACGAGCGAGCAGGAGGCAATCGCCCGCTTCTGGTCGGACGACCCCGGGACGACGGCCACGCCTCCGGGCCACTCGGTCTCCATCGCCACCCAGGTGCTGCGACGTGAGAGCTCGAGCCTGTCCGAGGCCGCTGAGACCTACGCGCGCGTCGGGATGGCGGTCTCCGACGCCTTCGTCGCCTGCTGGTTCCAGAAGTACCGCTACAACCTGCTCCGGCCGGTGACCTATTCCCGCGCCCAGTTCGATCCCGACTGGCTGCCGCTCCTCGTCACTCCGCCCTTCCCCGAGTACCCCTCGGGCCACTCAGTCCAGTCGGGGGCGGCATTCCAGGTCCTCACCGACCTGTTCGGGAGGCGGTACGAGTTCGTCGACCATACGCACGACGAGCGCGGCTTCGCCCCACGCCGTTTCCGCTCCTTCCTCCAAGCAGCCGAGGAGGCGGCTTTCTCCCGGCTCTACGGCGGCATCCATTTCCGCGCTGCGATCGAGAACGGTCTGGCCCGGGGCCGGCGCATCGGCCGGGCGGTGAGCCGCCTGCCTCTCAGCGGGTAAGCAGACCTAGAGGATCTGCGCGAGGAACTGCTTCGTGCGCTCCTCTTGCGGGTTCGTGAAGAAGTGCTCGGGCGTGCCCACTTCGACGATCTCGCCGTCCGCCATGAACACCATGCGGCGCGCGACCGCGCGCGCGAAGCCCATCTCGTGCGTGACGACGATCATGGTCATGCCCGACTCCGCCAGCTCGGTCATGACGTCGAGCACCTCCTTGATCATCTCCGGGTCGAGGGCCGACGTCGGCTCGTCGAAGAGCATGATCTTGGGCTCCATCGCCAGCGCCCGAGCGATCGCGGCGCGCTGCTGCTGGCCGCCCGAGAGCTGCAGGGGGTACTTGTGCGCCTGCTCGGGGATGCGCACGCGCCGGAGGAGCTCCATCGCCTTCTCCTCGGCTTCCTTGCGCGGCCGGCGCCGGACGTTGCGCGGCGCGAGCGTGATGTTCTGGAGCACGCTCAGGTGCGGAAAGAGGTTGAACTGCTGGAAGACCATGCCGACCTCGCGCCGGACCTCCTGGATGTTGCGGAGGTCGTCCGAGAGCTCGATCCCGTCGACGACGATGCGGCCTCCGTCGTGCTTCTCGAGACGGTTGATGCAGCGGAGCATGGTCGACTTGCCCGAGCCGGAGGGCCCGCACACGACCACGACCTCCTGCCGGTCGATGGCCAGGTCGACGTCCCTGAGCGCCTGGAAGTCCCCGAACCACTTCGAGACTCCCTCGAGCCGGATCATGTCCCTGCCGTTCTCGCTGACCGTGGTCATCGCTCTCCGAGTCCGAGCCTGCGCTCGAGCCGCTGGCTCTCGCGCGACATCCAGTATGACCCCGTCCAGTAGATGAAGCTCGCGAAGAGGAGCGTCTCCACGATCAGCCCCTGCGCGATGAAGTCCGGCTGCTTGGTGATGTTCTCCGCCACCGTCAGCAGCTCGGCCATGCCCACGATGAAGACGAGCGAGGTGTCCTTGTAGAGGCTGATGAACTGGCCGACCAGGCCGGGGATGACGCTGCGCAGAGCCTGCGGGAGGACGATCCTCCGCGTTGTCCGATACGGGGAGAGCCCGAGCGCCTGCGCAGCCTCGACCTGGGCGGCGGGCACGGACTGAAGGCCTCCCCGCACGATCTCGGCCACGTACGCCGACGTGAACACCACGAAGGCCACGAGAACGCGGACGACGTTGTCCGGGCGCTCGACGCCCTCCGGGAAGACAAACCCGAGCATGAAGACGGCCATGAAGATGATCGCGACGAGCGGCACGCCACGGATCAGCTCGATGTACGCGGTGCAGACGATTCGCACCGCGGGCAGGCTCGACCGCCTCCCGAGCGCCAGCAGGACGCCGATGGGAAACGACATCAGGATCCCGCCCACGGCGAGGAAGATGGTCAGCATGAAGCCGCCCCAGGCGTTCCACTTGATCCCCCCGAAGGCGACGATGACGAGGAACGCGATCAGGATGCCGGCCAGGACGAGGAGGGGCACGTAGCGCTCGAGCCGTCGCGGCGTCCTCCGGCCGACCACGTTGAAGATCACGCCGACGCCGGCGATCGCAAGCACGAGGACGAGGTTCTCGAGCGAGCCCGAGAACCAGAGGAGCACGCTGACGAGGATGACGACCGGCGCGAGTCGCCGCGCGGCCAGGCCCTTCGGCGCCGGCTCGGCCCGGCCCTCCTCGACCTCACGGCGGCGCTGCACGCCGATCGCGCCCGCCCCGAATCCGAGCGAGGCGGCGAGCACGAAGAGCGCCGCCCAGACCCGCCAGAGCTCGTCGCGCGGGAAGCCGCCGACCATCAGGGTCGTGAGGTTCCGCTCGATGATCTCCCAGTCGGCGTCGACGAAGACGAACTTGCCGACGCGGTACGCGGCCCAGGCGAGGAAGAGCCCGAAGACGACCGTGAGGACGGAGTCGAACGCGCTGCCGAAGAGGTTCTCGCGGACCCACTGACGCGGGGGTAGCCGACGCTCGGGCGGCCCCTCGGGGAGAGGCAGCGGCTCGAGGGTGTCGACCTGGGTCGTCACCGCTGTCCCTTCAGGCTCAGTCTCCTGTTGACGAGGTTGGTCACGAGCGCGATCGCGAGCGAGATGGCCAGGTAGATGGCCATGAGCAGGAGGACCGCCTGCACCGCCGGCGCCTGCTGGGCGATCGAGACCCGTGTGATCTTCGTCAGCTCGTAGTAGCTGATGGCGATCCCGAGCGAGGAGTTCTTCATCAGGTTCAGGTACTGGTTGGCGACCGGCGGCACCGCGATGCGGAAGGCCTGCGGGAGCACGACGAGGCGGAGCCGCTGGAAGCCCGAGAGCCCGACGGCGTTGGCCGCCTCGGTCTGCCCACGCGGCACCGCGAGAATGGCGCCGCGGACGATCTCGGCGATGTGGCTGGCCGTGTAGATCGTGAGCCCGATCAAGAGCGCGGCGTACTCGGGGCTCAGGCGAAAGCCGCCGGTGGTCGAGCGCTCACCCAGCTCGGGCGTTTCGACCGCCCACGGGCTGCCGGTGGCGAAGAAGCCGATCGTGACGATGACGACGAGGAGTCCGCCGGCCCAGAGAAGCCGATGGTGCGGCTGACCGGTGCGGTCGAAGCGACGGGTGCGCCAGTACCACACGGTCCCGGCGGCGCCCAGCCCGAAGAGGACGAAGAACGCGAAGGCGAGCCCGCCTCCGACCTGGTCGAACCACGGGATGACGAGGCCTCGATTCGAGACCACCGTCAAGCCCGAGATCTCGAACGCCTCGCTGATCGGCGGCAGGCGCAGGACGACGCCGAGGTACCAGAAGAGGATGATCACGAGCACCGGGATGTTCCGGAACGTCTCGACGTAGAGCGCGGCGGCGCGGCGGACGAGCCAGTTCGTCGAGAGGCGCGCGACGCCGACGGCCGCGCCGAGGATCGTCGCCAGCACGATGCCGAGGAGCGAGACCTTGAGCGTGTTCTGGACACCCACGATGAGCGCGTCGCCGAGGCTCTGCGCGGAGCTGAAGTCCGAGTCCGGGATGGCAAAGCCGGCCGGCTGCTTGAGGTAGTCGAAGCCGGTCGGAATCCCGAGACGCTCCATGTTCGAGACAACGTTGTCGACGAGGTAGAGGAGCAGCCCGCCCACGGCGACGACGAACACCGCCTGGAGCGCGATGCGTAGCACGCGCAGGTTCCGCCACAGAGGCGGCCTGCTCGTCGTCGTCCGCGTCGCTACGGTCAAGGGAACGTGCTCGGGGCGGCGCCCTCCGGCGCCGCCCCGAGCAGGATCGGTCTAGCGGGACGGCGGCGCGGACTGCAGGCCGCCGGCCGTCCAG
>Ga0081538_10006587_pt1 | contig 10194 bp, 6 predicted proteins | sample TabmetS5T2R1_FD_71022 | JGI IMG/M metagenome (GOLD analysis project Ga0081538, IMG submission 71022) | Tabebuia heterophylla rhizosphere microbial communities from the University of Puerto Rico - S5T2R1 | ecosystem: Host-associated > Plants > Roots > Rhizosphere ... | reverse complement strand
CGGGAGAGAATGCGGCGCGGCGGAATGCGTATCCCGAAGTCATCGCCGCTCTCAAGACGGGGTTGGCGCTCCTTGCGGGGCTGCCGACGAGCCCCGAGCGCACCCGGCGCGAGCTCGCGCTCCAACTTGCCCTGGGGGAGTGGCTGAGGGCTACAACGGGGGTGGGGTCCCCGGACGTGGGCGACGCCTACAGCCGGGCCCATGCGCTGTGCCAGCAGGTGGGGGAGACGCCGCAGCTCGCTCAGGTCCTCTGGGGGCTCTCGCAGTTTCATGTGACCCAGGGACAGGTAGCGACAGCGAACGCGTTGGCGCAGCAGCTCCTCGACCTGGTGCAACGCCAGCCCGACGCGGAGTTCGTGGTGGAGGGGCATTTGGTCATGGGAACGATGGCCTCCGATCGAGGGGACTTCCTCGCCGCCCGGACCCACCTGGAGCACAGCTGCCGCCTCTCTGACACCGCGCCGTCTCCCAGCGCGGCCCTCCGTGGCGGATTCGTGCGTGGGGTCCCCCCGCGCATCTGGCTAGCGCGGGTGCTGTGGGCCTTAGGCTATGCGGACCAGGCCCAGCGGCGGAGTCAGGAGGCCCTGCTCCTGGCCCGGCAGGGGGAACATCTCCCCAGTCTGGCGTATGCCGAGTGCATTGTGGCCCACGTCTGCCAGTGCCGCCGAGACGTGGCGGCCACCCAGGCGCATGCCAACGCCTTGATGGCCCTGGCCGACGCGCAAAGTTGGCCGCTGCGCGCCGCGCAGGGGCGCATCTTGCGGGGCTGGGCCCTGGCCATGCACGGCGAGGCGGCCGCCGGGGTGGCGCTGCTCCGCCAGGGCTTGGCGTCTCCCGACGTGGAACCCACGTTGCTGCGCCCCCATTGGCTCGCCTTGCTGGCCGAGGCGTATGGCCGGGCGGGGCAGCCCCAGGCCGGGCTCGAGGTCCTGGCCGAGGCCGTGACGCTGATGGCCACGACCGAGATGTGGTGGTCGGAGGCCGAGATGTCTCGGTTCCAGGGAGCGTTGCGGCTCCAACTCGCGAGCCCAGAGGTCCCCCAGGCGGAAGCTTGTTTCCAGCAGGCCATCGAGGTCGCCCGCCGGCAGCAGGCCAAGGCATTAGAGCTACGGGCCGCGCTGAGCCTGAGTCGATTGTGGCAGCAGCAGGGGAAGCGAGCAGCTGCCCGTGAGCTCCTGGCGCCCATCTACGGCTGGTTCACGGAGGGCTTTGACACCGCTGATTTGCGGCAGGCCCAAGTTTTACTGGCCGAGTTGGCATAACGAGGTCTGGCGCCCACTGGCACACTTCTGAAGGCTGGCTTGAGTATGCAGCGATGAACCAGAACACGTCAGTGGGAAATGTAGTGTTATGGGAAGCGGCGCGAGACAGATTTACCCAAACCGGCGCGGCTTTAGATGTGCGTCTCCCAATCGCATATCGTGGGTCGACGCGAGCAAGATTGCTTGAAAAGCATAGGACGATCAGCGGAGGTTAGCGCACATGACGAACCCCACCCATCTCTGGCATCCTCCACCGGCAGAGCTGACGCTGTCGAGCGCTGAGGTGCATGTCTGGCGTGCCGACCTCGACCCGTCTGCGTCGTGTGTCGAGCGTCTGCAACACACCCTCTCCGCTGACGAATTACAACGGGCCGCACGTTTTCACTTCCCGCAAGATCGCCGACGCTTTACCGTCGCCCGTGGGGTGCTCAGGGATATCCTCGGCCGTTACCTGGGACGGCCATCGTCTGAATTGGGATTTCGCTATAGTGCCTACGGCAAGCCGGCCCTGACCGATGGGTTTGATGCCGCGGGGTTGCGCTTCAACATCTCCCATTCCCACGAGATGGCCCTGTTTGCCGTCACCTGTGACCGGGAAGTCGGCGTCGATATCGAATACCTGGGCCGGGAAATCCACGGTGAGGAGATCGCCGAACACTTCTTCTCCGTCCACGAGCGCGCCGACCTCCGTGCGCTCCCTGCGGAGCTGAAACACCAGGCGTTCTTCAACTGCTGGACGCGCAAGGAGGCGTATATCAAAGCGCACGGTGAGGGGCTATCGCTGCCGCTGGACCAATTCGATGTGTCGCTGACCCCCGGTGAACCGGCGGCGCTCCTGGCCACGCGAACTGATCCGCAGGAAGTTTTGCGCTGGTCGCTACAGGCGCTCACACCGGGACCGGGCTATGCCGCGGCCCTGGTGGTCGAGGGCCAGGGCTGGCAGCTCAGCTGCTGGCAATGGAGGGCCCCCTCATGAACCGAAGCGGCCGAGAAGTCGCCACGATCCCCAAGGTGGTGGTGAATCACGAGGCATGGACCGATATGCGCCTGCTGAGCGCGTGCAAAGCGATGGCAAGCGCATGACGGCATGGATCGTGGCGATAAGCCTGCTGCTGTCCCTCATCGGTCTGGCGACCGAGACCCTGGGGCAACGGGCCAGCGGCCAGCTACGGCGAGCGGGCCAGATGTCCCCAGCGCTCTTCCGTATCGGGCAGGTGAAGGCCGGATTTCGGGTCGTCGCCCATTATACGAACCATACCGAGGAGGTCGTAGGTCTGCGATTGACCCACGTGGCCACCGGCCTGCCGGTGCACTTCCTCTGGATGGACACGGCCCCGCAGGCGGCGATCATGATTCGCACCTATCCCGATGCAGACGACGGAGCAGCTCATGCATTGGAGCATCTCCTCCTCGGCAAAGGCACCACGGGGCGCGCACTCCAGACGCTGGCCGACATGCGCCTGGGCGGCATCACGGCGGGTACGGCCGAGCGGTACACCTGGTACCATTTCTATACCGGCAGTGGCATTACGTCCTTCTATGAAGTGTTAAGGCAGCTGCTGGAAGCGCTCTTCCGTCCCGATTTTAGCGATGTCGAGGCCCAACAGGAAGTGTACCAGATTGGCGTCGCCACCGAGCCGCAGACGGGTCAGCGCTGGCTGACCGAACAGGGCACGGTGTATACCGAGATGCACAGCCAGCAGAGGATGTACGACTCCTGGTACGCCCTGTTGAAATTGGTGCTGGGACCAGACCATCCGCTGACGTTTCAGGCCGGCGGGACGCCAGATGCCATCCGGCGCCTCACACCGCAGGAGATACGCCGGTTCCATCGTCAGCACTATGTCCTGGGCCCCAGGACGCCTCTGGTGCTCGTCACGGATCGCCGGCAGCCTCCTGAGCAGGTGCTTACCGCGCTCGAAAAGCTCCTCTTCGCTTTCCACCAGGCCTCGTCCGGCGCCGCACGTGAGACGGTCGCCGCACCCAACCCTCGCATCCCGCCGACCGGTCCCCGGGAGTTGCGGCTCATGCCTTGGCCCAGCAAGGACGCCACCGACCCGGCATCGATCCTGTTTGGGTGGCCTCCCGTCCATCTCCCCTCTCTCGAGGATCGCCTGCGCCTGGACGCCTTGCTGGCAGCCCTCGGGCAGGGACCCCAGTCGATACTGTATCGCAGGCTTGTGGACCGCCAGACGCGGGAAATCGACCTCGGGGCGACCGGGGTGGACAGTACGCTCCTCCCCACCTATGATCCGACATGGTCGGTATGTCTGATCTGGATCGAAGGCATCCCTGGCGATCGCGTCACCGCCGAACGTCTCGAAGGGCTTCGCGGCTTTGTCCAGGCCACGCTTCGCGACATCGCCAGCTATCCGGATGGGTCCGGTGACCTGCTCGCCCTCAACCGCCAGATCGCCGCGTATCTTACCGCCCGCCGACGGGCCCTGACCGTATGGCACGCCAGCCCTCCAGGCTTTGGCCAACGTCGTCTCGAGGCCACGTGGCTCGAGCATCTGGAGTTGTTAGAACAAGAGCCGACAGGACGGCGGCCGCTCGACTGGCAACTCTACTGGTCCCGGCTGGGGGCGGAGATCGAGTCTGGCACCAACATCTGGCGTGGTGTGATCGAACGGGCGGGACTCCTAGAGATGCCTTATGGAACTGCCGCACTCCCCTCTCCCGCCCTGCGGCAACAACTGGATCAGGAGCGGCAAGCGCGCCTGACCGCTGCGCTCGCCGCCATCCAGCAGCGCTATGACAGTGCTGACGATCAGGAGGCGCTGCGGAGGTTTGAAGCCGATCAGGCCCATCAGCACGCACAACGCGCCGGAGCGAGCCAGTCGATCGCGCTGCCCACCTTTACACCCCACCCGCCGCGCACGTTTGACGACACGTTGTCGTATGCCCAGCTGACGATCGCGGGGGTGCCGGCGATGGCCAGTTATAGCGAAGGCGCGGCGCTGATGGAGATCGGCCTCGCGTTCGATCTCCAGGCCGTACCCCGTCGTCTTTACCGATACCTACCGCTGCTGCCGGGCCTGCTGCGCTCGATCGGGGTACAGGGGGAGGGAATGACGCCGGCGCACAGGTTCGAGGCGCACATCCAGCGTCATCTCTATCGCCTGGAGACCCGCTACAGCGTCAATCCCGCGGCCAGTCGCTACGAGCTGATGATCACGGCCTCCGGCGTGGGCCTGAAGGAATTCAGCGCCGCGATCGAGGCTATGCAGCGCATGACGCAAGCCAATGCACTGCATGCCGACAACCTCTCCCGGATCGCTGACCTCCTCCAGCAGCATCTCAGCACCGAGCGCACCCTGACCCAGCGTCCGGAGGAAGAGTGGATCGAAACGCTGGCGCAGGCCTTCCGCTATCAGGACAAGCATCTGTATCTCAGCTTCATGGCGCCGCCGACGCGCGCTCATCACTTACATCGCCTCGCCTGGCAGCTTGCCGGACCAGTCCCGGCGGAGACGTTGCAGGATTTGCAACTGTTTGCCACCCGACTGCTGGCGTCCCTGCGAACGGTCTCGGTCGCGGAGCTGGCGTCGAGGCTGGCGGAGGTACAGGAGACCGGATTGCGGGGGCAGCTGGTCGACTATTGGCGGGCTCAGCTGCAGGCATGGCCGCCAGCGCTCGTGTGGGAGGGTTTACAGCGTCTGAGCGCGGAAGCGCTCGCCGATCTCCAGGTGGGGCCAGCCCAAGCCATCCGGGAGATGCGCGAGCTCCAGGAGCTCGTCCTCAACCGGTCGCGCATGCGCCTGTGGCTCATGGGCGACCGACGCCTTCTCCGGCAGGCCCGCCCGCCCGTTGAAGCCCTGGTGCGGTCGTTTCCGCGGCGACAGGTGGAAGCTCCCGGTGTCGACGCGACGCCGGTCGTCTGGCCGCGACTTCGCAGCCGCAACCCTGAGCTGGCGATCGGCCACCCCGCCTACGTGGGGTACGTCCATGAGGGTTCCTTGACGGGAAACGTGGTGGTGACAGCCAAAGGGCCGACCTATCGCGACCTCGACGAATCAGCAGTGATCGCGGTACTGGCGGGCAAATCGCTGGCTGGGACCGGCCCGCACACCTGGTATAAAAGGACCTGGGAGGCAGGTCTAGCCTACGGCAATGGCCTGGATGTCCGCCCCCGTGAAGGCACCATCCTCTATTACGCGGATCGCTGCCCCAGCGTGCGGGCCACGCTGGCTTTTACTCGCACCATGGCTGAGGAGGCATCGCAACCCATGCAGCCGTCTGCCGTCGACTACGCTCTGGCCCAGACCTTCGCTTTTTCGCGAACCGCCCTTTCACCATCGGCGCGAGCGGAGGCCATGGCGATCGACCTCAGGGAAGGGCTGACGCCGGAGGGGGTGCGGCGCTTCTCGCACATACTCCGGCGGCTGCGTACGGACCCACAACTCCTCCAACGCCTCCGCGAAGCCGTACCCCGCGTCGTCGCGACTGTCACGCTGGGGCCGGAACATCGCGCGCGCCAGTCGGCCGCGCACACGGTTTTCTTCGTCATCGCTCCGGAATCGCAACTCGCAGAGCTCGAAGGTGATATCCCCGGCAAACACTTGCCCCGCGTGTGGCCGAGCGATTTCTGGCTTGACTGAGCGTGTTCGGCGCTGGGGCCCTCACGTGGCCACCGCTTTTCCCACCTCCGCCACCAGCCGCAGCGTACGCTCCAGCGATGCCGCGCGGTCGCCGCCAGCCGCCAGCGGCGACACGAGGATCTCCGTGGCGCCGAAGCTGAACAGCTCCTGGAGCCGCTCGGCCACCCGGGATTCATCGCCGGACATCACCACCGTCTCGATCATCGCGTCGCTCCAGGCCCCTTGAGAGGCCTCTGGGAAACCGGCTGCCGTCAGCATCTGCACATAGAAGGGCAAGCGCACATAGTTCGCCAATTGCTGCCGTGCCGTCTCGCGGACTTCATCGGGCTTGTCGTGCACGCAGATGGGCGCATGTGCCATCAGGGGGGGAACCGGCCGGCCGGCCTTCTCAGCGCCAGCGTGCATGGCCGGCAGGGCGACATCGCGGAGATACACTGCCGGACACACCCAGCTGATGGCGCCGTCGGCTTCCGCTCCGCACACCTCGAACGACCTGCGCTGCAACGCCGAGGCCATCACCGGCACGTCAACCGGCGTGCGGATTTGCGCGTGCGCGTGGTAATAGCGCCCATCGAAATCGACCGAGCCGCTGTGCAGGAGGGTTTTGACGATCTGTAGATATTCGCGCAAGTGCCCGAGCGGGGCGCGGAAGTCAAAGCCATACATGGCTTCCACGCTGGGTCGATGGCTGGGCCCCAGGCCGAGACGAAAACGGCCGGGAGCCAACTGCGCCAGCACCTGGACTTGCTGGACCACCACCAGCGGATGACGTGGGAACGTCGGGGTAATCGATGTCCCGAGGCGTATACGGCTGGTCCGCGCCGCGGCGGCGGCGTAAAGCGTTAACGCATCGAGCCCGACGCCGCCGGTGGTCAACCACGCCGCCGGAATCCCCAACTGTTCGGCGTGTTCGATACCCGCGAGAATGCCGGGGCCATCGGGTGCTGAGACCACCACCCCGATGAGTTTCTGGGCCATGCGCTCACCTCCTATCGTCAGGTTACGTGTGCAAGGATGAGTAGGCCATCGCCGACCATATCTCCGTCGTCGACAGCCACGGCATGCTTGTATCAAGAGGCAGCCGGACTGTCAAGCGCGGCTCCGATCCGCGGGGCGGAGAATCTTCAGCAGTCCGCCATGCGCCGATGCCTGCCCCTGTCCGCCCTGGTATGCCGAACCTTTTGCCATTCTTGACTTTCTCTGCTCTCTCCAGCATCATTGGCCGATCGTTTTGCCTGCTGCTAGTGCGTAACCGTGATACGGACAGGGGCGACCGGCCCTTCGGAACCTCCTGAGCGACATTTGCGATGCTACGCATAAGGGGAAGGATCATGGTCAATCGTCGCACGTTTATGACGCTACTCGCAACGGCTGCTGTCGCGCCGGACGTCTCATGGGCTCAGGGAGGGGGAGGCGGCAGGCTCGCCCTCTACGCGAGCGTCGGGCCCACGCTCACGCACTATGACGTGGACGTGCAGGGTGCAGAGCTGAGCCAGCGCGGCTCGGTGACATTGCCGGCGAATGTGCAGTACGCCTGGCCGCATGTGTCGCGGCAGTACCTCTACGTGGCCTCGAGTAACAGCTCCCCCGGGCTGGGCGGGGTAGTCGGAGACCAGCATCACGTGAGCGCGTTTCGCCTCGACGGTTCCGGCGCGCTGACGCCACACGGCCAGCCGATCCCGCTGCCCTCGCGCCCGATTCACTTGACGACCGATATGGCGTCCGAGTATGTGCTCGTTGCGTTCAACAATCCGAGCGCCATCCGGGTCTACCGGATCAATCGCGACGCCACGCTCGGCGAGGAAGTGCAGCAGCCGGAGCCGATCGACGCAGGGATATTCGCGCATCAAGTGCGTGTGACGGACAACAACCGGCTGGCGATCCTCGTGACGCGCGGCAATGATCCCAGGGACGGCAAGCCCGAAGACCCTGGCGCGCTCAAGGTCTTCAACTTCAGGAACGGCCTACTGACGAACGAAGTCTCGGTCGCGCCCAACGGTGGGTATGGCTTTGGACCGCGGCATCTCGACTTTCATCCGAGCCGGCCGTGGGTCTACGTGTCGCTCGAGCGCGAGAACAAGCTGGACATGTTCACGCTCGACGGTGATACCCTGTCGGCGGAGCCGCGGTTCAGGAAGGAGACCCTGGCTCGGCCGCAAAACATCGTGTCACGGCAGGCCGCGGGCACCGTGCACGTGCACCCGAACGGCCGCTTCGTATACGGCGTCAATCGCGCCGACACGACGACGGAGTTCGAAGGCAAGAAAGTCTTCGTCGGTGGCGAAAACACTATCGCGACCTACACGATCAACCAGGAGACCGGCGAGCCCACCCTGATCGATCACACCGAGACGCACGGCATCCACTGCCGCACGTTCCATATCGACCCGAGTGGGCGCATGCTGGTCGCGGCGCACATCAGGCCGCTCCTCGTCAAAGAGGGTGCGAATGTACGCCACGTGCCGGCGTGCCTGTCGGTGTTCCGCATCGGCAACGACGGCAAGCTCGACTTCGTGCGCAAGTACGACGTCGACGTCGGCAACAATACGATGTTCTGGATGGGGATGGTGAAGTTGTAGGGAATTTTGGCCCGGCCATGGCGCGAGCAGCAGGGGTTAGACTGATTGACGGGTCGCCGGCGCTCGTCGTATAGTGGTCTCCGGCTTGGGGCCGTTCACGTGTAGAATCGGCATACGGTGCAGGCAAACATCAGCGTGCTGTCAAATCGCAGGTAGACCTGAAACTCTCTGGATACAGTTGGGCGGCGCCGCCAGCGGCGTCCGATGCCCGTATGAGGTGCAGGGATGGCGACAGAACTGGAACGTCCGATCGAAGAGCGTATCATGCAAGTCCTGCAACATCTGGGCATCGCGCCAGCTCACCTCGCGGCCCGGGTCGCGGCGGACTGGCAGGGCATGGTAAGCAAGCATCCGGAGGCTATCGCCTCGTTGACGCTAGTCTGTCCGCAGGGCATGGAGCCCGACCTCCTGAGCCCCCTGGCTTCACGGCTGCTGGTGATCGCCGGTGAGCGGGGACGACCGGCCGAAAGGGCACGACGGGTCATGCTGAACCTGCCGGAGGCGACGTTGCGCACCCTTGGAGATTATGTCAGTCCCACGCCGTATACCGATCTCGCCGTGGAGCGCACCGCCGAGATCGGGGCGGCCATGACCGACTTCCTCGCCGGCATCGATCGACGGCAGCAGACCCGACCGGTGGCGCTGGCCGAGGCCATGGGGGAGATCGACGGCATCTCGTACCAGGTACAGGGTACCGGCTCACCCCTGGTGTTGCTGCCTTTGAGTGTGGCGCCTTCCCAATGGGAGCCCCTCCTGCCCCAGCTCGCCAAACAGCACTGCACGATTACGCTAAGCGGACCGGCCTTGGGGATGATCGGCAGTCTGGAGGCACGCGGGCATACCGCGGGGTATCTGGGTGTGGTCGGCAAGCTCCTGGAAACGGCGCACCTGAAGCCCGGGGAGGTCGTCCTGGAGGTGGGGTGTGGCACCGGGGTGCTCGACCGTTGGCTGGCCCATCGCACCGCCGGGGCGAATCGGATCGTCGGGATGGACATCAATCGTTTCTTGCTGCGGGAGGCGATGGCGCTCGCCAGGCAAGAGGGGCTGGAACACATCATCGAGTTTCGAGAGGGCAATGCGGAGGCCATGCCGTTCCCCGACAGCAGTTTCGACGTCGCCATGTCGAGCACCGTGATCCAACGCGTCGACGCCGACCGGATGCTGCCCGAGATGGTGCGAGTGACCAAACCCGGAGGTCGTGTGGCCGTTGTCGGGCATGCCCATGATATGCCGCGATGGGTGAATCTGCCGCTCCGAGCGGACCTCAAGGCCAAGGTGGAGGCCCCGGGGTGGGCCGATGAAAGCGGCCACCCACGGGGTTGTGACGAAGCCAGCCTCTATCAGCGTGTTCACCGGGTGGGCTTGACCCAGATCAGAATGTTCCCTCAGTTGGCCACCTTCGACGACCGGTCACGGCTGCAAATGTTGCAGGCGACCATCCTCCCCACGCTCAGCCCGGAAGAGGCCAAGGAGTGGCGGAATGCCGTAACCCAGGCCGAGGCGGAGGGGACGTTCTTCATCGCCACCCCGTTTCACTGCGCTGTTGGAACAAAGCCTTTATAGCCGGTATCGGCATCGGCGCTCGGTCTGCCATCCGGAGAGCGATGACGTCAGTTGTAGTGCTCGCCGAGCCACACGGAATCGAACCCCAGGGCTTCGGCGCGCTCGCACTCTTGAGCGGTGGCCTCGAAGCTGCGGCCTGATTGCAGCGGGCTGAGCCCGGTGTGCATCGTCTGCCTTCCGCTTACGATG
>Ga0081538_10006586_pt1 | contig 10195 bp, 8 predicted proteins | sample TabmetS5T2R1_FD_71022 | JGI IMG/M metagenome (GOLD analysis project Ga0081538, IMG submission 71022) | Tabebuia heterophylla rhizosphere microbial communities from the University of Puerto Rico - S5T2R1 | ecosystem: Host-associated > Plants > Roots > Rhizosphere ... | reverse complement strand
CCGGCAGAGCGGCCACGGCGGCGGCCGTGAGCGCCTCCATCTCGACGCCGGTCTGGGCCGTCGTCTCGGCGCTCGCCTCGACGGCGACGCCGGCGTCCTCGACCTCGAGCCGAACGTCGACGTGGGTCAGCGGGAGCGGGTGGCAGAGAGGAATCAGCTCCGCGGTGCGCTTCGCCGCCATGATCCCGGCGACCTGGGCGGTCGTGAGCACGTTGCCCTTCGGCAGCTCGCCGAGACGCCCGGCTGTGCCCGGGCTCATGCGGACGAACGCCCGGGCGGTCGCGCGGCGGCGTGCGGGCGCCTTTCCGCCCACGTCCACCATGCGGACGGCGCCGCTCTCGTCGACATGGCTCAGCTCCTCGTCCTGCACGCCGTAAGCCTAGTCTCCATCCGGCGTGGCGAACGCCATCTTCATGGCGTCGAAGTCCAGGGTCCACGCATAGCGGCGGAGGAAGCCGTGGCTCAGGATCCCGTGGACGGAGATCCCCGCCAGCTCCGTCCAGAGGTCCGGGAAGATCCCGTACAGGCCCGACGCCTCGTGCTGGACCAGCGGCCCGAGCGTCACCCGCTCGAGCGGAAAGCGGCCGAAGCGGAGTGACAGCGAGCCGGCGCCGGACTCGCCGACCTCCTCGGTGAGCGGCGGGGCCTCGATCCCGAGGAGCTCGAGCGTCGACCGCGGCACGGCCACGGACGCGCCGCCCTCGTCCTCTAGACCTGAGTCGAGGATGAACGTCAGCCCCTCGCGTCCGTCGAGCGACCCTGTGGCGAGTAGGAGGTGGCTGGCGGCGAGGGCGAACGGGACCTCGACCCCACCCGCGGGCGCCCGGCTCGAGCGCGGCCGCAGCACGAGGCGACCGCCCGGGTAGTCGAGCGTGGCGAGAAACTGGCGCAGGAACCCCGTCCCGAGGATCGGCCGCTCGAGCGCCATGATCGCGACCGGCACGGCCGCCACGGCCAGCGGTCCGACGCGAACTGAGTCGACCCGTCCGTAGCCGACCTCGCCGCGCGCCCCGGCGGCGAAGACGCCCTCCGCGGTCGCAACGGGTTCGACCCGCAGGGCTGCGGCAACGTCCCGGGACAGGGTGAGGAGCTCGCCGCCGGTGTCGATCCGAGCGTCGACCTCGAGCCCGCCCACCTGGATCCGGACGCACGGAAGCTCCCACGGCGTCCTCTGGAGGAACGGCAGCGCCGTCTCGGTCTCACCACCCCAGTCGACTCCGTACGGCCGCTCGTTCCCGAACGACTTCATCAGCTCCCAGAGCGGCAGTTCGATTCCCTGCCCCAGGCCGGCGAAGAGCGAGCCCGCCTCGGCGAACCGATTCGTCTGCAGGAACACGAGGGCGAGGGCGACCTCTGCGTCGACCCGGAGGTCGACGTTCCGGCCCGCCTCCTCCACCACCCGCCGGAGCAAAGGCTCTGCCGCGTCGTAGTCGCCGAGGAGGTACTCCAGCTCGGCGAGTCCGCGCACGGCCTCGAGCGGTGGGTCACCGTCCGCCACGATGGCGGCAGCCAGCTCGCGTGCCCCGACGAAGTCGCCCGCCGCGTGCGCCGCGGTCGCCTCCTCGATCCGAGAATCGCGCCGCCTGCGGCGCAGGAGCCTCAACGCTGCGTCGACAGCAGCGCGCCCTCGCGCGCCTCGTCGAGGTCGGCGAGCTGACCGCCGATCCACTCGGCGATGTCGTGCCGGCGGACGTGGTCGACGATCGCCTCGCGCCGGCGGCGGCGCTCCTCGGGCGGCATCGTGAGCGCGGTGTGGATCGCGTCCGCCTGGCCGGTCACGTCGAACGGGTTCACCGTCAGTGCCCACTCGCCGAGCTCGTCGTGGGCACCCGCGTTCTCGGAGAGGATGAGGACGCCGTCTCTCGCGTTCACGAGCGGGGCCTCCTTGGCAACGAGGTTCATGCCGTCGAAGATCGCGTTCACGAGCAGGACGTCGAACTGCTTGTACGCAGCGACGGCCCGAGGAAAGTTGTCCTGGATCTGGAGCTCGAGCGGCACCCAGCCCTCGCGCTGAAAGCGGTCGTTCACGACTCGGGCCGCCCTCTGGATCGCGCCGAGGTACTCCGCGTACTCTGGGATGTCCTGCCGGGACGGGTCGAGGAGGGCGAGCATCTGGACGCGCTCGTGGAGCTCCGGGTGTGCATCCAGGAAGAGCTCGTAGGCGCGGAAGCCCCGAACGACGTTCTTGGACGGATCGGTCCGGTCGACCCTGAGGATGAGGAACTCCGGCCGCGCGCCGACGATCCCCTCCTCCGCCGCGAGCACCTCGTCGCTGACGGCGATCTCGTCGAACTCGTGCGGGTCGACCGAGATCGGCCGGGCCCGCAGCCGGACGACGCGTCCGTCGAGCGGGATCTCGTGCGCCGCCCGGTCGGGCTCGACGCCGAGGATGTCGACGCACGAACGCTGGAAGCTGTGGCGCCAGCGGGGCGTGTGGAAGCTGACTACGTCGTTGGCGAGGAGCCCCTCGTGGACGGCCGTCCGGATCTGCGCAGGGAGGACACGCCAGTAGTCGGGCATCGGCCAGGGGACGTGGATGAAATGCGCCAGGAGCGCCCCCGGGACGCGCTCCCGCACGAGCGCTGGCGCGACGTAGAGGTGGTAGTCGTGGAAGAAGACGGCCGCCTCGGGCTCGCGCTCGAGCTCGGCCACGACAGCGTCCGCGAAGCCCCGGTTGACCGTCACGTAGCCCTCGTTCCAGGCGTGGTGCAAGCCGTGGTCTACGTCCGGGGCGCTCGCGAGTCCCCAGAGGTAGTGCTGGATGAACCACAGCATGGGGTTCGAGATCACGTTGTAGTACCAGTCGTACGCAGCCGGGTCGTGAGCGACCAGGTGCAGCCGGTAGGGAGCGCCTCCGCGCGCCGTCTCTTCGACGGCCTCGCCCGCGGCCTCCTCGGCCACGAGGCGATCCTCGTCGGACATGGCGCTCGCGATCCAGGTGACGTCCTGGTGCTCGACGAGGCTCCGGAGCGCCGTCACCAGCCCTCCTCCGCCCCTCCTGGCGGTGCGCTCCCCGTCGGCGCCGCGCTCGTAGATCACCGGGCCGCGATTGGACACGACGATCAGCTTGCGCCGGCCCGCCATGGCCGAAACCCTACCGGCGATCAGGCGCTGCGCAGCGAGGCCGTCAGCTCGGCGATGTCGGCGGCGCCGTTCCCGTCCAGCTCGTTGAACTGCACGAGCCAGTCGCGCAGGAGGCGCGGTGTGAGGAAGTGACGGCGGATGTACTCCTTGCCCTTCAGCGCCATGGCTCGATGCAGCGCAGGGTCGTCCAGCACGGCCTTCAGCCGCTCGGCGCACTCCTCGACGGAGTCGACGAGATACCCGGTCTCGCCGTCCTGGATCTGGTCGACGATCCCGCCGACCCGGCCCGCCACGGTCGGACGGCCTTTCCAGAGCGCCTCGGTCACGGTGAGGCCGAAGCCCTCCCGGATCGACTTCTGCAGGACCGCGGCCGAGTGCACCTGGAAGGCGTTCACTTCGACCGAGCCGACGTTGTTCAGGTTCGAGAGGATGAAGATGTCCGGGTCCCCGTCGGCGGCCGCCACCGTGCGGTTGTAGTACTCCCAGCCCTCGGGGTCGTCGTGCGCCATCGAGCCGACGAGCGCGAGCTGCACCTCGGGATGCGACCGGCGCACGATCCGCCACGCCTCGATCACGCCGAGCGGATCCTTCCAGGGGTCGAAGCGGCTCACCTGGGTGACGAGCGGCCGCGTGACGTCGATCCCGAACTGGTCGACGATGTAGGCGGCATCCTCGGCCGAGAGCGCCATGTTCTTGGGTGCGAGCGGGTCGATGGCGGGCGGCCAGATCCACGGCGATGGCAGGGCACCCGTGTCCGGCACGTACTGCTCCCGGTGGAAGACGGCCGCGTCGTGGGCGCGGATCCACGGGAGCAGGAAGTCGAGCACCGAGGGGTTCGGCTCCGAGAGGTCGATGTGGCAGCGCCAGATCCAGTGGCGCCCGACGTCGCGCGCGTGCTCGATCACCGCGGCCGGCTGCGGATCGTGGACGATGACGAAGTCGTACTCGCCCTCGAGCGCCTCGCCGTTGAGCAGGTTGTAGCGCCTGAAGATCTCCTCCTGCTCCGCCGTGAGGCCGACCGAATCGCCCTGGAGCGCGTTGTGGATCGTCTTCGTGACGTCGAAGAACTCGTCCTGGCCCTGGATGATCCGCCACTCGACGTCCAGGCCCGCACCCCCCATGAGGGGCACGAGCGTGTAGAGGATCTCGGCGACGCCGCCGCCGAACGCCGTGGCCGAAAGGTGCAGGACGCGTTTCCCCTCGAGCGGCCTGGCCAGTTCCAGAATCTGGTCCATGAGGCCGCGCGACGCGATCGAGGCGTAGTCCGACAGGGCCTTCGACCCGACGTTGACGAGCTGCAGCTGCACGGCGCCCGAGGATACCGGGCGGCCCGGGGAGCGGGGCCCCGCTGTGAGCTCCAAAGAGCTCTTAGGACGCGAGGCTCTTGGTGAAGCGGAGGCAGGAGCCGTGACCGCCCGAGCGCGGCCCGATGCTGAGCTCGTCGGTGACGGCGCGGATGATGGCGATGCCGAGACCGCCCTCGTCCAGCTCGCGCGGGTCGGACTCGAGCAGGCCAGGGTCGAAGCCGCCTCCCTCGTCCGAGACCTCGACGGCGAGACCCGACTCGAAGAACTCGTAGCGAATCTCGACGGCGCCCTGGCCGGCGCCTTGGTATGCGTGCCGGATCGAGTTCGAGCAGGCCTCCGTCAGCGCGAGCTTCACGTCGGCGATCACCTCGGGCTCGACGGCCAGGGGGCGCAGGAGGCCCGTGACCGCGAGCCGCCCCAGGGCGATGTACTCGGCCTTCGCCGGGATGACCAGAGAGACAACGCTCGGTGTGATGCCGTTCTCTTTCGTCACGCGCAGTACCTACCGCAGGGCGCTCGATTCTGGCGAAATCTAGCGCCTGGCGACCCGAGCCGACGTTCTGTTCTCCCGGGACGCAGGTACCCCCGCGCTCGCGGGGTGAAACCGCGCCAGCCGCGCACGCGCCACCTCGACCGCCCGCGGGCTCGAGTCCACGAGGACGTAGCGTCGCCCGAGCTGCGCGCAGACGGCCCCGAGCGTGCCGGAGCCGGCGAAGGGATCGAGGCACCTGTCGCCCGGCCGGGTCGAGGCCTGCACGATCCGTCGAAGGATGCCCTCCGGCTTCTGCGTCGGGTAGCCGGTCTTCTCCTTCCCCGTCGGCGAGACGATCGTGTGCCACCACACGTCGGTCGGGAGCTTGCCCCGCGCCGCCTTCTCCGCGGTGACGAGGCCCGGCGCCATGTACGGCTCGCGCTCCACGGCCTCGGCGTCGAACCAGTACCGCTCGGGATCCTTGACGTAGACCAGGATGGTGTCGTGCTTCGCGGGCCAGCGGCGGCGCGGGCGCGCGCCGTAGTCGTAGGCCCAGACGATCTCGTTGAGAAAACACTCGCGGCCGAAGAGCCCGTCGAGGAGGACCTTCGCGTAGTGCGCCTCGCGGTAGTCGAGGTGGAGGTAGAGGGTGCCCGTCGGGGCGAGGAGCCGGCGAAGGTCGCGCAGGCGCGGCTCGAGAAAGCCGAGGTAGTCGTCGTAGGAGTCGGCGAAGGACGCGTCCCCGAGGACGCGGGTGGCGTAGCGCCTGCCGCCGAAGCCCGTTCGGTCGCCGGCCGCGCTCGCCTCGACCTCCAGCGTCAGCCGCCGCTGCCGCCGGCCCGTGTTGAAGGGCGGGTCCGCATACGCGAGCTGGAACGAGTCGTCGTCGAAGCCGGCCAGGACCTCGAGGTTGTCCCCGAGGAGGATCAGGTCCTCCGTGAGCGGCACCCGCCGAGTCTACGGGGTCAGCAGGCCAGTGCCGGTGGATCCGCAGGGCGCTCGCCGAGCGTCACGGTCAGCTCGAGGCGCTCCGAGCCCCGGAGGACCGTCAGACGGATCTCGTCACCCGGAAGCCGCGCCTGGTTGACTGCGCGGACGACGTCCTCGGCCGAGCGTACGGGCTCGCCGTCGACGGCGACGATGAGGTCGCCGCCCGGGCAGAACGGAAGCCCCTCGAAGTCGGTCTCGTCACCGCCCCCCACGAGACCGGCGCGGTCGGCCGGGCTGCCGGAGGCAACCGCCTGCACCGCCGCGCCCCGCTCCTCCGCGAAGCCGAAGCGCTCGGCCAGGCGCGGTGTGACGGTCTGCGTGGTGACGCCGAGCCAGGCGTAGCGGACGTTGCCGGTCCTGAGCAGCTGCTCCATCGACCGCTTGGCCGCGTTGATCGGGATGGCGAAGCCCACGCCCTCGGCCGTGCCCGACTCGCTGCGGATCTGCGCGTTGATCCCGATCACGTCACCCTTGGCGTTGAACATCGGGCCGCCCGAGTTGCCCCGGTTGATGGGGGCGTCCGTCTGGATCGCGTCGACGAGGTTGAAGTCCGACGTGATCGATTCGATCGAGCGCTCCGTCGCGGAGACGACCCCGACGCTCAGGGAGCTCTCCTGGCCGAATGGGCTACCGATCGCAGCCACGGGCTCGCCGACGACCACGGTGGACGAGTCGCCGAGCGGCACCGGGCTCACGGGATGGTCGGCCGGGTTCACTTTGAGCACGCCCACGTCGTCGAAGACGTCCCAGCCCACGATCTCGGCCGGCACCCGGTCGCCGTCCCGGAACTGCACGTAGACCGTGTCGGCGGCGACCGGCTCCTCGCCGGCCCCGCCCTCCCCGGCGGTCGTGATCACGTGCGAGTTCGTGAGAATGGTGCCGTCCTCCGAGACGACGAAGCCGGAGCCCTGCGACGCACCGACGTTCTCGTCCTCGACGTTGCCCTCGCCGAAGAGCGCGAAGATGGTGACGACCCCGGCCGCCCGCTTGCGGTAGAGCTCGCTCGCGTCGAAGCCGTTCCCGGCCAGCGGCTTGGCGGCATCGCCCTCGACCCGGTCGGCCGCGGGCGTCGCGTCGTCGGGTGCCTGCACGAGCACGGTCTGCACCTCGCCGCCGTCGTCGTCCACCCAGCCCACCGCCTTGCCGAGGACGAGCGCGAGCGTCCCGCCGAGCACGGCGGAGACGACGGCAAGCGCGGCGATGACCCCAGGGCGACTCACGTCCGACTCATCGTAGTGGCGACGCCAGGGTCTACAGGTCTCGCTAGCTTGCTACGTCTGCCACGATCTTCTCGGGGGCGCGTCCGGGCGCAGCCGGCGGCAGTTTCAACGTGAAAACGGTCTCGCCCGGGCGCGAGACGAGCTCGATGGAGCCGTCGAGCCGGGTTGCGAGCTCGGAGGCGATCGCCAGGCCGAGACCGCTTCCAGACGCCTTCCCGCCCGCGGCGCGGTAGAAGCGCTGGAAGAGGTGCTTCTGGTCCTCAGCCGGGATGCCCGGCCCGTCGTCGCGCACCTCGAGCACCGCACCGTCCTCCGCCCTGAACGTCGTCAGCGTCACCGTCGTCCCGCTCGGCGTGTGCCTGATCCCGTTCTCGACCAGGGCGCGTGCGATCTGCTGCACGCGGAGCTCGTCCCCGAGCGCCTCGACGGCCTCGTCGGCTTCGACGCGCAGCTCGTGGCTGCCCGCCTCGGCGATCGCCCTGAACTCGTCCCCGACGAGGCGGGCGCTCGCGGCGAGGTCGAAGGGGCCGATCTCGACCTCGAGCTGGCCCGCGTCGAGGCGCGAGAGGTCGAGCAGGTCGGTCGCCAGCCGCGTCAGCCGGTCGATCTGATCGCGCATCTCGGCGAGGAAGTCCCGTCGCACCTCCGGGTCCATGTCCTCGTCCCCGAGCAGCTCCACGAAGCCGCCCAGCGAGAAGAGGGGCGTCCGCAGCTCGTGCGAGGCGTTGGCGATGAACTCCTGGCGCGCGCGGTCGAGCACCGCCAGCCGCGCCCGCATGCCGTCGAACGCGTCGGCGAGCTGCCCCACCTCGTCCCGGCCCCGGTCGACGACGGGGGTCTCGAAGTCGCCTTCGGCGAGCCGCTCCGCCGCCGTCTCCAGACGGCGGATCCGGCGCGTGAAGTTCCAGGCCAGCAGGTAGCCGGCGAGCCAGGAGATCGCGAGCGCGGCGGCGCCGGCCACGAGCAGGCTCCGGCGCACGAGCCTCACGTTGGCGAGCACGTCGTCGAGCGGCGAGACGAGCAGGAGCACCCGGTCGTCTCCGATCGGATAGGCGAACTCCGCGTACGCCGTGTCGCGGTCGATCCGGCCGGAGGCTGCGCGGCGCTCACGCGAGGCCAGGAGGGCGATGGGATCGTCCGAGACCCCGCCGGACTGGAACTGCCGCGAGTCGACGAGGATCTGCATCTGCTCGTCGGTGTACGGCGAGAGGATGACGATCCTGGGCCCGCGCTCCTCCGACTGCTGCTGGGCGGTCGCGGCGAGCGTGAACGGGTCGTCGCCCGAGAGCAGGGGGGCCACGTCGAGGGCGACGTCGCGCAGCTCGGCGATCTTGGCGTCCACGAGCCTGTCCTCGAGCTGCGGGACGACGGCGACGTAGACGATCGCGAGCGCCCCCGCGACGACGGCGAAGAGCACGAGCCCGACCTTGACGCTCAGGCTGATGAGCGGCGGCTTCCTCATAGGCTGTCGCGAAAGCGGTAGCCCGCGCCGCGAACGGTGAAGATGAACTCGGGCTCGCGCGGGTCGCGCTCGATCTTCTCGCGCAGATGGCGTACGTGGACGTCGATCGTCCGCGGATCGCGGTAGTCCGAGCCGCCCCAGAGCTCGTCCAAGAGGGCTTTTCGCGTGAAAACGCGGCCTGGGTTCGTGGCGAGCATGCGGAGGAGCTCGAATTCGAGGTAGGTGAGCTGCACCGGCTCTTCGCGGGCGAGCACCGTCCGGCGGGCCGTGTCGATACGGAGGCCGTCGACCTCGATCACCTCGTCGCGCGCGACCGGCGGCGGCAGCTGCGCCCGGCGCAGAAGCGCGCGGACGCGGCTCATGAACTCGCGGATGGAGAAGGGCTTCGTGATGTAGTCGTCGGCGCCCAGCTCCAGCCCGAGCACCTTGTCGCCCTCGTCCCCACGGGCGGTGAGCATGATGATCGGCACGGCGCTCCGCGCCTCGCGCAGGCTGCGGCAGACCGCCAGGCCGTCGAGGCGCGGCAGCATGAGGTCGAGGACGACGAGGTCGATCGCCTCGGCCCGGTAGAGCGCGAGCGCCTCCTCGCCGTCGCGCGCCTGCACGACGCGGTAGCCCTCCCGCTCGAGCGGGTAGGTGAGCACCTTCTGCACCGACTCCTCGTCGTCCACGAGGAGCACCGTCGGCCGCTCCTCCATCGCTCGACAAAGGATAGGGCCGGCGTACACCTTCACTACACTTCAGGGGCTCATGGCCGCAGACGCTCCACGCCGTCGGCCCCGGCGCGGGTCGCTGGAGCGGCCCGTCTCCACGCGCATCTACCGAGCCGCCTGGCTCGTCGTCGCCGTGCCAGTCCTCGTCGCCGCCTTCAGCGTGGGGCGGCCGGACGCGCTTCCCGCCCCGCGGGTCCAGCCGTTCTTCGACGAGACGACGGCGGTCCAGTTCGCCTCCGAGCTGGTGAACCAGTTCCCGGACCGCTCCCCGGGGACGGACGGCCAGCGTAGGGCGGCCGAGTGGGTGGAGACCCAGTTTCGCGGCTACGGCTTCGACGTCGAGCGCCAGACGTTCTCCGCGGACATTCCGGGCCTGGGGAGCGAGGAGCTCGTCAACATCGTCGCCGTCGCGCCGAGCGCGGGGCCCGCGAGCGCCCGGTCGGAGCGCGCCCTCGTCGTGCTCGCCCATCGCGACGACATCGGCCGCTCGCAGGGCGCCGACGACAACGGCGCCGGGACGGGGGCGCTCCTCGAGCTCGCCCGCGACCTGGGGAACGCCTCGCTCTCGCATCCGATCGTGCTGGTCTCGACCGACGGCGGGGCGTACGGGGGCCTCGGCGCCGAGCACTTCGCGGAGAGCACGCCGTATGCGGGCAGGATCGCCGCCGTCATCAACCTCGACGCGATCGGGTCGGGCTCCCCACCCCGGATCGAGTTCGGCGCCGACACGCCTCGCGTGCCGAGCGCGACGCTGCTGGCGACGGCCGACTCGTCCATCGAGGCCCAGACCGGCTCGGAGCCGAACCGCCAAGGCGCGGTCGCGCAGCTCGTGAACCTGGCCTTCCCGTTCAGCTTCTACGAGCAGGCGCCCTTCGTCTCCCGCGGGGTGCCCGCCGTGACGATCACGACGAGCGGCGCCCGGCCTCGCTCGCCGGACGACGACACGC
>Ga0081538_10006585_pt1 | contig 10195 bp, 11 predicted proteins | sample TabmetS5T2R1_FD_71022 | JGI IMG/M metagenome (GOLD analysis project Ga0081538, IMG submission 71022) | Tabebuia heterophylla rhizosphere microbial communities from the University of Puerto Rico - S5T2R1 | ecosystem: Host-associated > Plants > Roots > Rhizosphere ... | reverse complement strand
ATGCTACATGATGTATTATGCTTATTACGACGTCATAGGCTGAGGTGATGTGTTCGTTCCAGAGGCACTTTGCCGCAGTTGGCCGTGGCACGTTCATCGTACCAGGCAGTAGGCACGCCACCTGACACATCCTGCCTATTCTGGTACAGAGATTGCTGGCTCAAGAAGAGACCGGCCGTCGCATCGATACTTACCTTGGCGCGCTCCTCCAGTGCTCGTGTTCCTACAATTCCTCCGGCCGTAGAGCCTTTTCCGATTTTTGCCGTTTTACCATAGGGATGCGCATGCATTCGACTGCCGTCCCCCGCCTTCTTGATTTGACGCGTATGCCGCTCATGTCGGGCGAGAGCGATTTTCCCACGAGGCTACGCCGGAGGATGCTGCCATGCAATTCCATATTCTCTCATTCGAAGGTCCTGACGGATACGCCAGGGCCGGCGGGATCGCCAGTCGCGTCACGGGATTGGTGCGAGCCCTGGCTGATGCAGCCTATGAGACCCATCTGTGGTTTGTCGGCGACCCCACACTGCCGGGTCATGAAAGCCAGGGAAGCCTGCACCTGCACCGTTGGTGCCAGTGGATTAGCCAATATCATCCATCAGGGGTCTACGAGGCGGAGGAAGGGAAGCGCGCCGACTATGTGGCATCGTTGCCGCCATTTCTCCTCCGAGAGATATTGCTGCCCTATGTGCAGAATGGGGGACATGCCGTCATCATGGCAGAGGAGTGGCACACCGTCGATGCGGTCCTCCACCTAGACTGGCTATTGCGCCAAGCGCATGTGCGGGATCAGGTCACGATCCTGTGGAATGCGAATAACACCTTCTCCTTTCACCGCATCGAGTGGCGCCGACTGGCCGAAGCGGCGATCATCACCACCGTGAGCCGCTATATGAAACAGCTGATGCAGCAGTGGGGAGTGGATCCGCTGGTCATCCCCAACGGACTCCCGAGAGAGGCGCTGATCAGGCCTGAACGCCAGACTGTCGAGGCATTTCGCGCCCGACTGCCGCGTCGGACGGTGCTCTGTAAAGTGGCGCGATGGGATCCCGATAAGCGGTGGTTGCTCGCCATTGACATCCTTGGAGCGCTCAAGCAGCAAGGATGGCGGCCGCTCCTCATTGCCCGCGGAGGCGTTGAAGCGCACGGCGGCGAAGTGCTTGGTGCGGCCGCCAGGGCCGGACTGCGAGTGGCCGAGCGGGTGTTCCCCGAACCAGGCATTCATGGCCTGCTGACCGCTGTCGAGAATCTGCAAGAGATCGATGTGGTGAGCCTCCGTTCACCTATTACCTTACCCCCGCGACGGGTGCTCTTCCATGCCGCGAGTGCCGTGCTCGCCAATAGCGGGCACGAGCCTTTCGGGCTGGTGGGGCTGGAAGCCATGGCCGTCGGGGGTGTGGCCTGCACCGGTTGTTCCGGCGAAGATTACGCGGTTCCAGGCTACAATGCCCTCGTGTTAGAGACGAACGATCCGCGGGAATTCACCGCCCTGTTCTCCGAGTTGCATGCCAACCCTGTCCGCGAACGAGTCCTTCGACGGGCTGGAAGCGCGACAGCGAAGCACTACATGTGGCCGGAGATCATCCAACGGTTGCTCTTGCCTCGGATCCACTTCTTGGCCAAAAGGGCCGGGATCGCGGCTCCTGAGTCGCCCACACGAGCACTGCAGGCGCGTCCACACCCACACCTGCCGCAGGCGGGGGGCATGGCCCCCGCACTGGTGGATTGGATGGCGGATCGCCTCAAACGCCGCCGCACATCCCGTGAGGATCAGCCCCATCCACACGCCGTATTGGTCAAGCGTTAGGGGTCATGTTTGCACCCACCTGTTGCCTCGCATTCGCCGTGGTTGACCGGCAAGGCAGCACCCACGAGTAGCCTCCCCAGCCTCGTTGCAGGTAGCCGAATCCGCTGGCTAGGCCGTTACGGAGGTCGGCCGTATCGTGAACACGGGACACGGCGAGGTGCGGACGACTTTTTCGGCGACACTGCCCATCACCAAATGGCCGAGGCCTGTCCTCCCATGTGTCGTCATGACGATTAGATCGCTCTGCTCCTCTTCGGCGACGTCGACGATCTTGCGGTAGGGGACGCCGGTGACCACACGGCGCGCGACCTCGACCCTACTGGTCTGTGTCTCAGAGAGCGCCTGGGCGAGCTCATTAGTCGCCTGCCGTTCCAGATCATCCAGCAACGTCGCACCCAAATGTGACGGTACGATACCCTCCACCGGATACGGCGGAGGTTCGACGACATGCAGCAGCAGAAGCTTGGCGCCGAATACTTCCGCCAGCTCCAGGGCACTCGTTAGTCCCTGTTTGGAAAGCTCTGAAAAATCAGTGGGGGCCAGAATACGCTGAATGTTCATGAGAATGTTCTCCTGTCGCAAACGCGAACCGGTTCTCACGATCATACCGAATCCGTCCTTCACCTCCGTCTATTCACCGCTTTCCCGGCTCGGCTGTCATCATGAAGCAAGACCACTGTCACTTCTGATGATGGAATGTGCGGCAAGCTCTGTGCCCGGAACACAAGCCGGCATGCACAACTCCTCTCGACAGATCATCGCAGCAACCTTCAGAGGATTGCCCATAACGGGGTCCACAGAAACGACTGACCGCCCAGCTGGCCGACCCGAATAATGACGACAGGACGATTCGACTCTGCAGGTGTTGAGGGCCACTGTCAGTACGCGACAGGCATTCGCGGGCGATGACCTGAAACATACGGCCGCTCCCGACCTCGTTTTCGGTCACCCAGGAGAAGCCAGCCACCCCCGGGTGAACGGATCTCTTCACCCTGATAGGCGCCTGGTCAGAGAAAGGTTCGGCGGCACCCACCTTGATCCCGTGCCGTGCGTTACGGCGACGCCAGCAACCGGGTTAAGACAGCAGCGTCCACCGGCTTGACCAGATGATGATCGAACCCTGCGTCCCGCGCGCGCTGTCGGTCGGCCTCTTGGCCCCACCCGGTGAGGGCAATCAGCATCATGCCCTGACCCCAGGGCTCTTGGCGGATCTTGCGTGCCACATCATACCCGTTCATCTTCGGCAGGCCGATATCCAGCAGGACCACGTCGGGCCGGAATAGCTCAGCCACTCCCACGGCCTCCAGGCCGTCACCGGCAGTCCGGACCTCATGGCCCCTGAGCGTGAGCAACTGCCCCAAGCTGGCCGCGGAGATCGACTCATCGTCGACGACCAGGATGCGTCGAGAGGTCGCTGCGGCCGGGGGTTCAGCAGTGGGTCGCGCCTTGGGCGGCGCCGGGACCGCTTCCAGAATGATGGGCAGGCGGACGGTGAACGCGCTGCCGGTCCCGGGCCCATCGCTCTGGGCCGTGAGGGTGCCGCCGTGCAGTCCGACGATCTGTCTGGCCAGGGTCAGCCCGATGCCCAGGCCGCTGTGCGAGCGTTCCAGCGACTGATCCGCTTGTGTGAACATCTCGAAGATCTGCACCGGTTCGCCCGCACGGTGGAAGGGGACCAGCAGCACCTCGACGATCGGTGGCGCGTCGGCGGTATAGCGATAGTGCCGTTCCGGATGCGCCATGAGCAGCGCGGTATTACGCGCCAGCACTGTGCCGCACGGGCTGAGTTCACGCGGCATGGAGCCGCCAAGAAACCTCGCCCATTGGCCGGCAACCGCCCGCCACCGGAAGATCTCGCACCCGTCTTCCTGTTCTAGGAGGCTGACGCCCGCCGAGTGCGCACGGCACAGAACCAGCGCGGTCTCGACGAGTTCCCGCAGCACGCGGTCGGCGCCCGCGCCGTCGCCGGCGTTCGCTATCACCTCCATCAGCGCCGCCATGGCACGACTTTCGGCCGCATAATCGGGAGGCCGCGAGGGACGACGGCTCAGCTCGGCTGTGGTGATCACCGACTCCAGCGGCACAGGGGCGTCACGGTGGGGAGGAGACTCGTCCCGCTGTGGCGGATGAGGTACATCCATGATTCCCCCTTTCCCCTCGCCCCACGGAAAGAAGGGTCAACGGTGATAGTTCCGGTCAGCCGGCATCTCGGGTCGCCAACACATCAACCAAGGGCGACCGCGTCCCCAGCGATTGGACCGACCCTGGTGGGTGTCACAGAAGGCTGAGAAGCCCCCCGGCGTCCACTCTGCAAGCCCAGCAATCCCGGGGCCTCCGCCCAACATACTGCCGTGACCACTCCGAAGCACACCTCAGCCCGCAAGCCCCTTTTTGATACCTCTTTTGATCATCTCCGCGCTCGACTCGGCGTAGCTCTGCGTCGTCTCCGACTTCGAGTGTCCCGGGAACCTCTGGATCTGCTCGTTGGGCATGCCCCACCTCAGGAGCGTGGTCGCCACCGAGTGGCGGAGCGAATTGGTGATTTGTGCATCGGCTACCGCCTCCTTGATGACCCGTTGGATGCGCCGGGTAGAGCCTTGCGTGCGCTGGACCGTCTCAAAGAGATAGTCGGTGGTGCGGTTGCCAAGACGGGTTCTGAATTCCTGAGCCGGCTGCGGGAGAATCGGCACATACCGGCTCTTGCCGCCCTTGGCTTTTGAGATCAGATTCATCTGCTCCTCAAAGAACACCTCGTTCGCTTTGATGTTCACGAACGCCGAAACTCGCGCTCCGGTTCGGAAGAGCGTTTTGATGAGCAATCCTCGCGTGCCCTGCACGCGGTAGCCATGGGCAATCAGCTTTAAGTGCCTGTTTTCAGGATACTAAAGGGGTCAAATTGCGTCAAAACCCGGCAGCCATTTCGCCCTTCAGGTGTTCTCCGAAATGGGATTGTAGATGTTTTCGGATGGACGTGCAACGGCGATGACGACTCCCTCATACCAAGTTCGCGCACAAGGGGAGCAGCGCTTGCGGGCGGTCATGGCACTGTTCAGGGGAAAGAAGGCTTCGCGGGTGTCCGCATGGACAAAATCACGCTCACCGACACCAAGCCGATAGCCCATCAATTCACGCTGCAGGATGACAAGATAATTACCCACGAGGGCATGTGTCCCGCGGTCTTGCGCTCAACCACGAGCAGCGCGCCGTGCTCCGGGGGCTCATGGCCGCCATGCGATAGTGGCAGGTGATCCCCAAGGCCTCGGCCCTTTGACAATAGCTCACCCTTCAAGGGCATGTTGATCTCGACATTCTGCACCGACGCCCGGCCGCCGCGCGCCCGTGCCCCGTTTTCCGGAGACGCCACAACGTTGAAAAAGGTCAGCAGACTGGGGGAGAACACCGCAAAGGTCAACAAGGCATGGAACAGCTTCCAGCTTCGATGAATGCCGGGGTCGGCATATTGATGATGGATGCCGACGGGGTTGGAGAGAATCAGAAGGAGCATGAACGAGGCGCGTGCCATGGGGTCGCTGAAGAGTCCGCCGCCTGCTTGGTTTCGGAACCATCATGTACCGCGAAATGGGGGCTGGTCGAAGCCGGAAATAGACGATGGAGGGCCCGGTGAACCAGAAGAGGGCGCGGGCCGGCGGCGCCATGAAAGCCCCGAGGGGGGCTGGTCGACTTGGGCGGGGGCGTACGCCACCCGCCCGCGAGCCCCACCGCTTGGAATGCCGGCGAGGAACCGCCGCTGTTGCAGACTGCTATCCTTCAGGCCGACCATCCTTCTGGGGCGGTGACGGCAGGGCCGTATGCGCTCAGGAACGCCTCGGGCGTCATGTGAGCTGCGGCCGCCAGTTTGGCGCACATTTCGGGGTCGTCGAGATCGCTTTGCTCTAAGCGAATCATATACTTACGGGCGACATGGTAATGCTCCGAGCGCACATCCACGACTCTGACGCGGATGCGTCCGGTGGCGGGATCGCGCAAGCTATCGAACGGCATGACATTGAGATGCCCACCCTCGACGCAGATGAAGCCCGCCTGACGCGTACGACTGTCCGCCGGCTCGGAGAGCAAGAACCGAACCGCGCCATAGCCCAGGGTGCGCGTGTAGTCGACGTCATAAGGGATGGCTTGGGCGCAGCGTAACTCGTACCCGAGGGTGACATCAACGATGGAAAGTTTGTCGTGGCGGGCGGCGAAATGCTCCTGCACCTGTCGCTTCAGGATGGTCGTGAGCGGGATCTCTCCCAGCCGAATATGCCCATAGGGATCATAGACCATCTCAACCCCCGGCATGCTGGCGAGTTCCTCGGGGTCAAGCTTCTCGCTGATGCCCTCGGCGATGACCGCCACGCCATGCTCGCTGCCCATCACCCGCCGCTTCAAGATCGCAGCCTCCAACATGCGGCTGACCTCGTCGAGACGGATGCACTCCGCGGCAAACTCCTCAGGAATAATCGTCAGCGTGGCGCCAGCCGCCTTGCCGATGCCGAGCGCCAAATGCCCGGCTTTGCGTCCCATGACGACCACGAAGTGCCAGCGGTTGGTGGTCCGCGCGTCCTCCATCAAATTACGCACCAGCTGCGTGCCGACGTGTCGAGCCGTCTCGAACCCGAAGGTCGGTACCCCGCCGGGAAGCGGCAAATCGTTATCGATGGTTTTGGGGATGTGCGCGACGCGCACCGCCCCCTTGGAGGCATTGGCCACCTCCGAGGCAGCGAACGCCGTATCATCACCGCCGATGGTCACCAATGCGCTGATGTCCAAGGCCTCTAAGGCTTGTAGGGTGTGCCGCATAGCGTCGGGGTCGCGTGTGGGATTCGCGCGTGAGGTACGGAGGATCGACCCTCCCTGGAAATGGATACGCGACACCCCTTCGATCGTCAACGGGCGGACCATGTCAGTACGCCCCTCCAGTAGATGTTCGTAACCATCGTAGATGCCCACGACCTCAAGCTCTTCATTCACCGCCTCGATCACCGTGGCACTGATGGCACTGTTAATCCCTGGTGCCGGTCCACCTCCCACCAGGATGCCAAGACGCTTACGTGGTGTCTTCATGACGTTTACCTATCCTCTATCATGTGCCGCCTGTCGATCCGTTTCTTCGCCGGTGATGTCCCCACTTCAATATACCGACATCATCGGGAGACTCAAGCGACCGGCATCGACCGGGACACTTGCGGACACCTCGTCTCGGGGACTGTCATCAGCCCTGTCAAAATCCACCCCCCGGCATCTCGCTGCTGCAAGCATGCGACGTCATACTCTGCTATGAGTTCACCTGTCACCGTAGAGTGCGGTAAAGCATTCGAGGACAAGAGGTCTGAGACACCGCAGAGGGCGGATCACGCCCCAGACGGACATCTTCGGGTCATGAGGCCTACGCCGTTGACGCGGACCGCTTGAGCTCACGCTCGATCGCCTCCACCAGCGTTTTTGACTCAGGCGCCACGCTGGACCCGAAGCGCGCCACTACGGTGCCGTCCCGAGCGATCAAGAACTTTTCGAAGTTCCACTGAATCGGTCCTGGGTATTTGGCGTGTGCCTCCGGCGAGGTCAGGTGCTTGTACAAATCGCATTGGTTGCTGCCGTTGACGTCGACTTTCTCGAACATGTCAAAGGTCACGCCGTAATGCTTCTGGCAGAACTGCGCGATTTGCTGAGAGCTGCCGGGTTCCTGATGGCCAAACTGATTGCAGGGGAATCCCAACACCATAAAGCCGCTCGCTCCATACTTGTTGTAGAGGGCCTGCAAGCCCCTGTATTGCGGGGTGTATCCACACTCACTGGCGACGTTTACTACCAGGAGGACGGTACCCTGATACTGACTCAGGTCAACTTCCTGGCCCGCCAGTGATGTCATCTTGCCCTGGAGCATTGCTAGGGTCTCCTTCTGCCGACTGTCCCTTGGACTCGTCAAGCCCGTCCCGCCAGCTTGCGCCCTTGCTCGAGCACCGAGAAAGAACGTGGCGCCCCCGGCATCAGGAAGCGATAGCCGCTGGCGATCAGGCGCTCGATGTTGCGCGCATCTGGGTGGGGATGGCCACAGGGCACGTTGTGCTCCTGGCAAATCTTCAGAATGGAATTGATGGCGTCGGCGACCACGGGGTGCTCGTACTCCCTCGGATGGCCCAGCTCCTGGCTCAGGTCGCCTTCACCGATCAGCACCACGCCGATGCCGGGGACCTCCTGCAGGATCTTGGGGAGATTCTCGATCGCCCGCGTCTCTTCACACTGGATGACCGCCAGGATCTCTCCCTGCGGCGCCAGGGGCCACACGTCGGCCCGGGCATAGTATTCCTGCTGCGAGAGGCCCCAGTACCGTGCCGCCCGGACCGGGGCATCGCCACGGATGCCTGGGGGGTCGTAGAGGGGGGCTTTTGGCAGGCGGGGGTAGCGGCAGGCGCTGACCGCATTGCGCGCCTCTTCCACCGTGCTGACGTGGGGGAAGATGATGCCGAACACGCCGATGTCCAGCACCTGCTTGGCGATCCACTGATTCATCTCGTTACCATTGGGCGGAATCCGCACCATGGGCGTAACCTTGGGGGCCAGCGTGCCGCCCTCCAGGATCTGGCGCCGGTCCAGCATGAACTGCAGTGCATCACGCAGCGCTGGCGCGCTCATCGGGGCGTGCTCCATCTCGAACGCGATGCCGTCGTAGGAAGAGTTGGCCAGCGCGCTGGCCGTCTCGATATCCACGGGGGCAAAGCCGACAAAAGCGGTTTTTCCCTCTTCCAGGGCTTTAATCACACCGTTGAGGCGAGGAATCTCAGCCATGGTTGACCCTCCTAGCGATACATGGTTTCAGGCCGCCGCGCGATGTGCCGTACGTTCCTGACGGCGTCACGTCTGGGGGCTCAGTCTAGCAAACGGCTGTGCAAGTGACAAGCGAAACCCCCTTTGGTATACTGCGCGCCGTCGATCCACGAGGGCATCGTAAGGGCACCAACGCGGAGGGATCCGGCCATGATCATCGATGCACATGCGCACTACACCACAGCCCCACCGGAGTTACAAGCCTATCGCGGCCGTCAGGTCATGAACTTAGCCAATCCGCCGCGGGCCCGGCTGCAGGTCAGCGATGAGCAGCTGGAGCGGTCCATGCGCAACCAATTCAAGCGCATGCAGGACACTGGCATCGACCGCTTGCTGTTTTCGCCCCAGGCCTCGGCCATGGGCCATCACTTCGGCTCGGAGCTGGTCAGCCGGTACTGGACGGAGGCCTGCAACGACCTCATCGCGCGCGTTGCCCGTCTCTGGCCGGACAAAATCTCGCCGGTGTGTCAGCTGCCGCAGTCCCCGGCCGTCAGCCCCAAGTCCTGGGTCGAAGAGCTGGACCGCTGCGTCAAAGAGCAAGGGTTTGTGGCCTGCAATATCAACCCGGATGTGGCGGGGGGCCGAGAGCCCTTCACGCCGTCGCTCGGCGATGAATGGTGGTATCCGCTGTGGGACAAAATGGTCGAGCTCGACATCCCAGGCACCATCCACGCCAGCGCATCCGTCAACCCAGCCATGCATACGACCATTTCCTACTACATCGCCCAGCACCACTCGGGCGCGGTGGAGCTTCTGAGCTCGCGTGTCTTTCAGGACTTTCCGACGCTGAAGATCGTGATTCCGCACGGGGGCGGCGCTATCCCGTACCAATGGAACCGGCATCGGGGCATGCACGTACGGGAGGGTCATGAGCCGTTCGAAGAGGCCGCGCGTCGGGTGTATTGGGACATGGCCATTTACGACAAGGAGGCCATGGAGTTGCTGATTAAACGCGTGGGGGTGGATAACATCCTGTTTGCCACGGAGATGTTTGGGGCGATCAATGCCATCGACCCGAAGACAGGGCGGAATTTCGAGGACATCGTGCCCATCTTCCGATCCATCGAGTGGCTCAGCGACGAGGACCGCTTCAAGATCACCGAGGGGAACGCTCGAAAGGTATATTCCCGCATCGACTGGGACGCCAAACAATAGGGGGATAACCGCCGGGGCGCCAGCTCTGCCCAGGCGGTAGCCCTGTATGCAAGCTCCCGACGCGAAGACTACTCCCAGGCGCGGTTGTCCACCACCGTCTCATAAGTGGCGCCCGGGGCGACCAGCCCGGGATAGCCCAGCATCCACTCGTAGGTGGCCTCAAACCGTTCCCGCGTGTACGGTACGGGCGGGCCGTAGAGCAGGCGCCAGGTTTGCAGCTCGTGAGGTTCGAGGAGGCCCTTGGCTTCCCGAGCCAGATAATGTGCGTACTTGCCGGGGTTCTGATTGATCATCTCGGCGGCCCGCGCCTCGGCGCGGAACATCGCGGCGAGGGTGGGGCCGTCCAGCGTATCGCTGGCGGCCTCGCTGCGCGTGGGGGGGGTCTCCATCAGGGTGCGGGATCCCTGC
>Ga0081538_10006584_pt1 | contig 10196 bp, 9 predicted proteins | sample TabmetS5T2R1_FD_71022 | JGI IMG/M metagenome (GOLD analysis project Ga0081538, IMG submission 71022) | Tabebuia heterophylla rhizosphere microbial communities from the University of Puerto Rico - S5T2R1 | ecosystem: Host-associated > Plants > Roots > Rhizosphere ... | reverse complement strand
GGGTGGCAGGAAACCGCCGCTTCGCTCCTGCTCCACGTCAGAACTCCGTGTCGATCCAGTCCATCATCGCGCGCAGCTCCTTGCCCTCGCGCTCGATCTGGTGCCCCTTCTGGCGCTCGCGCATGCGCTGGAAATTCTCCTGTCCCGCCTGGTTCTCGGCGATCCACTCGCGCGCGAAATCGCCGGACTGGATTTCGTTCAGGATGTCCTGCATCGCCGCGCGCGTCGGCTCGCCGATGATCCGCTTGCCTCGGGTGAGGTCTCCGTACTCGGCGGTGTTGGACACCGAGTAGCGCATCCCCGAGATCCCCTTCTCGTACATGAGGTCCACGATGAGCTTGAGCTCGTGGAGACACTCGAAGTAGGCGAGGCGCGGATCGTAGCCCGCATCAACGAGGGTCTCGTAGCCGGCGCGGACCAGCTCCGTCACGCCGCCGCAGAGCACGGCCTGCTCGCCGAACAGGTCGGTTTCGGTCTCGTCCTTGAAGCTCGTCTCGATGACTCCGGCGCGCGTGCAGCCGATTCCCCTGGCGTACGCGAGCACGAGGTCGCGGGCCGTGCCGGTGGTGTCCTGGTGCACGGCCATCAGGCCGGGTACCCCGTTGCCCTCGAGAAATTGGCGCCTCACGAGGTGGCCGGGGCCCTTGGGCGCGACCAGACCGACGTCCACCTCCGGACCGGGGTCGATCTGGCCGAAGTGAATCGCGAAACCGTGGGCGAACATCAGCAGGTTGCCGGGCGCGACACCGTCGCTGATCGCCGCCTCCCAGACCTCGGCCTGCTTCTCGTCCGGCAGCAGGACCATCACGATGTCGCCGGCGCTGGCGGCGTCCGCGACGGGCTCGACCCGCAGGCCGTCCGCCGTCGCCTTCTCGACCGACGACGACCCCTCGCGGAGCCCGACCACCACCTCGACACCGGAGTCGGTCAGGTTGAGAGCGTGGGCATGCCCCTGGGAGCCGTAGCCGAGGATGGCGACGGTCTTACCGTCGAGCCTGGAGAGGTCGGCGTCCTTGTCGTAGATCATGGCCCGAGGACAATAGCCGTCGCCTTGGGCGCGGCAGGGCGCGACGCATTCGTCGAAATTGGTTAGCGCGCCCCACCCAGCGGGTAGCGGCAACCACGGCGACCAGCCGAGCGCCCTGGACCGAACACATGCGTAAGGAGGATCCCTCGTGACAGTGCTAGTCATCGTCGGCGTCTGCATCGTCCTGTTGGTGCTGGCCTTCCTGCTCCCGCGCCTCTCGCGGCACCCGCAGCGAGGGGTGGACAGGACGCTCGGGGTCGGTCAAAGCGCGGCCTCGAACGCGCCGGGCAGGCTGGGCCGGTGGCTGCAGAAGCCGTTCAGCCATTCCCGCAGGGCCACGAACAAGAGCGCGCAGAAGGGCCGCGAGGCCCGCAGTAGGTTTCCGACCTGAACTCTGCTCCTCGCTCTACTCGCCAACCCTGAGTCCGGCCGGGGCGCCGCGCCCGAGGCCGTGCGGATGCTGCGTGAACGCGGCGCCGAGGTGTGCAGCTTCGGGCTGGATGAGCGTGACGCTGCGATCGCTCTGAGACCCGAGCGGATCGTGGTCGCCGGCGGCGACGGCTCGGTCGGCCCCGCGGCCGAGGCCGCAGCTCGCGCTCGAGTGCCACTCGCCGTCGTCCCGGCCGGGACCGCGAACGACTTCGCCCGGGCGCTCGACATCCCACTCGATCTCGCCGCGGCGTGCCGGCTGGCGGTTGAGGGCGGCGAGACTCGACTGCTCGATCTCGGCTGGATGCGGGATCGCCCGTTCGTGAACGTCGCCAGCATCGGGCTCTCGCCCACCGCGGCCGTCAAGGGGCATGGCCTCAAGCGCATCCTCGGCCCGCTCGCGTACTCGATCGGCGCGATGCGCGCCGGGGTCGGCGCGGACCCGATCCAGTGCCGCGTGAGCTGCGACGGCATGCCACTGTTCGACGGTCGAGCCTGGCAGGCGAGCGTCGCGGTAACGGGCGCGTTTGGCGGCGGCGCCAGTCTCGACGCCGATCCGCACGATGGTGAGCTGGACGTGGTCCTATTCGAGGCGGCGTCACGGGCCCGCCTCGTGGTCCACGCCTACGGCCTGCGCATGGGGGGCATCCGCTCGCAGCGGGGCGTACGCAGCGGCCATGGGCGCACGGTCGAGATCCGCACGGACGGCACGACCGGGTTCAACGTCGACGGCGAGCTGGTCGAGGCCGACGATGCCCGGTTCCGAGTGGCGGCGCAGGCGTTCAGAGTGGTGCACGGTTGAGGGTCCCGCCGCGGTCCTGGCCGTACCGTGTCATCCAGGGGTCCGCATAGAACCCCTAAGTGACACAGCAGGCTCGGGCGGCCAACCACCCAGGCCGCGAGCTCTAGCTTCCGAGCCGTCCGCGCAGCAGCTTGCCGCCCGTGTTGCGCGGCAGGGCGTCGACCGCGTGAACGGCCTTCGGCACCTTGAACGGGGCCAGGCGCTCCCTGCACCAGCGGCGCAGCTCCTCGGCGCTCGCCTGCTCGCGCAGGACGACGAAGGCCGTCACCGCCTCCCCCCACTCCGGATCGGGCCGCCCCGCGACCCCGGCGTCCTCGACCGCCGGATGGGCGAGCAGCGCCTGCTCGACCTCGAGCGGCGCGACGTTCTCGCCGCCGGTCACGATCAGCTCCTTCAGCCGGCCCTCCACGTGGAGCCGGCCGTCTGCGTCAATCCGGCCGAGGTCGCCGGTGTGGAGCCAGCCGTCGGAGCCGAGCTCCCCGCGGGCGACCATCGGACCCCGCACCAGGATCTCGCCGCCGGCCGCGATCTCGAGCTCGACCCCGCGCAGCGGGCGTCCGGGGCTGCCGGCGACGATCTGCGAGCAGGTCTCGGTCATGCCGTAGACCGGTACGACCGGGATGCCGGTGTCGCGTGCCCACTCGAGCAGGCCGGCCGGAATCGGCCCGCCGCCGAGCGCGATCGCCCGTAACCCGGGCGCCTCGCGCAGGCCCCCTTCACGCAGACGGGCGAGCATCGTGGGGACGAGCGACGCGAGCGTCACCTCGCCGCCCTCGAGCGTGCCCCTCACGCGGTCGACCTCGAAGCGCTCGTGTATGACCGCGGTGGTCCGGTTCAGCACGCAGCGGATCAGTACGCCCAGCCCGCCCACGTGGTGGAGCGGCAACGGGCAGAGCCAGCGGTCGTCGGGGTGAACGCCGAGGGCGTCGGCCGCCGCGGTCGCGCTGGCCGCGTGGTTGGCGTATGTCAGCTCGACCGCCTTGGGCTCGCCCGTCGTGCCGGAGGTGTGGATCACGCTGTGAACCGCATCCGGCTCGACGGTCGTCGCCAGGCGGCCGGCCGTCGGCCGGGCGGGGGCCGGCCGCTTCGGCGCCGATCGGCCGGCCGGGTCGAGCGGCACCAAGACGGCTCCTCGTCGGGGCAGGGCGTGGAGCAGCTCGCAGAACGCGAGCCCCGGCGGCAGCGTCGTGGTCACCCGCTCGCCGGGCGCCGCGGCCAGCCGCCTGGCCACCCGGTCTGCCCGCTCGTGCAGCTCGGCGTAGCCGACCGCACGCCCGTCGGCGACGACCGCCGCGTGGTCGGGGCGGGCGCGCGCCGCGGAAGTCAGCCACTCGTCCAGCGCAACTATCGTACGAGGCCGCATGGCCACGCAGGAATGGACCCAGCAGCAGGCTCAGCGCAGCGTCCGTCCCGCCGCCGACTGGCGGCCGGGCGGCGGCGACTACCGGGATATTCGCTACGAGCTCGCCGAGGGCATCGCGAAGATCACGATCGACCGGCCGGAGGTGCGCAACGCGTTCCGGCCGGAGACCGTCGTCGAGCTCTCCGACGCGTTCGAGCGCGCACGCGAGGACACCGAGGTCGGCGTGATCGTGCTCACGGGCGAGGGCCCATTGGCGTTCTGCTCGGGTGGCGACCAGCGCGTGCGCGGCGACGCGGGCTACGTCGCCGCCGGCGCGGCCGTCGGACGCTTTCACGTGACCGACCTGCACCTGCAGATGCGCCGCCTGCCCAAGCCGATCGTCGCGATGGTCGCCGGCTACGCGATCGGCGGCGGACATGTGCTGCACGTCGTCTCCGACCTCACGATCGCCGCCGACAACGCGCGCTTCGGTCAGACCGGCCCGCAGGTGGGCAGCTTCGACGGCGGCTTCGGCGCGAGCCTGCTGGCGGCCCAGGTGGGACCGAAGAAGGCCAAGGAGATCTGGTTTCTGTGCCGGCAGTACACCGCGGCCGAGGCGCTCGACATGGGCCTCGTGAACACCGTCGTGGGGCTCGAGGAGCTCGAGGAGGAGACCGTGCGCTGGTGCCGCGAGATGCTCGCGCTGTCGCCCTTCTCGCTGCGGCTGCTGAAGGCGAGCTTCAATGCCGCCGAGGACGGGCTGGCCGGGATCCAGCAGCTGGCGCACGACGCCAACCTGCTCTTCTACATGAGCGAGGAGGCGCAGGAGGGACGGGACGCGTACAGGGAGAAGCGCCGGCCCGACTTCGGGAAGTTCCCGAAGCGCCCGTGAGCCGGGCGCCGGCCGCGGTCCCTCGCGGAACCCTCCGGCTGTGGCTGCTCGCGGCGCGGCCGCGCACGCTGCCGGCGGCGATCTCGCCGGTGCTGGTGGGCACCGCGCTGGCCGGCTCCGAGGACGTCTTCCGCGCGCTCCCCTTCGTGGCCGCGCTCGTCGGGAGCGTCTTCATCCAGATCGGCACGAACCTGTCGAACGACTACTCGGACGCGCGCCGCGGGGCGGACACCGAGGATCGGCTCGGGCCGGTTCGCGTGACGGCCGGCGGATTGATGCCCCCAAAGCGGGTGCTGGTGGGAACCTACGTCGCCTTCGGCATCGCGGTGGCCGCCGGGCTGTACCTGGCGGCGGTGGCGGGCTGGGAGCTGCTCGTGGTCGGCGTGGCCTCGATACTCGCGGGGGTGCTCTACACGGGCGGGCCGCGCCCGTACGGCTACGAGGGCCTCGGCGAGCTGTTCGTGTTCCTGTTCTTCGGGATCGTCGCGGTGGCAGGGTCGTACTTCGTGCAGACGGAGGAGCTGCGCTGGGAGGCGTTCGCGCTGGCGCTACCGGTCGGGCTGCTGGCGGCGGCGATCCTGGTGGTGAACAACATCCGCGACATCGACACCGACCGGCGCGCCGGCAAGCGGACGCTCGCCGTGAAGCTGGGCCGGCAGCGTGCGCGCAGGCTGTTCGCCGCGATGGTCGCGCTGTCGTTCGTGGTGCCGCCGCTGCTCGTCCCTGCGCTCTCGCCCTGGGTGCTGCTCGCGCTGGCGGCGCTTCCGCTGGCGCCGCCGCTTCTCCGTACGGTCTCGAGCCGCACCGACGGGGTCGCCCTGAACCAGGCGCTCGCCGGGACCGGCCGGCTGCTGGCCGTGTTCTCGGTGCTGCTCGCGGTCGGCGTGCTGCTGTCGTGAAGCGCACCCTGCTGCGGCTCGCGATCCCGTTCAGGCGGCCCTTCGTGACCTCGACCGGAGTTGTGACCGCGCGCGAGCTCCTGCTGCTGCGTCTCGAGCACGCCGACGGCGCGCTCGGCTTCGGCGAGGCCGCCCCGTTCGAGCCCTACGACGGGGTGCCGCTCGACCGAGCCGTCGCGGCGCTGAGCGGCGGCGCGGGACGGCGGCCGCCGCAGGCGCGCGCGGCCGAGGAGATCGCCCGGCTCGACCTCCAGGCGCGGCGCGACGGACGACCTCTGGCCGAGCCCGCCAGGGACTCGCTCGCGGTGAACCTCACGCTCGGCGCCGGACCGCCCGAGGAGGTGTCCACAGCCGCGCGCGCGGGCGTCCGCGATGGGTACGCCTGCTTCAAGCTCAAGGTCGGGCTCCCCGAGGACGCCGACCGCGTGGCGGCGGTCCGAGACGCCGTGGGACCGTGGCCCGCCGTCCGCGTCGACGCCAACGGGGCCTGGTCGGTCGACCAGGCGGTTCAGTCGATCCGCGCGATCGAGGACCACGACCTCGAATTCGTCGAGCAGCCCTGCGCCACGCTCGAGGAGCTGGCGCAGGTGCGCCAGCGGGTTTCGACCCCGATCGCCGCCGACGAGCCGATCGCCACGGCGGACGACGTCGAGCGGGCGATCGAGCTCGAGGCCTGCGACGTGGTGAACGTCAAGCTGGCGGGGAGCGGCGGCTTCGAGGCCGCCCGCCGCGCGCTGCGGACCGCACGCACGGCCGGCCTCGGCGCCTTCCTGTCGAGCACGATGGACGGCCCCTGGGGGATCGCTGCGGCCCTGCAGCTTGCGGCCGCCGAGAACCTCTCGCTCGCGTGCGGCCTGGCCACGCTGGATCTCTTCGACGCCCGGATCGCGTCGGCCCTGGAGGCGCCACGGCGCGGGACGCTGAGGGTGCCGGCCGGGCCCGGGTTGGGGGTGACGGTGGATGACGAGGCCTTGAAGGAGGTGACCGTGGAGGTGCTTCGCTGACGCCCGGCCGCGTGGCGGCGCGGTGGGGCGTGGCCGGGGCTGGGTGATATGGACGCTGCTTGTTGTGTGGGCAGGCGGATTGGCGCGTGGGGCGCGGGGGTGCTGCTTGATCACCGGCTCCTGGCGCGGCGCGTGCGGGCGGTCGCGCGACCTCGGTCAGGCTGATATTCGGGGTTGTTTGATCCCAGGACCGTTTGTTCGTCGCACGACCCGCCGTCTAGGGTCGGGCGCCGCCACGGGGTGGCTGCCCATCCCAGCTCCGCGGGCCTTTTGTGCGCGAGTCGCCTCGCTCGCGCCGCCCCAGCAGCCGGTGATCATCTGTGCTGCGTTCATTCGCCGACTGCGAGCTCCCAGCAGAAGCCGGCGAGTTCGCGGGCCATGGCGACGATCACGATCCCGCCGCGCTTGCCGCGCTCGACGCGCAGTCGCTGCCAGCGGCCGAAGAGCCGGCGTTGGCAGCGCCAGGCCGTCTCGATCACCCATGCCGGCTGGCCCTGCTGGCGGCTGCGCAGCCCGTCCGAGATCCGCGGCGGCCTGGTGTAGTGATGGGCCGCCTCGACCAGCAGCCGCCGGGCGTGACCCGACCCGGCCTTGGTGATCGCGCCCTGGCGGCGGCGCGCGCCCGAACTCGACTCGGACGGCACCAGCCCGAGGTAAGCGGCGACCGCCTGCGGGCCCGGGAAGCGGCCGAAGTCCGACACCTCGGCGCAGAGCCCGAGCGCGGTCAGGGTGTCGACTCCGCGCAGGCAGCGCAGCCGCGCCACCGGCGCCGACCAGGGGCAGTCCCGCGCGATCTCTGCGAGCGCCCGGTCGAGCCCGTCGCGGCGCGCCAGCAGCACGTCGTGGGCGTGCTGGTAGTCGGCGAAGCAGAGCTCGGACGCCCGGTCGTCGAAGCGCAGCGATGACAGCCAGTCGCGATGGCGGCCCGTCCAGGCTCCGCCGGGGCCGGGAAAGTAGAGCTCGCGGCGCAACAGAAACTTCGACACCCGGTGGCGCACCCGCATCAAATCGCCGCGCACGTCCTCGCGGCAGCGCACCAGGTCGCGCACCCGCTCGTGCTCGACCGGCGGCACCGCCACCAGCGTCAGGTCACCCGCGGCGAGCAAGCGCGCCAGCCGCAGCGCGTCGCGCTTGTCGGTCTTGACCCGGCCGCCCGGCTTGCGCGCGATGTGCCCCGGCGCACAGACGCGCACGTCGAGCCCCAGCTCGCCAGCCCGGCGGGCGAGCCCATAGCCCGTCGGCCCCGCCTCGTAGACGGCCCGCAGCGGCTCCCCCAATCCCGCGAGCCACTCCAACAGCTCGTGCGGCCGACCGACGAACCCGCGACTCTCGGCCTCCCCCGTCGCCCCATCGAAAACCGCGCACGCCGTCTCACGCGCGTGCACGTCCAGCCCAACCCAACGCATACCCTCGGGCATCGCCGGCGTCCTCCTTTGTGTGGTCGCGGCCGAAGGCCCACATCCTTCGGTCCGCTCACCCCGCACCAAGGCGGGGCGCCGGCCATTCATCCCACACCCGTCGGACAGCAACACCCCGCGGCCATACGGTCTAGGGGATCGGACGCCCGTTGCGGCGGCCCGGGCGAACGATGTTCGGCTTCTGGCGCTGTTCGCCGAATTTTCGGCGGGCCCGCGGTGGCTCGCGGCGCCATCCGGCGCTAGTTTGTTGCTTTGGGGGCATCATGTGCCCCCAATCGAGCACGGTACGGGAGCTCGCCTCCGCAGCCGTCGAAGGATCTTCGATCCCGCCGGCGCCGGAGGTGGTCCGCGCGGCGCCGGGTCAGTCGATCGTCAGCACGGCCTTGCCGCGCACCCGGCGCTCCATCAGCGCCTCCAGCGTGGGGCCGGCCTCGCGCCAGCTCGCCGTGAGCGTGACCTGCGGATCGAGCCGGCCCGCCGCCACCTCGTCGGCGAGGTAGCGCAGGTCGCGCGCACCCGAGTGGTGACGCTCCAGCTCGTGGAACACACGGAGCCCGTAGAGCCGGGCGCCCCTTCGGTTGTAGAACCCGGCGACGTTGAAGGTGGTTGGCTCGCCCGAGGAGTTGCCGAACGCGATCACGATGCCGGCGAGCCCCACTCGATCCAGCGCGGCGGCCAGACTGGCGCCGCCGACGGACTCGAGGATCACGTCGAAGGGCTCGCCCTCGGGCGCCAACTCGTAGATCACCTCGTCGGCGCCCAGCTCGGCGAGCCCCTCGCCGCGCTCGGGGCCGGCGACCACGGCTGTTACATGGGCGCCTCCGTGGTGCGCCAGCTGAACCGCGAAGCGGCCAACGCCGCCGGCCGCCCCGGTGACGAGGACGCGCCGACCCAGCAGGGGTCCGGCCACGGCGAGCGCCCGCAAGGCGGTCAGGCCCGCCACCGGCAGGGTCGAGGCAGCCTCGAAGCTCACGCCCTGCGGCAGCTCCGCGAGGCGATCGGTTGGCACCGCGGCGAGCTCGGCCCACGCGCCCTCCTCGACGAGGCCGACCACCCGCGCCTCCTTCGCGGGTCCGCTGCCGTCCGCCGCCCCCTCTCGAACCACGCCCGCCACATCCCAGCCGTGCACCGTCCCCTCCTGCCGGCGCGGCAGGTAACGGGCCTCCCCACGGTTCAGGGAGACCGCCCGGACCGCGACAAGCGCCTCGTCGGGTGCGGCCCGGGGCGCATCAAGCTCGCCGAGCTCGAGGCCATGTGGCGCCGAGGGACGCGCTACCAGCGCGCGCATGGTGGTCTGAGAGGCCGCGGTGTCGGTGGTCATGGCTCAAAGGATGCACAACCCTGCCCGTCGGCCCATCCCTGATCGCGGCCCGCTGAGTTAGGGTTCCCTAATTGTTGGACGGAGACCAGGGGAACGGGTAGTCGGCGGCACGGTCTGCGTGACGGGCGGGCTGGGCTTCGTGGGAAGCCGGTTGTGCCATGCGCTGCTCGACCGCGGCCGGCCCGTGCGCTGTGTCGACAGCCTCGTCGGCAGCTATGCGCCGGGCAACGGGCCGGCGGCGGCGAGCGCGCTCGCCGCGCGCGGCGCCGAGATCGTGCACGTGCACGCCGGCGTCGCCTCCGACGAGCTCACGCTCGCCGGCGCCGAGGCCGTGATCCACCTCGCCGCGCTGCCGGGAGTTCGCACGCCGCGACCGTTCGCGACGCTCTGGCGCGAGAACACAAGGGCGACCGAGCGGCTCGCGCGCGCCGCGGCGGAGCACGGTGCGCGCTTCGTGCTGGCCTCTACGTCGTCCGTCTACGGTGACGCCGTCCAACTCCCCACCCCCGAGGACGCCCCACCCTCCCCGCTCGGTCCCTACGCCGTCAGCAAGCTCGCCGCGGAGCGCGCCTGCCTCACCGCCGCCCGCGAGCTGGGAGCGGACGCGCTGATCGTCCGCCTCTTCACCGTCTACGGGCCGGGCCAGCGACCGGACATGGCATTCGCGCGCTGGATCCGGGCCCTCGCCACCGGCCGACCGGTGCCCTGGCACGCCCGCGCCGGGACGGTGCGCGACTTCACCTACGTCGACGATGCCGTGGCGGGGCTGCTCGCGGCCCTGGATAGGGGGCGCTCCGGACAGGCCTACAACGTGTCGGGTCAGAGCCCGGTGCCGTTGCGCGAGGCGCTCGCCGTGATCGAGCGCGCCGTCGAAAGGACGGCCACGCTCGAGCGGCGGCCCGCATGGAGCGGCGAGGCGCGCGTCACGGCCGGCTGTGCGCGCAAGTCGGCGGCCGAACTCGGCTACGCGCCGCGGACAACGTTGGCGGCCGGCGTGGAGCGCCAGGTGGCGGCTAGTCCCCGCCCGCGTCTCGGCGGGGGGGGCCCGGGGCCGGGCCCCCC
>Ga0081538_10006583_pt1 | contig 10197 bp, 13 predicted proteins | sample TabmetS5T2R1_FD_71022 | JGI IMG/M metagenome (GOLD analysis project Ga0081538, IMG submission 71022) | Tabebuia heterophylla rhizosphere microbial communities from the University of Puerto Rico - S5T2R1 | ecosystem: Host-associated > Plants > Roots > Rhizosphere ... | reverse complement strand
CACCCCGGCCGGGCCGGAGCTGGCCGAGGCGCCGCCGTTCCAGCCGGTCGACCCGGCCGCCCTGGTGCCCTGCTGGGGCGAGCCCGACCGCTGCGAGGTCTCGGTGGTGGTGCACGTCGCCGGCTGGCCGCAGGACGTGGCCCGCGCCGTGACCGCCCTCGCCGCCCACTGCGGCGCCGTCGACCACGAGGTCGTGCTGGTCGACGACGGCGCCGGGGAGGCGACCGGCCGCGCCCTCGAGGACCTGGCCAGGGCCCACCAGCGCGTCCGGGTCCTCCACCTGGAGCCGGCGGTCGGCTTCGGCGCGGCCATGAACCTCGCCATGGGCCAGGCCGGCGGGCGCGTCCTCGTCTGGCTCGACCCGCACGTGGAGGCGACCGGCGACCTGCTCGGCCCCCTGCTGGAGGCGCTCGCCACCCCTGGCGCCGGGCTGGCCGGCGGCTGGGGGGTGGTCACCACCTCGATGCTGGAGTTCGAGGCCGACCAGGGCCCGGAGGTCGACGCCGTCGAGGGCTACCTGCTGGCCGTGCCGAGGGCGCTGGCCGCCAGGGTCGCGGTCGACGCCCGCGACCGCTTCTACCGCAACGCCGACCTCGACTACTCCTTCGCCGTCCGCGACCTGGGCTACTCGGTCCACCGGGCGACCCCCTCGGGGTCCCCCGAACCCCTCCGGGCGCTCCGCGTGGACGTGCCCGCCAGGCGGCACCGGCACCGCGCCTGGAACGAGACCGACCCGTCCGAGCGCGACCGTTCGTCCAGGAAGAACTACGATCGGTTCCTCGCCCGCTGGAGGTCGCGGACCGACCTGCTGACCCACGGCTTCAGGGGCTACCATCGGCACCGGTAACCGGTGGGCCTGGATCGGGGTCTAACGGGCGTTGGAGGGGACCGAGGTGGAGGTCGACCGAGAACTCGTCGAAGCCGCCCAGGCCGGTGACCGCTGGGCGCTCGAGGAGCTCGTCCGGCGGACCCACCGCAGCGTCTACACCTGCGCGCTGCGGCTGGTCGGGAATCCGGACGACGCCGCCGACGTGACCCAGGACGTCTACCTCCGGGTGGTGCGCAAGCTTGGCGGCTTCCGGCACGAGGCCTCCTTCGCCACCTGGCTGAACAGGGTGACGACGAACGTGGCCATGAGCACCTTGAAGCGGCGGACGCGGCGGTTCGCGGTCGAGGGGGCGGCGGTGCCCGCCGACACCCGCGACCCGGCGCCCGAGCCCGCCGAGCGGGCCGAGGCGGTGGCCCTCGCCCGCCGCCTGGAGCTGCTGGTCGCCGAGCTCCCCGAGGGGCAGCGGCAGGTGCTCGTGCTGCGCGACGTCTACGGCCAGTCGACCGAAGAGGTGGCGAACGCGATGGGGCTGACGCCGGGTGCGGTGAAGGTGCGGCTGTTCCGGGCGCGGGAGCGCCTCAAGGCGGAGCTGGAGGCCGCCGAGGGCGGCCAGGTGGTGGCCCTGTCCGGACGCCGGCGTGCCACGGGGCGGCGGTCGTGATGAGCTGCCACAGCATCCGCCCGCTGCTCCCCGCCCGGGCCGAGGAGCTCACCCCGCTGGAGGCCAGCATGCGGGCCGAGCACGTCGCCGGCTGCTCGCGCTGCGCCGCCGAGTCGGCCGCCTACAGCCGCCTCGGGCAGGCCCTCGCCGTCATGGCCCACCTGGAGGCCGAGCCGCCCGAGGGCACGCTGGAGCGGATCCTGGTGGTCATCGGCCGCCGCCGGACCCGGGTCACCGACCCCAGGGTGCTGGCCGCCGCCGGGTCGGCGGGCGCCCTGGTCGCCACCGTGGTGGTCGCCCGCGCCCTGCGCCAGCGCCGCCACGCCCAGGTCGTCCCCGCGGCCTCCTGGCCGCGCCGCCTGCGCCTCCCCGGCCTGCCGGTCCCCACCGCCGCCCTGGCCCGCGCCAAGTAGGCGCCGCCCGGCTCCGGCCGCCGCGCGCCCGCTCAGGCAGGGGTCGGCGCGGGGCCGGTGTAGACGGCGCGCAGGCGGATCGGGGTGGCGCGCTCGTACTCCTCGAGGGCGTGGGCGAGCCATCCGGCCACCCGGGCGACCGCGAAGACCGCCTCGCCGGCGCCGCGGGTCATCCCCGCGACGTGCCCCAGCGCGGCCAGCGCGAGGTCGACGTTGGGTGGCGGCAGGCCGCGTCGCCTGGTCGCCTCCAGCAGCGCGTCCACCACCGCCAGGCGCGGCGACCCGCCGGCGGCGAGGCGCAGCCGGTCGAGCAGGCAGGCCGCCCGCGGGTCGCCGTCCGGGTACAGGGGATGGCCGAAGCCGCGCAGCCGCTCGCCCCGTCGCAGCCGCTGCCCCACCGCCCTCGCCGCCTGCCCCGGCCGCGCGACCTCCGAGAGCAGCACCTCCACCGCGAGCGACGCGCCGCCGTGGAGGCTGCCGCTCAGCGCGGCAAGCCCGGCCGCGGCGACCGCGTACGGGTCGGCGCGGACCGAGGCCGCCACCCTGGCCGCCACGGTGGAGGCGGCCAGCTCGTGGTCGGCGAGCAGCACCAGCGCGGCGTCGAGCACGCCCAGCAGCGCCGGGTCCGGGTCGAGGGGGGAGAGGCCGGCCCACAGGCGGGCGGCGACCCCGGCGTCCGCGCCGGCGTCGTCCCACCGGGCTGGCCGGGCGGCGACCCCGGCGTCCGCGGCGGGGCGCCGGCCGAGCCGCGGCAGGCAGCCGGCCAGCCCGGCGATCAGGGCCCGCCCGGCCGCGGTCACCGCCGCCGGACGCAGCTCCAGGCGGAGGTCGTCGCCGGCGGCGAGCGCGACGGCGGCCACCCGGAGCCGCTCCAGCGGCAGGGCGTCGGCGGGCAGGGCCGCCTGCGCCCGCCGTCCGGCCGCCAGCGCGGCCGCCCCGGCGCGCCACGGTGGCGCCGTCGGGGCCGGGAAGCGGCCGGTCCACAGCCACTCGGCCACCGCCTCGAAGCCGCGGCTGGCGGCCAGCTCGGTGACGGCCAGGCCGCGGTACCAGGGCACGCCGCCCTCGATGGCGGTCAGGGCCGACTCCACCACCAGCTCGGCGGCCGGCCGGCGGCCACGGCGGCCAGGGCGGCCGCGGCGGGTCAGCCGCTCGACCTCGACCGGGTCGAAGCTGCTGGTCCGGCCGTCGGACGAGCGCTCGCGGGCGAGCAGGCCGCGGCTCACGTAGGCGTAGAGCGTGGCGGGCTTGACGCCGAGCCGGGCGGCCGCCTCGGCAGTGCTGAGCCGCTCGCTGCGCGTCATATTGATCAATATTGATTCCACGCGGCGTCCATGTCAATCTGGGGCGGCAGCGCGACAGCCGGAGGCACGCCCCATGCCACGCATCCACCTCCTCGACGTGACCAACCGCGACGGCGTCCAGACCGCACGGGTCAACCTCTCCAAGCTCGGCAAGACGATGGTCAACTTCTACCTGGGCAAGCTCGGCGTGACCCAGTCCGAGGTCGGCTTCCCCTTCCTGTTCCACGAGGTGCCCTACGTGCGCGCCAACCTGGCCCTGGCGAAGGCGGGCGCCTTCGGGGACCTGCGCCTGTCGGGCTGGACCCGGGCGGTCGCCGCCGACGTGGAGGCGTCCCTGCCGCTCGGCCTCGAGCACCTCAACCTGTCGATCTCCACCTCCGACCAGATGATCCGCAACAAGTTCCGCGGCCGGCTGGACCGGGACACGGTGATCGAGCAGATGGTGGCCGCCACCAGGACCGCCAAGGCCGCCGGGGTGGCGACCGTCGGGGTCAACGCCGAGGACGGCTCCCGCACCGACGACGCCTACCTCACCGAGTTCGCGCTCGCCGCCCGGGAGGCCGGGGCGGACCGGGTCCGCTACTGCGACACCGTCGGCGGCGACACCCCGTGGCGCATCCGCGAACGGTTCGCCCGCCTGGCCACCGACGCCCACCTCCCGATCGAGACCCACTGCCACAACGACCTCGGCATGGCGGTGGCGAACTCGGTCGCCGGCGCGCTCGGCGACCTCGACGCCGGCCAGGACGCCTGGGTGAACACCTGCGTCAACGGGATCGGCGAGCGTGCCGGCAACGCCGACCTGCTCTCCTGCGTCCTGGCCCTCCGGCACGGCTTCGGGGTGGCCGACCGGGTGGAGCTCGAGGAGCTCGACCTCACCTGGGCGCGGCGCCTGGGCCGCTGGGCCGCCGGCGCCCTGGGCCAGCCGCTGCCGCCCGGCCAGCCGGGCGTCGGCGCCAACGCCTTCGCCCACGAGTCCGGCATCCACGCCGACGGCGCGCTCAAGGACCGGCACAACTACGAGCTGTACGACGACGAGACCCTCGGGCCCTTCCCCCACGACTGGGCCGCCCGCGAGGGCCGGGTCGTGCTGACCGGCGAGTACGGCGGCAAGGCCGGCTTCCGGCACGTCCTGGACGGCCTCGGCATCGAGCCGGCCGGCGGCGACGAGGACCTGGTCTTCCGGCTCGTCCAGCTCGCCAACGCCTCGACCGGCCGGCCGCTCACCGACGACGAGCTGCGCCTGCTCGCCACCTGGCCGCACGAGCTGGCGCTGCTCTACCCCGGCTACCTGAGCTGACGAGGCTCGAGCCTCGTTCACCGTCCGCTACCATGGCGCCATGGGTGCCTTGTCCGGGCGTGGTGGGCGCTCCTATACTCGATGGGCTTTGGGCCCAGGGCCCGGGGCGCCCAAGCACCCTAGGCCAGTAGCTCAATTGGTAGAGTCCCGGTCTCCAAAACCGGTGGTTGGGGGTTCGAGTCCCTCCTGGCCTGCCGCCCCTCAAGGATCGACAAGCGCCCTCTGGGGTGAGGAGCAAGCTTTCCGATGAACAGGGAGACCAAGCGGGCGATGGCCCGCCAGCAGCGCACCAGCGACCAGGCGGCGCGCCTCCAGCAGCTGCGCAAGCAGCAGATCTCACGCGACCGCACGGCCCGCGACGGACAGCCGACCGCCCGCCGGTCGCGGTTCCGGGCGGTGGGCTCGTTCGGCGGCGAGGTCACCAGCGAGCTGCGCAAGGTCAACTGGCCCGACCGGCGGACCGTGTTCGGCTACACGGTGGTCGTGCTGGTCGCCGTGACCGTGATCACCGCGATCATCTTCGGGCTCGACACGCTGTTCGGGAAGGCCGTGCTCGCCATCTTCGGCGACTGACAGGAGCATCATGAGCACCGAGACCGAGACCGAGACCACCGAGACCGCCGAGACCGCCACCGAGACCACCGGCCCCGGCTACAGCCTGGGCGACTGGTACGTGGTCCACACCTACGCGGGCTACGAGAACAAGGTCAAGGCCAACCTCCAGAGCCGCATCTCCTCGATGAACATGGAGGAGAAGATCTTCGAGGTCGTCATCCCGATGGAGGACGTCATGGAGATCAAGGGCGGCAAGAAGCAGGTCGTCTCCCGCAAGGTCTTCCCCGGGTACCTGCTGGTCCGCATGTACCTGGACGACGACTCCTGGTACGTGGTGCGCAACACCCCGGGCGTGACCGGCTTCGTCGGCTCGGGGGCCAAGCCCACCCCCCTGTCCGAGAAGGAAGTCGCCAAGATCCTCGAGACCAAGCCGGTCGAGAAGCTCAAGCCGCGCGTCGAGTGGCAGGTCGGTGAGTCGGTCACCGTCACCTCCGGCCCCTTCGCCCAGCTTCCGGGCTCGATCGCCGAGATCAACGCCGACCAGCAGAAGCTCAAGGTGCTGGTGTCGATCTTCGGCCGCGAGACCCCGGTCGAGCTCGCCTTCGACCAGGTCCAGAAGCTCTGACCTCAAGGAGCAACCACCCACATGCCACCGCAGCCAAGCCGCCGCCGCCGCGTGGCGGCGGTCATCAAGATCGAGCTCAACGCCGGCCAGGCGACCCCGGCCCCGCCGGTGGGGACCGCGCTCGGTCCCCACGCCGTGAACATCATGGACTTCACCCGGCAGTACAACGCCGCCACCCAGGCCCAGGCCGGCAGCGTGATCCCGGTCGAGATCACCATCTACGAGGACCGGAGCTTCTCGTTCGTGCTGAAGACCCCGCCGGCCGCGGTGCTGCTGCGCCAGGCGGCCGGGGTCGAGAAGGGCTCCGCCGAGCCGCACCGCGAGAAGGTCGGCACGGTCACCCGCGAGCAGGTCCGGGAGATCGCCGAGACCAAGATGCCCGACCTGAACGCCATCGACATCGAGGGCGCCATGAAGGTCGTGGAGGGCACGGCCAGATCGATGGGGATCACGGTGGCGGGCTGACGCCCGCCACCGAACCGACTGGATAACTGCTGGGAGTCGCCTTCGGCGACACCTCAGAGCCAGGTTCCGGCCGGCAAGTTCGCCGGCCGGCGTGGGAGGACCGTTCACGGGGCGGCCCGCGTACCACAGGCAGGAGGATGCGAAGCAATGGCCGGCAAGAAACTGGCCGAGGCGGCGGCGAAGGTCGACCGCACCCGGCTGTACCACCCGTACGAGGCGCTGGAGCTGGCGAGGGAGACCAACCCGACGAGGTTCGACGCGACCGTCGAAGTTGCCTTCCGGCTCGGCGTCGACCCCCGCCGGGCCGACCAGATGGTCAGGGGCACGGTGTCGCTGCCGAACGGCACCGGCAAGACCATCCGCGTCGCCGTGTTCGCCGAGGGCGAGGCGGCGCGCCAGGCCGAGGAGGCCGGGGCCGACGTGGTCGGCGGCAGGGACCTGGTCGAGCGCGTCCAGGGCGGCTTCCTCGACTTCGACGCCGCGGTCGCCGTGCCGGAGATGATGGGCCAGGTCGGCCGGCTCGGCCGCATCCTGGGCCCCCGTGGCCTGATGCCCAACCCGCGGGCCGGCACCGTCACCCCCGACGTCGCCAAGGCGGTCGCCGACATCAAGGGCGGCAAGGTGGAGTACCGGGTGGACCGGCACGGCAACCTCCACGTGATCCTCGGCAAGACCTCGTTCCCGACCCGCGCCCTGGCGGAGAACTACCAGACCGTGCTCGACGAGGTCCTGCGGGCCAAGCCCGCCGCGGCCAAGGGCCGCTACGTCAAGGGCATCACCGTGGCCACCTCGATGGGGCCTGGCATCAAGCTCGACCCGAGCCAGACCCGCAACCTGGTTCCGGCCGACGCCACCGCCTGACGACCGACCAGGAGAGGGGTGCCGATGGGCCGCGGGACCGAGTGGCGGCTCGGCTGGTGGGCGCCCCTGCCGCCGGCGATCGAGCCCGGCGACGTGGTCGACCCGGGGGTCCACGGCGCACTGCTGTCCGCGGTCGCCGACGGCGCCCCGCTGGACCGCCTGGGCCAGCACCGGCTGGACGCCCTGAAGGCGGCCGGGCTGGCGACCGCGGACGGGCGGCCGCGCTTCCCGGTCGCGCCGGCCGCCGAAGCGAAGGCGGTGGTGGAGGCCGCCAGCGAGCTGGGCCGTGCCGCCGCGCGCCTGCTGGCCGGCGAGTGGAGCCGCCTGGAGGTCGAGTACGAGCCGGTGCACGCCACCGTCGCCGGCGGCAGCGGCTCCTGGGGCGCCGGTGACGATCCCCGCGGCGCGGGGCCCGGCGGCCCGTACGCCGCCTTCCTGGTGGTCGGCGGGCTGCTGCTCGACCTGGGGGTGCGGCGCCTGCTGCGCCGCCAGGGCCTGGCGGCGCCCCCGTTCGGCAGCGCGTTCCTCTGGCTGGCCGAGGGCGAGCGCGCCGCCGGCACCTGGTTCGCCAGGGCGACCGCCCTGCCCGGCCGCGGCAACCTGGTCCGCTTCGGCCGCCCGGACCTGCCCGCCTGGGAGCTCGCCGCCGCCGACCCGGAGGCGGCGCCGGCGCTGCCCACGGCCCGGGAGCCGGCCCTGCGGGAGCTCACCGAGGGGCTCGGCTGGTCGGTCGTGCGCCTGGTCGAGGACGCCCAGGCCGCCCTCGACCCGGTCCGCCGCCGCATCCCCGGCGCCGAGGACGAGGGTGCGTTCCTGGCGTGGGCCTACACCCTGGCCGTCGACCAGGCGCTGGAGCGGCTCACCGACCGTGGGCTGGTCGCCCCCCCGCCCGCCGGGGTGGTGACGGTCCGGGTCGCCGACCCCGCCCTCGCCGGCCGGTAACCGACCGGCGCTCCGCGCCGGTCGGAGTGAACCCGTTCGCCGCCGCAGGCGGCTCCAAGCCCTTGCCGGCAGGCATTGGCCGCCGCCGGCTCCACGCGGTCGTCGGCAGACGATGGCCGCCGCCGGCGGCCCCAAGCCGTCGTCAGCCGCGGCCGGTGCGGCGGAGCAGGTTGCGCTCGTAGACCGCGTCGAAGCGGCGCGCCCCGTGGCGCCGCCGCCAGTCCGGGGCGACGGCGCCGGCGGTGACCGCCAGCATCACCAGGACGGCCAGCAGCAGCAGGACGGCGGGCACCGCGTCACCTCCACCTCCCGACGCGGCTCACGGGAGGACCAGCAGCGAGGGCCGGGGCTCCTGGCCCGGCGGCCGGGCCGGTGGGCCTGAGCCGGCGACCAGCAGGCCGACACGCCGGTCGCGGTCCTGGTCCTCGATCGCCTTCGCAACGCCGATGTCGGTCAGCCAGCGGCCGCGCTCGAAGCCCCGGTCGAACTGCCGGGCGCCTTCCTCCTCGATGCGGTTGGCGGCCCAGATGGCCATCGCTGCGCCGCCGGCCACGAGGCCGACGAGCATGCTGATGATGACCGGTGTGGCCATCGTCTCCCCCTTCGAATGCTGCGATCGTCAACGGTGACGCGATCGACTGCTTCGGACCCTGTGACAGCTAGGGCCGCGCAGCCAAATCGTAGGCGGCACCCCTGGGCCGTGCTCCGGGCTGTCCACAGCCCCCTGTGCTACAGTGCCCACCTGCCCAAGACCGTCCGGTTGCCGCACGGCACGAAGGCCCTCGGCGGGGCGCCGGCGCAGGCGAGCACCCCAGCGGTGCGCCCACGCGTGGCGTGCGCCAAGCGGACGGTCCGAGGGCCGTCCGTTTTCGTCGTCTGGAGGTGAGGCCGTGCCGAGCGCGACCAACGTCGCCGAGGTCGAGGCCATCAAGGGACGCCTGGAGGGCTCGGTCGCCGCCCTGCTCACCGAGTACCGGGGGCTCGACGTCAAGGACCTCTTCGCGCTGCGCGCGTCGCTGCGCGGCTCCTCGACCGAGTACCGCGTGCTCAAGAACACCCTGACGAGCATCGCGGTGCGGGAGGTCGGCTACGAGGACCTGGTCCCCCTGCTGCAGGGCCCGACCGCGGTGGCCTTCGTCCACGGCGACCCGGTGCAGGCCGCCAAGGACCTGGCCGAGTTCGCCCGCACCCACCCGTCCCTGGTCCTCAAGGGCGGGGTGCTCGACGGCAAGGTGCTGGACGCCGACGAGATCCGCCGGCTGGCCACCCTCGAGTCCCGCGAGGTCCTGCTGGCCCGGCTCGCCGGGCTCTTCCAGGCCTCGCTGCAGCAGACCGCGAGCCTCCTCGCCGCCCCGCTGCGGCAGGTGGCGACGATGACCACCGCCCTGCGCGACCAGCGCGGCGAGGAACCCGAGCAGTAAAGGAGCACAGCCACCATGGCCAAGCTGTCCACCGACGACCTCCTGGACGCCTTCAAGGAGATGACCCTCCTGGAGCTGTCGGAGTTCGTGAAGCAGTTCGAGGAGACCTTCGGCGTCTCGGCCGCCCCCCCGGTGGCGGTCGCCGCCGGCGCGGTCGCCGGCCCGGGCGCCGCCGCGCCGGCCGAGGAGGCCGAGGAGCAGACCGAGTTCGACGTCGTCCTGACCTCCGCCGGTGACAAGAAGATCCAGGTCATCAAGGAGGTCCGCGCGCTCACCAGCCTCGGCCTCAAGGAGGCCAAGGACCTGGTCGACGCGGCGCCCAAGCCGGTGCTGGAGCGCGTGCCGAGGGAGCAGGCCGACAAGGCCAGGGCCCAGCTCGAGGGCGCCGGCGCCACCGTCGAGCTGAAGTGACCGACCGGCCGGCGAGCTCGCCGGCCGGGAATGGATCGAGGCGCCGCAACGTTGACGGGAGTGAGCACCACCCCCAGACCAACACCCCCAGCCCACCACCGATCGTCCGACCCTTGACACTGACCGGCGTCGGCGGCAAACTCGGTCGGACGAGACGAAGTGAGGTGCCCACGCAGACCCTCAGTTCGACGTTGACGGCAGTGTAGGAAAGCGCTACACTGCTCCTTCGCATGTCTTCGCGCGCCTTCGACCAGCCTGCCTGTCGTTCTGGCGTGCCCTGCCGCCTCCACACCTGCTTCCCGCGAAAGGGGAGGGACGCCTGTTGAGCGACCCGCGTACCTCGGCCTCTCCACGACTCTCCTTCGGCAAGATCCCCGAGATCCTCCCCATCCCCGACCTCATCGCCATCC
>Ga0081538_10006582_pt1 | contig 10197 bp, 12 predicted proteins | sample TabmetS5T2R1_FD_71022 | JGI IMG/M metagenome (GOLD analysis project Ga0081538, IMG submission 71022) | Tabebuia heterophylla rhizosphere microbial communities from the University of Puerto Rico - S5T2R1 | ecosystem: Host-associated > Plants > Roots > Rhizosphere ... | reverse complement strand
CCTCTCCCTGAGGGAGAGGGAACAAGATTCTTAGAACCGTGCACAGTCCCTCGCCAAACTGGCGGGAGTAATTAACCCTACGCAGTAGCCGTGCGCAGCACTTAGCGATAGCGGATGCGCGGGTCAAACCAGGCGTAACTCACATCCACGAGCAAATTGATCCCGACCATGACGGTAGCAAAAAACATCACGGCCCCTTGCACCATAGTGTAATCGCGGAGCATGACAGCGTCTAAAGTCAGACTGCCTACCCCTGGCAGTAAAAAAATCACCTCAACAATCACGGCGCCGCCCAGCAGCACCGAAAATTGCTGCCCGATGAGCGTCACCACCGGGATACAGGCATTTTTCAGCGCGTGCTTGAGAATGATGACGCGCTCGCGTAGTCCCTTGGCGCGTGCCGTGCGGACGTAATCTTCGCGTAGCACCTCGAGAAGCGCCGAGCGTGTCATGCGCATCAGCACTGCCGACAGGCGCGCCCCAATGATCAAGGCTGGAATGAATAACTGCTCCAGACATTTGACCGGATCAACCCAGATCGGCTCGAATCCCATGGGCGGCATCCAGCGCCACCAGATGGCCATGAAGGTGATGATCACCGTGGCCAGCCAGAAATCCGGAAAGGACAGGCCGATAATGGCGCACAGCCTCCCCGTATAATCCGTCACCGTGTCTTGCCATACGGCTGACATAATGCCCACTGGAATGGCCATGAGCAGGGCCACGCACAGCGCCAGGATGGCCAGGTGCAACGTCAGGGTGACGCGTTTCCCGAGTTCTGCGCTGACTGGCTTGCGGCTGGTCAGGGAATGCCCCAGGTCACCGTGCAACACTCCCCGCATCCAGGTACCGTACTGCTGCCAGAAGGGCCGATCGAGCCCGAGTTCCTGGCGGGCGCGCGCCAGATCCTCCTTGCTCAGGGCTGCGGCCTGGTCAAGCTGCATGAGGATAACGTCGCCTGGCAGACTCCGCACCAGCGCAAAGATCGTCAGCGACACCAGGCAGAGGACGAGCACGCCTTGCAACGTGCGGCGCACGATATAGATCCACATAGGGTGTCAGGCCCTTACTGCGCAAACTTCTCAAATTTCCGCTTCGGCGCCTTGTCGGTCAGCCAGGCGGTTTTGCCCTCATAGGAACAGAAACCGGTGAACCAGCAATAGGGGACACCACCGGCGTGCAGATAGGCCTGGGTCACGCGGTAGTGCGGCGGCACAATGGTGGTGATGCGGTACACCTGCTCCCGCAGGTAGTCCCAGATCTGTTTCTGGATGGCGAGCTGCTGCTCTGCCGGAGCGAGGCGCCAGGCATCGAGTAGTTCGTCCAGCTGCGCGTCCGCAATGTGTGGAGCGTTCACCGTGGGAGGAGACGTCGAATGGTGCGGTAAGTAGACCCAATCCATGAAGGACGGACCAGAGCCCGGAGGCGTGAAGGCAATGAGGGCATCAGTGAAGGGTTGTGCCCCCCACCGCATGGCTGTCCAGATGGAGGTATCGACTTGCTTAATTTTGGTGCGCACGCCGATATCCTCAAAGAATTTCGCCACAGCCACGGCAAAGTCACCATTGGCAGCGCCCCGCAACTCACCCCATTCGAGGGTGATCTCAAAACCATTGGGATAGCCAGCTTCCGCCAGGAGCTGTTTCGCCTGCGCCGGGTTGTAGGCGTAGTGCGGGCCGAGGTTGGCATACGAGTAATCGTCACGCCTGGTATAGCCGGCCTGCACCCAGGGAAAGGGGCCATAGAGGCTGGCATCACCACGGTTGATGGTTTCCTTCACGATGTCACGATTGATCGCCATGGACAGCGCCCGGCGCACCCGTACATCATTGAACGGTGCCTTATCGAGGCGGAGATAGACCGTGTAGTTCAGCCAGCCCAGCGATGGCACACGGTAGAGCCAGGCATCCGGGACGGTTTTGAGCAGCTCATACAGCATGTCCAGCGTTGGCGGGCGCATCAGGTCAACCCGTTTGGCGCGGAACAGCGCCGCTTCGGTGGCCGCGTCACGGGTAAAGAACAGGCGAATGGCATCGATATACGGCAACTGCCGCCCCTCCTGGTCGCGCATGAAGTAATGCGGATTTTTCACCAGCAGGGCGCCCTCACCAGAGGCGAACTCCTTGAGCATAAAAGCCCCAGTGCCAATGGGATACTTGCCCAGGCCACCTTCGGCCTCGACGGCTTCTTTGGGGAGGATCACGGGTGAGAAGGAATTGACGTGATTCAGCGGGAAATTCGGGTCAGGGAGGTTGAGGTGAAACCGCACCGTGTGCGGGTCAAGCACCTGCACCTCTTTGATGGCGGCGGCGCGGCTGGAATACCCCGTCTTGTTTTTGAGCAACTCGTAGGAGTAGCGCACGTCCTCGGCGACCATCTCCCGGCCATGCACCGGCGGCACATTGTGGAATTTGACGCCTTTGCGGAGGTGAAAAATCCACGTCGAAGGGTCCACCATCTCCCAGCTCTCCGCCAGGCTTTTGCGAATCATGGGCTTGGTCTGGGCTTCAGGAAAATACCAGGTGGATTCCCACTCCAACAGCGTATCCCACACCAGGGCCAATTCGCTGGCCCATCCTACGGTAGGGTCAAAAGAGCGTAACACCCCGGAGGGAATGTGCAGCACCCCACCTGGACGTGGTGGCGAGGGCGGCACCGGCGGTGGGAAAGGGTACTTGGTATCCAGCTCTTTGATTAACGCTGGCGCGGCGTAGGCAAAGGCAGTGGGTTGTTGCTGCTCCGTGGTTGCTGCGGGGCTTTGCGCCCGTGCTGGGGTCCAGGCAATAGTGAGGCCCAGGAGCGCCACGACTATACAGTACTCGTAAGGATGGAGACGTCGTTGCATAAGTATTCTCCTGTTGGCCTAGTCTAGCACACGACTCGTGAGGGCCCAAGAATCCGTACACATGCTCCAGCCCGATCAGAGAGCCGAGGCTCCAGGCGGCATGACCTCCAGGGCCGACAGGGTGTGCGAGAGGCCGCCGTAGTAGCCAATGAGGATGAGCAGATCAATCACCCCCGCGTCTCCTAGCCTCTGCTGCACCGCCTGGAACGTCGCGTCTGTAATGCGATGTCGTCGTAGCAACTCCAGGGTGAACTGGACGATGAGGGCATCCTCAGGTGGCAGGCCTTGCGGGACGCGGCGCTCGCGAATGGCCTGGATGGTCGCCTCATCCACGCCAGCATTCTGCGCCTGGGGCAGGTTGGCTGTCCAGACATAATCGCCCTCATGCTCCCGCGCCGTGGCCAGAACAGCCAGCATTTTGACCCTGGGAGGCAGGGGCGCTTCGAACCGCACATACCCCCCCAGGGCCGCCATCCTGGCAGTGGCTAGCGGATTGTTGAGCAGGACCTTGAAATTCGGTTGCACCCTACCGCGGCTGCCAGCAATGTCATCATAGATATGCCGATGTTCGGCCGCCAGGTCTTCCCGTTCAAGAGAACGCACACGCACCATAGACGCTCCTTGCCTTGGCTCACCGGGATTTCTTGAGAAAGACATTGTTGTGCCCTCCACTTGCAGTGCTGTAGTACCGTCTCTCCGTGTCATCCCGGCCTCGTGCCCCATGCACCCAGCATACTAGGCCCAGTTTCCTGGAAGAGCAATCGAAAAACGGCGCAGAAGCCCCTGGACGCGGCGGCTTTTTCCTGCTATTTCTCACGGCCATGGGCAACGCTGACGTGCCTACCGGTTGCCGTGACGCTCTGGCCATTGCCTGAGCATCCAGTGCTGCATACTCGAGGAGAAATGGGCCTATGCCTACTGCCGATCGTCTCACTATGCCTCTTGGCGAAGCCATCTTTTCGCTGCGGGCCATCCGACGCCTGAAGCCCGATCCTATCCCGGATGCCGACCTGCGCGATATTCTGGAAGCCGCTATTCGCGCTCCGAACGGCGGCAACACGCAACCCTGGCACTTTGTGGTAGTCAAGGATGCCACCTTACGGGCGCAGCTTGGCACGCTGTACCGTGAAGCCTGGTGGGCCAAGCGGCGTGATGCGGGGATACGCGGACCGGAGGATCTCCCTCGCCATTACCAACCCGCTATGCGTCTGGCCGATGAGATTGGTCAAGTCCCGGTCATGATCCTGATCTGTGCCACGGCCAAAGGCCCGGGCGCCATGGGGTCAGTGATTCCTGCGACGCAGAATCTGCTCCTGGCGGCCCGTGCCCTGGGCATTGGCGGCACCATTACCACCCTGCATGCCCAGGTGGAAGAGCGGGTACATGAGCTGTTTGGCATTCCCCCTACGGCCCAGGTGGTCTATTGTATCCCCTTGGGGTACCCGCGAGGGCGTTTTGGCCCCAACCAGCGCAAACCCCTCACCGAGGTGTGTTCCTACGACCACTGGGGTACGGAGTCCCCGTGGCGCTAAATCAGACTGCATGAGACACGATAGGATTTTTTGAGGTGCTGACTTGGGTAATTGAGCTGTTGCGACGCAAGGAGGGCTCTTACAGGGCCCTCACGTGCGAGCTTGGCTTGAAGCATGAAGGGAGGGTTTGCGACGCAAGAAGTCAGGATGCATCGACACGGAGGTGCCATTGCAGGGCTACTGAGGCTTCAATCACCACTCGTTTAACGTTCACGCCCTGTCTCCACCAAGTCTTTGACGCATACGCCTAAGGGTGCCATCGCCTGGCGTGCTGCTCGCATGCGTTGGGCAACCTCGATCTGGTATTGGCGTCTGTGGGAGATATCTGCCACATCTTCCAAAAAGATAATGGCAACAGGCACTTCCCGTTGCACAGCGGGTACGGGCTCAGTTGGCAGCGCCCGGAAGATTGTCCCGTCGTAGACACCGCGTATCGTAAGCATAAGTCTCTATCTCCGACACCTGATGTTGCCACCGCACATGATAGTCCACACGATTATGGAGTATAGCGTATATTTCCTTTCCTACTTCCTTTTGGCTCATGCATGAGCTATCGTGGAGCAAAAGGCCACGGTTGCATGGACAGACGTATGGCAGTGCGTTTCATCCCCACACTCTGGGACGGCTGCATACGCGTGCCGCTGACCGGACGATTCAAGAAAACCTGGCTGTTTTATTCGAGCGCGGGCGAGGAGCCCGCTGGGCGCTCAAGTGGATGCAATAATGAACGGGGATAATTACTCCGCGTTATTCCGCGTTATTCCGCGCTATTTTGAATGTCATGTAAAGAGAGGAATAATCCTATGGACCCATTTGCTGACCGGGTGAAAGTCTTACAGTCAGAATCCGAGCGCATCAAACAGTACCTGCACGCCTTGCCCCCTGAAGCGTTGGGTAAGCCAAGCGCCTGCACGCAATGGCAGGTGCAGGACGTCATCGCCCACCTGGTCGGGGTGGCTGAGACCTATGCCAACTCCGTCTCGCGCGGCTTGCAGGGGGATACGGAACCGCTGCCGGGGCGTCTCCCGGCTGGGCAGGCCACGGCGGCGCTCTCGGCTGAGAGCATTGCGCAGCGCTCGATCGCGGCGCGCCAGACATTGGGGGATCAGTTACTCACTTCATTCGATGTCGCCAACGACCGTCTGAACAACCTGCTGGCCGGGCTGGCACCTGAGCAGCGAGAGATCCCCTGCTATCATCCCGGAGGCATCGTCAAAGCGCAAAATTTTATGGATCTACGGCTCAAAGAGCTGGCCGTGCACGAGTGGGACATCCGCGCTGCCCTGGAGCCCGAGGCGCATGTCTCACCGGCAAGCATCCCGGCGATTATGACCACGATCTCTGAGTCGATCGCGTCAGGTTCGCTCAGATGGGCTTTCTGGTCCGGGCCATACCTGACGACACCAGTACGCTATCACTTTGTGGTGACGGGACTGGGACCGAGCAAGCCAGATATCGTCGTGGAGGGTAATACACTCCGTATGGAAGAGGCCGGGGATGCTATCCCCAGGGTCACCGTACGTTGCGACACAGAGACCTATGTGCTCCTGGTCTACGGGCGTCTCGACCTGGAGGCCGCCCTGGCGTCTGGACGTCTGATGATAGAGGGAGACCGCGAGCTGGCCATAGCGTTTGGCCAGTGGTTCAGGGGCATTTAGTGTGAAGGTATTCACCGCAGGGTACACGTTTGCCTCCCTACGCCTACGTGACTACCGCCTGTTGTGGCTGGCCCAGCTGAGCACCAGCATGGGCCAGTGGATGGATCAGATGACGCGGGGCTGGCTCATGTACGAGCTCACCGGGTCGGCGCTGCAACTGGGATTGGCGACGGCGCTGCGCGGCCTGCCGCTGCTGTTTTTCGGGATCCTCGCCGGGGCCGTGGCCGACCGCTCCAACCGCAAGAGCCAGCTCATCATGGCACAGGCGATCAACGCCCTCCTAAATGTGATTCTCGCCACGCTCGTACTGCTGCACCTGGTGCAGCCCTGGCACGTATATGTGACGGGTTTTTTAGCGGGGACCGTGCAAGCGTTCCAGCAACCAGCGCGTCAGACGCTGATCAGCGATATTGTGGGTGCCCGGCATCTCATGAACGCCATGGCGCTCAACTCCATGGCGCTGAACGTGGCCAGAGCGCTGGGGCCGGTCGCCGCTGGTCTCCTTATTGCATTTATCGGTGCACACGGCTCGTACTATACTCAAGCTGCCATGTTCGTGCTGGCGACCCTGTGGACCGTGCAGATGGCCATGCCGGCGCGCAGCCCGGAATCTGCAGCGGTGCGTCGCGAGCCATTCCTGCGCAGCATCGTCGCGGGACTTGCTTTTGTGGTGCAGGATCGCGATATCCGCACACTGATGATCCTGGCGCATGGGCCACTGACACTGGGCATGCCATATATGAGCCTGATGCCCATCTTCGCCAAAGATGTGCTACACGGCGGGGCGCGCCTGCAGGGTTTTCTCTTAACGATTATCGGCATTGGCTCCGTGCTCGGCGCCCTGGGTGTGGCATCTATGCGGCGGCGCTACAGCTATGGGCACGCAGTGGTCATTGGGGCGCTGGCCTTCGGTGTCACGCTCTTCGGTTTTGCCTCAGCGCGTGACATCATGTTATCTTCCGTCTGTGCCTTCGGTGTTGGCGTGTGTGTGGTGGCGTACCAGACCCAGAACCAGACTCTCCTCCAGCTCCTGGCACCACGCGAAATGCGCGGTCGGGTCATGAGCATTTTTCTCTTGAACCGTGGCCTGGTGCCGCTCGGGACATTCGTGGCCGGTATCCTCGCCGAGCACCTCGGCGGTCCCCTGGCGCTGCAGATCATGAGCCTGGCGGTGCTCGGCGTGGTCGTCTTGGTGAGCCTGCTGACGCCGCGCTTCCTCAAGCTGCGCGTCGAATTTCAGGACCGCGTGCCGACACGGTGAGCGCCTGCGCCGGGTGCGTTGACAGGTAGCGGTGGATGCCGTACGATGCCGCTATGGTGTCACTTTCTTTCCGCTGAATCCGCGACGGACCACGAGTGTGATGGACTATGCATGAGACGCAGCAATACGCTGTGATGCATTACGGTGAAGTCAGCATCAAGGGCAAAAACCGCCCGATATTTCTGCGCCGCCTGGTCAGGAACGTGCAGCAGGCGTTGGGTGATTTCGGGAGCATTGCCGTCGAGATGCTGTCGGGGCGCTTGCTCGTCGCGGTGCCGATAGAGGTCCCCTGGGCCAGCCTTGAGGAGCGCCTGCGCAGTATCTTCGGCCTGGCCAATTTCGCCCGCTGCGCCGAGGCCCCGCACGATCTTGAGGCGATCAAGCAGACCGTGAGCCAGGTCCTGCACGGCCGCACGTTCGCCAGTTTTCGTATTACGGCGCGTCGGGCTTTTAAGGAGCTACCGTTTCACTCGCTGACACTCCAGCAGGTGCTTGGGGCCCACGTCCTGGCCACGCACTCGACACGTGTTTCGCTTGATGACCCTGTCCTCACCGTACACGTTGATATCGTCCCACGGCGTGCTCTGGTGTATGTCGAAAAAATCCCTGGAGCGGCAGGGCTCCCAGTTGGCATCAGCGGTGTCGTGCTGAGTTTGCTGTCAGGCGGCATCGATTCTCCCGTGGCGGCCTATCGTATGATGAAACGCGGCTGTCGGGTCGATTTCGTGCATTTCCATAGCTACCCTTTCCTGGACCGCACGTCGCAGCAGAAAGCGCGCCAGCTGGCGCAGCGGCTGACGCGTCACCAGTACGCGGCGCGCCTATTCCTGGTGCCATTTGGAGATATGCAGCAGCAGATCGTGGGGGTGGCGCCAGCGCCCTATAGGGTGGTGCTGTACCGCCGCTATATGCTGCGCCTGGCGCTGGCATTGGCGCAACAAACCGGGGCTGAAGCGCTGGTGACCGGGGAATCCCTGGGGCAGGTGGCTTCGCAAACATTGCAAAACCTGCGCGTCATCGAAGCGGCCAGTACCCTGCCCGTGCTGCGGCCCTTGATTGGCATGGACAAGGCAGAGATCATGCAGACCGCCGCGGGCATTGGCACCTACCCGATCTCTATTCAGCCGGATCAGGACTGCTGTACCCTGTTTGTCCCGCGGCACCCTGCCACACGTACCACACTTGCCGACATCGAGGCCGCTGAACAAGCCCTCGATACCCCAGCCTTAGTGCAGATGGCTCTGGATGGCATGCAGACCGTGGAGTTGCACTTTCCCGACGCCAAGGCGTCGGGTGCTACACCAGGGGAAGCGTAGCTACCTCAGGCAAAGCAGCGCGTCACGTGCAGCTCTTCACCCTCAAACCAGTAGTGGCGGAAGTCCGAGATGCGGATGTGCTGGCGCAGACAGAGCGCGCGCGCGTCTGTGCAATAGCCGCGGGGCACATAGAGGTATATCGCGGCCTGCAAGTGCTCTAAAGAGCGCCAGCGCCGCGCCGCCGCGTCGAGGTCATGTAAACTCTCTACCGTCTCGACCATGCCCACCATCTCCACCCGCTGATCGACCTTCCCAACCGCCACCAGATGCGGGTACTGGCCTTTCACAGGCCGCTGCAGGGCACGCTGCGTGTTCGTATAGACCGTAAAGATATGCGTGTCAAAGGCGCGCTCGGCAATACGTGCCACCAGATTGTCATGGGCAATGACCGTGTCGAGAGTTGCGTCGCTCATGGTTTCCTCTCTGTGGTTGTTGGTATGCTAAGATGTGTGCTGAACGCCCGCGGTGAGCCGCCGCCGAAAGCGGGAGCGCAGCGGACGCTGTAGGCGGTCGGCTCCAGTGCCTGGTTCGGTGCAGTATGGGCACGGAATACCGACTGTGGCCTTGACCTTCGCCTGCCCAGTTCCTTGGCATGTCACCTGCTCTCCATCAGGTCATCACACCTTGTGCTTCGGTCGAGGTGCCGGTGTGCCAGTGAGCATCCCGATGACACTGATGTCTTCATCAATGTCGGGCCAATGGACGCCTTGCCCAGTCCCGATAATCTCGAAGTGTTGACGTTGCTCTGGGGTCGCATCGGACAAACGCCACGACCACGCGAGGGGGACACTGATGGTACGGCCGTCTGCGAGATGCGCTGTGATGAGGTCGTCAGTGACCTCGACGGTGAGAATCCGTGGATCATTACTCGCCACAGTGGTCATGCCATGCCTCCAAGATGCGCCCCAAGTGCTCCAGAATAAGGGCGCGAATCCGATTCAGTTCGCGTGGCGAAAAGCCATGATTGGCACTCAATGTGACCGGAGTCAGCCAAAATTTACACACCATACGCTCACGGCGCACATGGACATGCGGCGGTTCATGACAATCAAAGCTGTAGAAGAATAAGCGGTAGGGTCCTGGGATATCGGGAACCGTGGGCATGCCATCCGCCTTCCGCCATCACAAGATAATGCAAGAGGTGCCTTACAGTATACTTGATCTGTTCTCTGAGCGTGTACATGAACTCGGAAGGACGCTCTTTAATTTTTCCTCCTCTGACCTGGCAGCGAACGCCCAGGCATCAGCCGCGCGCGGCTGTTTGCGCGTCGGCTCCAGGCCGTTGATACTTATGGAGGCCCCCTCCTCATTGTTGGGGTTGCCCCTGACTCTGACCAGTCTATCTGGGGCTGTTATCCCCCCAGAGAAACGGCTTTAGATGAACACCGCTGGCGACACATGGAAGCGCTTTGCCAGGACACGAATCTGCCGGATATTCAGCTCGCGCTTGCCGCGGAGAATTTCCGAGACCACGCCCTGCGACCCAATCTCCGGCAAGTCGGATTGGGTCAGGCCATGCTCGTCCATGAGAAAACGCAGCATGTCCGCCCCACTGCATTCTGGCACGGGATGATGCTGCTCCTCA
>Ga0081538_10006581_pt1 | contig 10198 bp, 12 predicted proteins | sample TabmetS5T2R1_FD_71022 | JGI IMG/M metagenome (GOLD analysis project Ga0081538, IMG submission 71022) | Tabebuia heterophylla rhizosphere microbial communities from the University of Puerto Rico - S5T2R1 | ecosystem: Host-associated > Plants > Roots > Rhizosphere ... | reverse complement strand
GGTGACGACGCACAGTTACGCCTGATGTGGGGACATCACGTGAAAATCGCCTTCGTCGCGCATTGGGAGTGGACGCTGTACAATTTTCGGATGCCCCTGGCACATGCCTTGCGCGAGCGAGGCTATGACGTTGTCTGCAGCTGTTCTTTCGGAGAGCATGTCTCGTTCATACAACAGGCCGAGCTTCCGGTCCGTGGACTGACATCTGCCGCGGCGGTGCTTCAATCCTCTGTTCGAAGCTATGGCGATTGCGCAGCAGTATGTGACGAGAATCGCCCGAATTCTCCGCTGCACGGCGTTAGATGAATGGCCCTAAGTGCTCAATATCCTGACCGGCGACAGGAGCTTTGTAGGAGCCTGGGCGATGCCCTCGATGAATTTCAGGAGTTTTGGGGCAAAAGTCCGGGACTCAGCAGCGCTTAGCCGTGCGGCCCGGCCTTGTGGGCTGGGCCCGGGTGTATGGGGGAGGGGTGCACGACGCGCGGGAGAAGCTGTGCTACGATTTGGATTATGTGCGGCGCATGAGCCTGCTGCTGGATATCAAGCTGATGCTCCTGGCGGTGTGCAACACGCGCGTCGTCCGATGGGACAAAGAAGGGCACATCGCTGGCCAAGATGTCTCCACCTCTGAGAGCTAGCGCGCCGGTTCGAGATGATCGCATCGAGCATCTCAATGGCTGTGATCACCTCGAACCGCCACCAGCCAGCCGAACCGGAGGTCGGTTAATGCTCCCCGCTGGCCCGGTGGCATTAGTCATCGGCCATCCGAGTCGTGAACTGCGTGTCCATGGATGGATGGTGCGCGCTCGGCCGCGGGTGTTCGTGCTGACAACGTCTCAACGTCCGGTTCACACCCTGATGCGGAGGCTCTATCGCTCGAGTCATTGGCCCCCCGGTCTCAGGGGATTGATGCGGCTTCCCGCCGCGGAGCCACTGGCCCAAGCCGCCGGCTGGAAATTCAGATCATAGCCTGTCAACCACGCCGCACCTTCCAAGTATTCCATCCTGACCTCTTCCATCAGTCCCACCTCGCTTTCTCCCATGGTTTGCCAGTGACTCCAGACTGTTTTTGCCACTCCTCTGTCATGCCGGTTGTCCATCAAGGTGCCATAGTAAGTGGTGGCCGACTCGTGGCACTCGACCACAAAGATCTCCTGCCGCGCACACAGCTAACCGCCCGTGAGCCCCCTCTTGTAACGACTCATGTGTCAATACTATGATGGCATAGCCCTTGTCTCGGGTGGATCGCCGTGTGGAACGAGACAAAGCAGACACAACTTAACGCGTTGCGTCAGCACGAAGTGACGGAGACTCTACCTGATGAGGAGCGCTCTCTTTTGGACCGGTTGCTCAATGAGCTGGAGCAAGACGTATGGGAGCGTCTGGGACCTGGGCTGAGATGGTTACACACAGAGCGGGCAGAGCTTCGAGAGAGCTGGGGCCAGATACGAACCCAGAATGCTTTATTCGCCATATTGTTAGCGCGTCAAGAGAATCTCTTGGCTCGTGGGAGGGTATAGCTGACAGAGTTATATTGCGACTATGAAGTCTTGAAAGCCGAATACGAACATATCACCGGGCAACCGCCGACGCAGTCGCCATACGCCTGCCGTGTGGATGAGCAAGGGATGTCGTGATGCTGTCCATCGCATGCACAGGTAACGTTGCCGCTACTGCGCTGTGCATGAAGAAGAAGCCGCATACTGCACCCCCTCCGTGACAATTTGGCTGAGCACCTGCACGCAGAAGAAGATGGTCGGTTGGTTGGCCTGATGGACACTGGAATGTTTCAGATTGGCCGTTTGCGTCTGAACCTGGCTCCCCGATGGCGCCGGGATGCAGCTGCAAGCGCTGGTGGGTGGCGAGCAAGCACTCCGAGTGCATACGCAGGTGGCCGTCTTGGCTTGCGGTATGCATTATCACTTCACCAAGACCTTGGGCTTCGTGATCCGGTGTGAGTTCTTGCCTGGCGCGCAAGCGGAGATGCCACGGATGCTGACCCAATGGACCGAAGTACACCTCAATAAGACGTTCTCCCGCGTGGGAGGATATTCAGATGGCCAGCAAGCCGATTGCGCACATGCCGCTCCGCAAGAGCTATGCCGGGCAGGTGCTGGTCATCGGAGAAGCCGCCGGGCAGGTGAAAGCCACCGGCTGTGGTATTTATTACGGGTTACTAGCGGCACGCCTAGCAGCTGAAACGATCAGCCGCGCCTTTGCCAGCTGGGGCTGTCGTTTCATAAGCTATACGGTTGCATCGGCGCTCGCCCCATGGATGGGATCTTATGCTACATCGCCCGCAATGGGCTCAAAGACTTGATCCGGCACAAGGCCGACTTCGACCGGCACCGCGAGCTGATCGCCTAGCTGCGCAAGCGTTTACCCCTTGGAGGGCTTGGCGTCAGCACGCTCTTTAATCGCTAACGCTTTTTTAAAGGCATTAGCCGAGATCCGGATTGCCAGGTCGCGCTTTACCTCGTCACGACCTTTGCGGGCACGATGAGCGCAGCGATGCTGCGCCGGCACTGGGATAAAACACCATAGGGCAACCCCTTACCGCCTTAGTTCCAAGACCCTTTTTAGGCTGTATAATCGCGTTCGTAGGCGCAAGAAATGGCGCATTACCAATATCAGGTTGTTAATCGGTGATCCTGGTGAGAGCAGTGTCCTCCATACACAATTAAAATCTTCTAAGGTGCAATGCGCGCCGAAATCATTCCCTTCGCCCAAATAACGATCGATTATAGTCTGCAAAATTCTTAGATTTAAAGTTTCTACATATCGTTGACTTGAAAGTAATTTTTTAAGGATTTCGAGAGGGATATCGACCGTCTGGCATTTCTGAAGATAAGCAAGCACCAGATATAGATAGCGAGAGGTGGTAGAGCCATGCAGCCAATGAAGAATAAGTTCCCAGTGAAGCTTCTCTTTGGGATCCCTCAGAAGGTAGAGGGTGTCGAGCATGGCGATCAAGCCGTCGACGATCGTGGGACCCGAGCACCAGTGGGCGCTGATGTAGACGATTTGCAACTCTTTACTCAAACGGTAGACCGTGCGCCCCTGAAATTCTGAAGGCCGGAGTTGCTGTTTGACACGGTCGAGGCTGAAGACCGGATCTGTCGCGACATTCTGATGGCCCGAAAATAAGCGCCGGTGCACCTCAACCCACACGCCTCGCTGCGGATGGTGGAATGGCATGCTGTGGTGATGCCTTTCGTAAAACTGGGGCGAGTTTTGCGACTGTTGGCGATAGCCTAGCTTGAAGAGAATAGATTCGACCACGGGACGGTCCACCTCGTCCACCAAAAAGTCGATGTCCCGCATAGGCCTGAGGTACGGCTGAGGGTAATATTGATCGCAGATGGAAATGCCCTTGAGAAGGGTCAGCGGGGGGGTATGGCCGGCACAAGCGTCGATGATTTCGGTCATCGCATCGAGCTGTTCACCGCTGAGCACCTGGGCTGTGAGGTGGGTTGCCTGCAGGAGTGGCCAAGAGGGTGCGATCGCTGCGGCGGCGTCACATGTCGTGCTATAGTGCAGTAGAGGACCTAACCCTCTCTCGACTGCCCAGCAAACCTGGGCTTCATCAAAAGCCGACAATCGCAAATCCCGGCGCCCCGCAGATGCCGCCTGAAGGAGAGCCATTATGGGTGGGAGCATGGTCCTTCGAGACACCTCCTGGCCTCCTCGTTCGAGAGGAGGCTTTTCAACGTCGCTTTCACAAGGGCACAGGTGGCCGTGAGATCACCAGAGAACAGTCTAAGCGAAGCGACTCTGGTGGATACCTCTATCGCCCCGTCAAGGCCGTCCCCCACATGCGCTAGAGGATTGAGCGCGTTGGCAAAGAGGCGGGCTGCGGCTTCAGCCTTGCTGAGACCCTGAACGGCGGGCGCAGCGGCCCCAGGCCGGTATTGCACGAAGAAAATCGCCGACAGCAGTGCTGGGCCCTCGCCAACCTCGCTAGGGAGGGCAGCTGTCGGGATATGAAGCGCGTGCGCCGTGTATAGCGTGTTTGTGGGCAGTGGATACGGCCCTGGTGGTACGTCCTTCAAGCAAAGCGCATGTGGGTAAGGGTATACTTCGCCCGTCTGTAAATCCACCGGCCCTAATTCGTCGCTGAAGTAGCGGCAGCCATGATGTAACAAGGCCCAGGTGGTCGTCGATTTGCCACTCCCTGATTCCCCCACGAGCATCACAGCTTCGTGCCCAAACGCAAGCACCGCCGCATGGATGAAATAGAGATCAGGTCGCAGCTTCTCGAGCTCGACCGTCATATCTTTCTCGAAGAGAAAGAGCAACTCCCCAGGATTAGAGGCCGGCGACGGTGCTTGTCCCGCTCTGCCGACAAAAAAGCCGCCAGTCTCTCCTTGTCTGCCGACGGAATACTGCAACGCTATCGGCCCTTGGCGACCTTGCATGTGACCGTATTTGGCCACGAACAGTGCTCGGGTGGCGGCATCCTGGCACTGGACACGAACATGACGGCCAAATATCACCAGTGAGAGTGCGTCCAACATGAGGCTTAGGGGCTCCCTGGCATGTTGTTCGGGGATTCTATAAGCCCTAGGCGATGAAGTTGCACAATGATTGTCGCAACATCGTGTACTGCCGTGTTGGCATCGACATCGAACGCCACGGCAAGCTGATCGGCGAGCTCAGCCACAGTGGATTGGCCGTCACACCGGTCCCAGATGTAGCTGGCTGTTTGGTTCAGTTGATGAATGAGGCCGGCCTGACGATCGAGTACCACTACCTCACCATCTATCATACGAACGTTTACATCAGTTCTTCGTTTTGGGTGATCTGCAGGCTTGTTCATCCGCTTAGGTCCAGTGCATAGGATCGAGAGGAGAGTGGTCCCGCTTTTCAGGATTCGACGATCGAACTCCGGCAGTAGAGAGAGCCAAACTCCCCTCTAGCTCCGAAAGACGGGCGGGAGATGTCACGAAAACACGCAGCCGAATTCTCCAGTCAGGAGTGATCCGCTTACTGCTGTCGGTGCTCTCGTAGCCACTCCATGAGCTCCCGTAGTCGTTTACCCCGCTGAGGAGACTCCGACCCGGACCCTGCTGAGGCAAAGGTGGGAATGGCCACCAAGGTTAAGATCGCCGGGGCCACATACATCGCCTTCCGGATTACCTCACGCCGGGTGGTTTCCTGCTCGGACATGTGTCTTCCTCCTGCTACCTGCCTGTCTCCATCAGCCGTCCTTCGGACCGGGACGGCCGATCGGAGGAGATCAAGGCCCGTTGATGCATATTGTGGTGCATATTGCGACAAATACGTATACTATGGTACATTAGTAGGCACAAATTTGCAAGGAAAATTAAGACCTGCCTTACTGCAGATCCTGAATGCTCATGAATGCTTCTGTCCGCATCCCCTGGGCCTCCGCCTGGCTGGCCACGCCGATATAGCGGATGGGACGGAGCAGCTCCACCAGGGCCCAAGGGTCACCCGGCACCGGCCCCACGGCTGGAGCCTCGTGGTCGAGTTGGCTCAGCGCTCTCAGCAAGACGCCAAGCGACGACCGCATATCGCGGGCTTTCTCCACAGCGGTGCTCACATCGACGAACGTGATGCTGCCCCCCGTGATGCGAAAATGCTGGCGGATATCCCGGTAGGCGTTGGTATCAGTGAGGGGAGTGGTCTTGCCGGCGGCGGCATCCAACATATGCCGCAGTAGACTGACATCAGACCCCAAAATGAGCTGTTGGCGGCTGATGACGTAGCCCGGATTGACGAAGAGCAGAGGATTGTCCACATAATAGATGGCATGTCCGTCGTGGATCTGGCGCTGGAGGAACGCTAAAAAGAGCGGGCCACCGAGGTGCGCCCCGACGGTCTGGATGAGTTGCAGCCCTTTCGATTCGTCGGTGAGACCAAGGGTGAGAAACACACCCGGCAGAGCGGTCGGGCTGCCTCGTTGTGCCCCGAACGGTGCAGTAATGCCGAGGCCGGCCACGCCGGTGAAGAGAGGGAGGACATCACGTTCCAGATCCACCCCGGCCCAGGCGCGGAACTGGGCCAGCATCTGCTGAAAGCCATCTTGATACCCCATAGCTGCACGCTGTCTGAGCAGTTGCCATAGGCCCTGGAGATTGAGCAGATCGACGTGAGTCAGATAAAAGGTCTCGGCCGGCACTCCCCGAAACGGTGGTATGGAGCCATCGCGTTCGACCTGACGAAACACCGGGGTCGCACCGTGAGGGGGATACCATGCCATCGCGTCAACCATAAGACCACCGCCGGCGCGTGTGGCTTTCAGCGTTACTTCCCCGGCGGTCTGTAGCATCCGCAGTGTGGTCGCTGACGGCGCCTGGGATGCCCAGGAGAATTCGGTCAGAGTTGCGGCCTGGATGTGCTCGACATCGGCGTACCCATAGGCCAGTAGCGACTCCGCCGACTCGAGTTGTAGGGCTTTGAAGGCGGGAGCGGTGGACAGACGATCAGACGATGCTCCCTGGCGGGCCCTGATAGCATCGATCACCCAGGCCTGGTCGGTGGAGAGCACCGCCAGGGTCCCAAGGAAGGCATACGACACACTGGTCTGGGCATCCTTTGGGTGCAGCGTCACGATCTCAAAGCCGTCCACCGTTTGAGTCTGACGCACGGCATCCTGCATCGTCCTTGAAAACGTGCGGCTCAGGGTTTCGGCGATCTTCTCGGTGCCGGAGACGCGCGCGTAGACGATCACATCGACGATTTTGCCCTGACTCGGGACGAGGGCCAGCCCAAACTCCCGACCGAGCAGAAGGTTGATGGTCGACTCGGTCAGGGGCAGTCCCAGGTATTGCTCGAGCCGCTGTTTCTCTGCGATGAGCTGCCGATACCCCTCGGCTCCCAACGCCCGTTGCCAGAAGGCGGGTGACGAGACCTGCTGGAAGAGCTTTGACTGTCGGAGGTCTGCCCAGGCCTGTGGCAGCCCCGGTACGGCGACAAATCCGAGCGCCTGCGCTGGCGCGAGCGCCACGATCGCGGGGCCATCCGGCGCTTGCTGAGCACGGAGCCAGTAGCCAGCGAGTCCCAATGCGACGCTGACCACGAACAGGCCGGCGAGCAATTTCTTTGGCATAGTCTAGCACCCCGGATCGTATGCAATGGTGAAAAAAAGCTATCTCATCGCAGGCTAGACTGTAGCGGAAGGTACCCAGCTTGGCAAGGAGTTTCCCAGGAAAACAGTTGCCTCGCAGCCGAAGTTTTGCTACAACCCTATGCGTTCAGCCAAGTACAGGGTCTAGGCACCGGGATGCCCTCTCTCCCCGGGGGCTTTGCACAATAAGTCAAAATTTGGAGCGAAAATGATAAGTTTAGAGCATTAAACCTATAACAAATTAGTCCAAAACGGACTTATTGTGCAAAGCCGGGTCGGCTATAGGAAAGTGGATGGCGGAAGGGTTTGTTTCAGCCGCGGCTACTCTAACAATGCGATGCCGTCAGCACAGAGAGGAAGCCTGTGCATCGCTTCGGGGTCGTGCCCGGGGATGATCAAATCTTCTGTGCTGGCGAGGCGTTTGATCCGCGCATAGCCATTCATTTGATCGGTGACACTGTGGCTCCGCGGCTGGGGAATCTCTTCCATGAAATTGCGGTATAGCTTGGCGGCATCGGAGGCGACCACAGCGCTGCCGCGCGCCGTTTCCACCTGAACGATCTGACTGCCCATGGTATGGCCGCCTACATGATGCACAGTGATCCCCGGGACGATTTCCTGCCGGCCATCGCATAATCCCACTCGCCCACGGAAATGCAGGCGAACCACGGCCACCAGCTCTTCCTCTTCCAAGGATGATTGCCACTCCGCCAGGTGGGAGCTGGTCCAGAAGTGCAGCTCACGCTCTTGCAAGTAGAATCGGGCGTTCGGAAAGAGTGCGTAGCCGCCGACGTGATCCCAATGCAGGTGGGTGACGATGGCATGTTGCACGGTCTTCGGGTCCACCCGGATTTTGTCTAACAATTCTGCCGGATGTCGCACCAAGGTCCGACCTCGTCGCTCGCCAGCGTCTTCATGATAGCCAAGGTCGATTACGACGGTGTGTTCACCGTTACTTGCCACCCACAGATAGTAGCCCATCCCGATTGGGATATTCGCGGTATCATCGAGAAAGTAGTCGGCAGTCGTCGCATCGCGCTTGCCGTAATACAGCGTGTAGATCTTGTAGGCATTCATGAGGCCTCCGCGGCTCTGGTTCTCCCCTCACCCCCTCTCCCAGCGGGAGAGAGGGTGACTAACCGACGGTCTCAGGCCAGCCACAGGGAGGGAGTGCCGAGTGTGCACTCGCTATATGACCTCGCGTTTCGCGAGGTCCTCGATCTCCTCCTTGGTAAAGCCCAGGGAGGTGAAGACCTCTTCGTTATGCTCCCCCAGCTCCGGGGCGGCCGAGCGCAGAGGATTGCGCTGACCATTATGGCTGACCGGATGGCCTAAGATGGTCAGGTCTCCCAGGGCTTGCGAGTGCACTGGTTGCGCCATCTCCAGGAATTTCACCTGAGGGTCAGCAAACGTTTTGTCGATGGTGTAGATGGGCCCGCAGGGGACGCCAGCCGCGTTCAGGATTTTAATCCACTCCTCGCTGGTCTTCTGGCGGGTCACCGGCATCAGCACCTCCATAATCTCGTCGCGGTTATTGGAACGAGCTCTGGAGGTGGAGAAGCGGGGATCGGTGATCAAATCCTCGCGCTCGATCGCATGGCAGAGGCGCTTGTAGATATCGTCACCGCTGGCGGCGATATTGATATGGCCGTCCTTGGTTTCAAAGACGCCGGTCGGAATACCCGTGGGGTGGTTATTCCCCGCCTGAGGCGGTACCTCACCGGCCATCAACCAGCGTGAGGCCTGGAAGTCGAGCATGGAGAGCATCGCTTCCAGGAGCGACGTGGCCACCCACTTCCCCTGGCCGGTCCATTCGCGCTCCAACAAGGCCACGAGGATGCCCTGCGCCAGAAAAATGCCGGAGCACAGGTCGGCGATGGGGATACCCACCCGCACCGGCCCCTGGCCAGGCAAACCGGTGACGGACATCAGCCCGCCCAAACCCTGGGCGATCTGATCCACGCCCGGTCGGTCGCGGTAGGGTCCTTCCTGGCCGAATCCAGAAATGCTCCCATAGATCAGCCGCGGGTTGATCTCATGCAGCTTCTCATAGTCGATGCCCAGGCGCTTCTTCACGCCCGGGCGGTAGTTTTCCACCACCACATCGGCGCCCTTCACCAGCCGATAGAAGATCTCCACAGCCTCAGGATGCTTGAGGTTCAGCGTGATGGATTTCTTATTGCGGTGCAGGTTTTGAAAATCGAAGCCGTGGCGATTACCGCCCATCCCGTCGCCAGCGCGACCTCCCGGCATTTCGATTTTGATCGCCTCTGCCCCCCAATCCACCAATTGGCGCACAGCGGTCGGTCCCGCCCGGGCCCGCGTCAGGTCCAGCACCTTAAAACGTGATAGCGGAAATGAGCCATTGCCTGTCATAGGATACTCTCTCCAATTGTGAAGTGGAAACGTCGAACAGCCCCATACTCCCCTCACCCTACCCCCCTCTGAGAGGGAGAGGGGTCTACAAGAGTAGGCTCCTTCCGGAAAGACCTACCCCAACCCTCCACAATCGCGCAGGAGGGAAAGCCATACCACCATTCACGCCGACCACTCCGGGTTGTGCAGCCCATAGGGAGCTGTCGGCCGCGCCCAATGGGGGATGTTTCCGACAATCGTACCGCCGGTGCCACATGTTGCAGACGTCCGAAGGGTGTGTCCGATTCGATTAACAAATCCTGGATGTCCTCGTCGAAAGAACTTCTTCCCGGTGATCACCAGGGCGCCCCTCCAGACAAAACTATCGCGACGGGTGAGGCCGGAAGGAGGGTGCACGGTGAGCGTACAAGCCTCTCAGGCTCACGGCTTGACCGCCCCTAACACGCGCTTCACGAAGCCGTCGAAATGCTCCGGAGCGACCCACCGCAACACCACGACCATATCCAGTTCGGGTGCCACCCAGACGCGATTGGCACCCATCCCCGCGTGATAATAGTGGTTCGCCGGGGCACTGGGGAAGAGCTCCCTGTGTGTGTTGAGAAAATAGTTCATGAAGCCGTAGGTCGGATGCACAGCCGTCGGTGTGGTGGCCATCTCAATCCAGCGCTCGGGGAGAATCTGTCGATCCTGCCAGCGCCCGCGCCGCAGCGTGAGATAGCCCAACCGGGC
>Ga0081538_10006579_pt1 | contig 10201 bp, 7 predicted proteins | sample TabmetS5T2R1_FD_71022 | JGI IMG/M metagenome (GOLD analysis project Ga0081538, IMG submission 71022) | Tabebuia heterophylla rhizosphere microbial communities from the University of Puerto Rico - S5T2R1 | ecosystem: Host-associated > Plants > Roots > Rhizosphere ... | reverse complement strand
CTGATTCCCCTCATGCAAATTCTTGCCAGTGAATGTGCGGGCTGACTATAGCAGATTCCGCTCGAATTCAGCCACGTCATGCCCGGCCTTGTGCCGGGCATCCACGTCTTCGTGCGACGGCCAAGGTGTGGATGGCGGGACAAGCCCGGCCATCACGGCGGATCGATTCGATATCACCAGAACATGTGCTAATATCGACGCCTGAGGAAAACAGGTTTGCGGCCGTTCGCAGCCCGAACATCAGAACAACCGAATGGTCGCGCGCTCCATGGATGGAGAACTGCGATGCAGGGAGTGAAGGATTCAAGCGGGCTTTACGAGGTCGAGCGGCGAGCCATTCATGCCGCCCGTCCGGGCTTTCGGATCAACGAGCTGCAGATCAGCCCGACGCAAAAGGTGCCTTGGCACTATCACAGCAACATCCACGACACGTTCTACGTCGTCGAGGGAACGATCCGCATCTTTCTGCAGCAGCCGAAGGAAGAGGTGCGCCTGGCGCGGGGTGAGACTTATTCCGTCCCGCCCAAGCGGCCGCACCTCGTCGTCAATGCGGGCGACAGGTCCGCGACCTTCCTGGTGCTGCAGGGCATCGGCGAGTACGATTTCGTTCCGCTCACTTAGCGCACGTTTCGTTGAGGTCGACGCACAACGGCGTCACGACGCGCTTACCCTCCCCTTCCAGGCAGGGCTATCGCATTTAGGACTAATCGTTGCGATCCTGAGGCATTGCTGTATCGGGCGAGCAACCGAGGAAGGCTGTGAAAGTTTTGACGTTGCGGATATAGTCGTTGCGCGTCTTCTCGCCGAAATTGCGCAGGCTCATGTCTTCGATCATGCGCTGGCGCAGTGGACTGATGGGCTTCTCGCTCATCGCGATGCTCTTGTCTTGAGGTGGAGGTTTTGTTCTCTTGAGGTGGAGGTTTTGTTCACCCCTCGATCCTCAAGACGGGACACCGTCCTGTCACCGCATTCGGCTTACCTGTTCACATGCATCGGCTGCCACTTGCTCCGGTCTTCGCGCGCAGCGCGCTCCCGCGTGAGCGGGTTCGTTCCTTGGCACATCACGTTGTTTCGCTGCGATGCAATGATTCGTCGGCTATCGGAGGCAGAGCGGACTCTCGCAAGCCATCCGCGCGCGAGTGTTGATGAGTTCACGTCCTAGCTTACCTAAACCGGGCGTCGCGTTAGCTCAAATTTGCCATCACCAGTTCAGCTTTCCGTCGTTCGGGTTGGTTGCTAATATTCCCGCCCTTTGAGGACTCATCTGCGAAAGTTGGCCGGACCTCTGTTGTCCGTCGAGCGGGGGGCGATGCTCAGGAAAGCGGCGTTTCTCGTCGGGCTCTTTGTTCTTTGCGCGTGCGTTCTCATCCTGCAGATCGTTGAAACACGCCTTCTATCGGTCATCAGCTTCTATCACCTCGCCTTCTTCGCCATCAGCATGGCGATGTTCGGCATGACCGCCGGCGCGCTCATCGTCTACTTCAACCAGGCGTTCTTCGCGCCCGAGCGCCTGCTCGCGCACCTGAGCTGGATAGCCGCAGCCTTCGCCCTCACGATCGTGCTTTCGACCGTTGTTCTGATCTCGACGGTGCTGTTCAACCCGCCGACGAGAATCATCTTGTCGGCGACGCTGTGGCTCAAGCTGATTGCAGCCCTGGTGCCGCCTTACGTCTTCGCCGGCATGGGCATTTCGCTGGCGTTGACGCGCAGCCCCTGGCCTGTCGGGCTCGTGTACGGCTTCGATCTCGCCGGCGCGGCCTTCGGCTGCCTCGGCGCGCTCGCGCTCATGAGCACGCTCGACGGCGTCTCCGCCATGCTGATGGTCGGCGCGCTCGGCGGCTCAGCAGCCTTCGCGTTCGCGCTCGGTTGCGGCAAGACCGAGTGGCAGGCGCTTGGGCTGCCGAACTTCGCGCGCCTGCTGCGCCGCCCCGGCTTGCTCGCTGTCGCACTCCTCGCGCTGGCGCTCGGCAATGCGGCGATCTACCCCCATGGCCTGGTGCTCTCCTTTGCCAAGGCGCGGGTGGAGAACCCGGATTTGATCGAGCACACGCAATGGAACTCCTATTCGCGTATCCGGGCGGAGAAGATCGTGCATGGGGGCCCAGCGATGTGGGGCGCGTCGGCGGCCATGCCGTCCATCGAGATCGATCAGCGCTACATGAACATCGATGGCGACGCGGGAACGACGATGTTTCGCTTCGGCGGCGATCTGGGCGAGGTTGACTTCCTCAAATACGATGTCACCAACCTTGCCTATTACATCCGCAACCGCGGCCGCTCGGTGGTCATCGGCGTGGGCGGCGGCCGCGACTTGCTTGCAGCCTATATGTTCGGCTTCCGCGACGTGACCGGCGTCGAGCTCAATCCCATCTTCATCGACTACCTGACGCGCCGCTTCCGTGACTTCAGCCGCCTCGCCGACCTGCCCGGCGTGCGCTTTGAGATCGACGAGGCGCGCAGCTGGTTCGCCAACGCCGGCCGAGAGCAGAACTTTGACCTCGTACAGATGAGCATGATCGACACCTGGGCAGCGACCGGGGTGGGCGCCTACTCGCTATCTGAGAACGGACTCTATACGGTTGAGGGCTGGCGCCGCTTCCTCACGAGTTTGGCGCCGGACGGCGTGTTCACCGTGTCGCGCTGGTATACGCCCGACAATGTTGACGAGACCGGGCGGCTCTTGAGCCTCGCCAAGGCGACGCTCCTCGACATGGGCGTGCTGGCACCGCAGAATCATCTGTTCCTTGCTTCGTCCGGCCGTTTGTCGACGCTGATCGTCGGCCGCGCACCGCTGTCGCAGCAGGACCTTGCGCTTCTGCGCGAGACCACCGCGCGGCTCGGCTTCTCGATCCTGGTTGGTCCCGACCTGCAGGCCCCATCGCCGGCGCTTAAGGCGATCGTGGACGCGCCTGACGCTGCCGCTCTCGCAAATCTGTCTGCGAAGTTTCAACAGGACGTGACGCCGCCGACCGACGACCGGCCATTCTTCTTCAACCAGCTACGCATTACCGATCCGCGGGCGGTGCTGCTCGCGATGCAGGCGCCGAGCGGCGGCGTGATCAGCGGCAACTTCCAGGCAACGATAATGCTCCTGATCATCGTGCTGTTGTCACTCATCCTGGTCATAGTGACCATCATCCTCCCGGCGCTCCCGTCGGTGCGCCGAGTCTCGGCGCGGCTGGTCGGGGTCGGCACGGTTTATTTCGTGTTGATCGGCCTCGGCTTCATGCTCGTCGAGATCGGGCTGATCCAGCGTCTCTCGCTGTTCCTCGGTCATCCGGTCTATGGCCTCGCGATCGGCCTGTTCGCCGTTATCCTATCCACCGGCATCGGCAGCATCGTCAGCGATCGCCTGCCGATCACCAAACCGCATCACGCCGTTCAGTGGTGCGGCGTGCTCGCAGTCTATCTCACCCTGCTCCCGTTCGGGTTGCCGCTGCTCGTCGCGGCCTTCGAGGCCTATCCCATCCTGGTGCGAGCCGCCGCGGCGGTCCTCGTGATCGCGCCGCTCGGTCTCTTATTGGGGTTCGGCTTCCCCACCGGAATGCGGCTCGTCAACGCGATCGATCCGCGGCCCACGCCCTGGTTCTGGGCGATCAACGGAGCGGCCGGCGTGCTTGCAGCGAGCGTCGCTGTCGCCGTAAACATCGCCTTCTCAATAAGCGTGAGCATATGGCTCGGGGCCGCCTGCTATGTGCTCATCGGGGTAGCGGCCGTCACTCTAATGAGCCCGTTCCCGCGCACTTCGCCAACAATCCCACGCGCCGTCTCGTTTTGAGGCGCGAGAGGTCTCAGCCGTCCGGTGACGATTCCACCCGGCGCGCTTCGCGCGCCGACCTCGCCCCGCCGCTGGCGCGCTGGGGGACAGGTGGAGCAGTGGCATAGCCTGGCGGCTGCGATCAGTCCTCTCCCGCCACTGCGTGCGGCAGCGAGCCCCCGCGTGCATCCGCGGAAAATCCGAGCGGCGTCCGATTGCCCCCCGATCCGGTCACCAGCGGCTCGCCGCGTCGGCCGGCGATCGCATCGCCTGGCAGGGCAGCCGGATTGCAGATCGCCCGCCCGCTCGACCGCCGCATCAGGTCGAGGTGGAGGTGATCGTAGTGGTAGATATTCGAGCCCGGTCCGAGCACGGTGGAGAATTGCTGGCACGCCGCCGCGTGCACGTCGTGCAGGAAGCCGCGCTCCTCCGGCAGGCCGCGCCATCCGTCCCGCACCGTCACCTTGCGCCCGTCGGCGAGTGTGAAGGAGGCAATGTCGAGCGCATTGCCGAACGCATGTTCGGAAATGTGCGCGCGCGGACTGCCGTTCATGCCGCGGCAGGAATAGGCCGAGATCTGCCTCATCTCGACCACCGGCTGGCCGAACCAGCGCAGCGCGGCCGGCTGCACCGAAGCGGAAATCCACTGATCGAGCGCCGATACCATCGGGCAGGCGAGCGTCGCCGCCGGCTGCACCGTCGCCGGACCGCCGGCGAGCGCCGGAGCCTGCGGCCCGAGCGGCGGAAGCGGCTCGGCACGCGGAGCACCATAGCGTCCCGGCGGATGGGTGCGCAGCGGTGGCGTGTAGTAGGGCTCGGGCGGCTGCGCGCGCGGCGGATCGTACTGGCCCTCGCGCATGGAATAGGGCCGGGGTGAAGGAGGTGAAGCCGAAGGCGGCGGCAGCGGTGCCCCCCACGACACCGAGCCCGGGCCTGCGTAGGTCGGCGGCGAGCGCGCGGCGGGCGGCTCCGCATAGCCCTCGTCATCTTCCTCCGACTCTGTTCCCGGTGGCTTGAGCGACATCGGCGCACCGGGCGCGCTGGTCTGGGCCGGATATGCGGGCTGCGCCGCTGGCGGCTGCGCCACATAAGGCCGCTGCGGGTAGGCATTCGGGGAGCCAGGCAGCGGATAACCATAGCTCGGCGGCGGCTTTTGCCCAAACGACGGGATCGCAGCCGGCGGCCGCAGCTCGTCTGCAAACCCGAGCACCGCGCTCTCGCCGAGGGCGGAAACCTTGAGCGGGAAATCGGCGCCGCAGACGCCTGGGCCGCTGATGGCCGGCAATTGGGCGACCGCCGGACCGACCTTTACCTGGCCCGATTTCAGGCAGGCCACCTCAGCCTCATGGCGCCACGGCTCGCGCTCCATGAACCAGCCGCCACCGCAACCGGCGAGCGCGAGCAGCACGAACGAGCCGACGACATACAAGCAAGCTCTGCGCGACATGTGCCGACAATGCGGCGCATTGGTTTAAGGATTGATCAATAATCAGGGACGGCAAAGACTCTGATGGTAAATGCGCCGTTACAGCTTGGCGCACGGCAGCCGGAACAAGCTACTCGAGCGGTTGCGCGCGCTTGTGCGCCTTGAGTGCCGCCAGCCTCCGGTCGCGCCAGCGCATGCGTGCCGCGACATCATCGGGCGTCCGGGATCGGCCCCATTCCGCCAGGATGCGGCCGAGGTTTTCGCCGTCATAGATGGCGGGGCTGGCGGCGCTCAGGCGGGCGAGACTTGGACCATAGCGGCCGCAGTAATCCGGAATGCCGCCCGGCGCGTTGAGCTCGATCGTCTCGAACGGTCCCATGAACGACCACCGCAGCCCGAGCCCGTCCTTCAACGTCTTGTCCAGATCCTGCGGCGACACGTAACCGTCGCCGACCAGGCGAAATGCCTCCGACAGCAGGACCGCCTGCAACCGGTTGAGAATGAATCCGTCGATCTCGCGCCGCACGACGATCGGCACCTGCTCGACCTGCTCGTAAATCGCCTTGGCTCGCGCAATGATCTCCGGGGCCGTCCACGGTGCGCCGACGAGCTCGACCACCGGCACGAGATGCGGCGGGTTGACCGGGTGGGCGACGAGGCAGCGGTGACGACCCTCGAGCCGCTCGGTGAAGCGGCTTGCCACGATGGTCGATGTGGACGACGCGAGGATCGCATCCGGCGGCGCCAGGCGATCGAGCTCGGCAAACATCTCCCGCTTGAGCTCGAGGATTTCAGGGAGATTCTCCTGCACGAGCGCGGCACCGGCGAGCGCGTCGGAGACGCTCGCGGCCACGCGCACGCGCTCGATGGCCGCCGCGGCATCAGCGAGGCCGTAGTGTGCGAGCTCATGTAACGCCGCGACGACCAGGTCGCGCGCGTTCGCGGCGACGCCGGACGTCGCATCGTAAAGCGCGACGTCGAACCCGCCGCGCGCAAACACGACGGCCCAGGCGCGACCGATGAGTCCCGACCCTACGATGGCGACACGCGACATTGTTCGTCCTCCGAGCCGCGCCCCGTCACGCCGAGGCAGGGCAGGCGATCACAGCCACAGCACTTTACGTCTCAACGCGAGATCGTCGCGCAGCGTCTGCGAGACGCCGGTCCAGGTCACGGCGCCGCGTTCCAGCACCACGGTCCGGTCCGACAGCGCGAGTGCGAGGTCGAGATGGTGATCGACGATGACGATCGCGACCGCATGGCGCAGCCGGTCGAACGCCTCAAACAATTCCTCGGTCACGGCGGGCGAAAGGCCCTCGAACGGCTCGTCGAGCAGGAGCACCCGTACGTCCCCGGCCAGCGCCCGCGCGATCGCCACCATCTGCTGCTCGCCACCGGACAGATAGTCGGCCGGGGTGCGCCACCGCTCGCGCAGGCGCGGAAAGTACTGGAGCACCTGCTCCTCGTCCCAATGAATGCCCGCGCCGGTCTGGCGCTTGAGCCGTCCGAGCGCGAGGTTGTCGGCGACGCTCATGCCGGTGAAGAGGCCGCGACCCTGCGGCACGTAGCCGAGCCCGCGTCGCGCGATGTGAGCGGAGGGCAGGCCCGACAGGGGCTCGCCCGCCAGCATGATCGAGCCCTGCTCAGGCGGAGCGATGCCGATCAGCGTCTTCAGCAGCGTCGACTTGCCGGCTCCGTTGCGTCCGAGCAAGGCCACGATCTCATGCTCGCGCACGTCGAGCGAAACGCGGTTGAGGATATGGCTTTTGCCGTAATAGGTATCGACATTGTCGACCACCAGCAGCGGCGTCGCGACGGCGGCGGACGGACGCGGCTTGGCGGCAATCTCGGACGCGCCCGAACCGATGTAGACCTCGCGTACCTTGGCATTGTGGCGCGCGTCATCGACGGTACCGTCGACCAGCACCTCGCCCTCGTTCATCACAGTGACGCGGTCGGCGATCTGGAACACGCGGTCGATATCGTGCTCGACGAACAGGATCGGGATGTCGGCCGAGATGGTCTTGATAAGGGCTGCGACGCGCTGGCGTTCGGCGGCCGCCAGGCCGGCGAGCGGCTCGTCGAGCAGGAGGACGTGGGGACGCGTGGCGAGCGCGAGCCCCATATCGAGCAGGCGCTGCCCGCCATATGACAGTGACGCCGCATCGGCGCGCTCGATGCCGGCTAGGCCCAGATAGGCGAGGAGCTCTGCGGTCTGCGCGTTGACGTCGGCGAGCGACGCGGTCGACGCCCACGGCGCGAACCGCTTGGGATGACGGGCCTGAACCGCCAGGCGAATGTTTTCCTCGACACTCAATCCGGCGAACAGGTTGGTGATCTGGAACGAGCGCCCTACCCCGGCGGCGGTGATGTTCTCGGGCTTGAGCCCGGCGATCGAACGTCCCTCGAGTTCGACCGTGCCGCCGTCGGGCGCAAACAGCCCGGAGACCAGGTTGAACGCCGTCGTCTTGCCGGCGCCGTTCGGGCCGATGAGGGCATGCAGGGTGCGGTCGCGGACCTCAAGGTCGATTGAGCGCACGGCGCGGATGCCGCCAAAATTCTTGGTGAGTCCGCGCGCCACCAGCACCGGCCCATCGGCGTGACGGCTGCGACGCAGCGTCTGCGGCAGCGGCAGCGGCTCGGCGGCCCGGCGATCGGCCATGGCGGCTGCTGCGATCTCCCGGGCACGAAACGGCGCGATGAGCCGCCCGGCAACGCCGACCAGGCCGGTGGGCGAGAAGACGATGAAGCCGACGAACAGCACGCCGAACCAGAACAGCCAGTGCGGGGTCCAGATCGACAGGAACTCGCGGAACAGAATGAAGAACAGAGCGCCCAGCGCGGGCCCGAGAAAGCTGCGCATTCCGCCGATGATCACCATGGCGATGAGCTCGCCGGAAAACGCCACCGCAAGCGGCTCGGCCGAAGCGAAGCGGTGGTTGAAGACAGACAGCGTTCCGGCGACGGCGACGATAGTGGCGGAGAGCACGAAACCGATGAGCTTGTAGCGATTGGTCGGGTATCCGGCGAAGCGCGCCCGCTGCTCGTTCTCGCGGATTGCCACTAGGACGGTGCCCACCGGCGAGCGATGGAACCGCCAGAGCAGATAGCAGACCGCCATGGCGAAGGCGGCGACCGCCCAATAATAGGTCCGGTCAGCCTCGAGGTTCACGCCGAGCACGCTCGCGCGCGTCACGCCGCCAAGTCCGCTTTCGCCGCCGGTGAACTCGGTCCAGCGGTAGGCGATGGCGAACAAGAGCGCGGTGAGCGCAAGCGTTAGCAGGGAAAAATAGACGCCGCGCCGCCGTAGGATCAACGCGCCGGACAGGAAGGCCGCAATCGCGACGAACAGCAGCGAGCACAGCGCAGGCGCGACGATGTCGCCGGGGAACCAGTGCCGCTGGCTGAGCGCGGCCGCATAGGCACCGACGCCGAACCAGGCCCCGTGGCCGAACGAAACGAGGCCGGTATGGCCGACCAGAACGTTCAACCCCATGCAGGCGATCGCGAACACCACCACGTCGATGGACGAGCGCAGCGGCAGCCCGACGACATCGAGCACAACCGGCAGGACGATCAGCGCGAGCGCCGCGATGACGAGCGGGGCGTGATCCTCGCGCATTGCCGGCTACTCGAACTTCTCGATGCGCTCGCCCAGGAGGCCGCGCGGGCGCAGCAACAATACCAGCGCCATCAGCAGATACATCGATGCTTCGCCCCACGATGGATTGAAGTAGATGGTAATGCCGCGCACGACGCCGACCAGCAATGCGGCCGCGATCACGCCCCAGAACGAGCCCAAGCCCCCGATCACCACCACGACAAAGGCCGCGGTGAGAATTTCCGCGCCCATGGCCGGATGCACGCCCGAGATCGGCGCCAGCAGCGCGCCGGCCAGCCCGGCAAGGCCGACGCCGAGCGCGGCGATCGCCGTCATGTAGGGCGCCAGCGATATCCCGAGCGCGCCGACGATGTCGGGATTCTGCACGCCCGCTCGCACCACCCGGCCGAACGCGGTGCGATAGACGATGAACCAAGTCGCCAACACGGCTGCGCCGGCTATTCCCAGGATGATGAGGCGATAGCGCGAGTAGATGAAATCGCCGAGCAGCAGTTGGCCGCGCAGTTCGGGCGGGATCGAAAAGGGCAGCGGCGCCGCCCCGAAGACGATGCGCAAGGCCTGCTCGATCACCATCGCGAGCCCGAAGGTGAGCAGCAGGCTCAGGATCGGATCCGACCGGTAGAAGCGGCGAAACAGGAGACGCTCGATCGCAATGCCGATCACGCCGACGACGACCGGCGAGGCGACGACGGCGCCGGAGAAGCCGATCCGAGCGCTCAGGATCACCGCCAGATAGGCGCCGATGGCATAGAATCCGCCATGCGCCAGATTGACGATGCCGCCCAGCGCAAAGATCAACGAAAGACCGAGCGCGATGAGCAGATAATAGGCGCCGACCAGCAGCCCGTTGAGGACCTGTTCGAGGAGGAAAACGAGCTGCACGCGGTGCGACTTTGAATTCGGACGGCGGACGACAGAGAACAGATGACAGATCGATCCTTGCCGTCAGTCGTCCGTCCGCCGTCGTCTACATCAGTTTACATCACGAGATTTTGCAGGTGCCGTCCTTCGGCGGCGCCAACACCTCCATGTCCTGGGTCCGATCGGGCACGGTGCCGAGCGGATCATAGATGTCCCACTGGTCCTTCATCTTGGCCGGATCCTTGGCTTTGATGGCGTACATCTCCATGACCATCTGGTTGTCATAGGGTCGGAAATACGCCTCGCGCGCCTTCATGACGTCGAACTTCGCGCCCTTGCGCAGGTGTTCGGCGAGCTTCTGCGGGTCAGCCGACTTGGTTTCGTTCATCGACTGGGCGACGATCTTGAGCGAGTTGTAGTCGCCCCACGACTGGTTGTCGGGCGGCTTGCCGTACTTCTTCTGGAACGCCTCGGTGTACTTCTTGGCGCTCGGCGTATCGACCAGATGGTGCCACACCAGCGGCCAGATGCCCGA
>Ga0081538_10006578_pt1 | contig 10202 bp, 7 predicted proteins | sample TabmetS5T2R1_FD_71022 | JGI IMG/M metagenome (GOLD analysis project Ga0081538, IMG submission 71022) | Tabebuia heterophylla rhizosphere microbial communities from the University of Puerto Rico - S5T2R1 | ecosystem: Host-associated > Plants > Roots > Rhizosphere ... | reverse complement strand
CCGAAGGCGTTGTTCAGCGCGTTCTCGATCTGGAGCGCGGTCACGCCGAGGGCCGAGGCCTTCTCGCGGTCGATCTCCACCAGGATCTGCGGGCTCGAGATCTGCAGGTCCGAGTTCACGTCGAGGAAGCCGGGCAGCTGTTTGAGGCGGCCGAAGAGGATGGGCGCCCATTCGTAGAGACGCCCGAGGTCGGCGTCCTGCAGGGTGTACTGGTATTGCCCCTTGGTGAGGTTGCCGCCGATGCGGATGGTGGGCAGGACCTGGGGGTACACGTTCATGCCGGGGATGCCCGAGAGCTTCCTCCGGAGGTCCTGGACGATCTCGTCCGCGGTGGGCCGCTCCGCCGCGGGCTTGAGCCGCATGAAGATGCGCCCGGTGTTCATGACCACGCTCGAGCCGCTGGCGCCGATGCCCGAGAAGAACGAGTCCACGTAGGGCTGCTGGCGCACGATCTCCGCCGCCCGCACCTGGTGCGCCATCATCCCCTCGAACGAGATGTCCTGGGACGCTTCGGTGAAGGCGAAGACCTGTCCGGTGTCCTCGTTGGGGATGAAGCCCTTGGGCACGATCATGAAGAGATAGCCGGTGAGCACGACGGTCGCGAGGAAGACCCCGAACGTCGCGCGAGGATGGCGGAGCACGAGGGTCAGGCTGCGCTCGTAGAGCGACAGCATGCCGTCGAAGACGCGCTCGGAGGCCGCGTAGAGACGGCTGCGCGACTCGCGCGGCGGCCGGAGGAAGCGGCTGCACGCCATGGGCGTCAGGGTCAGCGAGACGATGCCGGACACGATCACCGCCGCCCCGATCACCACCGCGAACTCGTGGAGGAGCCGGCCCACGATACCGCCCATGAAGAGCACGGGGAGGAACACCGCGGCCAGCGACGCGGTCATGGAGACGATGGTGAAGCCGATCTCCCGAGCGCCGACGAGGGCCGCCTCCATGGGCGGCTTCCCGTCTTCCATGTGGCGCACGATGTTCTCGAGCATGACGATGGCGTCGTCCACGATGAAGCCCACCGCGAGCGTCAAGGCCATGAGCGACAGGTTGTCGATGGTGTAGCCGAGCACGTACATGACCATGAAGGTGCCCACGATCGACATCGGCAGCGCGAGGCTCGGGATCACCGTGGCCGAGATGTTCCGGAGGAAGAGGAAGATCACCAGCACCACCAGCGCGATGGCCAGCATCAGCGTGAACTGGACGTCGTGCACGGAGGAGCGGATGGACACCGAGCGGTCGTAGAGGGTGTTGAGGCTCACCGACGCGGGCAGCTGCGCCCGCACCGCCGGGATGATCCGGTTGATGGAGTCCACCACCTCGATGGTGTTGGTGCCGGGCTGCTTCTGGACGGCCAGCACCACCGCGCGCTCGTCGTTGTACCAGGAGGCGACCTTGTCGGTCTGCACACCGTCGATGACGCGCCCGAGCTGCTCGAGCCGCACCGGCGAGCCGTTGCGGTAGGCCACGATCATCGGCCGGTAGGCGGCGGCGGTCGTGAGCTGGCCGGTGGCCTGTACGCTGAACGCCTGGTTCGGGCCCCAGAGCGTCCCGGTGGGGAGGTTCACGTTGCTGTCGGCGAGCGCCTTCTGCACCTCGTCGATCCCGATCCCCAGCGTGGCCATCTTGCTGGGGTCGAGCTGGACCCGCACCGCGTACTTCTGCGAGCCGAAGACGCTCACCTGCGCCACGCCCGCGATCGTGGAGATGCGCTGGGCGAGGTTGGTCTGCGCGTACTCGTCCACCACGTAGAGGGGCAGCGTCGGCGAGCTGACCGCCAGGTAGAGCACCGGCTGGTCGGCGGGGTTCACCTTCTTGTAGGACGGCGGCGTCGGCATGCCGGGCGGCAGCTGAGGCTGCGAGGCGGCGATGGCGGCCTGCACGTCCTGCGCCGCCGCGTCGATGTTCCGGTCGAGCGTGAACTGCATGGTGATCTGGGTGATGCCGAGCGCGCTCGTCGAGGTCATCGAGTCGATGCCGGCGATGGTGGAGAACTGCTTCTCGAGGGGCGTCGCCACCGCCGAGGCCATCGTGTCCGGGCTGGCGCCGGGCAGATTCGCGGTGACCTGAATGGTGGGGAAGTCGATATTGGGCAGGTCGCTGACCGGCAGCAGGCGGTAGGCCATGATGCCGAAGACCAGGATGCCCGCCATGAGCAGGGTCGTCATGACGGGCCGGCGGATGAAGAGGTCGGTGCTCATCCGCCGGTCTTGCTCGGCGCGGGCGCGGCCGGCGCCGCCGAGGGCGCGCCGGGCTTCACGTCCACGCGCGCGCCCGGGACGAGGCGCAGCTGGCCGTCCGTCACCACGCGCTCCCCCGCCTTCAGCCCGCTGGTGATCACGACGTCGCGGCCGTCGGGGGCGCCCGGCACGACCGGCCGGGCCTCCACCGTCTGGTCCGCCCTCACCACGAACACGAACTGGCCCTTCTGGCCGCTCTGCACGGCCTGCGACGGCACCACGATGGCGCCGGGCTGGCGGGTGAGGATCAGGGATACGTTCACGAACTGGCCCGGCCAGAGCGTGTTGTCGTCGTTCTTGAACGTGGCCTTGACCTGGATGGTCCCCGTGCTGGGGTCCACCGTGTTGTTGATGAACGTGACCTTGCCGCGCGCCACGACACCGGGGGCGCCCGGCGGGCGCGCTTCCACCACCAGCTCGCCGGCGGCCCGGTGATAGCGCCGGATCTCGTCGAGGTAGGCCTCGGGCACCGCGAACGCCACGTAGATCGGGTGGATCTGGTTGATCACCACCATGGGGTTGGCCACGTCGTTGGCCTTGACGACATTGCCCTGGTGCAGGAGCAGATTGCCGGTGCGGCCGCCGATGGGCGCGCGGATCTCCGTGTAGGAGAGCTGCACCCGGACGTTCTCCACCGCGGCCTGGTCGGCGCGCACGAGGGCCTTGGCCGTCTCGATCGCCGCCTTGTCGGCGTCGAGGGTCGCGGTGAGGCTCCGCACCTTGGTGAGGATCTGGTCGTACTGCTCGCGCGCCACGAAGTCGCCCTCGAGGAGCTTCTTGTAGCGTCGCTCGTCCACCCGGGCGTTCTCGAGCTCGGCCGAGTCCTTGGCGAGGATGGCCTCGGCCTGCAGCACCGCCGCCTGATGCTGCGCCAGCGTCGCCTGCGCCTGGAGCATCGCGGCCTGGAGCTGGCGCGGGTCGATGGTGAAGAGGGGCGCGCCCGGCTCGACGTCCTGGCCCTCGGCGAAGTGCACCTTCAGCACCTCGCCGTTGATCATGGACTGCACGGAGACGCTCGTCAGCGCCTGCACATTGCCGATGGCGCTCACCTGCACCGGCACGTCGCGCGCCACGACTTCCGCCGCCGTGACCGGCACGCCGGGCGGCGGGCTCTTGGCGGTGGCGGGGTCCGCGCCCTTGTCGCACGCGGCCAGCAGCCCGCTCAGCGCGAGCAGGGCGGCCAGCAGCACGCCGGAGCCGATGCCGCGGGGCCGCCTCACGAGCGCGCTCCCGCCGCCTCGCGGCGGCGTGGCACCAGGGCGTCCGCGAAGCGCCGCAGGAACTCCGCGCGCTGCTTGCGGAAGGCGGGATCCGCCGGGCTCTTGCCGGTCACCATGCGTGTCACCTGGGGAAATGCGAGGGGATAGGTGAGGACTCCGAGAATGGTCAGGAGCAGGTGGCCCGCGTCGAGATCGGCGGGCAGGAGCCCGCGCCGCTGCCGCTCACGCAGGTCGGCCAGCGCGCCCACGAGCGATGCCCGGCGCTCGTCCTCGCGGATCACGCGCCCGTCGCCGGCGGCCAGCGCCTCCCACTGGATGAGCCGGATCCATGCGCTGTCCTCGCAGGCCATCTCGAACCAGTAGGCCAGGCTCTCGCCGAGGCCCGCCGGCGCCTCGCTGATCCACCCCACGCGCTCACGGAGCTTGCGATCGAAGATCTCGCGGAAGAGATCCTCCTTGTTGCCGAAGTAGTGGTAGAGCATCCGCTTGTTGACGCGCGCGCGCCGGGCGATCCGGGCCACCCGCGCGCCCGCGAAGCCCTCGGCGGAGAATTCGGCGAGGGCCGCGGCAAGGATGCGCGCCTGGGTGCCTTCGGGATCGCGGGGATGCGCGCCGGGCGCGCGCTTGAGCCGGACCACCGTGGGCATGGGCTTCGACCATAGTAACCGTTTGGATACTTCGGGTCAAGCGCCGCCGGGCGTGGCCATCCGAGGCGGCTAGACGGAGGCGGCGACCTCGACGAGGGTGTCGCAGAAGGTCGGGCCGTTGCCGATGTCGCCCAGCCGGTCGCTGGTGAGCGCGTTGACGCTGGCCCCGCCCTGCGTCCAGTTGCCGAACGGCGCGGCGACCATGCCCGGCAAGAGGCGATCGGTCAGGCGCGCGCGGTACGTCACGGCCCCGCGCTCGTTCCACACCCGAACGCGCTGGCCGTCCCGGATGCCGCGGGCCGAGGCGTCGTCGGGATGGATCTCCACGCACGGCTCGGGCTCCGCGCGGAGCAGCACCGGCAGGCCACCATACGACGAGTTGATGGAGTGGTGCCGCTTGAGCGTCAGCAGCCGGAGCGGAAAGCGCGCGGCCACGTCGGGGCGGCTCTCCGGGCTCTCGGCCGGCGGGACGAACACGGGAAGCGGGCCCAGGCCCGCCTTCGCCAGATCCGCCGACTCGAACTCGAACTTGCCGCTCGGGGTCGGAAACGCGCCTTCCGCGAACGGCGCATGCCCTCGGGGCGGTCCTACCCGCACGAAGCTCTCGGCCCGGAGACGCTCCATGGTGGCGCCCTCGCGCTCCGCCTTGGATCCCCCTACCGCCAGCTCGATCAACTCGCGATCGGTCATACGGAACACGGGCTCGGCGAAGCCCAGGCGCGCCGCGAGCAGCCGCGTCACCTCGGAGTTCGTACGCACCTCACCCAGGGGCGCGATGGCGCGCTCCGACAGCGCCACGTAGTGGAGGCCCCAGGAGCCGACCAGGTCCTCCTGCTCGAGCATGGTCGGCGCGGGGAGCACGATGTCGGCGTAGCGCGCGGTGTCCGTCATGAACTGCTCGTGCACCACCGTGAAGAGATCGTCCCGGGCCAGCCCTTCCAGCACGCGCGCCTGGTCGGCGCTGATCACCGCGGGGTTCGAGCTCCAGACGTAGAGCGCGCGAATCGGTGGGCGAAGGCTCGGGTCGGTCAGGTGACGGCCGAGCTGGATCATGTTGAGCGTGCGCGGCGCCGGCGGCCCCAGCTCGGGGCCCATGAGATTGCCGATGGCCACCGAGCGAATCGTGCGCGCGTCCGCGACGCCGCCGGCGTGATGCCGCCACTGCCCGGTGACGACGGGGAGGCAGTGAAGCGCGCGCAGCGCCATGCCCGCTCCCGCCGCGCGCTGCATCCCCACCCCATGGCGAATGCAGGCCGGCCGGGTGGTCGCGTACTCGCGCGCGAGATCCACCACCTCGGCGGCGCCGAGCCCGGTGGCGCGCGCGGTGGCCTCCGGCGTCCAGGTGGCGATGCCCGCCCGCAGCGCGTCGATGCCCGTCGTGTGCCGCTCGATGTAGTCGCGATCCTCGAGCCCCTCGCGCAGGATCACGTGGAGCATCCCGAGCGCGAGGGCGCCATCCGTGCCGGGCAGGATGCGGACGTGGCGGTCCGCCTGCGCCGCGGTACGGCTCCGGTAGGGGTCGATGACGACGAGGCGGGCACCGCGCTCACGCGCGCGGCGGATCAGGCTCCAGGTATGCACGCTGGTGCTGATGGGATCCATGCCCCAGACGACGATGAGCCGAGCGTCGACGAGGTGCTCGGGATCCGTCCACGTGGGGCCGACCAAGGCGGCGAGCCCGGCGTTCTGGCCGCCGCAGATCGTCCGCTCGAGACGGCTCGCGCCCATACGGTGAAACAGGGCATGAGTCGTGCCGAAGGTGGCCAGCGTGCCCATGCTGCCGAGATACGAGTAGGGCAGGATCGCCGCGGCGCCGTCGGTGGCGATGATGGCGCGCCAGCGCGCCGTGATCTCGTCGAGCGCCTCGTCCCACGAGATGCGCGCGAACCGCGCCTCGCCCTTGGGGCCGGTGCGCCGCAGGGGGTAGAGCAGGCGGTCGGGGCTGTAGACGCGCTCCAGATAGCGGTCGACCTTGACGCACAGATGCCGGCCGGTGACCGGATGCTCCGGGTTGGGGGCCACGTCGACGGCGCGGCCGTCACGGACCGTCACGAGCATCGCGCAGGCGTCAGGGCAGTCGTGCGTGCAGGTGACGCGAGCGATGCCGACCTCCGGCTCCGCCATGGGAGGCGAGCATAGCAGAAGAGGCGGAAGGGGTGGTAACGTTGGGGAGCAGGACAGCGGCTGAGCGGCCGCGATGCTCATTCAACGACCAGGAGACCCGCGCATGTCCCGTCTGAACTTCGGCGCCTTCCTCGCTCCCCACCACCCGATCGGCGAGCATCCGATGCTCCAGTTCCGCCGGGACATCGACCTGGTGGAGCACCTGGACCGGCTCGGCTACGAGGAGTTCTGGTGCGGCGAGCATCACTCCAGCGGCTGGGAGACGATCGCCTCGCCGGAGATGTTCCTGGCCGCGGCCGGCGAGCGCACGAAGCGGATCCGCCTGGGGACGGGCGTGGTCTCCCTGCCCTATCACCACCCCTTCAACGTGGCGCAGCGCATGGTGCAGCTCGACCACATGACGGGCGGCCGCGCGATCTTCGGCTCCGGCCCGGGGGCGCTGGCCTCGGATGCGCACGCGCTCGGCATCGACCCCATGCTGCAGCGCGACCGGCAGGACGAGGCCATCGGCATCATCCGGCGGCTCTTCCGCGGCGAGCGCATCACCTACAAGTCGGACTGGTTCGAGCTCAACGACGCCGCGCTCCAGCTGCTCCCGCTCCAGGAGGAGATGCCCTGCGCGGTCGCGTCCCAGATCAGCCCGTCGGGCATGACGCTGGCCGGCAAGCACGGCATCGGCGTCATCTCGATCGGCTCGCTCTCCGCGGAAGGGCTGAACGCGCTGCCGACCCAGTGGGGCTTCGCCGAGGCCGCGGCGGCCACGCACGGGCAAACCGTCGACCGGAAGGACTGGCGCGTGCTGCTGAGCTGGCACATCGCCGAGACGCGCGAGAAGGCCCGCGCGGAGGCGCGCGACGGCCTCCTCCGGCACAACAACGAGTACATCACCGCGACGCTCCAGCGGCCGGGCGCGGTCACGTTCGCGACGCCGGACGAGGCGGTCGACAAGATCGCGTTCGCCCCCGGCGCCGTCGCCACCATCGGCACGCCCGACGACCTCGTGGCGCGCATCAAGTCCGTGCTCGAGGCCGCCGGCGGCTTCGGCACCGTCGTGGGCTTCGTCCACGACTGGGCCAATCCCGAGAACACGATGCGGAGCTGGGACATGGTGGCCCGCTACGTGGTGCCGGAGATCAACGGCTACGTGGCGAAGCTCCGCGAGTCGCGCGAGTTCGTGGCGACCAACCGCGAGTATTTCAACCGGGCGCGGGAAGCGGTCATGGCGAAGATCACCGAGAACGACGCGGCGGCGGAGGCGCTCAAGGTGACGAAGTCGCCGCTCCTGGCCGCATCCGCCGGCAACCTGCCGGACCTGGATCAGGCGCGGGAGAAGGCGTCCGCGCGCTCAACCCGCTGAGGGGTCGCCCGCCTTCGCGCGCAGTACGCCGACGGTGATGCAGTACTGGCCGAGGTAGTACGTCGGCCAGATGAGATAGGCGGCCAGCGGCACCGCCGCTCGGAAGCGCCCGGCGGCGATCAGGGAATCCGAGAGCACGAACAGCATGGCGCCCATCCAGACGAGGGGTGTCGAGAATCCCGCGAGGATCGCCGACACCGTCATCGCCGTGATCGCGATGGCGTAGGCGATGACCGGAACCGCATACCCGCCCAGGTGGCTCGAGAGCCAGACCGTCACCACCACCCCGTAGACGAGCACCGCCGCCGCAAGCATGAGCTGGCGTCGAGGGGGACGCAGTGGCCGAGGCCAGCTCCGGACGAAGAGCAGGATGTACGCGAGGTGCGCGAGGAAGAACGCGACGAGTCCGGCGCCGAAGTAGCGACGGAAGCCCAGGTGCAGGAGCACGTCGCCGAGGCACGACAGGGCCAGCGCCGTCGCGAGGAGCGCGCTGTCGGGAACACCGCGCCCGGCCTCCTGGGGCGCGGCGCCCTCGGCCCGCCCGAGCACCCGGAAGCCCACCACCGCGAGCGGCGCCATGCCCAGCGCCTTGATCACGACGCTGCCAGGAAACGGCTGGAGAGGCCGCGTCACGAAATACGCGATGGCGGCCGCGATGGAAAGGAGCAGGAGCCCCCGATCCAGCGGGTCGACGTCAGGGACCATGCTCACGCCGTGGCGCACGGCAATCATCTTCCCACCGGTTGACACCGGCGTCGCCATCAATGCACTATCCCGGGCGTCGCGCCCGCCGTCCGCTCGGCGCGGTGCGCAGCCATGCGATGACCGCCGCCAAGATCCTGCCGCTCCCCGATCTCGCCCAGCGGCTGGAGGCCCCCCGGCGCGAGGGCCTCAAGATCGTCCACTGTCACGGGTGCTTCGACCTCATGCACATCGGCCACATCCGGCATCTGCAGGCCGCGCGCGCGATGGGAGACCTGCTGGTCGTCACCGTCACCCCCGATGCGTACGTGGACAAGGGCGAGGGCCGGCCGGCGTTCGGCGAGGCCCTGCGGGCCGAAGCGCTCGCCGCGCTGGTCTGCGTCGACCTCGTGGCCATCTGCCCCTGGCCCACCGCGGTGGAGGTCATTCGTCTGCTCCGGCCACACTACTACGTCAAGGGACAAGCCGGCGAAGACCCCACGCGGCGCAGCGTCCGGCTCCAGCATGAGATCGCGACGGTTCGCGAGCTGGGAGGCGACGTTCGATTCACTCGTGAGATCGTATTCTCCTCCACCGCGCTGCTGAACGCCGCATTGCGGCTCTCGAGCGAGCGGGGCTCGGCGTGAGCGGCAATCCCGCGGCGCGAGACGTCCTCGACGAGTACGGCTACGCCTTGCCGCTCGGCAAGGCGCCCGACTCACGCCGCGCTCAATGCTCCACGCGGTCCATGACCCGCGCCGAGCGTCTCCTCGCCGAGCTTCTGGCGTGAGGGCGTGCACATAGCGCCGGCGCCACGGGTGAGCGTCGCGATCTCGACCTGGAATCGGGCGCACCTCGTGGGCCGGGCCATCCGCAGCGCGCTGGCCCAGACGTTCGAGCAGTTCGAGTTGCTCGTCGTCGACGACGGGTCCACCGACGACACGCCCGCCGTCCTGGCCGCGGTGGACGATCCACGTGTGCATCGAGTCCGGCACCCACGGAACCACGGAATCAGCCGCACCCGAAACACCGCCCTGGGACTGGCGCGGGGCGAGTGGCTGGCCTTCCTCGACGACGACAACGAGTGGGTCCCGGAGTACCTCGAGCGGCAGCTGGCCTTTGCGCTGTCCCGGCCCGAGGCCGGGGTGGCATACTGCCGCGCGCGGCAGCGTTCTGCGCTCTCGGGGTCGGAGGCCGAGGTCGGCCAGCTGAAGCAGGGCCGGGTGTTCTGCGACCTGGTGGAGGGATGGAACCCGTTCGTGTCGAGTGCCCTGATCCGCCGAGCCCTCCTGGTCGAGGCCGGGGGGCTCGACGAACGGCTGCGCGCCACCGAGGACCGCGATCTCTGGATGCGCCTGGCCCAGCGTACGGAGTTCGCGGGCACCAGTGACGCCCTCCTCATCCGTCACGAGCGTCACGGGCCCCAGCTCTCCCGCAACCCCGAGTACCTCGCGAACGATGCCGCCGTTCTCGCCGCGAAGTGGCGCGCCGCCGTCACTGCGTCATGCGGGGGCCGTGCCTACCGACGCTGGCGGCTCCGGCTGGTCCTGTGGGCGGAACGCTGCCGCGCGGAGCGCATGGTCGAGCTAGGTGTCGGGGAGCGGGTTGCGGCGATTCGCACGGCCGGGCGGCTGCTCCGGCTCCTCCCTGGCTCGGCGCCGCACGTCGCCGAGGCGCTCGGCCGGGCGCTGCTCGGCTCGCGACGGCTCGATTGGTATCGTTACCGCGCTCGCAGGGCCCTTGGCCGCTCCGCGCGTCCGTGAACGATGTCCACCGAGATACGCGTCGCGCTGCTCGGCTTCGGCCTGGCCGGCGCCTGCTTCCACGCCCCCACGATCGCCGTCACGTCGGGGCTGAGGCTGACGACGATCGTGACCGCGAGCCCGGAGCGTCGAGCCCGCGCGCTCCGCGAACACCCGACCGCCCGCGTCCT
>Ga0081538_10006577_pt1 | contig 10203 bp, 13 predicted proteins | sample TabmetS5T2R1_FD_71022 | JGI IMG/M metagenome (GOLD analysis project Ga0081538, IMG submission 71022) | Tabebuia heterophylla rhizosphere microbial communities from the University of Puerto Rico - S5T2R1 | ecosystem: Host-associated > Plants > Roots > Rhizosphere ... | reverse complement strand
CGGCTTCGCGCTGATCGTGCTCGGCGTGACCTCGGTGCTCGTGGCCACCGAGCCCCCCGGCTAGCTCCTTGCGTCGCGGCGACGCAACGTCAATGGTGCTCGTGGCCAGAGACGCCGAACCACTGGATGCGCCACTGATGCATCTGATTGATCTCCGTCCTCTGGGCCTGGACGATCGCGCGGGCCATGCGCTTCACCGTCCGGTTCTCGCCCCGCGCGAGCTGGACCTGCGCCATCCGAATCGCTCCCTCGTGGTGCGTGATCATGGCGTCCAGGAAGGCGCGATCGAACGGCCGGGCTCGCCTCAGTCCGTCGGGGTCCATGTGCATGCCCATCTCGTGCAAGTTCAAGCCGAGGCTGCGTCCGGTGACGCCGGCGTCGGCGAAGCGGCGATCGAGCCGCTGCATCTGGCGGATCTCCGCGTTCTGCGTCGCGATGATCGCCTCGGCCAGCTGCTCGACCTCCGTGCGATCGCTGTCGCGCTTTGCCAGCTCGGCCATCTCGACCGCAGACCGGTGGTGGGGCACCATCTCCGTGACGAACGCGCGGTCGATGCCGTTGCCGGCGATCTCGCGCTGCTCGGTCGTGGCGTCGTCGGGCTTGGAAGCGGACGTAGTGGTGTCCTCCCCGCCGCAGCCCGCCAAGAAGAGCGCGAGCATCAGCGCCACCCGGCCGAGCGTCGCCAGCATCGCGGCCGAGCATACAAAGCGGGTCGGCAGCACAGGCCTCGCCAGGCGCCTACAGGAGCTCGCGCCAGGTCTCCCCGGCGTCGCGCGAGGAGAGGACCTTCGGTTCGTGGGTGGCCGCGAGCAGCTCATCGCCGACGGCTTCCAGCGTGCGCTCCTCGCCTTCGAACCCGAAGCGGAGCTCCAGCGCCCGCCGCTCGCGCTCCGGCAACGTCTCGAGCGCGCGTCGCACGCCTTGCTCACGCAGTGACCTTTCGGCCTCGTTGAACGAGTTGGGAGCTTCGTCGTCGACCAGCAGCTCGCCGAGCTCGCTGTCCCCATCCGGTCCGACCGCCTGGTTCAGGGACACCGAGGCACGCGCCACGCCAAGCGCCTCCTCGACCTGCCGCGTCCCCAAGCCCGTCTCCGCAGCCAGCTCCCGGCTGGTCGCCTCGCGACCGAGGCGGAGCTCGAGGCGGACCGCCGCACGCGCCAGGCGCTGCTGGCGCTCCACGACGTGGACGGGCACTCGGATCGTGCTTGCCTGGTTGGCGACGGCGCGCTGGGCCGACTGGCGGATCCACCAAATCGCGTAGGTGGAGAACTTGAACCCTCGGCGCCAATCGAACTTCTCCACGGCACGACTGAGCCCGAGGTTTCCTTCCTGGATCAAGTCGAGAAACGGTACTCCGAGCCCGCGATAGCGCTTCGCGATGGAGACGACGAGCCGGAGGTTCGACTCGATCATCCGTCGCTTGGCGGCGGGGTCGCCTCGTTCGATCCGCTTCGCGAGCGCGACCTCCTCCGCGGCTGTGAGCAGCGGATGGCGGCCGGCTTCCTCAAGAAAGAGATGGAGCGAATCGAGCGAGTCGTGATCTTGGGACTGCTCCAACGGGGTCATGCTCGCGTCCTCCCGGTGATGGCCCGTGACAGGCGTGATTCGACCCTGAGACGATCCCTCATGACCGCGGCGGTGTCTTCGCAGCAGGCGTCCATTTCGACGTCGGAACCAGCGTCACCCTTTTTCTTCCGGCTAGCTGCAATGCCGCGGCGCCGCGAGAAGCTTCAGTCGAGCGCGGGCCTGGGCGAAAGGAAGCGATAGCAGGAGGACGGGCGGTCGAGACACAGCTGCTGGGTCTGCATCGACCTCTCGAAACAGCGGGAGTCCTGCTCGCAGAGCTCGCGGAAGACGGAGTCGTACCCGCCCCAGGGCTTGCAGTCCTCGTCCTCGATCCACGCGGTGCTCGTGCCAGAGATTCGGTAGCAGGCGCGGAGTGCAGGCCTGCCCTTCAAGTCGACGCTCGGAGCGAGAGCGGAATGTGCGTCCGCCTCGAGCACGTCAAGCGCGCGCGTGGCGACCGGGATCGCCGCCACCGTGTAGACCGCCCAGGCGGCGAGCAGCACCGTGATGGCCGCGACGACACGCAGCTCGCTCATTCGTCGCTCACGCGGCCTCGCGCCGCGCCAGGGCGGCAGAACTCACAGACGCCTTCGCTCATCCCAAAGGCGTCCGTCGGACGGACCGGCCTGGAGCAGACGCGGCAGGTGCGACCTGCGTCCATGCCGTACATGGCGCGAAGGAACGTCCAGACGCCTGCCATCAGACCGTCTCCGGGGCCGGACCGCCGATCGGGACGGCGCCCTCGACGATCAGGTCGATCTCAGCGAGATCCTCTGGGCCGAGCTCGAAGTCGAGCGCGGCGACGGCATCGGCGACGTGGGCCGCTCGGCGCGAGCCGACGATCGCGACGTGGACCGACGGATGGGTCAGCGTCCAGGCGATCGCCAGTTGGCTGACTGTGTGGCCGCGATCCCGGGCGAAGCGCTCGAGCTCGCGGACGACGTCAAGCTGGCGGCGGAACGTGTCGCCGCGGAAGATCGGGCTACGAGCCCGCCAGTCGCCGGCGGCGAACGTCGTCGTCACGTCCATCGCTCCGGTCAGGAGCCCGTGCGCCAGCGCCCCGTAAACGAGCACGCCGATGTCGTGCTCACGGCAGTACGGCAGCACGTCTCGCTCGATGCCGCGGCGAAGTAAGTGATAAGGCGGTTGCACCGTCTCCACCGGGCGCGTCCGCGAGAAGTCGGCCAGCTGGGCCGAATCGAAGTTCGAGACCCCGATGTGGCGGATCTTGCCCTCATCGACGAGCTGCTGAAGGGCGTCGGCAGTTTCCTCGAAAAGCACCGCTGGATCGGGCCAGTGCACCTGGTACAGGTCGATGTACTCGACATCGAGTGCTCTGAGGCTTTGCTCGACGCCGCGGCGAAGCCATTCGGGGCTCGAATCACGAACGACGCCGCCAGCCTTCGGGCGAAGTCCGCCCTTCGTCGCGATGACGAGCTCGTCCCGGTGCGCGCGAAGGTCGCCGGCCAGCGCGCGTCCTAGCAGCCGCTCCGACGCGCCGAACCCGTACGCCTGAGCCGTATCGAAAAGATTGACGCCGAGCTTGCGCGCCGTGCGGATCGCATGCACTGCTTCGCGCTCGTCGGTCGCGCCCCAGTCTCCTCCGAGCTGCCACGTCCCGAAGGCGATCCGGGAGACGGCAAGTCCAGTCATGCCGAGCGTCGTCGTTTGCACCCGGCTCACGATGCGTGCGACGTCGCCCTACGTCTTCGCGGCCAGCATCAATCTTGTTTCGGCGTCCAGCCCCCATCTCTGGATGTAGGCCAGCTGCAATGTGCTGCCGCCGGTGCTGCGGCACTTTGGCCCGATGGAGATGCAGCTCGTTCCGATGCTCGGATTCATGCTCTCGCTCTTCGGCGTCTGGTTTCTGTACGTGCGGCAAGCGGTCTGCCCACGGTGCAGCGGCCGAGGCGGGCATCGGTCGGATTGCCCGAACGGCCGGAACTGAGCAGATCTACTTCTGGCGGCGTAGCGGGCTCGACTCGCTACACCCTGTGAGTGAGGGAAAAAAGCCGCCTCTCGGGAGACGCCGCAGCGGCCTCGCTTCTCTACCTTCGATGGCGAGATGACAACGCATCAATACGACCGGCTCGATCCCGAACGGCCCGGCTGGATCGAAGCGGAGATGCCACGCGGCGAAAGGATGCTGACGACTTGTGCCTGGTGCGAGCGAGTCCGTCTCGGGGACGACTGGGTCAGCCCACACGTCGCGATCCGCGAGCTGCGAACGTTCGATTGGGCGAAACCGCCGCTCTTCACGCACGAGATGTGCCCGCACTGCGTCGACTTTCTGAGTGCAGGTCACGCCACGAGGAACGGGACAAGGCTGCAGGCTTGAGCGTGGCCCGGATTGCTGAAGCCGCGGCTCGTCGCCTTTCCGTCCCAGGCGAGACAAAAGCGCCGACGCTGCGCGCTATCCCCGGTGGAAGCGACGGCGAGTGGGCCTCCGCGAGCGACCGCGTGATGATCGAGGCAACGGCTGCGGCCGTCGAGCTGTTCGCCGCGAAGTGGAAGATCGACCTTCTCTATCTGCTCGCGGCCGGCGTGCGCCGGCATAGCCGCCTTCACGACCATCTCCTCGTCTCGAAGAAGGTTCTGAGCGATGCGCTGCGCGCGCTCGAGCATGACGGCCTCGTGTTTCGCAAGGTCTTCGCCGAGCGGCCCGTTCGCGTCGAGTATTCGCTCACGCCGCTCGGCCGCTCGCTGACCGCGCCGTTGTTCGCCCTCTACGAGTGGGCTGACAAGCACCTCGAGGAGGTCTCGGCGGCACGCGCAAGGAGCGACGGCAGCGCCAAAGTCGAGGAGCCCCGGTTCAAGGCGCCGTTCCAGGTTCGGTGCGACGGCCGGAACGCGGCCTCCGCCTGAATCGCGCGGCCTACCGGACGAGCGACGCGAAGACGATGTAGTTGTCGGGATGGTGGCCCGTCGACGGGTTCAGCTTTCCGGCACACGTGATGAGCCGTAGCGTCGGCCGCGTCGTCCTCGCATAGACGAGCTTGGTGGGGAAGCGGCTCTTCGGGACCCGCATCGTCGATCGGGCGACGAAACGAACGGTAGTGCCGTTCTTTAGCCGCACCTTGATCACCCCGCCCACCCGCAGTTCACGTAACCGGTAGAAGACCCCGGGACCCCTCCTCGAAGCCACATGCCCGACGATGACCGCGGCGCCCTGCTCTCCCGGCTCGGGGCCGGGCTGGAACCAGCCCGTTTCGGCGAAGTTGGTCGGCACCTCGATCGTGCGGTCGGCGTTGAGACCGAGCCGGATCACGCGTGCGTTGACGCCGATCGCGGGAATCGAGACGTGAACGGGGACCGGCAGGTGCCTGCGGGGTGCGCTCACCGCTGTGCGCCGCGCGGGCTCCCGGCTCGCTTCTGGGGAGGGAGTCTTCGGCGCTTGCGCGATCTCCTCGAGGGCCGAGTCCGGTGTGCGTGCAGCCATTCCGACCCCGAAGGCGGCGGCGAAAAGCCCAACCGCGGCGACGGAGACGACCAGCCGGAACTTCCGGCTCCGACGTTCGCTCTGGCCCCCCACGGGCGGCGATTGTAGGCGGCGAAGATGAGCCGCCTGTTAATGCGGCTCGGGCAGAAGTCAGCGGGGACGCGCTCGGCGTCCCCGCAGATTTCCGGCTCAGTCGGCCGGGGCGGGGGGCCAGTAGCGGTTGACCAGCCTCCGCGTCTTCAACGCCCGCGTTCGAGAGTTCAACAGGGACTTGCGAAGGGTCCCGTTGAACCCTGTCATCTTCATCCTGCCGTTGAGCTCTTTGAGCTCGTCGTTGACGAGCGGGACGAGGTTTGGCATCACCGTCGGGAAGGTGCCCGGCAGCTTGCGCGTGCGGATGAATGCAACTGCGGCGTTGCGGGTGGCCTGGCTCGAGCTGATCGCGTTGATCCAGCTCTTGCGTAGAGCCTTGTTCTTCGCGCCGACCTGAGTGATCAGCCCGGTCGTGGTCGCAACCACGTCGTGCTGGACGCTGAGGGCGGCAAACGCCGTGTCTTCCCGGCCGGCGTACGCACTTGCAGCGGGGTCGCCGTCGGGCAGCGCATCGCCCGCAGGGCTTGGGGGCGAGGTCTTGATCACGTACTTCGCCGCGTTCCACGCGAACTTCGCTTGTGCACGCGCGGCATTTAGGGCGGCGATGGACTGCGCCGTCTGACCGTGGTCCGCATACCGGCCCGCCCGAGCGAGCGCGGCCTGAGTGCGAAGGATGCGGGTGTTCACGATCGACGGAATGAGGGGCGCGGCCCCGCTCCCGGCGGCGTGCGCCGAGGGGTCGGAGCCCCGCAGCGCCCCGCCTGCCACCGGCACAGCGACGATGAGGCCGAGCGCGGCGGCGAGCGGAGCGAGAGTTCGGCGGGTACGCATCGGATCAGTCAGCCGGGACCGGCGGCCAGTACTGGTTGACCAGGTCCTTGGTGTCCTGCGCCTTGACGCGCGCGTTGTTCAGGGCCGCTTTTGCTGCCGCCGAGAACTTGTACAGCGCCAGCCGTCCCTTGATCTGCTGCAGCTCGTCGTCGAGAACGGCGACGTAGCCGGGCATGAGCGCGGCGAAGGTGCCGCCGCCCTCGGTCCCGTCCGGCCGAGCGTCCTCCGTTGGGGGCGGCTCGATCGAGTGGATCCACTTGATCGCGTTGAGCCGCTGGGTCTGCATGGCGTTGATCGAGCTCGTGAGACGCGTGAGCAGCGCGGCGTTGCCGGTCTCCATCATCCCGACCGACGCCGACACGAGGTCGTGCTCTGCGGTCAGTACTGCGACCGCCGTGGTGGGTGGATCCGCATACGTCACGGCTCCCCCGTCACCATCCGGGAAGGCGTCCTCAGCCGGAGGAGGCGGGGTCGTCTGGACGACCCACTTGGCCGCATTCCAGGCCTTGGACAGGTTGTCCGTGGCGGCTGCCATGTCATTGACCGCCTGCGCAGGCTGGTTGCTGTCGTAGTCGGCGGTCGCCCGCCCGAGCGCGTCCTGCGCCCGCACGAGCCTGGTGTTGACGATCGAGGGGATGATCGGCGCAGCGTCGCCGCCGGCAATCTGAGCCGGGGGAGCGGCGCTCTGCCGAGCGGATCCCGAATCGCTCATCGCCGGCGCAACCACGACCAAAGCGGCTGCGACCGCGGCGAGCGCCAGGAATCGAAACGAAGGCATTGCTTCTCCTTTCGAGGTCCATTACGACTCGGCCAACGTAAGGAGCGCCCCTCCTGGGGTCGGGTACCGCTCGGTGACCGGTGGGGCTAGCGGTTCACGAGCCGCCGCGATGGGCGTCCTACTTTCGTTCCCACGCTTTCGATTTCGAAGGAGACGGTTGTGGGAGTGACACGCTTGCTCGCGCTCGCGGGCCTGACGTTCGCGGCGCTGCTGCTCATGGGGATGGTGCAAACCGACCCGACGCACTCGAGCACGCAGGCGGCCGCGGCGCGGCTGCCCGACCTCGACCAGGAGACGCCGACAGGCATCCGGATCGCCCGTAACGGCTCGAACTACCGGCTCGGTTTCCAGTCGGCTGTTCGGAACGTCGGCGTCGGCCCGCTGATCATTGACGGGCATCGAGTCGGGTCGAGCCCGACGATGACGGCCGACCAGTTGATCAGTACGGGTGGTGGCCCGCTCCAGGAGGTTCCCGACGTCGGCGAACTTCGCTATGTGCGTTCCTCGGACCACCAGCACTGGCACCTGCTCGGCTTTGATCGCTACGAGCTTCGCCGCGCCGGTGAGGAGTCGGCGCTCGTGGCGGACCGCAAGACCGGTTTCTGCTTAGGGGATCGCTACCGAATGTCCAGCCGAGTGCTGGCGAACACGCCCGGCGCCAAGGTGTACCGGACGAACTGCGCAAAGGGCGAGCCCCAACGGCTCAAGGTGCGTGAGGGCATCTCGGTCGGGTGGGGCGATGACTACAAGGCGTTCCTCGAGGGCCAGGAGCTGCCGCTGAGCGGGCTCCGGGACGGGCAGTACGTCCTCGTCCATCGCGTCAACGCCGACGGCCGCATCCGCGAGCTCTCGAGCCGAAACAACGCCGCCTCGGTCTTGCTCGATCTCCGTTGGCGCGCCGGCAAGCCGTCCGTGCGGACGCTTGCGACGTGCCCGGACCGAGCCGACTGCGAGCGGCAGCCGAGCGTGCGCACGGTTGCCTCTGGACTCGCCATTCCCTGGGACATCGCCTTCCTGCCCGACGGAGGAGCGCTCGTCACCGAGCGCCCAGGCCGGGTTCGGCTGCTTGAGCCGAGCGGCACGCTACGCGCGACGCCGGCCGCCACGGTCCCCGTGAGCGCCAAGGGCGAAGGCGGCCTGCTCGGCATCGCGCTCGACCCTGAGTTCGCGAGCAACAGGGACGCCTACCTCTACTACACGACGGCCGGCGGGATGCGCCTCGAGCGCTGGCAGTGGACAGGCACCGAGCTCGTCCGCGAAACGACGCTTGTGACGGCGATCCAGGCCGGGAAGATCCACGACTCAGGTCGAATCGGCTTCGGGCCTGACGGACGCCTCTACGTCGCGACCGGGGACGCCGGCAAGCGTGCGCTCGCCCAGGACCCGCGTTCGCTGAACGGGAAGTTCCTGTCGCTGACCGCGGACCAGTACCGGGGAGCAAGCGTTGTTCGGCCGGCGATCCTCGCCCGGGGTTTACGGAACCCACAGGGCTTCGACTGGCAGCCGGGGACCGGTGCGCTCGTCGCCAACGACCACGGCCCGTCCGGCTTCGATGGGCCCGAGGGCTACGACGAGGTCAACGCGATCGTTGCGGGCGGAAACTACGGCTGGCCGAAGGCGATGAGCGTCGCCACCGGCTCCGGGAAGTACCTGGCGCCGCTCCGCGTCTATCGCCGGCCGATCGCCCCGTCCGGCGCCGCGTTCCTGACCCATCCCTCTCGGTGGACGGGGAGTTATGTGCTCGCCGGTCTACGGGGAAAGACGCTGCGTCGCCTCGAGTTGAGCGGTGGGCGCATCGTCGTCGATGAGCCGCTTCTCTCCGGCGAGTACGGGCGGCTTCGCACTGTCAAGGAAGGACCGAACGGATGCCTCTACGTGCTCACCAGCAACCGCGACGGCCGAGGCAATCCGGTCGCAGCCGACGACCGGATCCTGTGCGTCACGCCACCGCAAGACTGATCGACAGCCTCGTGCTCGCGGCGATCGTGCTCGTGGCGCTGCTTTTGCTCGCGAAGTCGTGCGCAGGTTGGGTCGGCGAGCGCTCGTCCGAAGCGGTCCCGGAACCGCGGGCTCTCGCCGACTACATCCCGGACGACCCCGGCGTCGCCGCTCACACCGGCGGCTGGGCCGAGCTCCAGTGGAACTTTGCCGGGCCTTCCGGCGTCCAGGCCCAACGCGCCTGGGACAACCTGATCGCAGCGGGGTTCCCGGGGGGCGAGGGAGTGACGGTCGCCGTCGTCGACACCGGAGTCGCCTACGCCGACAGGTATCCGTACCGTAGGTCTCCCGACCTCGCCGAGGCGCGCTTCGTCCCCGGCTACGACTTCGTCGGCCGCGATCCCTACCCGTTCGACCTTAACGGGCACGGCACCCATGTGGCATCGACGATCGCCGAGGAGACGAACAACGCGACGGGCCTGACCGGATTGGCGTACGGGGTGCGCATCATGCCGGTGCGCGTGCTCGACCGATCCGGAGCGGGAACGGCGACCACCGTTGCGAGAGGGATCCGGTTCGCAGCCGAGCACGGTGCCGACGTGATCAACCTCAGCTTCAGCTTCGACTGGCGCACGGGTGCGCGACAGATCCCTCAGGTCGTCCAGGCGCTCGAGTACGCGGAGCAGCGAGGCAGCCTGGTCGTGGCCTCTGCCGGCAACAGCGGCCTGGCCCTAGTCCCATACCCGGCGCGCTGGCGCTTCGCCCTGGCCGTTGGGGCGACGACCGAGCACGGATGCAAGGCGAGCTTCTCGAACTTCGGTCCCGAGCTCGATTTCGTCGCGCCCGGCGGAGGCTCGGATTCGCGGCTGGCGGGCGATCCGAGCTGCCAAGCCGGCCGCCGCGGCCGCCCGATCTACCAGATCACGCTTCGGCCACGCCTCGTCGCCAGCTTCGGCATCCGAGGCCTCTCCGGCACGTCCATGGCCGCGCCGCACGTCTCGGCGACCGCAGCTCTCGTGCTTGCCAGCGGGGTCCTCGGCGAAGATCGCTCTGCGGCGCGGATCAGGGAGCGGCTCATCCAGACGGCCGGCGACCGCGGTGTGGCCGGCTACGACACACGCTACGGGTGGGGACTCGTCGACGCGGCCGCCGCGACGGCTCGAGAGCTTCCGCTCAGGTGAGGAATGCTTTGCCCGAACTGCCGCAGACAGGTCGCACGGCGCGCCACCTTCTGCCCTAGCTGCGGGACGCCGCGGAACGGTGCGTCGCCGACGCTCGAGCTCGTCCTCGCCGACGGGACCCGCGTCCCTCTGGTCGGCGAGATCACGATCGGGCGGGCACCGGGAAACACGCTCGAGCTCGCCGACCCGTCGGTCTCGCGACGGCATGCGAGGATCGTGCCCGGCGCTCGGCCGGGCGAAGCGCCGGTGGTCGAGGACACCGGCTCGAGCTTCGGCACCTGGCTCGACGGCCGGCGCGTAATGGGCGCGAGCCGTCTCGTCGACGGGTCACATCTTCGGCTCTGGAAACCCGGGCTGGTAGTCGATCCGCGGGCTGG
>Ga0081538_10006576_pt1 | contig 10203 bp, 8 predicted proteins | sample TabmetS5T2R1_FD_71022 | JGI IMG/M metagenome (GOLD analysis project Ga0081538, IMG submission 71022) | Tabebuia heterophylla rhizosphere microbial communities from the University of Puerto Rico - S5T2R1 | ecosystem: Host-associated > Plants > Roots > Rhizosphere ... | reverse complement strand
GGGTGGCCGCCCCCCCGGCCCCCCCCCCCCGGCCCCCCCCGGGCCAGCTCCAGGTCGGCCGGCGGGCCCGACTGCAGCGACCACAGCCGCAGCCGGCCCCCCTTGCGCCGCCCGGCCGCGACCACCACCAGCCGGTCGATCGCCGCCGGCAGCACGAAGCCGTCGTTGTAGTCGGTGTGCTCCCCGATCAGGTTCACCCGCCCCGGGGCCGCCCAGACGCCGTCGGGGTCGCGGCCGGTCAGCTCCCGGAACGCGCCCGCCACTCGTTCGGCCCGGTCGTTCACCTGGCGCCTCCCGCGGCCCAGCCGAGCAGGTCGCCGAGGATGGCCAGCGCGGCCGGGTCCCCGCGCCGGGCCGGCTCGGCCAGCCGGTACTGGCAGGCGACCAGCCGCCCGGGACCCACCGGCTGGGCCCCGACCACCGGCCCGGCCAGCGGGTCGGGGACCGGCTTGAACGCCCCCACGACGGTGACCTGCGGCCAGGTCCCGGCCCCGATCCTGGTCAGCAGGTGCGTCGGGACCACGGTGGCGTCCTCCCCGGCCAGCACCGCCCGCTCCGGCAGCGACGGCAGGGCCCGCTGACCACAGGTGAAATGGAACATCGTCGACCCCCACGCGGTGGCGACCTCCGCCACCTCCACCAACACCGGCCAGCAGCCCGCCGCCTCCCCGTCCTGGGCCAGCACGACCACGGTCTCGCCGGCCTCCAGCCGCTCCCGCGCCACCTGCCCGGCCTCCGCGTCCAGCGCCCCCTCCCCCACCACGGTCACCCCCGGCGCCGGGTGGAACACCCCGCCAGCCCCCTCCGCGCCTGGTCCGTGCCCAGGCCCCCGGTGGGGGAGCGTAGCCGACCGGGGAACGGGGTGCTCGGGGTCGTCCACAGGGGCGGTGACGGCCCGGACCGGGTAGGTGTTGGTGGCGACCTCCCGGTCGCCGGTGGAGAGGCGCAGGGAGACCTCGTAGGGGCCGGGCGTGGCCGGGACGGGGAGCTCGACGGTGCCGGCGTCGACCGCCCGCCAGCCGGGGAGGTCGCCGAGGTCGACGGTGACCTCCGCTCCGGCCAGGGCGGCGAGCAACCGCACGCCGGTGAGGGGTGGGCCGTCGTTGGCCACGTGGAGGGGGGCGGCCAGCCGCCCGCCGGCGGCGACGACCAGGCTGTAGAGCTCGAGCATGGGCAGCACGGGCTGGCTCACCCGGGCCAGCTCGGCCACGGCCGGCGGCTTGGGTCGCCGCTCCAGGTCGAACAGGCCGTTCAGCTCCCAGGGGACGTCGGTCAGCTCGGTCACGCACCAGCCGCCCAGGTGGTCGTGGCGGCGGAACACCTCGGCCTGGAGGCGGTCGGACAGGCCCTGGTGGCGCTGGGTGCCGGCGACCAGCTCGCCGGCCGACCCCGGCCAGGGCAGCGCGGCGACCGCCTCCCGGTACCAGGCGGCCGGCGACCAGAAGGGGACGCCGTCCTCGCCGTCGGCCACCCCCGGCAGGCCCCAGTCGCCGAACTCGGTGACGAACAGGGGCCGGCCCAGCCCGGCCCAGCGGCGGGCCCTGGCCTCCAGCTCGGCCAGCCAGGCCGCGTGGAGCCGGCCATACCAGTGGGCGGTCAGCACCGGGGTGGTGAACACCCGCTCCGGGTCGGGCTCGACCCAGTCGTTCTCGATCAGCGGGCGGGTCGGGTCGGCGGCCCGCACGGCCCCGGCGACCCGGCGGGCGAACCCCTCGTAGCCGGGCCGGCCCCGCGTCGGCGGGTCGTCGAGGCCGAGCTCGTTCATGGCCGACCAGAGGATCACGCTGGGATGGTTGGCGTCCCGCCGGACCTGGGCGGTGGCGGCCCGCGCGCACCGGTCGGCCAGCTCGCCGTGGCCGGCCAGCTCGCCGTGGGCGATCGGCTCGGCCACCGGCAGGTCACAGTGGAGCAGCATGCCCAGCTCGTCACAGACGTCCAGGTAGACCGGGTCGAATGCCTTGAGGTGGAGCCGCAGGGTGTTGAGCCCGGCCGCCCTGGCCGCGGCGACCTCCCTGGCGACCGCCTCCCGGTCCCCCTCGGCGTACAGGGTGCCGGCCCCGAATCCCTGCACCAGGGCGCTCCGCATCCGGTAGGGCACGCCGTCCAGCAGCAGCCGGTCGCCGTCGAGCTCGACCCGGCGCAGCCCGTGGCGGACGGCCAGACGGTCGCTGGGGACGCCGCCGGCGGACGCCTCGACCACCGCGGTGTGGAGCACGGGACGCTCGGGCCGCCAGCGGGCGGCCCCGGTGGGGCCCAGCCGGATGGTGGCCTCCCGCTCGGCTCCCGGGTCGAGCGCCAGCTCGGCCTCGCCGGCCAGCCCGACGCTGGCCGCGGCCAGCCGCGCCACCACGGGTTCGTCGCCCACGTGCTCGACCCGGACCGCCAGGGTCAGGTCGTCGGGGTCGCTGGAGGACCGCACCCCCCGCAGCGCCACCGGCCCGTGGCGGCGGAGGGTGACCGGCTGCCAGATGCCGCCGTAGGTCAGGTACAGGCTGGGCGGGCTGGGAAAGACGTGGTTGGCCCAGCCCTGCTTGCCGTGGGGCAGCCGCCGGTGCTCGGGCGCGTCCACCGGCGGGTCGGTGACCCGGACGGCGAGCTCGTTGGCCCCGGCGACCAGGGCGGCCGACGGGTCCAGCTCGAAGGGGGTGAAGGGCAGGTCGCTGCGACCAAGCGGCCGGCCGTTCAGGTACACCTCGGCCAGGTCCATGACCGCCCCGAAGCGCAGCGTCCAGTGGCCGGCCGGGTCGCCGACGGCGAACCGGCGCCGGTACCAGGCGACCCCGTCCAGGTCGAGGAAGCCCTGGGCCTCCCACAGTCCCGGCACCCGGATGGGGCGGGGCGCCAGCCGGTCCAGCGCCGCCGGTTCGTGGTCGCCGGGGAAGAAGTCCCAGGTGCCGTCCAGGGCCCGCTCAGCCACCGCGCCCGTCCGCGCCGGCGAGCTTACGGAAGTCCTCGACCAGGCTGGTCGGCGCCCGGCGGAGGACGCCGGCGCCGTCCGGCTCCAGCTCGAGCAGGCCCATGGGGCGCAGCCAGCGCTCCACCGGGTCGGTCGTCTCCCGGTAGGTCCAGTCGACCAGGGCGAACAGCGGCCACCAGGTGTACCCGACCAGCGGGAACCCCTCGGCCCGCAGGCGCCGCACCAGCTCGACGCTCTCGTGCAGCCACTGGCGTCGGGCCTCGACGGTGCCGGCGCGGCTGGTCTCGGTGAGGAAGACCGGGCGGCGGTAGCGCCCGTGGAACTCGCGCAGGACCTCCTCGAGTCCGGCCGTGCCGGCCTCGACCGGGACCGGCTCGGCCGAGCCGGGCCGGAACCGCGAGGTGGTGAAGCCGGGGTAGTAGTTGACCCCGATGACGTCGGGGACGACCGCCCGGGACCGGAACCAGCTCAGGTCGGCGTCGCTGACCCCGTGCCCGGTGAGGTAGCCGTACAGGGCGTGGTCGGCGTCGACCCGGCCGGTGACCAGGTCGAGGACCAGGAACCGCCGGCGGCGCACCAGCTCCAGGTCGAACGGGAACCACTCGCCGGCGTAGCGGAAGCTGGCCTCGACGTGCACGAAGGTCGCGTCCGGCTGCGCCTGGACGATGCGGCGCTGGGTGAGCACGATGCCCCTGGCGACCTGGAGGGCGACCTTGACGAAGCCGTCGTCCCCGGTCAGGCAGGGCGGCCAGGTCCCGCGCTCGCCGCAGTAGACGGCGTTGGTCATCGGCTCGTTCAGCGGCGTCCAGACCCGCAGGCGGTCCCGGTAGCGCTCGGCGACCCGGGCCGCGTAGGCCGACACCCGCTCCGGGTAGGACGCGTTGAGGAACTGGTTGTCCAGCCAGCGCGGCGTGCCGTAGTGCACCAGGTCGACCATGCAGGTCAGGCCGAGCTCGTCCAGCCGGTCGACGACACGGTCCAGCCAGCCCCAGCGGAACTCGCCGGGCGACGGCTCCAGCCGGTACCAGGGGACGCCCCAGCGCAGCAGCTCGGCCCCGGTCGCGGCCGCGTGGCCCAGGTCCTCGTGCCACCGGTGGTAGTGCTGGGTGAGCTCGTACTCGTCGAGCCCGCGCCGGCCCGGGTACTCCTGGGGGACGAAGGTGTCCTCGATGCCGACGGCGAACCGGAGCCGGCCGTCCTCGTACCAGCGGGTCATCCCCGGATGCCGGTGGTGGCGATGCCCTCGACGAAGCGGCGCTGGATGACCAGGAAGAACAGCACCACCGGGATCAGGGCCAGCACCGAGGCCGCCATCAGGATGCCGAACTCGACAACGTGCTGGCCCATGAACAGGGCCAGGCCGGCCGGGAGGGTCTGCCTGGCCTGATCCTGGTTGATGATCAGCGGCCACAGCAGGTCGTTCCAGTTGTACATGAAGTGGAACAGCCCGAGGGTGAGCAGCGCCGGCGCGGCCAGCGGCATGATGATCCGCCGGTAGATGCGGAACTCCGAGGCCCCGTCGATCCGGGCCGCCTCCTCCAGGTCCCGCGGCAGCGACAGCAGGAACTGGCGCAGGAAGAAGATCCCGAAGGCGTTGGTCGCCCTCGGCACGATCAGCCCCTGCATGGTGTTGGTCCAGCCCAGGCTGACCAGCAGGTCGTACAGGGGGATCAGGGTGACCTGGAACGGCAGCATGAGCATCACCAGGATGGCCACGAACACCAGGTTGCGGCCGGGGAACTCCAGCCGGGCCAGCGCGTAGGCGGTCATCGAGTCCAGCAGCAGCGAGATGAGGGTCACGCCGCCGGCGAAGACGATGGTGTTGAGGTACAGCCGGGCGAAGGGGATGCGGTCCCACACGTCCAGGTAGTGCTCGAAGGTCAACCGTTCCGGGAGGAGGCTGGGCGGGAACTTGACGATGTCGGCCTCCGGCTTGAACGAGGTCGCCACCATCCACACCAGCGGCAGCAGCATCACCCCGGCGATGGCCAGCACGCAGACCACCGTCAGGGCCCGCCAGGCCCGGACGACGCCGGGGCCGCGGCCGACGGGTGGGGCCGGCGCCGCGGTCGCGGCCATCAGTAGGTCACCGTCCGCTTCCGGAAGTAGCCGACCTGGGCCATGCTCAGGCCGAAGATGAGCAGGACCAGGACCCACGACATGGCCGAGGCGTACCCGAACCCGAACTCGGTGAAGCCGACCCGGTAGATCATCATCACCACCGTCTCGGTCCGGAAGAAGGGTCCGCCGCGGGTCATCACGTAGATGTGGTCGAAGGCCTGCAGGGTGGCGATCGCGGCCAGGATGGTGATCAACATGGTCTGGTTGGCCAGCAGGGGCCAGGTGATCCGCCGGAACCGCCGCCATGGGCCGGCCCCGTCGATGCTGGCCGCCTCGTGCAGCTCCCGCGGGATCGACTGGAGGCCGGCCAGGTACATGACCATGTAGAAGCCGACGTTCTTCCAGATGCCGACCAGGATCACCGCCGGCATGGCCAGGCTGGGGTCGCGCAGCCAGCCCTGCTCGCTGACGATGCCGACCTTGCTCAGCCAGTAGCTGAGCAGGCCGATGTTCGGGTCGAGGAGGAAGTTCCAGGCGATGGCCACGATCGCCAGCGACAGGACCACGGGCAGGAACACCGAGGTCCGCAGGAAGCCGCGCAGCGGCAGCCGGCGGTTGAGGAGGACGGCCAGCCCGAGGGCGAGGCCGACCGACAGCGGGGTGGTCACGGCCGCGTAGTAGAACGTGTTGACCAGGGCGTTGTGGAAGGCGGGGTCGCTGACCAGCCGCTGGTAGTTGTCCAGGCCGATCCAGCGGGCGGGCTGGAGCACGTTGTACTCGGTGAACGACAGGTACAGCGCCTGGGTCATCGGGTAGACGACGAAGACGGCCAGGATGACCAGGCTGGGCAGCATGAACCCCCAGGCCGCCAGGGCCTGCCGTCTGGCCAGCCGTCCCCGCCCCCTGACCGGCCGCCGCGGGGGCGGCGGCGCGGTCGGGGGCGCGGGGACCTGGGTGGCGGTGCTCATGGCCTCCCCTCGCTAGCTGCCGTCGAGCACGGTCTGGATCTCGGCGTCCGCCTTGGGGAAGGCGTCGGCCACGGTCGCCTTGCCGTTCAGCACCCGCTGCAGGGTCGGCTCGAAGATGGTCTCGTTGACCTTCTGGAACTCCTGCACGTTGGCCAGGTAGAAGCGGGACTTGTCGGCCGGCTCCCCGAAGGCGGCCACGTACGGGTTCTCCGACAGCTCCGACGCCTGGATGTCGGTCCGGTTGGGCGGGAACCCGGAGTTCACCGACCAGTAGACCTGGGACTCCTTGCTGTTCCAGAACTTGAAGAACTCGTAGGCGGCCTGCTGCTTGCGCTGGTCGGCTCTGGCGCTGACGGTGAAGCCGACGCTGGTGCCGAGGGTCACCTCCTGCTTCCCGGCCGGCGGCATGGCCAGCCCGAAGTCGATCCCGGCGTCCTTGAAGCCGGTGGTCATCCACGGACCGACGATCTCCATGGCCGCCTTCTTGCTCTGGAACAGCTTGTCGGCGTCGGCCCCGCCGAGCCCCACCGGGGCGATCTTGTCGTTGCGGACCAGGTCGACCCAGTAGTTGGCGGCCTCGATGGTGGCCGGGTCGCCGAGCGTGGCCGTCTTGCCGTCGTCGGACACCACGCCGCCGCCGCCCTGCCAGAACAGGATCGGCCACATGGCGATGGTGGCGTGGTCGGCGATGGCCAGGCCGTACTGCTCCGGCTTGCCGTCGCCGTTGGTGTCCCTGGTCAGCTTCCTGGCGTAGTCGGCGAACTGCTGCCAGTTGGCCGGCGGCTGCTCGGGATCCAGCCCGGCCTGCTTGAACATGTCCTTGTTCCAGTAGAGCAGCAGCGTGGTGAAGTTCATCGGCACCGAGTACTTGACGCCCTCGAAGGTCGCCCCCTCGACCGCCGCCGGGATCAGCTTGTCGGCCTCGGTGCCCGACTGGGTGTAGTAGTCGTCGAGGGGCTTGAGGGCCTGCTTGGCCGCGTACTGCGGGACCTGGGCGGTGTCCATCCCGGCGATGTCGGGGCCGGTCCCCGAGCTCAGGCTGGGCAGCAGCTTGTCGAAGAACACGTCCCAGGGCATGATCTCCATCTGGACCGTGACCTGGTCCTGGGAGTCGTTGAAGCGCTTGACGATCTCCTCGACGGCCGGACGGTCCGGACCCGTGAAGCCGTTCCAGAACTTCAGGGTGACCGGCCCCGACGCGGCCTCGCCCTCGCTGCCGCCTCCCTGGCCGCGGCCGCCGCAGCCGGCCAGCACCAGCATGCCGACCAGCCCGAGGGCGGCCATCGCTCGACGCAGAGTCATTGTCTCTCCCACCTTCCCGCCCCGAACAGCACGGGGCCTGTGTCGCTACGGCTGGTAGCTCCGGATGAAGTCGAACGCGGCCACGGCGCCGGCGCCGCCGTGGGAATCGCGGGAGTCCGGGTTGGTGGAGACCCGGGGCGGGGCGGCCATGGTTGGGACCTGACTCCTTCGTTGGGCGTCCCTGACCGTTCCTGTTCTGTTCAGCCTACTTTGTGTTTGATCTCGTTGAGAAGAGCCCGTTTTCGGGGTCATACCACCCCAGCGAGCGCGCGAATCCTTGTCAGCGCGTTCGGGGCGAGGTCGCCCGCAGCCGCTCGGCGGCCTGCTCGGGGGCGATGTCGTTGATGAACACGCCGGCGCCCGACTCGCTGGAGGCCAGGTACTTGAGCTTGGTCGCCGTCCGGCGGATCGAGAACGCCTCCAGGTGGGCGTGGGCCAGGTCGCGGTCGCGCCGCACCGGCGCCTGGTGGCAGACGAGCATGTAGGGCAGCGGCTGGTCGAACAGCGCGTCGAAGCGCCCGAGGACGTCCTTGAGGAGGGTGGCCAGGCCGTCGCGCTCGGCGTCGTCGAGCGCTGGCAGGTCGGGCAGGTGGCGGGTCGGGTACAGGTGCACCTCGAAGGGCCAGCGGGCGGCGAAGGGCACCACGGCCAGCCAGCCCGTCGCCGTCGCCACCACCCGCTCCCCCTCGGCCTCGGCGGCCACGATCGAGCAGGTCCGGCAGCCGCCGGTGGCGTCCCGGTGGGCGCGGGCCACGTCCAGCTGGCGGGCCGTGCGCGGGGCCACGAACGGGTAGGCGTAGATCTGGCCGTGGGGATGGTGCAGGGTGACGCCGATCTCCTCGCCCCGGTTCTCGAACGGGAACACCTGCTCGACGCCCTCCAGCGCGCCCAGCTCCAGGGTCCGGTCGGCCCAGACCTCAATCACCGTGCGGATGCGGCCGACGGGCAGCCGGGCCAGGGCCCCGTCGTGGTCGGAGGTGAAGCACACCACCTCGCAGCGGCCGACCCCCGGCTGGCGGGCGAAGGGCCCGGCGTCGGGGACCTGGCCGGGGTCGAGGGTCAGCGACGGGAAGCGGTTCTCGAACACGACCACGTCGTAGTCGGCGGCCGGGATCTCGGTCAGGCGGCCGTCCCCGGACGGGCACAGCGGGCACTGGTCGGCCGGGGGCAGGTGGGTCCGGCCCTGGCGGTGGGAGGCGATGATCACCCACTCCTCCAGGAGCGGGTCGCAGCGGATCTGGCTCGAGGTGACGGCCGCGGCCGGGTCCCGGGCGTCGCGGGCCTGGCGGTCGAGGCCCTCGCGTTCGTCGAAGTAGAGCAGCTCGCGGCCGTCGGCCAGCCGGGTCGAGGTCTTGACCAGCTTCACGACGCCGTCTCCCCGGCGGCGAGCGGCAGCGGCTGGGGCCGGACCTGGCGGACGGCCAGCCCGGCGTCGGCCAGGGCGGCCAGGGTCGCCTGGTGGGCTCCGGTGTCGGTGACCAGCTGGTCGACCTCGTCGCAGGCGGCGAAGGTGGCCAGCGAGACCTGGCCAAGCTTGCTCGAGTCGGCCACCACCACCACCCTGCGGGCGCCCGCGACCATGATGCGGTTGGTCTCGGCCTCGGCGACGTTGGGGGTGGTCAACCCGACCCTGGCGTCGATCGAGTGCACGCCCAGCAGCAGCAGGTCGCAGTTGAGCTGGCGCAGGGTCTGGTTGGCGAACGGCCCCACCAGGGCGTCGGACGGCGTCCGGAAGCTGCCCCCTGAGACCACGATCGAGCCCCAGCCGTTGGCCTCGAGGGCGCCGGCGACGTTGAGCGAGTTGGTCACGAAGGTGAGGTCGCGCATCCTGCCGCCACGCAGGCGCCGCGCCACCTGCCAGGTGGTGGTGCCGGCCGTCAGGGCCACCGTCATGCCGTCGTGGACCAGGTCGGCGGCCGCCTCGGCGATGGCCGCCTTGGCCGGGGCGTTGATGCGGCGCTTGGTGGCGAAGTGGGGCTCGGCCGCGCCCCCCTTGGCCAGGACGGCCCCGCCGTGGACCTTCTCGACCAGCTGCTGGGCGGCGAGCACGCCGAGGTCCCGCCGGATGGTCATCTCCGAGACGCCCAGCCCGTCGGCCAGCTCGGCGACGGTGGCGGCACCTGAGGGCAGCAGGGCACGCAGGATGGCGTCACGGCGTTCCTGGGCAAGCACATCGGCCTCCTTGGCGCCAAACCGTACCCCACCCAGGCGGCACCGAACAGACTCCATCAGAAACGACGTGTGAACCTGTTCGATACCGTCTGGCACCGGGTCGCCGCCCGGGCCCCCACTGGGTGCCGGTCGCCCCTGTGGACGGCGGCCGGCATCCCCTCCCGCCTTGGGCTAGGCTCCCCCACCGGGGGGCTGGGCGCGGGTCGCCGGTCTTCGGCGTGCCGGGCCACCACCGCCGTCCCGCTCCAGGAGGGCCCATGTCCGGCACCCGCCGCGCCCGCCTGCTGGCGGTGCTGGCCCTGGCCGGGACCGTGGTGGCCGGGTGCTCGGGCGGGGGCGAGCCACGGGGCACGGTCAACGTGCCCATGCACGACAACTTCTTCGCCAGGGACGTGACCCGGGTCCCGGTCGGGAGCAGGGTCCGGTTCCCCAACGAGGGCCGGGCGCCCCACAACGCGGTGGCGGTCGACGGGACCTGGCGCACGCCCGAGCGGATCGAGGCCGACGAGGCGGCGACCATCGTGCTCGACCGGCCGGGCGTGTACCGCTTCTACTGCAGCTTCCACGCCACCGAGGACGGCCGCCAGGGCATGGCCGCCACCATGGTCGTCGGCGACGTCACCTGGTACCCGGGCCAGGAGGGCGCCGGCCCGGCGCCGGTGCCGGTGGAGCGGCCCAGCGGGGTCACCCGGCGGGTGCCCGAGGACCACGGCACCATCCAGGCCGCCGTCGATGCGGCCCGGCCCGGCGACCTGGTCCTGGTCGGGCCGGGCATCTACCGGG
>Ga0081538_10006575_pt1 | contig 10204 bp, 7 predicted proteins | sample TabmetS5T2R1_FD_71022 | JGI IMG/M metagenome (GOLD analysis project Ga0081538, IMG submission 71022) | Tabebuia heterophylla rhizosphere microbial communities from the University of Puerto Rico - S5T2R1 | ecosystem: Host-associated > Plants > Roots > Rhizosphere ... | reverse complement strand
GCGGCCACGACGTGGAGGTGGTGGACGATTGGATGCTCAGCCGTGTGACCGCCGCCGCCAAGGATGGTCCATTGCTCAAGGCTGCGGCCAACCCGCGCTTCATGCAAGGCTACGCATTCGGCCGATGACCGGCCCGCAGTGACGCAGCGTCCTGGCGGCTGGCACGAAGCAGTGAATGCCAGTCTGCGGCGCCGACCATGGAGCAGATCATGATCCGTCTCGTCACCTTGATATGTGCCTTGGCCCTGCCGTTCGCCGCGCCGCTTGCGCAGGAGCCCGGCGAATGGGCGCGCCGCGCCGAGTTGCTGGCGCCCAACAGCGAGTTCGCGGTGGCTGAGCTCGACGGCCGCCTCTACATCCTCGGCGGCTATCCCGCCGATCGCGTGACGGTGACGACGGTGCAGGTCTACGACAGCACCGCCGACCGGTGGGAAAGGGGACCCGACCTGCCGGCGCCGAACAACCACGGGATGGCGGCCAGCGTGAACGGCAAGGTCTATCTGATCGGTGGGCAGACCAGCGCCGATTCGGGCGACTCCTATGTCGACACGGTCTATGAACTCGACCCCGCTGCCGGCGAATGGGTTGAGAAGGCGCGGATGCCGACCCGACGATCGGCCGGCGTCGCAGTTGCCCATGGTGGGCTGATCTATGTCGCCGGCGGTCGGCCGCCGCGTGGCCACGATTTCGCCGTCTACGATCCGCAAGCCGACCGCTGGGAAGTGCTGCCCGACCTTCCCAGCCTGCGCAATCACATCGCAGGCGCGGCGATCAATGGGCGCATCCACGTCATCGGAGGCCGGCTGGGTGGCGGTTTCCGATCCGATCAGAGCGCCGCTCACGAGGTGTTCGATCCGGTGACGAAGCAATGGAGTAGCGCAGCGCCCATGCTCAGGCCTCGCAGCGGCATCAACGGCGTGCTCGCCGACGGCTGCCTGCACGCTTGGGGCGGCGAGTCATCCGCGGGCATGTTCGCTGATCACGACTACTACGATCCGCGCTCCGACCGCTGGACGAAGCTTCCCGACATGCCACTTCCTGTTCACGGTGTCACCGGCTCCGCGTTCGTCAACGGGCTGATCCATGCGCCGGGCGGCGGCACGGGAGTAGGTGGCTCCTCCGGTAGCCTTCACAATCAGGTCTATCGACCGGCTGTCTCTTGCAAGTGAGGATCGCCGGACGTCCGCTGCCGGAGATGAAACGGAGTCATCCACGTCTCTTTGCGGTGCCTGCTCAGGCCAATCGTCCGTGGTGAAGGCCCCGCCGGCTGGTTGGGACACATCCGGCGGGGGAGCAAATCGTGCCCCCCATCGCGCTATGGCCATCGGCCAAACCTCGCCAAGAGGGCTTAGCGAGGCACGGACTTGGGGGATACCGTGGCTGATGCAGGGACAGCGGGCGACTCAGATTTTTTCGTTCGTAGTTGCGTCGCCCGGAGAAAATACGGCCCACGTCGTACTGAGTCGAGGCACGGGCCACTGACAAATATCAAGTTATTCGACTCTGGTGGCAAATATCAGGCAAATGATTCCAACAATACACCTCCGTAGTATGTCGGAGACGAAGTTTGCTCAGGACTCCGATCGGGCCAGAGCCCTGAAGAACTCGACCGTGTTGGCAAGGCCATCTCTAATGGGCACGCGCGGCTCCCAACCGAGCAATCGCTTCGCAGCGCTGATGTCTGGCTTTCGTCTCGCCGGATCGTCTTGCGGCAGAGGCTTGTACTCGAGGGGTGATCTTGACCCGGTGAGCGTCAGAACGTGATCGGCCAGTTCGTTGATCGAGAACTCGCCTGGATTTCCGAGATTGACCGGGCCGGTCACGTGATCATCGGTCTGCATCAGGCGGATCAAACCCTCGACAAGGTCGTCCACGTAGCAGAAAGAGCGGGTTTGTGAGCCGTCTCCATAAATGGTGATGGGCAGCCCCTGCAACGCCTGGACGATGAAGTTCGATACGACTCGCTGGTCGTTCGGGTGCATGCGCGGCCCATAAGTGTTGAAGATGCGAGCCACCTTGATGCGCACGCGGTGTTGCCGGTTGTAGTCGAAGAAGAGGGTCTCGGCGCAGCGCTTTCCTTCATCATAACACGCCCGCGGACCGATCGGATTGACATTGCCCCAATATTCCTCGGTCTGCGGATGGACTTGCGGGTCGCCGTACACTTCGCTCGTGGAGGCCTGCAGGATCTTCGCGCCTGTGCGCTTCGCCAGGCCCAACATGTTGATGGCACCGTGAACAGAGGTCTTGGTGGTTTGCACCGGGTCGCGCTGGTAGTGGATTGGAGAGGCGGGGCACGCGAGGTTGTAGATCTGGTCGACCTCGACAAAGAGCGGAAACGTGATGTCGTGGCGCATGAGTTCGAAATTCGGCCGGCCCAGCAGGTGGGCGATGTTTCGGCGCTGGCCGGTATAGAAGTTGTCGACGCACAGGACGTCGCATCCCTGCTCCACCAGGCGCTCGCACAGAAAGCTCCCCAGGAAGCCCGCGCCCCCCGTCACAAGGACACGCGGTGGCGTGGCAAACGTCATATTGCTTCCTGTTTCAGTCTGTGTGGTGCGCGCCAAGCGGCAACGGCCTTGTGGCCGTCGCCGCTGCCGCCACCGGACGCAGTCGACACCTGCACCGATCTCGCTCGAGTCAGTGTTTGGATTGCCGTCGCGCGATTGCCCCACGGCCCCGGCACGCTCATCGATGGTAGCAAGGCGCCATCGGTCACACATACAAACTAAATCAAGCTCAGGCGCTATTGACGCGGCCGAAGCGCCACCTTCAAATTCGCTCGCAAGAGCCGCGGCGAAAGACGATGCGCACCGAGTGCGTTCGCGTCCTGGAGGGGAGGGCGAAATGACAGCTGCTGAGCGAGCCTCGGCATATCAGGAAGCCCCGGCCGATAAATTGTCGACGATGCTCAGAGATTCCGCCGCCCATCTCAATGGCGGGCGCTACAAGCAAGCTGAGGCCATCTGCCGCGCCGCGATGAAGCTGCAGCCGAACAATCCCGCTACGCTTCGCCTGTTCGGGGACATCCTGCAGCGTTCGGGACGCGCGCGCGAGGCGATCGAGCCGCTGCGGCAGGCCCTGGCCCTGAGGCCGAGTTATGCCGACGCCCATTTTGCGCTGGGCGTGTCCCATCAGAGGCTGGGTGAGCTGCAGCCCGCAGTACGCCATTTTGAGCGCGCGCTCCAGCTCAAACCGGAGTTCTTCGAGGCGTCCCATAACCTGGCACTGGCGCTGCGCAGTGCCGGTCGGCTGCAGGACGCCCTCGTGCACATGGAGCAGGCCCTCCGCTTGCGGCCGGACCTGGCGGTCGTGCACAACAACTACGGAAATGTCCTGAAGGACGCTGGCCGCGTCCAGGATGCGATCACTGCTTTCCAAAAGGCGCTGGAGCTGAAACCCAACCTGGTGGAGGGGCTCAACAATCTCGGCCTCGCGTTCGCCGAGCAAGGCGAGACCGCGATGGCGGAGCAGTGCTTTCGCAAGGCGATCGTGCAAAAGCCGTCGTTCGTCGTCGGCTACAACAGCCTTGGCAATCTGTTGCAGGCCACCGGCCGCGGGGCAGAGGCGATCGCCTTTTACGAGCGAGGGATCCGGATCGATCCGTCGGTCGCGGAACTGCACTGCAACCTGGCAAACGCCCTGAGAAGCAGGGGCGAGCACCAGCGCGCAATCGCGAGCTTCAGGCAGGCAATCAAGCTCAATCCCACTTTGGCGGCCGCACATAACAATCTTGCCAGCGCGCTCAATGATCTCGGACGGCACGATGCCGCGGCGAAGTCATATCGCGAGGCGATCGCCATTCAGCCGGACCTCGTCGAGGCCTGGAGCAACCTGGGCAATGTGCTGCGGGACATGGGACAGCTGATCGAAGGCGAGAAGGCGTACCGCCGCGCCCTCAGCCTGCGGCCGGACCAGGTCGAGACGCTCAACAATCTCGGCGCGCTGCTCAAGGATTGCGGCGATTTCGCCGGTAGCCAGGCGGTATACCGGCGCGCCCTGGCGCTGAAGCCTGATTTTACCGTCGCGCACCATAATCTGCTGATGTCCATGCAGTATGATCCGACCGTGACCCCCGCCATGTTGCTGGAGGAGCATCGTGCATTCGGCCGCCGACACGGTGAGGCGTGCCGGGTCGGCATGGAGCCTCATCGCAACGCGCCAGACCCCGACCGGCGCCTGCGCATCGGCTATGTCTCCGGCGATTTCGCGCGCCATCCGGTCGGCCACTTCCTGGCTCCGTTGCTGCCCAACCACGACCGGGACCGAATCGAGGTCTTTGCCTACTCCGACCGCGTCGTGGAGGATGACATGACACGCCAACTGCGCGGCGCTTGCGACCATTGGCGGCCAATCGTCGGCCTCTCCGAGGAGGCGCTGGCGACGCGCATTCGCGAGGATCGGATCGACATCCTCGTGGACCTTGCCGGTCATACGGCGGACAACCGGCTGCGCGTGTTCGCCCGCAAGCCGGCTCCGGTGCAGGCGACCTGGGCAGGGTATGTGGGCACGACCGGCCTCTCGGCCATGGACTACCTCATCACCGATGCGCGCGAGACGCCACCGGGCAGCGAAGGCGATTATGTCGAGAAGCTGGCGGTGCTGCCTGATTGCTACGTGTGCTTCGATCCTCCGGCGTATGCGCCGGAGGTCGGCCCGCTGCCGGCGCTGCGGCTCGGCCATGTGACATTCGGTTGTTTCAACAACCTGTCGAAGATCAACGAGCGTGTGATCGCGCTGTGGAGCGACCTGCTACGCCGGATCCCGGAGGCGAAGCTGGTGCTCAAGACCCACCAGCTCAGCGAACCCGCGATGGCTGCGCGGATCGCGGGGCTGTTCGCCGACCAGGGGGTCGACGTCTCCCGCATAAGCCTCCTCGGCAAATCGCCGCATCGCGAGCTGTTGGAAGCGTACAACACCATCGACATTGCGCTCGATCCTTTCCCCTATTCGGGCGGGCTGACGACGCTCGAATCGCTGTGGATGGGCGTGCCGGTCGTGACCCTCGGCGGCGACCGCTTCGCGGCCCGCCATTCGGTTTCGCACCTCACCGCGGCCGGGTTGCCGGAGCTGATCGCCGACGGACCGGACTCCTACCTGCGCATCGCGAGCGACCTGGCTGCCGACTTGCCACGCCTGGACGCACTGCGCAGCGGCCTGCGCGCGCGCATCGCCGCATCGCCGCTGACCGATGGCGTGCGCTTCGCCCGCAACCTGGAGGCAGCCTATCGCGCGATGTGGCGCAGCTGGTGCGCGACGCGCGCACCGTCCCACGTCTAGGCCGGGTGGGCCGCTTCCTTGGGCTGTGCGACCGCCATCTCGTCTTCCAGGGCCAGCAGGCGCTGCCAGTTGGGGGCGGAATTCACGTGCGCTGTCAACGCGGCGAGCCAGCCATTGGCTTGCCACGCCTCGCGCAGCTTCGCCGGCAGCGCATCGAGCCGTTCCGGATCGATGACGCGCAGCTCCCGGATGAGGCTGCGCCCGGCAAGGCGTGGCGGCACGACCGCGCGCGCCGCCATCAGGAGGCCGTTGGCGAGCAGTTGATCGCACAATGACTCGGTTGCCTCGAACTCCTGTGCCAGCTTGGCGGCGAATCCCAGGCGCTGGCGGCAGAGCGCAGTCATTTCACCATGCTCGAACAGTTTCGCCGGTGCTTCGGCATCGAGCAATGCGCTCCCTTCCTCGATGCCGAGAGTCAGGACGTCCGGTTGCTCGCGATTCGTCATGGTGATGAAGGGAAAGCGCCGGACCGCCGCCGGAATGTACGCGCCGGAGCGCCAGTTGCCCGCCTCGTCGACGTGGAGGTTGATGCCGGGCAGGGTGCCGGCCACGCAGATTGCGCGCGGTGGGTTGCTGTCGGTGAAGGCGAGGGGGAAGGTCTGCGCCGCGATCGGGAACTCAGCGGCGGCCAGGTGAATGATGGGCGTGGTCGCGGCGAAGGCGTAGTTGCCCTCCCGCAAGCCGAGGCGCGCATGCTTGGCGCGCGAGAGCGGCACGACCTTGCTGTAATATGTCGGTAACAATGGCTTGGGCTCAGTCGCCGCTGGCTTCTCCCGGTTGTCGACGAACTCCGCGAGCCGGAGCTTGGCCTGATGATCCTTGACGCCCGGCTCTCCGCGCATGGTAAGGCCGCGATAGTAATACTTCTGCCAGCGCATCCGGGCCTCGGGCGAGCCCAGCACGCCGGAATGGTCAATGAAGCTCCGCCGCGCCTCGGTCCAGGCGGTGAACTCGGCTTGCAGCTGCGGATTGCTTGCCATGTCGCGGATCTCGGGCTGCACCGGCTCGAGCACGCCGCGCTGGACCGGGAAAACGTAGCAAAACGGCTCGCCTTCGTCGAAGCTGACCCAATGGTCGGGCCGCGTGAATCGCCAGTTCATGGTGAAGCTGTAGGGCGCCCAGTCGGTCTCGATCACGCCTGTCAGCGGACAGATGCCATCCTTGGGATGGTTCGGCGAGCCGCCGACATGGAGATTCCATCCCGGCTCCGTGCGGAACACCCCGCCGACGTGAAATGTCAGGACGCCATGCCCAAAGATGCTCGTCGGTCGCATGGTCTGCTCGGCCGCGCAACGGATATCGATGGACGTGAGATCGTCGCCGCCGGTCCAGCGCGCGCTGAACGCGGCTGGCGCAAGAATCTCCCAGCCGTGCGCATTGGCGATGTTGAGGGGCAGGCAACGATAGGCGAACGCCTCGCTGGTCTCGTCCATCCATTGACGCGTCGCCGGCGCCGGCCGCAGCGCCACGCCGTCACCTCCGAACGAATAGAAAACGAGCTTCACCGGCACCCCCCGTGATGCGGCATTCCTTCTGCGATACGAACATGAATATTTCTAACTCACTTTGGTAACAGAAATGCCGAAATGCTCGCCTCCGCGAAAAATAATTTTAGAACCTAAGATAGTTTAAGGCATCGCCCTGGGTTGGGGAGCGAGGATGCGAACGGTTCTACTGCATCCACAACCCTATCAAGGGGGGCCACATGAGACTGAAATCGGTACTCTATGCGGGGGCAGCCACCAGCGCGCTGTTCTTCGCGACATCCGCTTCAGCCGACGTGTTCGTCGAAGCGGACATCAACAAGACCAAGGACATCACGGTCACGCAGAACGTGACGATCCACAAGACGATCGATCTCAGCGTGACTGTCAGCATTCTGCCCGAAAAGGCAGCCGAAGCCGACGGCATCATCAACCAGACAAACTGGGGCAACGAAGGCTGCGGCAACTGCGCCGAGAAGCGCGACGAGATCATCGATTCGATCGGCGGGGACACTGGCATCGTCAACGTCAACCAGTCCGCCGGCAACATGAACAACCAGGGCAACGCGGTCTCGGTCGCGGTGGATGCCATCAAGGATCCGCCGAGCGTTCCGCCGCCGCCGCCGGGCACTCCGCCGGTGGATCCGGGCGGATCGGGCTTCGCCCATTCGCAGGCTCACATCGAGCAGGTGAATGGCCAGGAAGACGGCGAGACCAGAGGCAACTTGGTTGATACGGTCAACCTGCTGTTCCGCGACGCGTTGATCCAGAACTCGATCAACGACAACCTCGGCATCGTGAACGTCAACCAGTCGTCCGGCAGCATGAACAACCAGGCCAACCAGGTTGCTCTGGCTGTCAGCCTGGTGGACGAGAACGACCAAGGCGGTGGCGTCGCCCTGGCGGAAGCCGATCTCGGCCAAGTCAATGCCGCCAACATCGCGCGAGAGTCGGACAGCGACCCGACGACGCCGTCGGATCCGTTCTTCGGCATCAACAAGTCGGCGACCATTCAGGGTTCTATCAACGGCAATACCGGCATCGTCAACGTGAACCAGGGCTCGGGAAACATGGCCAACCAGGCCAACAACGTTTCCGCGGCCGTGGTGATCGTCGGCGGCGGTAGCTTGTAAGGGGAGGAGCAGCCATGAAAAGGAACGCTCTATACGCGACCGCCGGTTCGGCGCTGGCTCTGGCCCTGCTGGCCGCAACTCAGACCGCCTCGGCGGACGTGCATGTCACGGCCACCATCAACAAGACCAAGGACATCACGATCACCGAGAACATCACGATCACCAAGACGGTCGATATCCTGGTCGAGGCGATTGACCTCGACTATGGCGCCGCCGCCGAGGCCGACGCGATCGTGAACCAGGACAATTACAACAACACCGTCGAGCACACCCAGAAGCAGCTCACGCCGACGCCCCAGCAGGACCTGGACAACTATGGCATCGAGCTTTCGGCGACGATCGAGGCCTCGATCAACGGCAACCAGGGCATCGTGGACGTGAACCAGGATGTCGGCAACATGGCGAACCAGGGCAACCAGGTCGCGCTTGCCGTTGTCTTCCCGGAAGCGGGCACTGATCCAAGTGTCGTGGTCAACTCGCAGTCGGAAGCCGACCAGATCAACCAGAGCAACAGCGTGCGTCACCTGGAGGATCCGGGCACGCCGGTCGTGACCCTGATCACGCCCCCGCACAACGAGGCAGCCATCAGGGGCTCGATCAACGGCAACGTCGGCATCGTGAACGTCAACCAGAATGCCGGCAACATGAACAACCAGGCCAACTCCGAGGCGCTGGCGGTTGCTGTCGATCTGGCTGGGGTGGCGCTGTCGGAGGCGGCTCTGGGTCAGGTCAACGGCGTCCACGCCGCAACTGATCGTACAGAAGAGGGGAACCTCGTCGTCGAGGCTGGGGTGATCAAGAGCGCCAGCATCACCGGTTCGATCAACGGCAACATCGGCGTCGGCGGCGTCAACCAGGCCGTCGGCAACAACGCCAACCAAGCCAACATCTTCTCGCTGTCGTTCGTCGACGGCGGCGGCGGTGTCGGCGCGGGCGGGCCTGGCCCGATCGGCGCGAATTGAGCCAGGGAAGGGAGAAAAGCCATGAAACACGTTCTCTTTGCGACCACCGGCATCATGCTAGCCCTGGCCGTCTCGGCAGCCGCGCGTGCTGATGTCGATGTCCTTGCGACCATCAACAAGACCAAGGACATCGAAATCGACCAGACCATCACGATCAACAAGACCCTGACCATCGACGTCGACGTTGCGTTCGAACTGGATGGCGGCGCCGAGGCTCAGGCCTTGCTGAACGTGACCAACAGCGGAAACCGGGTGACCGGTCCAGACCCGGAAAGCGAGTCTGGCCCGCTGGGCCTGGACTTCGAGGCCGTGACCACCAGCTCGATCAACTTCAATCGCGGCGTCTGGGGTGTGAACCAGGACGCGGGCAACATGACCAACCAGGGCAACGTGGTTTCGATCGCGGGCGTCTCTGATGGTGTCGAAGTGTTCGCCCAGTCCCAGGCTCACGCCGATCAATCGAACACGAACAACCATGTGTTCGAGGAAGAGACGCTGACCGTCCCGCCGACGAGCGACCCCAGGGCGTTCCCCACCAACAAGTTCGCTCAGCTCCTCGACTCGGTCAACGGCAACGTTGGCATCATCAACGTCAACCAGAACTCTGGCAATATGAACAACCAGAGCAATGGTGTCGCCGCGGCGATCGGCATCGGCGCCGAGTTCGCCATGTCCGAGGGCGATCTCGGCCAGGAGAACAGCGGCAACTTCGTCAACGAGCTGGAGACCGTGAAGGTGTCCTCGATCCAGGGCTCCGTCAACGGGAACACGGGCATCGTCAACGTGAACCAGTCGACCGGCAATATGAACAATCAGGGCAACGTGGTGAGTGTCTCCGCGATTGTCTCCGGTTCGTTCATCGATACCGGGTCGCCGGGTACGACAGTGCCGTAGAACGCGGTTTAGCACTAGAGGGAGGCGCTCGGCCTCCCTCTAGGATGCTCCCGAAACAGACATTCATTTGTTCCTTTGTCGGTGGCCGGGGATATGAACGGGAAGCGCTCGCTCCTCATCAGCGTCGGAGTCATGAGTCTCGTCGGCGCAGCAGAGATTGCGCAGGCAGGCGACGATCCGGTCGATTTCTTCATGGAACCCGAAAGCGGCATGATGGTCACCATCCCCGGACTGGACGGGGTTGCAGCGATCGTGAGCGCGACAGGCATCGGCGAAGCCACCGTCGAGGCGAGCCAGAGCATCGTCGGCAACACCATCATTCAGGAGGGCGGCGACCTGGCCGTCGATTTCGCCGGCAGCGGCAATTCCCTGCGTGGAGTTCTCAGCATCAACCAGGAAGCCGGCAACATGAACCAGCAAGCCAACATCCGGACCCTGGTGATGGTCGATG
>Ga0081538_10006574_pt1 | contig 10205 bp, 9 predicted proteins | sample TabmetS5T2R1_FD_71022 | JGI IMG/M metagenome (GOLD analysis project Ga0081538, IMG submission 71022) | Tabebuia heterophylla rhizosphere microbial communities from the University of Puerto Rico - S5T2R1 | ecosystem: Host-associated > Plants > Roots > Rhizosphere ... | reverse complement strand
GGTCCTTGAAGGATCCCGTGGGGTTCGCGCCCTCGAGCTTCAGCCAGACGTCGGCGCCCGTCAGCTCGGACAGGTGCGGCGCCGACACCAGCGGGGTGTCACCCTCGCCCATCGTCACGAGCGGCTCGACCGGCAGGCGGTCGCGGTAGCGCCAGAGGCTCAGTGCCGGCCTCCGTCCGACCGCGGACGCTCAACCGAGCGGAGGGCGAGCATGGCCCGGCTCAGAACGTTTCCTCGATCACTCGGATCACGCGCGGCGGCTCGCGAACGAAATCGAGCCGCGAGATCAGCTCGACGGCAGCGCGGAACTTCGACTCGAGCACCGGGTGCATGACCATCACGAGCCGCGCCTCCTGGCCCAGTCCCTTCTGCACCACCGACCTGATCGACACGCCCTGGAGCCCGAGGATCTCCGCGACCTGGGCGAGCACCCCCGGCCGGTCGGCGACCTCGAGGTGGAGGTAGAACGAGAACTGCACGTCGGTGACGATCGGCTGCTCCACCGCTCGCGGCGGGAGCGAGGGCGGCGGGATCATCGCCGAGATCACGTCTCCCAGCACGGCGCTCGCGGTCTGGATGCCGCCCGCCCCGGGCCCCGACAGGGTGATCTCCGTGATCGAGGGCGACTCGATCGTCACCGCGTTGAAGGCGCCGCCCACGGACGCGAGCGGATGGTCGGCGTAGAGGAATGCCGGGTAGACGTGCACGGCCACGCCCCCGTCGATCCGCTCGGCCGACCCAACCAGCTTCAGCGAGAGCCCGAGCTCCTTGGCGTACTCGATGTCGTCGGGGGTGATCCGCTGGATCCCCTCGCAGCCCACCTGCTCGAGCCGCACGGGCGCGTTGAACGCGAGCCGGGCGAGGATCGCCATCTTAGCTGCGGCGTCCTTGCCGGTCACGTCCTCGGTCGGATCCGCCTCGGCGTAGCCCAGCTGCTGAGCGTCGCGGAGCGCATCCTCGTACGTCGCTCCCGTGCGCGCCATCTCGGTGAGGATGTAGTTGGTGGTGCCGTTGACGATCCCGTGCACGCGCTCGATGTGAGCCGCCGCCAGCGTCTCGGCCATCACCCGGATGGCCGGGACCACACCCGCGACCGCGCCCTCGAAGCGCAGCTGCACACCCCCGGCTCGGGCGGCGTCGAAGATCTCCTCGCCGTGCTGCGACAGCAGCTGCTTGTTCGCGGTCACTACGTGGCGACCGGCGCCCAGGGCGCGCAGCACGTAGTCGCGCGCCGGGTCGATCCCGCCCATCAGCTCGACGATCAGGTCGCTGCGCTCGAGGATGTCGTCGAAGTCGCCGCGGCCGCGGGTCAGCACGCCGGATATCTCCGGCCGCCTGCCGACCTCCGCCTCTATCGCCTCGGCACGCTCGCCGAGCAGACCGGCGAACGCGGCGCCGACCGTCCCGTGCCCGAGGAGGCCGACCCGAAAGGGGGGCTCAGCGTTCACGGAGCGTCAGGTCGTCGTAGGTCTCGCGGCGAACCACCACGCGGGCCTCCCCATCGCGGCAGAAGATCACCGGCGGCCGCGGGACCGCGTTGTAGTTGTTGGCCATCGCGTGGCCGTACGCACCGGTGGCGGGAATCACCAGAGCGTCGCCGGGACGGGGGTCGTCGAGCAGCGCGTCCCGAACGAGGATGTCGCCCGACTCGCAGTGCATTCCCGCGATGGTGCAGGAGACGTCGCCGCCAAAGCGGTCGGCGATCTCGGCCTCGTAACGCGCGCCGTAGAGCATCGGGCGGAGGTTGTCCGACATGCCGCCGTCGACGGCCACGTAGGTGCGCTCGCCGCGGACCCGCTTGACGGTGCCGACCGTGTAGACCGTGACGCCGGCGTTGCCGACCAGCGAGCGACCCGGCTCGCAGAGCACGGTCACCCCTTCGGGGGCGCGCCGCAGCAGCGCGTCGACATAGTCCTCGATCGATGGCGGCTCGTCCGTCGCCGTATATGCGATCCCGAGCCCGCCGCCGAGGTTCAGGAGCGGCCACTCGCCCAGGCTCGAGAGTACGTCGGCGATGCGCTCGAAGGCGCCGAGCTCGAAGATCTGGGAACCGATGTGGGCGTGCAGACCGCAGAGCTCGAGCCCTGCTTCGCGGCACCCGTCGACCGCACGCGGCACGTCCTCGACAGCGAAGCCGAACTTCGAGTCGACCTGCCCGGTCTGGATGTAGGAATGGGTGCTCGGCTTGATCCCCGGGGTCACGCGCAGCAGCACGCGCTGGGGGCGCCCGCGCAGCCGCTCGATCTCGTCGAAGGAGTCGACCACGATGTGGCCCACCCCACGCTCGATCGCGTAGTCGAGCTCGGCCTGCGACTTGTTGTTTCCGTGCATGTAGAGCCGCGCCGGGTTGAAGCCGCCGGCCAGCGCCAGGTGGAGCTCGCCACCCGAGGCCACGTCCGCGCTCAGCCCGGCCTCGGCAAACAGCCGGAAGACGGCGGCGCAGGGGAACGCCTTGCCCGCGTAGATCACCTCGAAATGCTCCGTCCGCGCCCGGAAGGCCTCCGTGTAGCCGCGCGCCCGCGCGCGCATGTCCTCCTCGGCGTAGACGTACGCCGGCGTGCCGAACTCGCGCGCGAGCTCGACCACGTCGCAGCCGCCGACCTCGAGCCGGCCACGCTCGTTGAGCCGCGAGCCCAGCGGGTATACGTGCGAGAGGGCCACCGCTGCCATGATCGGCGGCGATTATGAAGCACTCCCCGCCGGCCCCGCCCGAGCTCGGGAGCCTCGACGGCTTGGCCTACGCCCTCTTTTTCCCCGACGGCGAGCCCGCCGCCGCCGTGGTGGTGCTGCACGGCGCCGGCTCGGCGAAGGAGAGCCACCAGACTGAGAATCGTTCTCGTTTACGCTTCCGGCGTGCCGTCGCCGCTCGATCTCCTGGACCTGCCCTTCCTCCGCGACGCGCTGCTCGAGCTGGTTCTGCTTGGCATCGCCGGCGGCGTGCTCGGGGCCTGGATCGTGCTGCGCCGGCTGGCGTTCTTCTCGCACGCGGTGGGCTCCGCCACCTTCCCTGGGCTGGTGGTGGCCGACGCCTCCGGGGTGAGTCCGACGGTGGCCGGGCTCGCGGTCGCGCTCGGGTATGCGGGCGGCGTCGAGCGCGCCGGCCGCGCTGGGCGCGAGCCCGGCGAGGCCACCGCGCTGCTGCTCGTCGCGGCCCTCGCGGCGGGCGTGGTCCTGGCGAGCGACGTCTTCGAATCGGGCGCCGCTGTCGACCGGCTGCTGTTCGGAACCCTGCTCGGGCTCGGCAGCGACGATCTCGCGCTCTCGGCCGCCGCGGCGGGCCTCGCGGCGGCCGGCACGCTCGCGCTCGGCCGCACCTGGGCGGCCGTGGCCTTCGACCCGGACGGCGCGGACGCGCTCGGCGTGCCGGCCGCGCTCGCGGACTTTCTGCTGCTCGCGCTCGTCGCGGTGGCCGCCGTCGCCGCCATCCCGGCCGTCGGAGCCTTGCTTGTCGCGGCCGTCTACGTGCTCCCCGCGGCGGCGGCGCGTCTGCTCGCCGGCAGCGTCCCCGGGCTGATCGCGTGGGCGCTGGCGCTGGCCGTCGCCGAAGGCGTGATGGGCCTCTACCTCGCGTATTGGCTCGACGTGCCGCCGGGCCCGCCCGTGGCCGTGCTCGGGGCGCTCACCTACGCGCTGCTCGCCGCCGCCCGCGGTGCGGTGGACGCCCGCAGCGCGGTCGCGCGCGTGGCGGCATGAGGCCCGCAAACGAGGCCGCTGTCCGCGCGGACGGCCTCGCCGCCGGATACGGCGGCGAGGCCGTCCTACACGACGTCTCGTTCGCCGTCGAGCCCGGGCGCTCGGCTTGCGTCCTGGGTCCCAACGGGGGCGGCAAGACCACGCTCTTTCGCGTGCTCCTCGGCGAGCTGCGGCCGGCGGCTGGGCGCTTTCGCGTGGCCGGTCGGCCGGCGTACGTCGCGCAGACCGAGCGCACGCGGCTCGACTTTCCCATCACCGCGCTCGACGTGGCGCTCATGGGCGCCCTGGCAGGCGGGCGCTGGTGGCTGCCGCCGCGGCGCGACGAGCGGGCCGGCGCGCGCGAGGCGCTCGAGCGGGTCGGGCTGGGCGACGAAGCCGGCGTGCGTTTCGGAGAGCTGTCCGGCGGCCAGCGCCAGCGTGCCCTGCTGGCGCGGGCGCTGGTCCAGGACGCCCGCGTGCTGCTCCTCGACGAACCGCTGTCCGGAGTCGATCCCGCCAGTGCCGCTCTTATCGGGGACGTGTTCGAGGAGCTGCGCGCCGGCGGCGGCACGCTCTTGGTGTCGAGTCACGATGTGGAGAGCGCACGCGGCTTCGATCTCGTGCTTTGTCTCAACCGGCGCCAGCTCGCCTTCGGCCCGCCGGCGGAGGTGCTCGATCGCGCCACCCTGCAGGCCACCTACGGGCGCGAGATGATTGTGCTCGAGGACGCCGGTCCGGCGCGTGCGGTGACCGTTCAGCATCACGAGCATGCCCACGGCGAACACGACGAGGCATGACCGTGGAGCCGCTCGACTTCCTGGTCGACCCGCTCCGCTCGGGAATCGACCGGCGCGCCCTGCTAGAGCTGGCGCTGGTGGGCGCCTTCTGCGGCGCGCTCGGCTTCTGGGTCGTGACCGAACGGCTGGCCTACGCCGCCGAGTCGCTCTCTCACGGCCTGCTCCCGGGACTCGTGATCGCGGCGCTCGCGGGTGCGTCACTTCTACTCGGTGCGGTGGGCGGCGCACTGGTGGCGGCGGCGCTCCTTGCTCTTGCCGCGCGCGACGAGCGAATCGGCCCGGATACGGGTACGGCGGTCGCGGTCACCGGCCTCGTGGGGCTCGGCGCGCTGCTCGCGCTCGAGCCCGAGGCGCCGCAGCGGCTCGACGAGCTGCTCTTCGGCGACCCCCTCGGCGTGAGCGACGGCGACCTCCTGGCCGCCGCCGCGCTGCTCGTGGCCGGCGGCGGGGCGCTCGCAGCGCTCCACCGCCCGCTCTGCGCGGTGGCCTTCGACCCGACCGGGGCCGCCGCCGCCGGAGTGCGCCCCACTCTGGTGCGCATCGCCCTGCTCGTGCTGCTGGCCGCGGCGATCGCCGTCGCCGCGCGCGGCCTCGGGGCGCTGCTGGTGCTGGCGGTGCTCGTCGCCCCGCCGGTGGCGGTGGGCCGCGGCGCGCGGACGCCGGCGGGCGCGATGTTCGCCGGCGGGGCGGTGGCGGTCCTGGCCGGAGTCGTCGGCATCGAGGTGTCATTCCACGCCGGAACGGCGGCGGGTGCGTCGGTGGCGCTGGCGCTGTGCCTGGCGGCCGCTCTGGGGGCCGCCCTTCCGATCAGGATCCGGGCGGCGGCTGATGGAGCCCGAAGGGCGAGTCCTGGTCGTCGCGGCACAGCCTGAAGCGGCCGAACTGGGCCACCGACTCCTCGTCGCCCTCGATGTCCATCTCCTCGACGGCGCCCCCAAGCTCGCGCACGCGCGCCAGGGCGCCGTCCATGTCGTCGACGGCGAAGAACACCAATGGCGCCGCGGCCCGGTCGCCGCCGTGCATCCCGGCTGGGACATTTGGCGTCGTGATCGTGAAGCCCTGGCCCGAAGGTCCGCCCTCGAACCGCCAGCCGAACAACCCCTCATAGAACGCGCGCCCCCGCTCGACATCCTCCACGCCGAGCTCCAAGAACGACAACTCCCCGGCCATCTCCCCTCCAATCGCCTCGTCGTGCTTCGGGAAGCTACGCGGTTGCCGGTCGCGGCACGTTCCGGCGCGACCACAGGACAGCCGCGCCCAGCGCCATCATCGCGAGGCTGACGAGCTGCGCGAGGGTGAGCCCCGCCACCACGGAGTCGTTGCGGCGGATGATCTCCACCAGCAGCCGCTCGGTGCCCGCGAGGACGAGGTAGAGGCCGAACACCACGCCGGGCACGAAGCGATCGCGTAAGTGCCAGAGGACAAGCGCTACCGCGGTCATGGAGACCGTCTCGTACACCGGAGTCGGGTGCACCTCCTCGGTGGTCGGCACGGTGCCGTCTGGATAGGACATCGCCCACGGCAGGTCGGACGCGATTCCATAGTCGCCGTCGCCCGAAAGCTGGCAGCCGATGCGCCCGATCGCATATCCGAGCGCAAGCGCAATCGACGTGGTGTCGAGCATCTGCGCCGTGAGCCAGCCGCGCCACCGCGCCCACAGGATCACGCCGAGCGCGCCGCCGAGCGCGCCGCCGAACCACACCAGGCCGGTGCCCGAGAAGATGTTGCCCACGACGTCGCCCGACACGTCGTCCCAGTTCTCGATCACGTAGTTGAGCCGCGCGCCCACGAGCCCGCCGATCAGGGCGGCGAAAACGATCTCGTAGGCCCAGTCGCCGGGTTTGCCGAGCTCGCGGAGGCGGCGGGCGACGACGGCGCCGGCCGCCAGGAAACCGAGAGCAAAGCAGAGCCCGAACGTCTGCAGGTCGAGCGGCCCGATGTGGATCTCCGGCAGCACGGCAACGCAGGCTAGCTGGCTCGAGTTCCCTACGATGCGCGTCAGTGCGGAAAGCGGTGCTGGCGACATTCCTCTGCGCGGCGCCGATCATGGCAGCGCCCGCTCCAGCCGCGGGGGACCTTTCGGAACGCATCGCACTGCGCGAAGTCCTGCGCCACGAGGCGCGCGCAGCCGGCGTCCGTACGATCCCGCTTCCGCTGCCGGAGGCGAGCCGCGCCACCGCCTCGTCGGTGTCCCACGAGCTGGCCTCGATCGCGCGCAAGGACGGCCCTCAGCGCGTGCTTATCGGCGCCCGCGCGCATGGCGAAACCGCCGCCCTCGCAGCCACGCTGCGGCGGCTAGGGGCAAAGCCCGAGGTCTTCGAGTCGATCGGCGTGGTCGCCGCGTCGGTGCCGTCCGGAGCCGCGCTCGTCGCGCGCTTGGGGAACGACCGGCGCGTCGACTACATCGAGCGCGACAGTGAGCTGCGTGTCGCCGCCGATCCCTTCGACGTGGTCGACCCGCAGACCGGCGTCAAGTTCACGTGGGCCTACGACAGCGTGCGCGCGGCCGAGGCACTGGTGGCGGCGGGCGGAGGCTCAGGGCGCAAGATCGCGGTCATCGACACCGGCCTCGACGTGACCCACCCCGAATTTGTGGGGCGCGTCGAACGCACCTTCGACGTCGCGAGTGGCGGAGCGGACGTGACCGATTTCCCGGGCCACGGGACTTTCGTAACCGGGCTGATCGCCGCGGTGGACGGCAACGGCGTCGGCGGCAAGGGTGTGGCCGGCGCCACAAGACTCATTGTGGTACGCGCGTCGACGAGCCTGGACCTCTACCTCGCCGACGTCATCCGCGGAATCGAGTTCTCGATCGCACGGGACGCCGATGTGCTGAACCTGAGCCTGGCGGGCCCCATCTTCACCCAGAGCGAGGCTCGTGCGCTCGATAGCGCATTCATCAACGACGTGCTCCCGGTCGCGGGCTCCGGCAACGGCGCCGAGAACGGAAACCCGATCGTGTTCCCTGCGGCGGCGCTCGGGGGCAGGCGCGGCGGCCGCGGGATCGGACTGTCCGTGGCGGCCACCAAGCCGGATGACAGCATCGGAGCCTTCTCAACCCACAACGACTTCGTCAGCCTCGCGGCCCCGGGCGCGAGCCCATCCGGATGCAGGTTCGGAGTCTTCTCGACGCTGCCTTTAGTCGCGAGCTTCTGGGACGACCCGCAACGCTCCTGCTCGAATACGTTCCTCGGCGGCTCTGCCCGCTACGCCTACGGCCAGGGAACGAGCTTCTCCGCCCCGATCGCCACCGGCATCGCGGCGCTCACCTGGCAGGTCGAGCCGCGCCTCGCGTCGGAGCAGGTCGCCGACGTGCTGGTCCGCTCGGCGCGCCAGACGCTCGGGACGGGCTGGAACGAGTTCACGGGCTCCGGCATCGTCGACGGCTTCGCCGCCACCGAGCTCGCTCGCAGATACGACGTGCGCGCGCCCCGCGTGCGCGCCACGGCGAGCCGCCGGGGCAGCACCAGCATCGCCGTCCGGCTGCGTTCGTCCAAGGACCGGACGGAGGCCGGGCGCGAGCTTGCCGGCGGGGTGACGTACGGCCTGCTGATCTCGCGCGACGGAGGCCGCAACTTCTCGACCCTCGTCCGCCAGCGCCGCCGGCCCTTCAGCAAGACGATCCGCATCCAAGGCAGTCGACTCAACGTCGTGGTCGCCGCGGTAAGCGACGCCAACGGCAACTTCAGCATCAAGCGGCTGGGCCGGTTCGGGGCTCGCTAGCGCGGATGCACCTCGTCGATCCCCGGTAGGCGCTCGGGCGGCTCCCCAAGCGCGAGCAGGGCAGCGAGCGCGGTCGTAATCGGCACTGCGGCGATCAGTCCGATCGAGCCAACGAGCGTCGCGACGATCTCCTTCGCGACGATCTCGAAATTCACGGCGTCGCTCACGCCGAGCTCGGTCGCGCTGAAGAGCAGGAGGATCGGCAGGGCGGAGCCCATGTACGCGAGTACCAGCGTGTTTACCGTCGCGCTCACGTGGTCGCGCCCGACCTGAAGCGCGCGTCCGAAGAGCTCGCGGAACCGGAGCGACGGGTTTGCGTGGCGGATGGCCAGAACCGTGGAGGCCTGGCTGATCGTGACGTCGTCCAATACCCCTAGTGCGCCGATCACAATGCCCGCCAGCAGCAGACCATCGAGCGACAGGTCGGCCTGGCCGAGCTGGAGGAAGGCCGCCTCCTCGCTCGACAGCCCGGTGAGGTGCGTCAGCTCCGTGAACAGCACGGCCAGCCCCGCCGTGAGCAGGAGGCTCGCCGCGGTGCCGAGCAGCGCCGACAGGCTCTTGGGGCCGCCGCCGTGCGCGAGCGGGATCGTGATGAGCGCCACGGCCAGGGAGCCGACCACCGCCACCGCGAGCGGCGACTTGTCGTCCAGGATCGCGGGTACGACGAACAGCAGGACGATCGCGATGCTGGCCGCGAGGCCCGCGAGCGAGAGGGCCCCTCGCAGGCGGGCGAAGAGGAGTACTACCGCGACGAAGATCGCCGCGAGCAACAGCATCGGCCCGCGGCGCTCGAAGTCGTTGAAGGTGTAGCCGGTGCCGCCGAGCCCCTCGGTGCCGGGCCGGGCCTCCGGCCCCTTGGCCACGCGGATCTCGTCGCCCGGATCGAGGTCCGGATCCAGGCCGCTCGCGCTCAGCTGGAGGCGAGCGTTATCACCAGCGTCGGGGCCGCTCTCGAGGCGGACCGTCACGAGCTGGCACGTCTGCTGCACGAAGTTCGGGCACAGCCTCTCCTCCACCCGCCGGACCTCCGCCCGCTGGGTGTCTACCGCGAAGGCCTCGGCGAGCGGGGTTTCGACATCTCCGGGCCAGAGCACCACGAGGCCGACGGCCGTCGCGAGGGCGAGCGCTGCCGCCACCGCGGTGAAGAGCCGGATCACTCCACTACAGATAGCCCATCGGGTCGACGGGCGACCCGTTCACCCGCGTCTCGAAGTGGAGATGGTCGCCGAAGCAGTGGCCCGTGCAGCCGACGTAGCCGATCACCTGTCCCTGGCTGACCGAGGCTCCGTTCGAGGTGGCGAAGCTCGACTGGTGGGCGTAGCAGGTCGAGAGGCCGCCCGTGTGCTGGACGCACGTGTAGTTGCCGTAGCCGCCGACCCAGCCCATCAGCGCCACGCGCCCCGAGTCGGCCGCGCGAATGGCCGTCCCGGCGGACACGGCGATGTCCACGCCCGCGTGCAGGCGACCCCAGCGCATTCCGAACGGCGATACCACCGGACCGTTCACTGGCCAGCTGAGCGCTCCGCTCCCCTGCCTGATCGGGCCCGCCTGGGCGGCTTGGAGCGCGGCCTGCACGCGCGCCTGCTCGGCCTCGAGCGCCCGCAGGTCGCCCTCGAGCGACGCGCGCGTGTCGCGCACCTGTGAAAGCGCTCCGCGCTTGTCCGCGCGGGCGGACGCGAGCTCGTCGCGCGACGAGACGAGCTGCTCTTCGGCGGTCGCTATCACGTTGCGCTGTCGCAGAAGCTCCTCCGCGACCAGCTGCTCGCGCTCCTCGAGGTGGGCCAGCTTCACGGCCTGGTCGCGGGCGAGATCGCGAAGCCCGCGCACTCGCTCGGTGATCTCACGGTCCTGCTCCGAGATTCGATCGAGGAACTCGGCGCGTTCGAGCAGGTCGCCAAAGCCGTCGGCCTCGAGCACCACCGTGAGCGCGTCCGGCGCGTCCGCCTTGTAGATCTCGACGAGCCGGGCCGCGAGCACCCTGCGGGCCGTCGCGAGCTCGCGCCGCAGCCGCTC
>Ga0081538_10006573_pt1 | contig 10206 bp, 8 predicted proteins | sample TabmetS5T2R1_FD_71022 | JGI IMG/M metagenome (GOLD analysis project Ga0081538, IMG submission 71022) | Tabebuia heterophylla rhizosphere microbial communities from the University of Puerto Rico - S5T2R1 | ecosystem: Host-associated > Plants > Roots > Rhizosphere ... | reverse complement strand
CTCTCGGCTATATGGAGGGCTTCTACTATAAACCGCGTATCGACAAGGATCTGCTCCGGCAGCTCAACGGCGGTCTCATCGCCCTGAGCGCTTGTTTGCAAGGCGAAGTTTGCCAGGCGCTTTCAGCGGGCCATGTGGAGAAAGCCCGAGCCGCAGCAGAGACTTACGCTTCGATCTTCAAAGACCGCTATTACATCGAGATCCAGGACAATAAGCTGGCTGAACAGGAAAAAGTAAACCGGCTGTTGGTGGAATTGGCCAAAGAGCTGTCGATTCCCGTCGTTGCCACCAACGATTGCCACTACGGCGAGCGCGCGGACTTTCGTGCCCATGACGTGTTGCTTTGCGTTCAGACTGGAAAAACGGTTGATGAGGATAACCGGCTCAAGATGGAAACCGACGAGCTTTATCTGAAGTCGGTGGAGGAAATAAAGCCAGGGTTCGACTACTGTCCCGAGGCGGTGGAGCGGACGTTGGAGATCGCCGATCGCTGCAACGTGGAAATCGAGTTCGGCAAGTATCACTTCCCCGCCTTCACGCCGCCGAAGGACATCAGCCTGGACGACTACCTCGACGAGTTGGCCCGCCGCGGCCTTGAAGAAAGGCTCGAGGGCGTCGAAGATCCCGCGATCAGAAAAAATTATGAAGAGCGGCTCAACTATGAGCTCGATGTCATCAAACGGATGCAGTTCCCAGGCTACTTTCTGGTGGTGGCCGACTTTATCAACTACGCCAAGCAGAACGGCATCCCTGTGGGGCCGGGCCGAGGGTCTTCAGCCGGTAGTTTGGTCGCCTACGCGCTGAAGATCACCGATCTCGATCCCATCCGCCACGTGCTGCTGTTCGAGCGCTTCCTCAATCCCGAGCGGCGTTCCATGCCCGATATCGACGTCGACTTTTGCATTCGTGGCCGAGCGCAGGTGATCCAATACGTTAAAGACAAATATGGCGCCGATCGGGTCGCGCAGATTGCGACGTTTGGCACGCTCAAGGCCAAGGCGGCGATCAAAGACGTCGGCCGCGCGCTGGGGTTTTCCTTTGCTGAGACCGATGCGATTGCCAAGCTCATCCCGGCTCCCAAACAGGGCTTCGACTACCCGCTCAGCGAATCCATCAAAATGGAGCCGCGACTTCAGGATCTGATTAAAACCGATCCGCGAGTCAAGAACCTGATGGATCACGCCCTGCGACTCGAAGGGCTCACCCGTCATGCTTCGACGCACGCGGCGGGAGTGGTGCTGTCGAATCTTCCGCTGGTCGACCATCTGCCACTCTTCGTCGACAAAGAAGGCGGCATCGTCACACAGTTCGACATGGGGAGTGTCGAGAAGATCGGTCTGGTCAAGTTCGACTTCTTGGGTCTCAAAACCCTGACGCTGCTCCACGACTGTTTGAAGCTGATCGAGACGGCGCGCGACGTGAAGCTTGATCTCGGCCGTCTTCCTCTCGACGACAAAAAAACTTACCGGCTGCTGTGCAACGGCAACACCACCGGCGTGTTCCAGCTTGAAAGCACCGGCATCCGTGAGATGACGGTCAAGATCCGCCCCAACTGCTTCGAAGATCTGGTCGCTATCCTGGCGCTCTATCGTCCGGGACCGTTGGACAGCGGCATGGCCGAGGAATACATCAAGCGGAAGCACGGCAAGGAAAAGATCAAATATCTCCATCCGTTGTTGGAGCCGATTCTGAAAGATACCTACGGAGTTATTGTTTATCAGGAACAGGTCATGCAGATCGCCCAGGTTCTCGGCGGTTACAGCATGGGCGATGCGGATATTCTACGGCGCGCCATGGGCAAGAAGGACCCCGAGGAGATGGCCGCGCAAAGAGAGCGGTTTGTCACCGGGGCGCAAAAGAAAAAGATCGATGCGCAAAGGGCGACCGAAATCTTTGACCAGATGGAGACCTTCGCCCGCTACGGGTTCAACAAGTCTCACTCGGCGGCCTATGCATTGGTCTCCTACCAAACCGCCTATTTGAAGACCCATTATCCGGTGGAATTCATGGCTGGGCTAATGACTTCGGAGATGGGGGACACCGACAAGGTGATCAAAAATCTCTCCGAATGCCGTAATAAAGAGATCGAAGTGCTGGCGCCGGATATCAACGAGAGCCGGGCGCACTTCACGCCGGTCGGTGACAAGATCCGGTTCGGCTTGGCGGCCGTGAAAAATGTCGGTGAAAAGGCCGTCGAAGTTATTCTCGAAAGCCGCGAAAAGGAAGGCCCGTTTGATTCTCTGTTTGATTTTTGCCGCCGCGTCGATTTGACCGCAGTCAACCGGCGCGTGATTGAAAGTTTGATTAAATGCGGCGCCTTCGACTCCACCGGGATAAGCCGCGCCCGCATGATCGGCGCGCTGGACGAAGCGATGCGCGGAGCCCAGGCGCACCAGCGCGATCGTGAAAGCAACCAGATCGATATTTTCGGTTTGTTGGGCGGCGAGGGCAACGGAAGCAAGAAGCCAGCTAACGTTTATCCAGAAGTCGACCCGTGGTCGGTTCAACAGTCGCTGGCTTTCGAGAAGGAGGCGCTCGGCTTCTATATTACAGGCCATCCGCTGGATAAGTATGATAAAGCCATTAAAAAGATCACCAGCGGAACCATCGCCGAGCTGAAAGAAAAGGCTTCGACCGGGGACGTGAAAATCGGCGGCGTGGTGTCGGCTCTCAAACTGCGGAACACGAAGAAGGGCGATCGCTACGGCAGTTTCAATCTCGAAGACAAAAGCGGGTTTGTTGAAGTGGTTGCCTGGCCCGATGTCTACCGGAAATCGGTAGAGCTGTTGAATACCGATGATCCGATCTTCGTCAAAGGACGAATGGAAGTCGGGGAAGAGCGGATACAGATTTTTGCCAGCGACATCACCCCGCTTGCAGAAGAGGTTAGCCGAAGCGGCGCCAACGGCAGGGGTAACGGCAAAACCAACGGTAACGGCGACCGGGTTCACCTCTACGTTCGCGAATCTGAAGTTTCCGCCGATGAGCTGCTGCAGTTGCGCGAAACGCTGCTCGAGTACCGGGGCAGCTGCGTGGTTTTCTTACATCTCTGCTCAGCCGGTAAAGGCGAAACCGTCATCGAGCTTCCCGACCAAGTGCGGATCGCCTCGACGCCGGAGCTTGAGGCAACGCTGCAGCGGCTATTCGGCACTCGAGTCAGCTTTCATTCTTTGCAATCTTGAAGCGGCCGAACTCCCATCCGCGTCGCCGCCAGGAAAAAGCCCTCCTGGTAGGTGTCGAACTGCCTTCGAACCACCGCAAGGTTCCCGTCGAGTATAGCTTGGAAGAGCTCCAGCGGCTGGCCGAAACTGCCGGCGCCAAAGTCATCCAAAAATTCAGCCAGCAACTTCGCAGCGTGACACCGGCCACCCTGATCGGTCGCGGTAAGGTGGACGAAATTCAAACCGCGCTCGCGGAATTGCAGCCGGACCTGATCGTCTTGGACGAAGATCTGACGCCGGCGCAACAGCGCAATCTCGAATCAGCGTTTAAGACCCGGGTCATCGATCGGAGCCAGCTCATTCTCGATATCTTTGCCCAGCGCGCGCGAAGTAACGAAGGGAAACTTCAAGTCGAGCTGGCCCAACTCGAATATCTCCTGCCGCGGCTTACGCGGCAGTGGACTCACCTTTCAAGATTGGGCGGCGGCATCGGCACCCGGGGACCAGGTGAAACTCAATTGGAGATCGACCGGCGCAGGATCCGGGAGCGGATCGCACACTTGAAGCGGCGTCTGAAAACGGTGGAACGGACGCGAACCCTGCAGCGCAAGGAGCGCGACGAAGTCCCTTTCGCCACCGTCGCTCTCGTTGGATATACCAACGCGGGAAAGTCGACTTTGATGAACGCTCTGACCCGGGCGGGAGTTCTGGTTGAAGACAAGTTGTTTGCCACATTGGATCCCACGATCCGCTCGCTCCGATTGCCCACCGGCGACAAGGTGATGGTCGTCGATACGGTGGGTTTCATCGACAAAATTCCCCATTCGTTGATCGAAGCTTTCAAGAGCACGTTGGAAGAAGTCAGAAGCGCCGATTTGCTTTTGCATCTGATCGATATGGCGAGCCCGCGGTTCGAAGAGCAAATCGAGGTGATCGAGGAGGTGTTGCAAGAGATCGGCGCCGGAACTATTCCATCGATCTTGGTGCCGAACAAGATCGACCTGGTTTCGGCCATGCCGCTCCAACCATTCAAACGCCGGGCCGTGGAAGGGATCTCGCCGATTTCGGCATTGACCGGCGCGGGGATCGACCGTCTGTTGGATTTGATCGGCCAAGTGCTCGACCAGGGAAAAGAGCAATTTCACGCCCGATTTTTTTCCGGGCAAGGAAAGCTGCTTTCGTTGTTGCGGGAAAGGGGCAGGATTTTAAAGGAAACCTATCATGGCGACGAGGTTCATGTTACCGCTCTGGTAACTCCAAAACTGGCAGGGCAGATGCGCAAATTGCTTGGTGCCGCTGGCCGGGAAAACCACGCCGAATCGTAAGATTAGATGCTCAATCTTCCCAATTTCATCACTCTTATCCGTATCATTACGATTCCATTTTTTCTGGTTTATCTTTCTTACCACCGTTATCGGGAGGCGTTGATTATTTTTATTATCGGCGGCGTGACGGATTTTCTCGACGGCCTGGTGGCGCGCTGGATGAATCAGCAGACGGCGCTGGGAGCCTATCTCGATCCGATTGCGGATAAGCTATTGGTGATCACGTCGTTCATCATGCTCGGGCTGATCGGCGGAATTCCCGAGTGGCTGGCGGTGGTGGTTGTGAGCCGGGACATTCTGATCCTCATAGGCTATGGAATGATTTATTTTTTGGTTGACGAACGGTTGCCCGTGCGGCCAAGCATCATCGGTAAAAGCAGCACTCTGCTGCAACTGATTACTTTGGGCGTCGCGCTGGTGTTGCTTCACGATGAAGCCCTCCTGGATCGCCGGCTGTGGAATCTGCTGATCGCGGTCACCGCGATTACAACCGTTGCGTCGGGTCTCCAGTATCTCTACCGCGGCCTGTTATGGCTTCAGCACAGGGCTCCTAAGATCACTCGCCTAGGTTGACACCCACAAGAAAAATTGGTAATAAAATCAAACTCTTGCACCGCTTAAGGAAATTTGACTTGATGCTCTATTCGAGACTCCCTAAAAGAGTTGGCGACAAACCGACTTTTGAGGTCTTCCAGGCACGTAGCTCAGTGGGAGAGCGCTTCCTTGACACGGAAGAGGTCGGCAGTTCAATCCTGCCCGTGCCTACCATTCTTCGCTAAAATTTGACATGGAAAGCATTTACGTAACATTACCGGACGGCAAGTCCGTCGAGGTGCATCGCGGCGCGCGCATTGATGAGATCGTCCTGTCCATTGGGGCCAACGGCAACATCATTGCCGCCAAAGTCGATGGCCGTCTCGTGGATCTCAGCCGCCGGCTCGATAACGATTGCTCTTTGGCCTGGGTTTCCGTCGATACCCCGGAGGGGCTGGATGTGCTGCGCCATTCTACCGCCCATCTGATGGCCCAGGCGGTTCAAAGTCTCTTCCCAGGCACCCAGGTGACCATCGGGCCCACTATCGAGGACGGGTTCTATTACGATTTCAAACGGGAGCAGGCCTTCACTCCGGAAGAGATCGAAAAGATCGAATCGCGAATGGAGGAAATCGCCAGGTCCAACCTCAAGGTGACTCGCGAGGAGATGCCGAGGAAGCGGGCCATCGAGCTGTTTCGCAGTATGGGAGAAGACTACAAAGTCGAGATCCTCGAGGAGATCCCCGAGGATACCGTATCGCTTTACCGGCAAGGGGACTGGGTGGATCTCTGTCGTGGTCCCCACGTGCCTTCTACGGCGGCGATCAAAGCTTTCAAACTGACCGGTGTCGCGGGAGCCTATTGGCGCGGCAACGAGAAAAACGAGATGCTGCAGCGCATCTATGGCACCGCGTGGCCGACTAAACAGGCGCTCAAGGAACATTTGCGACTGCTCGAAGAGGCCAAGAAGCGCGACCACCGCAAGCTGGGTCAAGAACTCGGTCTTTTCATGATTTCAGACGCCGTCGGTCCCGGACTCCCGATTTGGCTCCCAAAAGGTGCCATGATCAGATCGATCCTGGAGAGATATATCGTTGATCTCGAGCGAAGCATGGGCTATCAGCACGTGAACACGCCTCAGCTCGCGCGGGTGGACCTTTACAAACGATCGGGCCATTGGGATCACTTCAAAGACAATATGTATCCGCCGATGCAGTTCGAGAGCAAAGAAGAATTGGTTCTCCGGCCGATGAATTGTCCCCATCACATTACCATCTACAAACATGGACTTCATAGTTACCGCGATTTACCGGTGCGGCTGGCGGAGTTGGGGACCATGTATCGCTATGAACGTTCGGGAGCACTTTCCGGTCTTTCGCGAGTGAGGGCGATGACGTTGAACGACGCCCATATTTTTTGCCTTCCGGAGCAGATCCAAACCGAAGCGGTGGCAGTTCTCCGGCTGATCGAACGGGTATACCGAGATTTTGGCTTTAAGGACTATTGGTACCGTCTTTCGCTGCGTAACCCGATGGATAAAGCAAATTTCGTCGATAATGATGTCATGTGGGATAAGGCGGAGGGTTATCTCCGGCAAGCTTTGAGCGAAGTCGGCGTGTCCTATAAGGAAGCAATGGGTGAGGCGGCCTACTACGGTCCCAAGATTGACGTGCAGTTGAATGACGTGCTAGGGCATAGCGAGACGCTTTCGACTGTGCAACTTGATTTTTATCTCCCCGAGCGCTTCGAACTCGAGTACGTTGACAGCGACGGGCAGTACAAACGGCCGGTGATGATTCACCGAGGGGTCATCAGCACGATGGAACGGATGATGGCCTTTCTGATTGAACACTATGCGGGCAACTTTCCATTATGGCTGGCTCCGGTGCAGGTCAAGGTTGTGACCGTGACCGATCAGCAGCTAGATTACGCCCGAAAGGTCTCGGCGGAGTTGAAAGAAGCGGGCTGGCGAGTGGAGCTGGACGAACGCAACGAAAAGCTGGGCTACAAGATTCGCGAGGCCCAGCTAGCCAAGATTCCTTATGCCTTGGTCATCGGAGATAAGGAGGTCGATGCTGCGACCGTTGCGCCGCGGCGGCGAGGCGGCGAGAACCTGCCGGCTTTGTCGGTCAACGATTTTATTCAGCAGCTGAAATCGGAGGTTGCACAGGAACGCGGAGCGTCATAAAGATCAAGCTGATCGCACAACCAACGGAGGTGTTTTATAGCTAGAGAAGCGAGGATCAATCATCAAATTCGCGCCCGTGAGGTCCGCGTCATCGGCCCGCAGGGAGAACAACTAGGCGTTATGCCGCTTTACGAAGCGTTGAAGCAGGTGGACGCGCTGGAGTTGGACTTGGTGGAGGTGGCGCCGGATGCCCAACCGCCGGTTTGCCGCATGATGGACTATGGCAAGTTTCGTTACGAGCAAAAAAAGAAATCTCACGGACCGAAGAGACATTCCTTTTTTGAGATCAAGGAAGTCAAAATGGGCTCACGGACCGATCCCCACGATGTCGTACATAAGGTGCGAAACATTCGTCAGTTCATCGAGAAAGGACAACGGGTCAAAGTATCGGTTTTCTTCCGCGGACGTGAAATCACGCATCCCGAGCTCGGGAGGCAAATGCTCAGCGGCGTTGTCACCCAACTCCAGGACATTGCCAAAGTCGATATCGAGCCCAGATTAGAGGGGCGGAGCATGGCGATGCTGCTCACGCCAAAATAAAGCCAGTGCCAAAATCAGACGAAGGAGAATGACGTGCCCAAGATCAAGAGCAACCGCGCGGCGATGAAGAGATTCAAAGTAACCGGCAGCGGCAAGGTTAAACGAGGCCGGGGATTCAAGAGCCATTTGCTGTCGAGCAAAGGCAAGAAGCGCAAGAGACGACTGCGCCAATCGACGATGGTATCGGCGGCGGAAACGAAAAATATCCGCAAACTGATCCCGTATCTATAGAAGCAAAGGGAGTAGGCGGAAGGCGGTAGGCCATGGAAAAATTCAATGCCTTGTGCCTGTTGTCTCATGCCTAATTTAGGAAGGAGCTAGCAGTGCCTAGAGTCAAAGGTGGGAGCAAATCCCGACAGAGAAGAAAGAAAATCATGAAAATGGCCAAAGGCTATGTCGGCGGCCGGGGCAGATTGTATAAATCCGCCCGCGAGACGGTGGAGCGCGCGCTGGTCTTTGCCTACCGGGATCGCCGGGTCAAAAAGCGGACATTTCGCGGTTTGTGGATCACGCGAATCGGTGCGGCGGCGAAACTGAACGGATTGTCGTACAGTCAGCTTATCAAAGGTCTCAAGCAGGCCGGGGTGGAGTTGGACAGAAAGATGCTGGCGGAACTGGCCGTTGCGGACTTGCCGGCTTTCGGACATTTGGCGCAAGCCGCGAAATCACACCTCAGCGCGTAAAATTTTCTCCCATTTAGATGAGTGAATCATTGAACGTGCTCCAGGACGAAGTCCTGAAGCGAATTCAAAACTGCAACTCCGAGCCCGAGATGGAGCAGGTTCGCGTCGAGACTTTGGGCCGCAGCGGCCGGCTGACGCTGATGCTGCGCGGCCTCAAGGAACTTCCAGCCGAAGAACGGCCGCGGGCCGGCGAGCAGCTGAACCACTTGAGGAAACTGTTCGAGGAACGGATCGAAGCGCGCTCCCGACAGATCAAAGAGCAGGCCAGAGCCAAGGCGCTCGAAGACGAGTGGATCGACATCAGCCTTCCCGGAACGCGTTGGGAACGCGGCAGGCTGCACCCGCTGACGCTCGTGATCGACGAGATCATCGATGTTTTCTCGGGTATGGGCTTCGAGATCGCTCGCGGCCCCGATATCGAGGACGACTACCACAACTTCGAGGCGCTCAACATTCCCAAGGACCATCCGGCGCGGGATATGCAGGACACGTTTTTTGTCTCGAGCGGGATGCTGCTCCGCACTCATACTTCGCCAGTGCAGATTCGCACCATGGAAACCCGCAAGCCGCCGCTGCAGATCATCGTTCCGGGAGCCGTTTACCGGCATGATGATGACGCGACCCACTCGCCGATGTTTCATCAGGTGGAAGGTTTCGTGGTGGACCTGCACATCAGTTTTGCCGATCTGAAAGGAGTCCTGACTCATTTTCTGCGCCAGATCTTCAGCCAGGAGACCGGCGTGAGATTTCGCCCGAGTTTTTTTCCTTTCACCGAACCGAGCGCGGAGATCGATATCCAGTGCTTGTTTTGCGCCGGCAAGGGCACGGCTTCGCAAGGGCAAACCTGCCGTGTCTGCAAAGGAACCGGCTGGTTGGAAATCATGGGCGCAGGCATGATCGATCCGCAAGTGTTTCGCTTTGTCCGGTATGACCCGGAAAAATTCGCGGGCTTCGCTTTCGGGATGGGGGTGGAGCGAATCGCCATGTTGAAATACGGTATCGACGATATCCGGCTCTTCTTCCAAAACGATCTGAGATTTTTGCGGCAGTTCGGCTAAGAAAAAATGTTTCAATGGAGTGGCGGAGTTACCGGAGTCATGGGTTCCCGATCCATTACTCCAACACTCCATCACTCCAGTAACCTATTCTTATGAAGTTCACTTTCAACTGGTTAAAAGAGCTCGTCACTTTTAGAGCGTCGCCGCAGGAGCTTGGCGAAATGCTGACAATGGCCGGGCTGGAGGTCGAGTCGGTCACGGCTCTGCGCGAGCCGGAGACCGACCGCGAAGATTGGTTGTTCGAGGTCGGCGTGACTCCTAACCGCGGCGACTGTCTAGGCATCGCGGGAATTGCCCGGGAAGTTTCGGCGCTGGCCGGCGGCCAGTTGAAAACCATCCGAGTCAGCACGCATGGGAAGGACTCAAACATCGCCAAGCGGGTGAACATCAAAATTGTCAACCGCCGTCTTTGCCCGCGTTACTCCGCCCGAATCGTCGACCAAGTTCGCCTGGGTCCGTCGCCCACTTGGATGCGGTTTCGCCTGGAAGCCTGCGGCGTTCGTTCGCTTAATAACGTGGTAGATATCACCAACTACGTCATGCTCGAGACCGGGCAGCCGCTCCATGCTTTCGACCTGGACCGTTTGCCGGCGCGTAAAATCGTCGTCAGGCCGGCGCAGGAGATCAAAAAATTTACGACTCTCGACGGCGTGGAGCGAGAGTTGGCCGCGGGAGATCTGCTGATATGCGACGGCGATGTGCCAATCGCTCTTGCCG
>Ga0081538_10006572_pt1 | contig 10207 bp, 5 predicted proteins | sample TabmetS5T2R1_FD_71022 | JGI IMG/M metagenome (GOLD analysis project Ga0081538, IMG submission 71022) | Tabebuia heterophylla rhizosphere microbial communities from the University of Puerto Rico - S5T2R1 | ecosystem: Host-associated > Plants > Roots > Rhizosphere ... | reverse complement strand
ACGAATAGGCGACCGCGCTGGGCGCCGTAGGCGAACGACTTGCCGACCGAGCCGCCGGTTCGGCGGCCGAAGCGGTCGAGCCCCTTCATCACCGCGACCTTGCCGCCGTACATCGTCTTGGCGACACCGTCCTGGGCCCCACCCTCGACGGTGAGGTCCACGCCGTAGACGTTGAAGGCGCCGAGGCCCTGTCCCCCGACCGAGCCCGCGTTGAACGAGAGCGAGGCCATCGTCCCGGCCCCGGGCCGCGGTCCGTCCTCGTAGATGCGGCTGCGCGAGATGGCGCCCGCCAGCTCGGTGCCGAGCACGCGGTCGTCCGCGTCTGCCGGCTCGTCCCAGGCCCGCTCGAGCACCCGGCCCGGGACCACGTCGCCGGCGAGGGCCGCGATCCGAGTCGATGTCTCCTTGGCCGCCATCCGGATCGGCCGCGCCGCGATCAGGCCGGCGGCCTCGCGCTCGTCCGGCGGCGCCGGCAGGTCGAGCGGCTCGAGGTCGAGCATCTCGTCGAGCGGCCGGATCAGCTCGTAAAGGTCGACGGCCGAACGCGCCCGCGCCTGGACGAGCAGATCGCTGCGTCCCAGCAGGTCCTGCGCGCGCTCGAAGCCGAGCGCGGCAGTCAGCTCGCGCACCTCCTCGCCCATTGCCTCGAAGAAGCGCGCGCAGCTCTCCACCGCCGTCTCGTAGACCTGCGGCGTGAACTTCTTGAGCCCCTTGAGCTGCGCCTCCTCCTCCGACTCGATCTGAGTGGCGATGCCCACGTGGCAGGTGTCGAGCTGGCAGCCGCGGCAGATCGTGCAGCCGAGCGACACCATGGCCAGCGTGCCGAAGCCGACGCGGTTCGCCCCCAGGCAGTGGAGCTTCACGATGTCGTGGCCGTGCCGGTAGCCGCCGTCGGCCCAGATCTCGACTCGGGAGCGGACTCCCGCCTCCATCAGCGCGAGGTGCACGGCGCGCGTTCCGATGTCCGACGGCAGGCCCACGTGCCGCAGGGCGTGCGAGCGGGCGGCGCCGGTGCCGCCCTCGAAGCCGGACAGCGTGATGATGTCGGCGCCCGCCTTGGCGATCCCTACGCCGATCGTGCCGATGTTCGGCACCACGGGCACCTTCACGGACACGCGCACGTCCGGGTTCGCCGTCTTCAGCTCGTCGATCAGCTCGGCGAGGTCCTCAATGGAGTAGAGGTCGTGGTTGTTGGAGGGCGAGATCAGGTCGGTTCCGGCGGTCGCGTTGCGCGCCGCCGCAACCCGTTCCGTCACCTTCCGGGCGGGCAGGTGGCCGCCCTCACCGGGCTTCGCTCCCTGCCCGATCTTGATCTCGACGAGATACGACGAGTTGATCATCTCGCTGGTCACGCCGAAGCGGCCCGACGCGACCTGCTGGCCGCGCCAGAGCGGGTAGCGGCCGTACATGTCCTGGATCTCGCCGCCCTCGCCGTTCATGGCTACGACGTTGATCCGCTTCGCCGCCTCCGCGTAGGCGCGATACGCCACCTCGCCCTGCGAGCCGAAGCTCATCGAGGAGATCACGATCGGATAGGAGTGAAGCCCCACCTCGGCGCTCGCCTCGGGCAGCGGCGGACGGTCCGAGCGCAGATCGAGGATGTGGCGCAGGGAGATCGGGTGCTCGAGCTCGAGCTCGCGCACCTTCCGCGAGTAGTCCTCGTAGGAGCCGGTGCCGTTCGCGGCGGCGACGGCCGCCTTGTAGACCTTCGGATAGAAGCGGAAGGTCTTGCCGGGCTTCGACTCCTGTGCGCCCGCCAGGATCCGGCGGCGGGCCTCCCCGTCGGCGTCCAGCTCGGCGAAGCCGCTCCCGCCGCGGACGGACCCGAACCAAGCCGGCGTGTCGAAGACGGCTGTCAGCTCGGGCTTCAGCCCGACGCTCGCGAACAGCCGCGCATAGCCGCGCACCTCGTGGATGCCGATCGTCGAGATCACCTTCTCGATTCCCTTGCGGAGCGCGGCTGCCAGGTTGGAGACGTCGGTTCGGTAGTCGTCCATCAGGCCGACCTCGACCATCACGTAGGGGCACACTCCGTCAGCCCCCAGGCCGAGCGCGAGCACCAGGTCGTGCACGTTGCGGACGGCGGCCGAGCGCAGGACGATCCCGCAGCGACGGCGGAGGTTCGGCTCGCCGGGTCTCGTGAAGTGCTCGCGCAGGGCGAGATCCACGGCCGCCAGCGCCAGGTGCGGGTCGAGGTAGCGGCGGTCGCCCTCGTACGCGATGCGATCGGAGAGCACGAGCAGCTCCGCTCCGCCGCCGACGGCTCTGACGGCCTCGTGCTTCAGCCGCTCCACCGCCGCCCGCGTGCCCTCGGACTCGAGGCACGACAGGTCGAGCACCTTTGCGCGTCCCCTGAACTCCTCCCAGAGGTCCTCGAGCAGGAAGGTCCGTCGCTCGCGGGCGATCCGCCGGTAGACCGAGTCACCGAGAGGAGCGAGGCCGTCGTGACCACCGAGGATGACCGGGAAGGCCGTCTCGAGCGTGCGCTTCTCGGTCGGCACCTCGCTCAGCCCCGGCCGCGGGCCGAACACCGCGCGACAGGAGAAGTGCTCGACCTCGCGTTCGCGGTCGATCGCCGGGTTGGTGACCACCGCCACGGACTCCTTGAAGTAGTCGGCGAGGTTCTGACGCTCGCGCGAGAGACACGCCAGCGGCCCGTCGTACCCGAGCGACCCGATCGGCTCCGCCCCGGTGGCCGCCATCTGCTGCACGAGCTTCATGTCCTCGCGTTGCCAGCCAAACCCACCGAGTACGCGATCCTCGACCTTCACCGGCTCCGACGGACCGGCGCTCGAATAGCCCGGGATCTCGGGGCCCTCGAGCGGGCCGCCGGTCGGAATCGCGTCCGCGAACGCGTCGGCGCCGCTCCCGGACCGCTCGCGCCAGCGCGTGAGGCACAGGCGCTGCAGGGCCGAGTGGTCGGTCAGGCGCGACTCGCCGGCTGCCCGGTCGAGCGTGACCAGCAGCTTCTCGCCGGGCGCGAGCGGCTTCGGCTCCGCCACCGTGTCCGCGAGCGGGACGACGCCGGGCTCCGACGAGAACACGAACGCGTCGGCCGTCTCGAGAGACCAGAGCGGCCGCAGACCGAGCGCATCGACCGAGAACACGCATTCGTCGCGGTGGCGCGCGACCAGCGCCACCGGCCCTTGCGCGAGCGGTCCGAAGGCCTGTCGCAGGTACATGTAGAAGCCGCGCAGCTCCTCGGGCATGCCCTTGATCTCGCCTACGATCGGGGGCAGCACCAGCTCGAGGGCCTCGGCCAGGGTCAGTCCCTCCCGCTGGATCAGCGCCTCAACGGTCCGGCTCAGGTCCTGCGAGTCCGAGCCATCTTGGGTGAGCGGCACGCCGAGCATCCGCGCCTCTTGGCGGAGCCGGGCGATCGTGTTGATCTCGCCGTTGTGGCCGAGCACCCCGAACGGCTGCACCCGCCGGAAGGAGGGCCAGGTGTTGGTCGAGTAGCGATTGTGGCCGAGCAGGGCCGCTGTCTTCGCGCGCTCGTCCCGGAGGTCCGGGTAGTAGCGGCCGAGCGTGCTCGGGCCTCCCAGCACCTTGTAGACCGCTGTATCCGTGGAGCACGAGGCCACGTGCAGGTCCAGCGACTCCTCGAGCCGAACGGTGAGCTCGAAGCACGAGCGCGGCTCCTCGATCAGACCGCCCACCTGCCAGAAGACCGGCTCCTCCTCGCGCGCCCGCGGCCCGAGCGCCGTGGAGTCGACGATGCCCTCGCGCTCGGCAAGCGGGCGCAGTCCCAGCCGGCTCATCAGGCGGCGCGCGCCGTCCTGGGCGACGGCGGGATCGGCCCCTCGCGGGATGAACAGGTGCGCCACCGCGAAGCGCGGGTCGAGCGCGAGGTCCGCGGGGTGGCCGCCGGCGCGAACGGCCTCCGCCCAGATCTCGCGCGGGATGTCGATGAGCAGGCCGCAGCCGTCGCCCTCGCCGTCGAGGTTGCCGGCCCGGTGGAGCATCTTCTCGAGCGCGGCCAGGGCGGCCTCGATCAGCTCGTGAGACGGCCGCGCATCCTTCGCGATGCGCGCGTAGAGGGCGCAGGCATCGCGATCCTCGACGGTGGCTGGCGGCCGGCGCGGCCGATAGGCGCGCGTCGGGTCGTAGCGGGCCATTGTTCTCCTCGGTTCCGCGGCTTCTCCGAGCGGCCGCGCGACGGGCAGATGACGAAATGATAATCGGCCCGCCGGCCGTGCCCGAGCGCTAGGCGTCAGCTCAGCTGGACGAGCGCCACGCCAAGGAGGAGCGTCGCCACGCCCGCCAGCCGCACTGCGGACAGCGGCCGCCGCGGGAGGCGAAGGAGGCCGTAGCGGTCGACGAACACCGAGGCGACCTGCTGGCCCGCCACGGTCAGCGCGATGGTCGCCGCCGTCCCGATCTCCGGGATCAGGAGGAAGACGGCCGTCACGTAGCTCGCGCCGCACAGGCCGCCGAGCCAACCCCACCACGGCACGCGGCGCAGCGGCGCAGCGCGCGGAGGGGTCGCGCCGGCCAGGGCCAGCGACCCGGCCAGTACCAGGGCCATCGCGGCCGTCGCCACGAGGAAGGAAAACGCGCCGACCGTCGCGGGTGCGTCGAGCTGCGCGCGGAGCTGTGCGTTCACCGCGCCCTGGACCGGCAGCACCGCGCCGGCCAGCAGCGCGAGCGCGAGCCAGCCCGACCGCTCACGAACCGCGCCCTCGATGGCGCGCGCGCCGTCCTGCCCTCTGACGATCAGCCCCGCGCCGACCACGACCGCGGCCGCCCCGAGCAGCGCGGCGGCGGTGAGCGGCTCCTGACTCACCCCGAGCCAGCCGAAGCCGTCGAGCGCGAGCGACCCCAGCATCTGGCCCGCGATGAAGAGGCCCACCGACACCACGGCACCGAGCCTGGGGAAGAGGACGATCCCGGCCGTGATGTAGACGGCGCTGCCCAGTCCACCCACGAGCTGCCACGGCTCGGCGCCGGTCACGAGCTCGAAAGCGCCCAGCGTGCCGGCCGCCGTGGCGGCGGCGAGCAGGAGCGCGGCGGCGATCCCGAGCTGCAGCGTAGACGCGCCGAACGGACTGCCGGTTGCCGTGCTCAGCTGGACGTTGGCGGCGGCCTGCAGCGCCAGCATGGCGCCGATGGTGAGGAGGAGCGGGACGGCGAGGAACTCCATTGACGATCTCTCCCTTGGCGGTGGCTTTCGCTAACTTGACCTTGGTCCACTTGCACTGACGACGACATTAGCAGGAACTTGACCGCGGTCCAGTTACACTTCGTGGCGATGGCACCGAGTTCCGGCCCGGCCGAGCTTTCGCTTCTCGGCGCTCCGCGCCGCGAACGGGCGGACGCCGCGCGCAACCGTGAGAAGGTCCTGGCCGCCGCCCGCCGCCTCTTTGCGGAGCGCGGGGTGGCGGGGGTGACGATGGAGGAGATCGCGCGTGCCGCGGGTGTCGGCAAGGGAACGGTCTTCCATCGCTTCGGCGACCGCGCAGGACTCGCGCTCGCTCTGCTCGACGACCGTGAGCGCGAGCTGCAGGAGGCCGTCCTCTACGGCCACCCGCCTCTGGGCCCCGGCGCGCCGGCACGCGAGCGCCTTGTCGCCTTTCTCGACGCGATCCTCGACTTCACCCTCGAGCACGCCGAGCTCCTGATCGCGGCCGACAGCGGGCGCCCCGGAGGCCGCTACCTCACCGGCGCGTACGCGAGCTGGCACCAGCACACCGCGCTGCTCCTGTCCGACCTTCGACCCGATTCGGACGCGGGCGTGCTGGCGCACCTGGTGCTGGCGCCCCTGTCACCCGATCTCGTCCGGCACCTCACCGACGAGGCGGGGGCCGACGTCGAGCGGGTGCGCTCGGCACTGCGGGAGCTCCTGCCGGCGTAGCCTGGCTCCAAGCGCGCGAACGTCCCTGACTGTGGCCTTATCTGAAGGTTGGGTCTCCGTCAAGTTGGAGGACTCGCAACCCGCTTGGTGGGCGCGCTTTGCGGGCCTGGTCTTTGTTCGGGGCGAGCGAGCCCGTGGGCGGCGGCGATCGGCTGTGGGTCGGGTGGTCGGTCCCGATGGCTGCGCGAACGCCCTGCCTTATCTGGGTGCTCGGCCCCTGGCGGGGGGCCGGCGACATGATGGTTGATGGGTCGACTCGCGGGGAGCGACTCCGGCCGCTCGGTCTATGGTGGGCCACCGCCCGCGGGCGGGAGCCAGCCGCAGTTAGGGAGCCGGCCGGAAGGTGGTCCATCGCTGACGGGTGGGCTTGGAGCGGAGCATCGGGCAAGGTCCTGGCTCGAGCTCAGGCCGGCTCGAGCGCCTCCTCTCCCAGCTCGCGCAGGATGTGGTAGCTGCGCCGGGCGAGCTTGCGGGCGATGGTCAGCGAGGCGCGCGTGTGCGAGAGGCCGCGCTCGCGTAGGCGCAGGTAGTCGGCATGGTCGGGACTGCGCTTGTGGGAGGCCGCTTGGGCGGCCTCGTAGAGGGCCCAGCGCAGCTGCGGCGAGCCCTGCTTGTTGAGCTTGCCGAGGCGGCTGCGGCGGTCCGAGCGCGAGACGCCGACGTCGAGGCCCGAGCAGCGCACCGCCTGGCGCGAGCGGCGCAGGCGAGTCACGTCGCCGAGCTCGGCCAGGATCGTCGGCGCGGTGATCGGGCCGATGCCGAACAGCCGGCGCAGCGCCCGGCAGCCGGCCTGGCGGCGGGAGATGCCGCCCAGCCGGGCGGCGATCGGCTGCTGCAGGACCTGGCCGACCTCGATCATCCGCAGACAGACCTCGATCCGCTCGCCCGCGGCCGGTGGCAGCGCAAGCGGCGCCAGCCAGTCGCGCGCTTGGTCGCCGTCGAGGCCGTCGGGCAGGCGCGGCAGGCCGAGCTGGAACAGCGTCGCCTGGATCCGCTGGCGCCAGGCGGTCGCCTCGTCGGAGAGCGTCTTGTGCAGCCGCGTCTCGATCCGCAGCCAGCAGATGTGGTCGGGCGGGATCCAGGCCTCGGGCAGGCGACCCTCGCACAGCAAGCGGCGCAGCCAGCGGGCGTCGGCGCGGTCCGTCTTGGCGCGACGCTTGCGGCCCTGCAGGGCACGCGTCTCGGCGATCTCGGCCATGTGGGGTACGGCGCCCCCGCGCTCCAGCGCCCGGGCCACGAAGAACCAGCCGGTGCAGGCCTCGAAGGCGACGTGGACCTCGGCGCCCGGGAAGCGGGCCACCCAGCCCTCGACCGCCTCCGGAGTGGCCGCGATCCTGCCGGTCGTGACCTCGCCGCTCTCCAGTTCGAGCGCGTCGAAGGTGATCTGGGCACGGTGGATGTCGAAGCCTGCCTTTACGATGCTCACTCGAGGGACCTCCTCTGGCTCCCAAATTGATCTCGCGGGCGCTAGCACGCCCGCCACAACGAGCGCAGCGTCGCTCGCCGAGCGGACGGAGGTCCCTCAGTTCATGCCATCTATGGGCGGCAACGCGGGACGTTCGGCGAGATTCCTGCCTTCCTTCGGCGCAATCGAGTCTCAACCGGGCGCGGGCGGGATGTTCTGATTGCGGCGCAGGACGTTGTTCGGGTCGTAGCGCGTTTTGAGCGCTTGGAGGCGCTTGAACGTCTCGTCGCCGAAGGCGGCGCGCACGCGCTCGATCGGTTCGTCCGCCTGCATGTAGTTGACGTAACCGCCGCTGACCGACCACGGCGCCATTGCTGCGACGGTGTCGCGCGCCCACGCGATGTAGGGCTGGTCGAGGGCGGGATCCTGCCAGACCGCCATCGCGCTGATGTTGAAGGCGGCGTTGCGAAAGCCGACGGCGCCGTTGTTCGGGTCGGCGTCCTTCGGTGCGCCGTGCAGTGACTCGAACAGCACCTGTCCGGGCGATCGTCCCAGCGCGACCATGCGCTCGAGGAGCTCGTCGATCAGCTCGTCCGGCAGCTCGCGCACGAACTGGCTCTTCCAGTAGTTCCGGTCCTCGCCGTAAGGGGGGTTGAACAGGTGCTGCTGGCCGAGGAACGCGAGGTCGCCGACGCCGTCGTCGACGAGCCCCGGTGCCGACCGCAGCACGCGGAGCTCCTCGGGATCCGAATCCGGGCCCGTGTAGCAGGGCGCGATCGTCAGCGTAGGCTCCAGCGACTCGTCCACGGCAAGCTGCGCTCCGCAGCTGAAGTCGCGTGGAGCGCCGGCGACCACGTCGCGGAAGCGGCGAAGGGCTTCTGAGACCCCTTTGCCGGCGTACTCCAGCCGACCGCCGATGACTCGTTCCAGCGGGTGCAGGCGGAACTCCAGTCGCGTGGCCACGCCGAAGTTTCCGCCGCCGCCGCGGAGCCCCCAGAGAAGCTCGCCGTCCCCATCCGCGCCGGCGCGAACGACGCTCCCGTCGGGAGTGACGACCTCGGCGGCAACGAGGTTGTCGCACGTCAGGCCGTGTTGCGCGGTCAGGTGGCCGATCCCGCCGCCGAACGTGAGGCCCGCCACGCCGGTCGAGCCGACGACGCCCCCGGGTGTGACGAGGCCGACTGCCTGTGTCGCCGAGTCGAAGTCCAGCCAGGTCGCCCCGCCCTCGGAGCGCGCGATCCTCGCGTCGCCGTCCACGTCGACCCTGCGCATGAGCGAGAGATCGATGACGAGCCCTCCGTCGATGACGCAGTGCCCCGCGGGGTTGTGCCCGCCTCCGCGCACCGCGACCTCCACCCCCTGCGCGCGGGCGAAGTCGAAGGCGGTTGCCACATCGCCCGCGCCGAAGCAGCGCACGATCGCCGCCGGCCGGCGGTCCACGAGAGCGTTGAAGAAGCGGCGCGCCTGGTCATAGCCCGAATTCGTAGGGGTGATGACGGCGCCGGCCAGCGACCGCCGCAGCTCGGTGAGGCCCTCGGCTGGGGGCGCGGTCGACTGCACCTCTTGATTCACGGGACTTCCCTTCTGTCGTCGGCTTTCCGCGGGTCTTTAGCACCTGAAGACCGCCCGAACCCCGCGAACTCATCGAAGCGATGGCGCGGGCCGCGAGCGTGAAGGTCCCCCGCCGGCTCGCCGAGCCCGCGGTCGGGGACGTGCGGGGCGAGCCGCCAGAGCCGTCCGGCGATCACAACGCTCAGCACGATCCCGAGCGCGCTCCACCCGGCCCGCTGGGCGGCGATCGCGTCTCCTTCATAGTCGACCGCGCTGATCGTCAGGAGCGCTGTTGGCGTCAACATCACTACGAGCCAGAAGTAGCCTCGGGCGAACAGTGCGAACAGGCCGAACGCCGCGATGCCCTGAGCGGCGATTATCAGCCAGTCGTCGCCGGTCGCGACCATGAGGAGGGTGACCAGCGCCGCCGCGACGAGCGTGCCGGCCGCGCGCTGGAGCGCCCGCACGTTGCTGGCGTGCTCGTCTGGCTGCAGGACCGCCAACACGGTCAGCGGGACCCAGTAGCCATGCTCGAGCTCGAGCGCCTGGTAGAGCAGCGTCGTGACGGCGACGAGCGAGGCGAGCCGAAATGCGTGCGCGCGCAGCAGCGCGTCGCCGCTCATCGCGTGGCGGAACTGCCGCGCGCCCCGCATGAACAGCGTTACGAGCGGCGTGCCCACCGGTTCCGCACGCGGAGCATCGCGCGCGTATACGGCGACCATCAGAACGACCCCGACGAGCGATCCCAGCAGGAACCACAGCACTCGCGTGCCGACGTCGAGCGACTCGGCCGGAATGCCGTTGGCGATCACGAACATCGCACCAATCACAAAGCCGGTCAGACCGCCGCTGCGGCCGAAAGTGCGGAGGAAAGCGGCGAGTCCGATCCATGCGAAGGAAACGGCGACCGAGGCCGCCACGCTGCCCTGGACGGCCGTCGCGAGCGCGACCGAGACGGAGCACCCGAGCGTGGCGCCGAGCCCCCAGCCGACGCGCTCTCGCAGTGTGCCGCGCGGCACCCCGAGCGCGCCGTTGAGCCCACCAAGGCAGGCCGTCACGCCGATCTCCGACTCGCCCACGGCAACGCCGATCGCGAGCGGCGCGCAGCTTGCTACCGCGCCGGCGAGGCCGGCCAGCAGGTAGACGCCCTCCCGCTCGACGCGAAACGCCTCGGCCCACAGCCCGTCGGTCGGCGGCGCCGAGGGCATCGGATTCTCAGCTCGTCCCGGCCGCGTCGGGTGCCGAGAGTCCTCTCACAGGGCCCGCCGTGCTGATCCGTGGGTCGGTCACACCGGGCCGAGACTAGACCGGGACGATCGCCGAGGTAAAGGGCCACTGGGGGCCGGGCCGGGGCCGGGGGGCCAGGGGCCGCCGGCGCGAACCTAGAGCGTTGTCTT
>Ga0081538_10006571_pt1 | contig 10207 bp, 11 predicted proteins | sample TabmetS5T2R1_FD_71022 | JGI IMG/M metagenome (GOLD analysis project Ga0081538, IMG submission 71022) | Tabebuia heterophylla rhizosphere microbial communities from the University of Puerto Rico - S5T2R1 | ecosystem: Host-associated > Plants > Roots > Rhizosphere ... | reverse complement strand
CCAGACCCAGCCGTCCCAGCCCGTGACGTACATGATTCCATCCACGACGAGCGGGGAGGCCTCGAACGAGTAGGTCGATTTGCCGGAGTGCAGGCCCACCGAGCCGCACTGGAAGACCCAGGCCGGCGCAAGCTTGCTGACGTTCTCCTTGTTGATCTGGTCCAGCGGGCTGTAGCGCTGCCCGTCGTAGGCGCCGTAATAGGTGAGCCAGTTCTCCGGCTCGGAGCGGGCGTTGAGAATCCGCTCGTAATTGACGCCCTTGGCGGCTGGTGGCGCGCTGCCGACGATCCCACTCAGTGTTGAGTTATCGACGGCCTGCCCTGCGTCTACGTACTCCTCCGTTGCCATCAGCTACTCCTATCCACGGTTGTGGGTGAGCCAGGCGGTCGATCTAGGGGCGCGGCTGCGGCGGACGATCCAGGCGTGCCTCCTCCGGCGCGTCCCCCTGCACGACGATCGCGCCGGTCAGGCCGCGGCCTTCGTCGTTGCCGGTCCGGGAGCCGTACCAGTAGTACCCCGGCCCATCCAGCTCGAGTGTGGCGGTCCCGCGCGAGTGGTTCACCAGCCAGATGAACTTGTAGTCGCCGTTGCTCGGCAGGACCGCGCAGTGCGTGTTCCTGTCGTCGTTGAAGATCTCGAGCTCGAGCGTGCCGCCATGTGGCAGCACGAGCACTCCTGGGTCGTAAACGAGCTCGTCCTCGAGGATCCGAATGGTGGCGCGCATGGTGCCGCCGGATTCCTCGGCGGTGTCTACGCGTCCCCGTCCGAGTATTCGACCGAGGGCAGCCCCATTCTGTTTGTCCAAATCGGGCACTGTGGCGGCGTTCGCCAACGCGATCCCCTCCCTCGGGTCTCTGTGTAAAGGGCGCCGAAAGTTACTACGTTTCTGGTGGCGCTGTACCCCGCCTCCCCGTCAACCTAACGCGCTTCCGGCGGGGCTCGTCGAAGGTCAGATAGCCCCACTCGAGCGGTGACTCCTGGCGGTAATTCTTGTGGAGGGCGCGCGCGATGGTGGCCTTCATCAGCTCCTTGCCGAGGTAGAACGCGTGCGTCGCCTCGTCGACCCCAAGCTGGTCGAAGATCTCGTTGAAATCGGTGCCCTTGACGAAGAGATCGGAGTTGAAGACGTAGATCCAGTCGCTGTCGGCGAAAATGCGGAAGTTCGGGTCGGTGACCCGCGCGTGGAGCTCACGCAGCTCGACCTCCGCGTACGGACGGAGATCCTCGTCCTTGACGGTCAAGAGCCGGCCGTCGACGTGCTTGGGTGGTGTGCCCTGCTCGTGCGCGAAGTGCATGAGTTGCGCTGCCAGCACCGCCTCCTGCACGGCGCCGCGCGCCCACTCGATGACCTCGGTGGTAAGCACGTTCCGAATACCGAGCTCCTGGCAGAAGCCGATGAGCACCGCGGTCACGCCGGTGCTGTCGGCCTCAGTCAGCTCGGTGAGGTTGCCGATTCCCATCAGCATCTCCACGTCGGGGTGGCGCCGTCGCACCTCCAGGTAGCGGCCCAGGCTGGCCGCGAAGCCCGTCCCGATCGGCTCGATGATCGGGTCGACGAGATAGGACTTGCCGAGGCCTTCGAGGTGGGCGATGGTCGCCTCGAGGCTGTCTAGGTCGTCGGGTGTGTCCGGGATGAGGACGGGTGTGGCGCGCAGACGGTCGGCGAGGTCGCGGTTCGAACCGTTGAGGCTGAGGACGTAGTCAACTCCTGCCTCGTCGGCCATGAGGATCTCGTCGCGATCCATGGTGTCGATGCTGAGCGCGAAGCCGCGCTCGCGTAACTCGGCGATCACCGCCGGACCATCGTCGAGCCAGCGGCGGTCGAGCGACATACCCAGATCGACGACGTCGGCGCCGGCGTCGCGGTAGTAATCCGCAAGCTCCAGGATGCGCTCGCGGCCCAGCCTCGGCACGTGGTTGATCTCCGCGAACACGCGGATGTCGCGCGTGCCGTAGTTCGCGCGCGCATCGGCCTGTCCGAACCAGCTCGGCAGGCGCTTGAGGTCGGGGGGTCCCTTCACAACCGGCACTCCGAAGCGCTCCGCCAGCACGGCGGTCTCACCCTCGCAGAGGCCGGGGATCATGATCTTCGTGGTCGCTTCGGGGGGCTCGAGGAAGCGCGCGATCCAATCGGTCGTCATCAGCGCGGCCACCGTGATCTTCATGACCGCGATCTCGTAGTCGAAGGGCAGCTCGGTGCGGTCGAGCGTGTCGCGGAGCGCCGGCGCGGCGAGCTTGCCGGTGACGAACAGGAGCCGCTCGGCCACGGGCGCGTCCGGAGGCGGCGGGTCTACTTGCTATGGACGAACTTGTTGGGCGTCCCCTCGAGCGGGCTGTCGGGGTCCGGCCGCCACAGCACGTGGTCCTCGATCTGGCGTGCCAGCGCGAAGTCCTTGTCTGTGATGCCGCCGCTCGAGTGCGTCTGCAGCTTCACCCAGACCTTGCCCCAGGTGACGGCCAGGTCGGGGTGGTGGTAGGCCGCCTCGGACAGGTAGCCGATCGTGTTGACCAGCATCAGCGTCGTCGGCCAACCGTCGGTGTTGTACTTGCGCCGCAGCCAGTCACCGTCGAGATACCAGCCGTCGAGTCCGTGCTCCTGGATCTTGGCCTCGACCTCGTCGTCGCTGTACGGCTTGAGCTTTGCGGTCGTCTCCACTGCGAATCGCCTCCTTGGAGGTCACTACATCACAACGCCACCGTTGATGTTGACGGCTTGGCCGGTGACGAACGACGCCCCCGGTGACGCGAGCCAGAGCGCCGCCGCGGCGACGTCCTCCGGGGTGCCCCAGCGTGCGAGCGGCGTCGACTCCGCGACTGAGCGGTGGAAGTCTCGGTCGGCCTGATTGGCGAACGCCGTCTCGATCCATCCCGGGCACAGCACGTTGACCCGGACCTCGGGTGCAAGGCTGCGAGCCAGGCTCTTGCTGAACGCCAGCACGCCGCCCTTGACGGCGCTGAAGAGCTCGGGGTTCGCGCCCGCCATGCCCACGGTCGCATGGTCCCAGCTCATGTTCACGATCGTCCCACCGCCTGGCTGCTTGCGCATGACGGCGCCGGCGGCATATGAGCACGCCACCGTTCCCTTGAGATCGACCGCGAGCAGCAGGTCGAGCTTGCGCTCCCAGTCCCAGTCCGCCGCCTCGCCCGTGAGCACGTCCGCGCCCCCGTTGTTTACCCAGACGTCGAGGCCACCGAGCCGTTCCCGGGCCTGCGCCACCAGCGCCTCACAGGCGGCGCGGCTACTCAGGTCGGCCTGCTCGATCAGGGCGCCGATCGGCTCAGCGACCGCGGAGGCCTTCTCTTCGCTGTCCCGATGCGTCACGAGCACGGCCGCGCCCGCCGCACCGAAGGCCTCAGCGATAGCGGCGCCAATGCCGCTGCTCGCGCCGGTGACCACCGCCCGCATGCCGTCGAGCCGCTGCGCCATCTCCTCGGTGGAAGCCAACCCGCCAAGCTATACGCATGCCGCACACGCGGGTCAAGCAGACGCCACGCACCGACCTCGCTCGTGCTGCGCAACTCGCCTGCGTGCTAGAGGTGAGCGCCGAGAAGCCGGGCAACATCACCCCGAGTCACGACTTCGACGACACCTCCTACGAGGACATGCTGCGCAGCGGCCTCGCGCTCGGCGCCGAGCTCGGCCGGGCGGGTGAGCACTTGGTCGGCGAGACGGTACTTGCCGCCGTGCGCGCGTCGCAAGACGCCGCCGGCGCCAACACCAACCTCGGGATCGCGCTCCTCCTCGCGCCGCTCGCGCGCGCGGCGCGCGAAGGTGGACCGCTGCGGGAGCGCCTCGGCGAGGTGCTGCGCGCGCTCACCGTCGACGACGCCCGCGCTGCCTATGTGGCCATCCGGCTGGCGGGTGCGGGCGGCCTCGACCAGCCGGTTGAGCACGATGTGCGCGATGAGGCTCGCGTGACCCTGCGCGAGGCCATGGCGGCGGCAGCCCAGCGCGACACGATCGCGAGCGAGTACGTCACCGATTATGCGGTGACCTTCGAGCTCGGTCTGCCGGCGCTTGCCGCCGCGCTGGGCGACGGGCTGCGCGTCCGCGACGCCATCGTGGACCTGGCGCTGCAGCTGCTCGCCGAGGTGCCAGACACGCTCATCGCCCGCAAGCGCGGCAGCGAGGCGGCCGCTCGCGCGACGGCCGGCGCCCGGCAGGTGCTCGGTACCGGCGGGGTCCGCAGCGCCCACGGCAGGACCGCGCTGGCCGAGTTCGACGCCTCCCTGCGCCGGGACGGCAACGCTCTCAATCCCGGGACCACGGCCGATCTCGTCACCGCCGTGCTGTTCGTGGCGCTGCTGGAGGGCGTCCTCTGAGGCCGACCGAGCCGATCCTCGTGGTATCCGTCAGCGCGCGCATGCTGGCCGAGCTGGGCGTGAGGGCGGGCCATGAAGTCGTAGCGCTCGACCGCTTCGGCGATCTCGATCTCCAGCGCCTGTGCCCGAGCGTGTCCATCCTCCGCGACCTCGGTGGCCGCGGCGGGATGGCGGCGCTCGTGGCCGCGGCGCAGGAGATCGCCGCGCCGAGCGTGATCTACGGCGCGGGGCTCGAGAACCAGCCCGCCCTCGTCGCCAGACTGGCCTCCGGCAGGAGGCTGCTCGGCTGCACGCCCGAAGCGCTCGAGCGCGTGCGCCACCCGGCGACGCTGGGTGCTTCCCTGCGAGCTGCCGGCCTCGCCTACCCGTTGACGTTCGGCGCAGTGGATGCACCGCGGCGCACCGACCGTTCCCGGCGCTGGCTGCGCAAACCGGTGCGCGGCGGCGGCGGGCGGGGCGTTCGCGAGTGGCGCGGCGGGACGCTCGACGGGGCCGTCATGGTCCAGGAGCGCATCGCCGGGTTGGCGTGCTCGGCGGCGGCAGTCGCCGACGGGCGCTCTGCCCTCCTGCTCGGCGTCGCCGAGCAACTGGTCGGCGAGCGTTGGCTCGGAGCGCGCAGATATGGCTGGTGCGGAAACATCGTGCCGCCGCGGCTCGGGGAGGCCGAGGGAGGCGCACTCACGGTCGCGGCGAACACAATCTGCACGCATCTGGCGTCGGCATTCGAGCTGCGCGGGCTCTTTGGCGTGGACCTCGTCTGGGACGGGGAGCGCGCTTGGGTCGTCGAGGTGAACCCCCGCCCGACCGCGTCGCTCGAATGCATCGAGGCGGCGCATGAGGTCGACGTCTTCTCCGCCCACCTCGACGGTTGCGCCGGGCGCCTCCCCCCGATCGCTTCCGGTGCGCGCCGAGCGGCCGGCAAGGCGGTCGTGTTCGCCAGCCGCGACGTGCGGGTCGGAGAGACGGGCGGCTGGCCGGCGCGCGGCATCCGCGACGTGCCGCATCCGCGCGAGCGGATCGGCGCCGGCCATCCGGTCTGCACGCTGATCTCGGTGCAGGGATCCCCGGACGCCGTTCTGGCTGACCTCGAGGCGCGCGCCGGCGAGCTGCGTGTCGAGCTCGGTGATCACTCCGCGCTCCGTGCCCTCACCTGACGGGCCTATGCTCCGCCGACGTGACGCTCTCGCTCAACGATCGCGCTCAGGAGCTCGCCGACCGTCTCGCCGCCGACGCCGATGCCCTGCGCGTGACGGTGACCACGCTGCCGAATGGCACGCGCCTGATCGACTGCGGCAGCGCGCTTCCCGGCGGCCTCGAGGCCGGCCGGCGCTTCGCGGAGATCTGCATGGCCGGCCTCGGCACTGTGTCGTTCGCGCCGCTCGTGCTCGAGGGGCGCTGGCTCCCGGGGCTCACAGTCGTCACCGATCGGCCCGCGCTGGCGTGCCTCGCGTCGCAGTACGCCGGTTGGCGCCTGGACCCCGAGGGCTACTTCGCGATGGCGAGCGGCCCTGGCCGGGCGCTGATCCGGGCTGAGGACCTCTACGACGACCTCGAGGTCGACGAGAGCGCGCGCCACGCCTTGCTGTGTCTCGAGACGCGCGACGCTCCCACCGAGGAGGTCGCCGACTTCGTGGCCGAGAAGGCCGGCGTGGCCCCGGCGGACCTGACGCTGCTGTTCGCCCCGACCGCGAGCCTGGCGGGGAGCGTGCAGGTCGCCGCGCGGGTGGTCGAGACCGCGCTGCATAAGCTGCACGAGCTCGACTTCGACGTCGAGCGCGTCGTGAGCGGGTACGGCAGCTGCCCGTTGCCGCCGGTAGCCAAGAAGGATCCCGACGCGATCGGCCGCACGAACGACGCCGTGCTCTACGGCGGCCAGGTGGAGCTCACCGTCGACGTCCCGGACGAGGAGCTCGAGGGAGTCGTGTCGCGCCTGCCCGCTTCCGCCTCGGATGACTACGGCGAGCCGTTCGGGAGCGTGCTCGAGCAGGCGGACTGGGACTTCTACAAGATCGATCCGCTGCTCTTCAGCCCGGCCGAGGTGCGCCTGGTGAGCGTGTCGAGCGGACGCAGCTTTCACGCCGGGGGCGTGGACATCGGCGTCCTCGAGCGGTCCTTCCGGGAATGAGCGACCGCCCGCCCGGCGCCGCAATCATCGAGACCGTCACCACGACGATCAACCCGGACAGGACCGTGAACTGCGCCGCTATGGGAGTGGAGTGGGGAGACGACGTCATAGTCATCAAGCCGTTCCGCTCAACGCGCACGCTGCGCAACCTGGAGGCCACGGGAGCGGCGGTGGTCAACATCACCGACGACATCCTGTTGTTCACGCAGGCCGCCCTCGGCGACCCGCACCCCGCCACGCGGCCCACTGCCACGATCGACGGGGCCGTGCTGGCAGATGCCTGCTCCTGGCGAGAGGTGGCCGTCGAGCAGATCGACGCCGGCGGGCCACGCGCGCGTGTGAGCACGCGCGTCCTGCACCCTGGCACCGGCCGCGAGTTCCTCGGCTTCAACCGCGCCAGCCATGCCGTGCTCGAGGCCTCGATCATCGCCTCGCGTGCGCGCTGGCTGCCCGCTGCCGAGATTCGGGCGGAGCTGGAGCGCCTGCAGGTGCTCGTCGACAAGACGGCGGGCCCGCGGGAGCGCGAGGCGATGGCGCTCGTGCGGCGACACGTGCGCGCCGTGGTGGGCGGCGCATGACGCCGGTTCGCGTCGAGGCGCCCGCACGCCTGCACATGGGCATGCTCGACGCGGCAGGCGGCGGCGTTCGCCGCTTCGGCGGCCTGGGCGTTGCGCTCAGCCGGCCCGCCGCGATCATCGAGGCGAGGTCGACCGACGACGTCACCGCCGAGGGCCCGGATGCCGAGCGTGCGCTCGCCGTCGCCCGTCGCGCCCGGGAGGCGCTTGGGCTTCCGGGCGGAGCGCATGTCCGTGTCGTCGAGGCGATCCCGCCGCATGTCGGCCTCGGCTCGGGGACCAAGCTCGCGCTCGCCGTGACGGCGGCCCTCGCCGCCCTGGCCGGGCAGACGCCCGAGCCGGAGCGGATCGCGCGTGCGGCCGGGCGCGGCGCTCGCTCCGCGGTGGGACTGTGGACGTTCGTCCTCGGCGGACTGGTCGTCGAGGGCGGCAGGCGCCCGGACGTGGAGCGGCCGGCGCCGTTGCTGGCCCGCCATGCGATGCCCGATGACTGGCGCTGCGTGCTCGTGATCCCACGCGCCGACCCGGGCCTCTCGGGCCGGGCGGAGGAGACGGCATTCGGGCAGCTGCGCCCGGACTCCGAGCGGGCCGCGCTCATCGCGCAACTGGTACTGACCTCGTTGCTCCCTGGGCTTGCCGAGGGCGACCTCGCCGAGTTCGGCGCCGCGCTCACGCATGTCCAGCGGCTCGTGGGCGAGTCGTTCGCCTCGGTTCAGGGCGGCGTCTTTCACCCGCGCGCGGGCCACCTGGTCGACGCGCTGCTGCGGCTCGGCGCGGCGGGCGCGGGCCAGAGCTCGTGGGGACCTGCGGTCTACGGGATCGTCAGAGACGAGCAGGCCGGCAACGAACTCGCCAGCCGCGTGGACGCCGAGCTGGCCGGCGGCGGCCGCGTGGAGGTCGTGAGCTTCGACAACAGTGGCGCGCGTGTGGAGGCTGGATGAGGCTGCTGGTGAGTGTCGTCGACGCTGACGAAGCGCGAATTGCCGTGGACGCCGGCGCTGACATCGTCGACGTCAAGAATCCCGTCGAGGGCTCGCTGGGGGCCCCCGGCCCCGGTGTGATCGGACAAGTCCGCGAGGTCGTCCCGCCGGAGCGCCCTGTGAGCGCCGCCCTCGGCGACCTGCCCAACCTGCCCGGCACCGCCGCGCTCGCGGCGCTCGGCGCCGCGCGCTCCGGCGCCGAGTACGTAAAGGTCGGACTGTGGGGCACTTCCGTGACGGATGAGGCCGTGGCGGTCCTACGCGCCGTTCGGGACGCCATCGACGGCGGCGCAACCGTGATCGCCGCCGCGTACGCCGACGCCGAGCGCGTGCCAGGTCGGCCCCTGCCGCCCGGCGACGTCGTCGAGGCCGCCCGCCGTGCGGGCGTCGGCGGCTGCCTACTCGACACCGCCATCAAGGACGGCCGCGCGTTGTTCGAATGGCTCACGCCCGAAGCGCTCAAGGCGCTGGTCGGCGAAGGGCACGCCGCGGGTCTCGAGATGGCGCTCGCAGGAGCTCTCCGTGCCAAGGATCTGCGTCTGGTCCGCGCGACCGGCGCCGATATAGCCGGCGTGCGCGCCGCGGCCTGCCGCGACGGCCGGCGGGGGGCGCCCCTCGACGCCGCCCGAATCGGGCGCCTGCGTGCCGAGTGCGCGAGTTAGGGCATTACCAGCGTTCCCTCCGTGTCGGCGCGCTCGAGCAGCGTCACGAGCCGGGCGGGCTTCCGGCCGTTGATCACCCAGGCCTCGACGCGGGCCGTCCGCAGCGCCTCGGGCAGGTGCCCGTCGACACCCGTGGCCTGCCCCGCGGCGCGCAACTTGGCGAGCTCGTCCACGCTCAGACGGGCGATCGGCCTGCCCTCCGGCGGCCAGCGGCGGTAGAGGCCGTCGACGGGCTTGACGAGCACGAGGCGTCCAGCGTTCGCGACACCGGCCACCCAGGCGGCGATCGAATCCGACGTGACCTCCCAGGAGGCTGGGAGCGGGTCTGAGGCGAGCAGCTCGGCAGGGAGCAGAACTGGGATGCGGCCGCGAGTGCTGGCCGCCACTTCGGTGCACGGGGTGCCGCCCGGGATCAGGTCGGATATGAGCCAGCCGAACTGGTCCATCGCGAGGATCGCCATACGGTGAGATGTCGCCGCCTGCAGGTCGAAGCGGCTGTTCTGCTCGCGCACGGTGTCAGCGAACGCGGCGCCGCCCGGCACCACGAGGAGCGGGTGGCGGACGCCCGCGTCGCCGATGGTGTCGCACAGCATGCGAAGCGCACCGTCGCCCGCCTCGCGCGCGAGCCCGCCGCCGACTTTGACGACGGTCAGCATTGGTCGACCACGAGCTCGGCGAGCGCCGCTGCAGGCGCCGCGTCGCGCTCGGCGGCGTCCCAGGGCAGCTCGACTGCGGCTCGTTCCAGGCGCGCGGCGGCCTGGCGCGCGAGGAAGGCCCCGCTGCCGAGCGGAACAACGGCCGGGTCGCTCTCGAGGCGGCCGCTTACGCGCTCGACCGCGGCCTCGATCTGACGCACCTGCTCCGCGTGCAGGAAGGAGGCGATCGCATCGATCTCCCCCACGCCGAGCTGCTCCGCGTCGGCGCATACCAGCCGCGCGACGCGCTCCCGGGCAAACTCGACCGTCGCGGGCCGTCCGTCGGGCGTGGGGCACGTGTACTCGGCGGGCGCGAGGTGGCCGAGCATCAGGTGCACGTCGGCACTGATCGCGAAGAGCTCCGACGCCACCGGGCACGAGCCGCCACGCACTGGAACCTCCCTGGCTATTGCCGCGAGGTTGGTGCGTAGCGCACCGGTGTACACGAGCTCCCCGGCCAGCAGGCGGTCGAGGTCGGTACGGCCCGCGGCCACCACCTGACCGGCCGCGATCGGGATCACGTCGACGGTCGTGCTGCCGACGTCGACCATCAGGACGTCCGGGTGCAGCGCGGCCACCGCGAGCGCGCTCGCCAGCCAGTTGGCGGCCGCGACCTCGGGCGCGCGCGCACGTGCCTCGTCGAGCGGGACGACGTCCCCCGCGGTCGTGAAGGCAAGCAGCCGTCGGCCGTCCGACGCCTGCTCCGCGGCGTCGAGGACGAACTCGACGCCCTCGCGCTTCGTGCGAAACGCGTCCGAGAGCTCCGCCGTCGTCGTGAGGGCCACGACCTCGGCCGGCTCCGGCGCCACGCCGGCAACCACCTCGCGAATCATCGCCGCGAGCGCGT
>Ga0081538_10006570_pt1 | contig 10208 bp, 12 predicted proteins | sample TabmetS5T2R1_FD_71022 | JGI IMG/M metagenome (GOLD analysis project Ga0081538, IMG submission 71022) | Tabebuia heterophylla rhizosphere microbial communities from the University of Puerto Rico - S5T2R1 | ecosystem: Host-associated > Plants > Roots > Rhizosphere ... | reverse complement strand
GCATCAGGTTGTCGCCGAACCAGATCGCGGCGATCGTGTTGTGCATGCTCGTGACCCAGCTCTCGGGGTCGCGCGCGCTCAGCAGCACCTTGGCGTCGGGGTAGACGTCCATCAGCTCGCGCCAGTGGTAGCCGCCAGGCCAGTCGACGATCGACTCCTTGCCCTCGAATATCTCGTCCCAGTCGCCATCGCCGTCCAGCGCCTTGCGCCACTGCGGGACGCTCGTCTCGAGGTCGGACATCATGTCCCGCATGTGGTAGCAGGGGAAGCCCAGCATCTCGAGCGCGATCAACTGGGTGGTGGTTGCCGTCCGCGGCAGACCGGCGCCTATCAGCTTCATGGGTCTCCTTGCAGGTGGGTTCGGGAACTCGCGGCACTCTAACGGCGAAGCAGGCGGCTCCGACCGCGGGGCACGGTACGGCAGGTCGCGGTCGCGGTTCTCGCCCATGATCAGATCGATCATGTGGAAGGACGGCTCGCCCGTCAGCCCCCCGAGCGCTACGGTTGACCGGCGCGCACTCTAACGAGAGCGTCCGGACAGGATCGAAATGGCGGCGGCCATGCCACCGCCGATCACGAAGCCGGCCACCGCCGCGCCGATCAGCGCCGTGCGGCGGTTCCGGCGCAGCTGACCGCGCCAGTCGGTCAGCTCGGTCACCTTCGAGCGGAGGTCGTTGACCGAGAAGGCCAGCTCGCGCCGGGTCTCCTCGATCGACGCCTTGATCATCTCGGGGCTGCGCGGCGCGGCCTCGTTCGCCATCAGCCGCTCACCTCCCGTCCCCGCTCGAGGGTCCGCGGCACCTGGTCGCGGGCGATCGTCTGCGCCTCGAGCTCGGCGCGCGTGCGCTTGGCCTCCTCGATGGCGAGGTCGGGGGTCGGCGGCGCGCCGCTCTTGAAGAAGCGATATGCCACGAAACCGGCGATCGCAGCCAGGATCAGCAGGAAGAGGAACACGATCCCGAAGCCGGGCCAGGCGGACTCCTCCCAGCCGAACAGGTCGTTCAGCAGCCAGGCCAGGGCGTGGAAGAACATGGTGATGCCGAACACCAGGAACACGCCCGCGGCGGCCGCGACCGCGCCACCCTTGCCGAGCTTAGTGACCTTGTCCGTGACCTCGGCCTTGGCAAGCTCGATCTCCTCGCGGACGAGCAGCGACGCCTTCACCGAGACGTCGTTGACGATCTCGCCGAGCGACTTCTCGGCGGTGCTCCGGGGCGGAGAGCCGTCGTCGGGGGTCACTTGAGCAGTCGCCTCAGGATCACCGCGAGGAGGAGCCCGCCGGCGAAGGCGGCGCCGACGAAGGCCTCGGGGCGCTCGTCGAACGCGTCCCCGGCGCTGTCCACGGAGAGCGGAGACTCGCCGATCGGGCGGCCCCCGGTGGCGCCCTGGTTGACCGGGCCGTGGGCGGCGTATGTCCCGCCGGTGGCGTCCTCCGTCGGCTCGGTGGCCATCACTCGGGCGGGTCCTCGTCGAACACACGCCTCCAGATAGCGCTGGCGACCCTGAAGGACACCGCGGAGCTCACCGCCCCCACGCCGGCCAACAGACCGGTCCACATGAGCCGCTTGACGACGTCGTTCTGCATGTCGATCGCGGGATTCAAGCAGACGCCGCGGGCGCGCCTCGGCTCGCCGACTCCAGGCCGCCGCAGATGGCCTCGACCACCAGGCCCTTGGCACGCTCGAACTCCTCGTCGGTGCAGGGGAGCACCTCGAAGATCCACCCCGTCAACAGCTGCTCGATCGCGCCGTAGAAGCACATCGCCGCGAACTGCGACGGGATGTCCGACTTGAACGAGCCGTCCGCGCGGGCGGACTCGACGATGTCCGAGATGCCTGCGTACGCCTCCCGGATCCGCTCCAGGTGCAGCGCGCCGAACGAGTTCGCCGCGCGCGTCACCTCCACGATGATGACCTTCATCAGCTCGGGATCGTGGCGGTACGAGTCGATGATGAAGCCGGCGACCGAATGGAGCTTGTCTCGGGCCGACAGGTCCCGCGCGTCGATCTCCGCGATCGCGTCGAGCATGACCTGCCAGCGCTCCAGGAAGAGCGTGTTGAGGATTTCCTCCTTGGAGTCGAAGTAGTGGTAGACGAGCCCGTAGGCCACCCCCGCCTCGTCCGCCACGTCGGAGACGCGACAGTGGTGGAACCCGCGCCGGGCGAACACGCGCACCGCGGCGTCCAGGATGAGCCGCCGCTTGTCGACTTGGGCGGCCCGCGGCGCGGTGGCCATCAGAGCCGCGCCTCCTCGGGCAGCGGCGCCGCGGCCGGCCAGCGATAGGCGGTCGCGACCCGGTTGGCGAGGCTCGGCAGCTTCTCCCGCACCTCGTCCTGTCGCTCGAGATCCAGGTCCGCGGCCACGAAGGTCTCCGCGCGAGGACCGTCCACTGCGTCCGGGGCGCGGGCCAGGACCTCGCCCCACGGGTCGACGATCACGGAGCCGCCGTAGGTCTCCCGGTCGGGCCGGTGGGGGCCGATCTGGCCGGCCGCCACCATGAACGCCTGGTTCTCGATCGCGCGGGCCCGGATCAGGATGTCCCAGTGCGCGTGGCCGGTCACCTTGGTGAACGCGGCGGGGAGCGTGACGACGCGGGCGCCCCGCACGGCCAGGATGCGATAGAGCTCGGGAAAGCGCAGGTCGTAGCAGACCGTCAGGCCGAGCGGCAGCCCGGCGTCGGTCCGCGACAGCACGATCTCATCACCCGGCTCCTCCGCGGCGGACTCGCGAAAGACCTGCCCCCCGACCTCGACGTCGAACATGTGGATCTTGCGGTAAACGGCGCGCACGTCGCCGTCGGGCCCGATGTGGACGCTCGTGTTGCAGAGCTTCTCGCGGCCCTCGCGACGCTCGGGGAACGAGCCGGGGACGAGATCGATCTCGAGCTCGCGCGCCGTCGCCCGGGCCCAGCCGATCGTAGGGCCGTCGAGCGGCTCGGCGCCCCGTTCGTAGTCCTCGGTCGTACCCAGCACGTTGAACTTCTCGGGCAGCACCACGAGCTCGGCGCCGTCGGCGGCGGCCGCGCGGGTTAGCCGGTCCGCGGCCTCGAGGTTGCGGTCCTTGTCCTCGTTCGAGTTGAGCTGAACGGCAGCGGCGCGCAGGTCGTCCTCCCCGGTCGCATTGACTGACCAGTCAATCTCCAGTGTACTGGCCCCGGTGGAAACGCTTCGGGGGTCAGCGGTGCGCGGGGTGCCGCTCCCCCTGCCGCCCCGCCGCCTGCGGCTCATGCGGCGCGGGCGCCCGCTCAAGCGCTGGCGCTACGTGGGCCTCTACCGCCCCGATCTCATTCTGTGCGTGGGTCATGCCACGGTGCTGGGGCTGCCGCGGCGCTGGTGGGCGATCGCCGAACCCGACGGCGAGCTGCATCAGGGATCCGCCGGCGTGGAGGTGCGCCCGGGCGCGGCCCGGGTGGCGGCTGGACCAATCGGCATCGATCTGGCCCTCGACGAGGGCGTGGGAGTGGAGGTGGTCTCGCGCCATGGCCGCTCGTACATCTGGACCCGAAAGCAGGCGTGCGTGCCGGCGCGCGGGTGGGTGCGCGTGGGAGCCCGCACGTGGGAGATCGCCGGCGACGACGCCTTCATCGACGACTCCGCCGGCTACCACGCCCGCGTCACCCGGTGGCGCTGGTCGGCCGGCATCGGCCGTGGAGCGGGCGGCGAACGCGTGGCCTGGAACCTGGTCGATGGCGTCCACGACGGGCCCGGGGCGAGCGAGCGCACGGTGTGGGTGGACGGCGAGCCGCACGAGGTCCAGCATCAGGAGTTCGCCGCCGACCTCTCGCGGGTCGGGGGACTGCGGTTCAGGGCGTGGAGCGAGCGCGCGGAGCACACCAACTGGTTCCTCCTTCGCAGCGACTACCGCCAGCCGTTCGGCAGCTTCGCCGGCGAGCTGCCGGGCGGACTCGTGCTGCGGTCCGGCCACGGGGTGATGGAATGGCACGACGTGCGTTGGTGAGCGGCCCGCGCCGACCGGCGCGCTAGCCTGCGGCCGTGCTCCGGATGCTGGCAGCGGTGGCGCTGATGGCGGCGGGCTTGCCCCCGCCGGGGGCGCCTCCGGCAACCGTGCCCGACGAGGAGACCCGCCTCACTATCGCCGCCAGCGGCGACTTCCTCGTGCACTCCCCGGTGTTCAACCAGGCGCTCACGAACGGTGGTGGCCGGCGCTACGACTTCGCGCCGATGTTCGGGCCCATCCGCCGCTGGATCGAGGGTTCCGACCTCGCGCTCTGCCACGTGGAGACGCCGCTCGTGCCCGGCACCCCGACCGGGTATCCGCTCTTTCGCACGCCGCCGAATCTCGCGGCGGCGATCCGCTCCACCGGCTGGGATGCCTGCAGCACGGCGTCGAACCACTCGCTCGACGTGGGTCAGGCCGGCATCAACTCCACCATCCGCACCCTTCGGCGCGTCGGGATCCCGTTCGACGGCACCGCCCGCTCGGCCCGCGGCGCGCGGCGGTCGCCGATCCTCACCGCCGACGGCGTGCGCGTGGCGTTCCTGGCGTACACCGCGGTCTCGAACGGCCAGCTGGTTCCCCACCCCTGGTCGCTCAACTTCGCCTCGGCGAAGCGGATCCTGGCCGACGCTCGCGCCGCCCGCCGGACGGGAGCCAACGCGGTCATCGTGAACCTGCACTGGGGGGCCGAGTACCAGCACTCCCCCACGCCGGAGCAGCGCGCCCTCGCCCGGCGCCTCACGCGCTCGCCGGACATCACCGCGATCGTCGGCCAGCACGTGCACGTGGTCCAGCCGATCCGGCGGGTGAACGGCAAGATCGTCGTATTCGGCGAGGGCAACCTGGTCTCCAATCAGGACGCGGCCTGCTGCCCGGCCGCGTCCCAGGACGGGCTGATCGCCCTGCTGCAGCTGGAGCTCGAGGACGGGGAACCCGTGGTCCGGCGCGCCCGCTACGTGCCGGTGTGGGTACGCCGGCCCGATTTCGCCGTCGTCGAGGCGCCGCCCGAATCGTGGCGCCGCACGGTCGGGGTAGTCGGCCGGCGGTCCTACCTGCAGCCGGCCACGACGCCCTGATGACCGCGGCGCCTCGCCTGACCGCAGGGGGGGGTCAGATCTTGCATTCGAGCACCACTGCTGGATCGCAAGATCTGACCCCCTAGCGACCCCCTAGCCGCGGGCGGCGCGCTGGCGGCGCAGCTCCGCCACCAGGAGCTTCTGGTGCAGCGCCGCGATCAGCTCGTTGAGCGGCTCGACGCCCGAGGCGATCAGCTCCGCCGCCCGCTCCGGGTCGAGCTCGCCCGCCAGCCGGTCCATCAGCACGCGGACCTCCTCCTTGACCAGGCCCTCGAGCGCGCGCTTGTAGCGCAGCGTGTCGTAGACCGTGAAGCCGATCCGCTCGTCGTAGCCCCCGGCGCGAAACCGGCTGATGGCCTCCAGGATCTCGACGTCGCGCGGCCCGTAGCCGTGCCGGTTGGGCGTTGTCACCTCCAGCTCGGCCAGGCGGTCGAGCACCTCCGCCGGGAGGTCGTACCGGCGCCGCAGCTCGGCCGCCGACACGCGCGCCTGCTCGCCCGCGACGGCGCGCTCGATGATGCGGTCCTCCAGCTCGACCAGCGCCCGGGTGCGTTCCGGATCGTCGTCGAGCATCGACTTGATCACCTTGAGCGGGAGGAAGCGCTCCTCCTGGAGCTGCTTGATCAGCTTGATGCGCTCGACGAACTCGGGCGGGTAGTAGGCCATGTTGCGCGAGGTCTTGACCGGCTCGGGCAAGAGGCCCTCGCGCAGGTAGTGCTTGATGGTCCCGGCGCTCACGCCGCTGCGCACGGCCAGCTCCTTCATCTTCAGAAGGCCGTTCGCGCTCATCCCAGGAACGATCCCTGGGCGCCCCGGGCCGGGCCCGCCACGGCGCCGCTCGCCTCCAGCGCGGCGATCTCGTCCCGCGTATACCCAAGCCCCGCCAGCACCTCGGCGGTGTGCTCGCCGAGCGCCGGCCCCGGCCCGGCGGGCGCGGCGGGCGTGCGCGACAGCTTCACGGGAACGCCCAGCAGCCGCACCCCGCCGGTGCCGGGCTGGTCGACCTCGACGACCATCTCCCGGACGCGGACCAGCTCCGAGTCGAGCGCCTCGTCCAGATCGAGGACCGGCTCGAGGCAGCAGTCGTGGCGCCCGGCGAAGTCCTCCCACGCGGCCCGCGTTCGCTCGAGGAAGATGCGCTCCACCTCGGCGTGCGCGTCGGAGCCGGGGGCCTCGAACTGCCGCTCGATCAGGTCCTCGCGGCCCACGCCCCGGCACCACGCCCGCCAGAACTTCGGCTCGAGCGCCCCGAGCGTCACCCAGCCGTCCCGGCAGGCGTAGGGGCGGTAGCAGATCAGCCCACCGGCGAGCTCGAGCTCGCCGCGGGCGGGCACGGCGCCGTCGCACAGGTACTTCGCCGCCACCAGCGCGAGCCACGACAGCGAGCCGTCGAACATCGACACGTCCACCAGCTGGCCCTCGCCGGAGCGCTCGCGCTCGCGCAGCGCGGCCAGGATCCCCACCGCGGCCATCAGCGCACCCCCGCCCAGGTCGGCGATCTGGCCGGCCGGTTGCACCGGCGCGCCACCGGGCTCGCCGGTCAACCCCAGGAGCCCGTTCAGGCCGAGGTAGTTCATGTCGTGGCCCGAGCGGCCGGTGTAAGGGTTTCCCTGCGCAGCCGGCCGAGCCGGCTGCTTCGGGCCTGGGTTTCCCTGCGCAGCCGGCCGAGCCGGCTGCTTCGGGCCTGGGTTTCCCTGCGCAGCCGGCCGAGCCGGCTGCTTCGAGCCTGGGCCGTCCACGCCGTAGCCGGTCACGGCGCAGTACACCAGGCGAGGGTTCTCCCCGCGCAGGCGTTCGTAGCCCACCCCGAGGCGCTCCATCACCCCGGGCCGAAACGACTCCAGCAGCACGTCGTACTCGCGCGCCAGCCGCAGCAGCACCGCCCGCCCCGCCTCCTCCTTGAGGTTCAAGCGGATCGAGCGCTTCCCGCGGTTGAGCGCCAGAAACAGCGCCGACCTGGCCGACTCCTCGGCGCCCTCGTGGTACGGCGCCGACCAGCGCACGTAGTCGCCCATGCCGGTGTCCTCCACCTTCAGCACCTCGGCGCCGAGGTCGGCGAGCAGCAGGGAGCAGAAGCCGCCCGGAAGCAGCCGCGAGAGGTCGAGCACCCGCAGGCCGGCGAGGGCGCCGGTCATGACGACGCCGCGCGCACCCGCCCGGGCGCACCGAGCAGCTCCCGGGCCTCGGGGACCGTCGCGACCCGGCGGCCCGTGTCCTCCACCAACCGCCGCGCCCGCGCGATCAGCTCGCCGTTGGTGCGCGCCATCTCGCCGTCGGGCAGATAGAAGTTGTCCTCGAGCCCGACCCGGACGTTCCCCCCGAGCGCCGCCCCCGCCGCCACCAGCCGCCACTGGCCGCGGCCGATCCCGATCACCCCCCAGTTGTTGCGAGACTCCGCGCCGCCGGGGATCTGGTCGGCCATGTGCATGAGGTTCTTGGGCGATGGGCGGATGCCGCCGTTCACGCCCATCACGCAGGAGATCTGCAGCGGCTCGGACAGCAGGCCCATGTCGAGCAGCGGATCGAGGTTGGCCACGTGACCGGCGTCGAAGCACTCGTGCTCGGGTCGAATCCCCAGCTCGGTCATGGCGGTGACGAACTCGATGATCGTGTCGAACGAGTTCTCGAACACCGCCTTGAAGATGAAGTCCTTGCGCTTGCTCGAGTACTTCGCGTAGTTCATCGAGCTCATGTTGAGCGCCGCCACGTCCGGGCGCAGCTCGCGCAGGTACTCGATCCGCTTGGCCACCGGGACACCGATCGCGCCGGTCGAGTAGTTGACGACCACGTCGTCGACGGCGCTCAGGATGGCCTCCGTGATCGCCCGGAAGTCCTCGACCTCGTAGCTCGGCCGGCCATCGGGCGTACGGGCGTGGATGTGGATCATCGAGGCGCCCTCGTCCACCGCCCGGCGCGCCTCGGCGGCGTACTCCTCCGGCGTGTACGGGATGGCCGGGCACTGGTCCCGGTTCGCCACCGCGCCCGAGATCGAGCAGGTGACGATGCAGGGGTCGTCGAAGCGGCTCATCCGGCGAGCGCGCGGGCGTTCGCTCTCACACCGGCATCACCCCATGCCGCTTCCACGGGCGCGCGACGCGCTTCGTCTCCGCCATCTCGAGCGCCCGGATCACGGTTGGGCGGGTCTCCCGGGGGTCGATCACGTCGTCGATCATCGCGTTGCCGGCTGCGATGTAGGGGTCGATCGTGCGCCGGATGCCCTCGATCATCTCGGCGCGGGTGGCGTCGGGATCGTCGCTCGCCTCGATCTGCTTGCGGAAGATGATGTTCACCGCGCCCTCGGGACCCATCACGGAGATCTCGGCGCTGGGCCAGGCCACGATCAGATCGGGCTCGTAGGCCTTGCCGCACATGACGTAGTAGCCGGCGCCGTAGGCCTTGCGCACCACCACGGTGATCTTCGGCACCGTCGCGCGCGAGACGGCGTACAGCATCTTCGCTCCGTGCCTGATGATCCCCGCCTGCTCGACCTTGGTGCCGACCATGAAGCCGGGCACATCCATCAGGAACAGGAGCGGGATGCCGTACGCGTCGCAGAGGTTGACGAAGCGGGCGGCCTTGTCGGCCGAGTCGTTCTCGAGGATTCCCCCGAGGTGGCGGGGCTGGTTCGCGACGATTCCCACCGGACGGCCGCCCATCCGGGCGAGGCAGGTGATGATCGTGCGCGCCCAGCGCGGCTTTAAGTCGAACCAGCGGCCGTCGTCGGTGATGCGCCGGATCACCTCGTACATGTCGTACGGGTGGCGCGGCGAGTCGGGGAGGATGTCGAGCAGGCCCTCGTCCATCCGGTCGACCGGGTCGGCGGTCTCGCGCCGCGGGGGCGGCTGCTCGCAGTTCGGCGGGAAGTAGGACAGGTAGTCCTTGATCGCCTGGATGCACTCCTCGTCGGAGGCCACCTCCAGGTCCCCGACGCCCGAGACGCGCGTGTGGATCCGCGACCCGCCGAGCTCCTCCTGAGTCACGTCCTCGCCGGTGACCGCCTTGGTCAGATGCGGTCCGGCGAGCGCCATCGAGCCCCGCCCCTTCACCATCGGCACGAAGTCGGCCAGGCCGGGGATGTAGGCGGTGCCGGCGGCGCATGGGCCCATCAGCGCGGCGACCTGCGGTACCACCCCGCTCATCACCACCTCCTCGCGAAAGAGATGGCCCGAGCCGGCGAAGAGCGAGCCGGCGGCCTCCTGGATCCGCGCCCCCGCGGAGTCGAGCAGCCAGACCAGCGGGATGCGCTTCGAGAGCGCCAGCTCCCGTAGCCGGGCGACCTTCAGCTCGCCCGTCATCCCCATCGAGCCGGCCATCACGGTGAAGTCGTAGGCGGCGACCGCCACGAGCCGGCCGTCGACCTTCCCGTATCCGGTGATGACCCCGTCCGCCGGCGCCTCGCGCCCCTCCATCGCCCGCTGCGAGAAGTGCGGCCGCCCGTGGATGCCGAGCTCGGTGAAGGTGCCGTCGTCGACCAGGAGCCCAAGCCGCTCGCGCGCGGTCAGCTTTCCGCGCTCGTGCTGCTGGGCGATCTTGTCCTCGCCGCCTCCGCGGCGCGCACGCTCGCGCCGCTCGTGGAGGTCCTCTACGAGCGAACGAAGCGACGGTCGGGCGACCAGCGTGTCCGCCGCGGCGCGTTGGGTAGTGGCCATGGTGATCGGAAGTGGGAAGTGCTACTCCCTACTCTGACGACCGGCCGTGGGGTGGTCAAGAACGGCCCCGCCGCGGCGGTCACGCACGGGCGGCCAGGGCCTCCAGGACCGGCGTGAGAACGTGCATCGCCGTGGCCGCCGCCGCCCGGCGCTCGGGTTCGGACTCGGGCGCCTCGAAGGCGGTCACCTCGAGCCCCACGAGCTCGCAGTCCTCGGTGACGGAGTCGAGCAGGTCATAGACCTTGTCCCGGTCGAGGCCGCCGGGCGCGGGGAACTGCGCCGGGAAGTGCTGGGGGTCGAGGACGTCGAGGTCGAGATGGATGAACACCGGCTCGCCGTCGAGCGCATTCTTCACCGCCACCAGCGTTTCCACGGCGCTCGCGCCGATCACGGTCTTCGTCCCCGCCCGCTCGACCGAGAAGTTGCCGCTCAGCGTCTGGCCGGCGACGGTCAGGCTGACGTTCGTGCCGAAGATGCGGAAGAACGGGCCCTTGGGCAGGTTCAGCGCGAGCGTCGCGTCGCCGAC